>Ga0315281_10014074_pt1 | contig 10805 bp, 5 predicted proteins | sample YL17G07_0_MG_FD_204540 | JGI IMG/M metagenome (GOLD analysis project Ga0315281, IMG submission 204540) | Sediment microbial communities from Yellowstone Lake, YNP, Wyoming, USA - YL17G07_0 | ecosystem: Environmental > Aquatic > Freshwater > Lake > Sediment | place: USA: Wyoming | collected... | reverse complement strand
CTCCAGGTCGGGGTCGGCCACCTTCGCCAGCACCAGATCGGTCCCCAGGCGCCGGGCCAGCATCTCCCGATTTTCGAGGAGGAGGCGCACCACGCCGCTGCCCACCGTGCCGAAGCCCAGCACTCCCACTTTAATGGCTTTCATTTTAAATTGTGAAATCACTTCGACAAATCCCTTTAGAGTCGCATCCCTTACATTGTTCTATCCGGCAAAGATTGTTGTTTTTGATCTCTCTGCCAGCAGCTACAATTGCTTCCTCGGTCTTCTGGAGCATTTCATTGTCCACCATCTCACGCCATGTTGCTCCTGCCCCCTCATCGAGGTTGTATATCTCCACTAGGTCTGCCCCGCTTCCGGTAAGCTGCTGATAGCCCAGAGCATAAATATGTAGCTGCCGGCGGGTGATCTCTTCTTCCTGGGACCGTTCAGTTGACTTGAAATCAATGATAATCACTTCATTGGTGTCAGTACGCCGGATAAGGTCAATTCTCCCATGAACAACAATTCCCTCGGCCAGTTTTAGTTCTATTGCCTGCTCGGCATATTGTACCTTGTCCAGCGTTGCGCCGTTCTCGGCAAGATACCGCCGTAAAGCCCTGTCCGCCTGTTGGCGCATATCATCCTTCAGGCCTTGCCAGGCATACGGAAGATGAAAATGTGTATCAAGCAGCTGTGGAACGTTCTCCGGCTTTAGGTATTCGCCGCCCAGAGCCTTGCGATGCACCTCGGCCAGGGCGTCGTGTAGAGATTTACCGAACCCAATTTTTTCATGAAAACCTGGGTTAAAGCCATACATAAAGCGGAGCTTAAACTGGTAGGGGCATTCGTAGAAATACTTTAATTCGCTAAAGGTGAGTATAACTTCAGCTTCTTCTACGTTTGAATTGGGAGCAATTCTCTCTATGGTTTCAGGTGTCGGCTCGCATGTTAGTACATACGATGGGGTTGTGACTTCATAGACGAATTGAGACCGTTTGGCATAATGTCCTTTTGATGCTTCTGGTGCCCATGTACAGTGCAGGTATTTCTTGCTTCTGGTCATTGCGACATAAAAGAGTCGGCGCTCGTCTTCATCGCAACCATCATATCGTGCGGCGCCGATTACTGCTGCCGCAGGAATGACATGAGACCATTTCCGGCCACCCTGCCTCTTTGATGGGAAACGATTTTTTAGCAGATTGGGGATGAAAACTACCGGAAACTCCATCCCTTTTGCTTGATGGACCGTCATCACCTGCACTGCATCGGGTGCGGCAAATCCGGCCCCCTCCCAACCTTCCGGATAGTAATCGGCGGCTTGGTAACGTAGAAATCCTGCGAACCTCTTATACAAGCTATTGGGATCAAGATTGAAGTTGATGGTTTCGTAGTCGGATATAAGTTGGCTGAATTTGCCTAAATTGTAATAAACAATCTCGCCACGGGCACGATGGCCGCTGCCGTCTTCTGGGATGCTTTCTTCCCGCAGCTCAATTTTTTCCAGAAAGGCGAGGTAGGTTTTTTGTATTGAATAAACCGACTTCCGCCATTGACCAGCCCAAGAGGCTTTGAGCTGGTCAATCATGCCAATGGCTGATTTTATCTTATCTGGGGAAAGCCCCAGTTTGGCATCAGTCCACAAACCGTCCAACATTCCCCTGTCTATTTCTCCAATAAGGTAATAAAAAATGCCAACGGCCGCTTGCACCTCGGGCGTATCAAAAAGACCGGTCATCCCCTTGACAATATAGGGAATATTTGCTGTCCGAAGCGCCTGGATTATGGGTGATGCGCTTTTTTTAACGCTGCGTAAAAGGATAGCGCAATCCCCCCATGAAAGCCCTCGTGTAATGTTGTTTTCCTTAAACTGAATTCCCCGCATATCGTTAATCTTTCTGACAATCCACTCTGCCTCGGCATCAGGACCGGAAAATTCAAGACACAGCATGTCGCCATGCTTAAACGGCTGTTTATCCTTACTGATTATATCCTTCGACGAATCTCGTAAGGTATTTCTCTCAACTACGCTCTTGGCGGTTTCAACTATCCCCTTGCTGCTGCGGAAATTGTCCGCCAGAGGAACTTTATGCACGCCCGGATATCTCTCCACAAAACTCAGAATATTACCAATGTCACTTCCATTCCACTGGTAGATGGTCTGGTCATCATCCCCAACAACGCATAACTGTGCACCAAGGTCATGGAGCTGTTTGATCAGAGATTCCTGCAAAGGATTCACATCCTGATATTCGTCCACAATTAGGTACTTGACACGAGAAGAGATTTTCTCGCGAAGTTCTTCGTTGTCGCGCAAAGCTAATGCCGCCTCGAATAAGATGCGGCTGTAATCCAGATATCTTTTTTTATCCAAAAGCGTATGATACTTTGCGAGAGCATCACTGATAGGGTGGTCTCCGAGTGCAGCCTCATCAATTTGAGCCTCACGGAGCATAGAAAGCACTTTCTGGTACAGCTTAGAATCCTTCCATTTCTGCAACTGCTGTCCTGTCGTAGTAACAAGGTCGGAAAGACCAGATTCGTTAGAGTGCCTATCAATGAGGAGTCGCTGTTGGACCTCACTAAGCACGCTGTATTTCAAGAATTTGAAGAGATATGTCTGGAGCATGTCGAGGCAGAAACCATGGATGGTACCGACATACATTTCCGCAAGACCAAATTCCGAGCCAAATTGCTCACGGGCGAGTTTGTGGATGCGGTTTTTCATTTCTGCTGCCGCTTTGTCAGTAAATGTAAATGCGACAATATTCGCCGGTGTTATGCCTGAAGGGCCTTTTTCACGAAGGATATTGACGATGCGCTGGGAGATTACCTGGGTTTTGCCGGACCCCGCGCAGGCAATTATTTGAAGGTTTCCGTCTAGATGGTTTATTGCTTCTTGTTGGTTGGTTGTGTATTCCATCTAGAACTCCTTATCATGACTCTTATACGACGTTATCCTTTTTCTCCCGGATATTTGTATCTTTTTTCATTTCGCCGGTGCCGCCGCCACCCCCAACTCCTCCGGGCTCTTGCGCAGGGCCTGGCGCAGGCCCCGGATGGCCTGGTTGGTGCGGTGGACGTTCTCCACCAGGGCGAAGCGCACGTACTCGTCGCCGAACTCGCCGAAGCCCAACCCCGGAGATACCGCGACCTTGGCCTCCCGGATGAGCAATTTGGTGAACTCCACCGAGCCCAGGTGCCGGAATTTCCGGGGAATCCGGGCCCAGACGAACATGGTGCCCTTGGGCGGCTCCACCCGCCAGCCGATGTTGTGGAGGCCCCGGCACAGGGCGTCCCGCCGCTCTTTGTACACCGCCACGGTTTGCTCCACGCAATCATAGGGGCCGTTTAAGGCGATGATGGAGGCAATCTGGATGGGCTGGAAAACGCCGTAGTCCAGGTAGCTCTTGATGCGGGTCAGGGCATGGACCAGGCGCTGGTTGCCCACCACAAAGCCCATGCGCCAGCCGGGCATATTGTAGCTCTTGCTCAGCGAGAAGAGCTCCACCCCCACTTCCTTGGCCCCGGGCGCCTGGAGAAAGCTGGGCGCCACGTAGCCGTCGAAGATCAGGTCGGCGTAAGCAAAATCGTGGATGATATAGACACTGTACTTTTGCGCATAGTCCACGATCTTCTTAAAAAAGTCCAGGTCGACACACCTGGTGGTGGGGTTATGGGGAAACGAGATGATCAGCATTTTGGGCCGCGGCCGGATCAACTCGGTGATGTTGTGCAAATCCTCGAAAAAGTCCCGGTCATGGGTCAAAGGAATGGACACCAACTGCCCCCCGGCAATAACCACCGAGGCCGAATGGATGGGATAGGTGGGGTTGGGCACCAGGACCACGTCGCCGGCCTCCACCGTGGCCAACACTAGATGTGACAGGCCCTCTTTGGCGCCGATGGTGGCGATGGCTTCGGTTTCCGGGTCGATATCCACTCCAAAGCGGCGTTTGTACCAATCGGAGATGGCCACCCTGAGTTTGGTGATGCCCCGGGAGGCCGAGTAGCGGTGGTTAGTCCCCTTGCCCGCGGCTTCGACGAGCTTGTCCACGATGTGCTGCGGGGTGGGGAGGTCGGGATTGCCCATCCCCAAATCGATGATATCTTCCCCGCGCCGCCGGGCCTCCATCTTCAAGGCGTTGACCGTAGCGAAGACATAGGGGGGCAGGCGCTTCATGCGGGGGAATTCTTCTATGGCCATGCGGGTCTCCTTCAGGTTAACAGGACGATATTTCCAAAAGATAAAATTATCCCAAAAGGCCGGGACTTGTCAAATGGGGATTTCAAGGGCGGCAGTTAGCGAGAAGCGGTTGCAAGCCCCTGGCCTCCATCCGCCTCGCCATAATCTTTCAAAAATTGTCTATCTTAAATCTTTCTGCTATAGTAGTTTCCCGAAACCGGCTGACTGAGAAATTTGCAAGGTTTCCAATACGATTGCCAGATTGCCGATGTTACGGCCAGTGCAGCCTGAGACGGAGTGGAGAAGTTTGCAGGTTATCATCCGTGCGGGGTGATCGGCTAAAGATTCGCCGCGTCTTATGCGAGGCTTAGATGGGCTGGAATATTTGGGAACCATGGTTGTCCCGTAAGAGGCGGTTGGGCGCTGCTCTCAGTATTATCAGTTATATCTTTGCCCTGGGTTGCGGAACGATGTCTAACGGCCGTGGGTGGGGCCAGGATGCCACTCTATGCCCTGGTTGGGAAAAAGTCGGCAACGCCGCCTTAAATGCCGCCAAATCTCCGGGAACCTGGATTCCGGCAGCGGGGGCGCTGGTTCTGCAAATAGACAACTGGGACCATCGGGTGTCCGCCTATGCTTCGAGGAACACCCCAATTTTTGGGTCGCAGAGCAATGCCGTCAACTATAGCGATTATTTTCTCGGAGCCTCCGAAGCGGTATACGGTCTGACCGTGCTGACCACTCCCAGCGGTGACCAACCTGGAGATTGGCTAGTTGCCAAGGCCAAAGGACTGACAGTGGGCCTGGCGGCATACGGCATCACCTATGGGACGACCTATGGCCTCCAATTGGCTTCCCACCGCCAGCGCCCCAATAATTCAGATTATCTCTCCTTTCCGTCTTCTCACAGTTCTTCAGCCTCTGTTTACAGCAGCCTGGCTGCCTGTAACCTAAATTATATTCCCATGCCCGAAGCAGCGCGCCTCGCCGGCAAAATCGGCTGTACCATGTTATCCATCGGCACCGCCTGGGCCCGGGTAGAAGGGAAAATGCACTATCCGTCAGATGTGCTGGTAGGAATGGCGCTGGGCCATTTCATCGGTGTCTTTATTAACGATGCCTTCCTGAATATCGATGACCAGAGCGTGATGATTTCCTTGGAACCATCTAGAAAAAATGTTTTGTTAAGTCTTCAGGTGGCATTTTAATCGGGTTGAGTAAACTGCGATAGAGCAGTCCCCGCCATGGCTCTTCAGACTTCCACGATCTGGCCCAAGGACGGGATCAGCACGTCCTGGTAACCCAAATCCAGGCGCAGCCGGCTGGCGAGCATCTGGGCCGAATCCGGTTCCCCGTGGACCACAAAGGTGTGCTGCGGCGGCTTCGTGAAGGCTTGCGCCCATTGCAACAGGCCCGGCAGATCGGCGTGGCCGCTGAAGCCGTTCAGCGTTACCACCTCGGCCTCCAGGCTGTATTCCATGCCGAAGATCCTGACCCGCGGCGCCTTTTCCACCAGGCGGCGGCCCAGGGTATTGGGGGCCTGCCAGCCGACGATCAGGATGGTGTTGCGGTGATCCTCGATATTATTTTTTAAATGGTGCTGAACGCGCCCGGCCTCGGCCATGCCCGAGGCGCTGATGATAACGCAGGGGCCCCGCAAGTCGTGGAGTTTCTTGGACTCTTCCACCTCGCGGATATACCGCAACCGCTTGAAGCTGAAGATATCGCCCTCAGGGTCGCGCCGTAAATAGTCCTGGGTTTCCGCATCGAAATATTCCGGATGCTTGCGAAAAATCTCGGTCACGTCGACGGCCAGGGGACTGTCCACATAGACGGGGATGTCGGGCAGGTCGCCCTGGTCATAGAGCTTATTCAACAGGAAGACCAGCAACTGGGTGCGCTCCAGGGCAAAGGAAGGTATGATAACCTTGCCCCCGCGCCGGCTGGTGCGTCTGATCGTCTCTTTGAGGGCCGCAGACGAATCCTCCAGGGGCGGGTGGGTCCGGTTGGCATAGGTGCTCTCGATGAGCAGGATGTCGGCGGCCGTCAGCCTGGTGGGGTCCCGCAAAATCGGCAGGTCCGGCCGGCCCAGGTCGCCGGTAAAGACCAGACGCCGGGCGGGTCCGTCTTGGTCCGCCTGGAAATCCAGGGCGACGATGGCTGAGCCCAGCACGTGCCCGGCATCGTAAAGCGTCAGGGTCAGGCCCGGCCACAGCCGGTAAGCCTGTTCATAGTAAATCCCCTCAAAATACCGCATGGCCTCGGCCGCGTCTGCCCGGGTGTAGATCGGCTCAACCGGGGGCTCGCCGTACTTGCGCCGCTGGCGGTTGACATACTCCACATCCTCCTCCTGAATGTGGCCGCTGTCCAGGAGCATGGCGCCGCAAAGGTCGGCCGTGGCCGTGGTGCAGACAATCTTGCCCGTGAAACCCTGTTTCACCAGGTTGGGGATATTGCCCGAATGATCGATGTGGGCGTGAGACAACACCACGAAGTCAATGCCGGCGGGATCAAAGGGGAAATCCCGGTTCCGTCTCCGGGATTCGTCGCGCTTCCCCTGGAACATGCCGCAGTCCAGCAGCAGGCTGCGCCCAGCCACCCTGATCAAATGCTGAGAACCGGTTACCGTCTCAACTGCCCCGTGAAAACTGATCTGCATGAGGTGACCTCAAATAGGTGTTTTTATCGGCCCCGATCCCCCCATAATGGGGAGGCCGGAATCGTTTAATGCCACTTGGCGATGCCCAGTTACTCTCACATCGGTAATTTTATCTTTTAGTTTTGTAGGGGCGGACCCATGTGTCCGCCCACAAGGGGGCGCACACGCAGGTGCGCCCCTACAAAAGCTTTTTGCTCCTATGAGCGCCACGGGGTATAAGTTCTGCACATCATAGCTTGGCAGAGACCGGTGAACAAGTTAATAACCAGGCGGCTTTTCGGTTTTTGGCGCCGCCAGTCACCAAATAGTCTCTCAAACGAAAAGGGGCCACGGCCATGAACCGTAACCCCTTGAATTTTCATGGTAGGCGGTACTGGATTTGAACCAGTGACTTCCACCGTGTGAGGATGGCACTCTTCCGCTGAGTTAACCGCCCAGGCTTGCTATACGTAACTTATAATCAAAAAAACTCCCTTTGACAAGTCCCCCGGGGCCGCTCGGCAGCAAGTTTTTCACGGCAGGAGCGACCCGACGGGCCGCCCTGCCGAAAGGTTCCGCTAAATGCAGGGGCACGGCGGGCCGTGCCCTAATCAGTCTTAAGAACCCGGGCTCAACTCGATGGGCTGGCGGCGCAGCACCTGCCGGATGATCTCCCCGGCCAGGTCCACCACCACGCCATGGGCGTCGATCAGGGCGGTGTCGCTGCTGACGATGGGCCCCGGAAAATCCTGCAGTTCCCGTTCCGGCACCGGCACCGCCGCGGCCGTGAGCTTCAGGCCCCGGGCCGCGGCCGCTTCCATGGTGAGCCGGGCCAATTGGCCGCTCAGGCTCAGGGGGGCGTCATAAAAGACGGCCACCGGGGCCGGCCAGGCTTGCGCCGCCAGATAATCCAGCAGCAGGGCCAGGACCCGGTCGGTCTCCCGGGAAGGCTTGAAGCTTCGGGAGACCTGGCCCACGTCCCGGATGAAGCCGTCGTCCGCCGCCACTAAGGGAAGATGGCGCAGGGCGCATTCCAGGGTGATGAGGACGTTGTGGCCGTCGATTCCCAGGGGCAGACCGGCCGCCTCCGGGAGCAGGCGCAGCTTGGCCCGGCGGGCCGCGGCCTCCAAGGGCGCGAAGACCCCCCGGTGCAGGAGCTGCCGGGCGGTGCGGTGAAGCTCGTAGCGGTTGCCCACCAGGGCCAGGGCCGCGGCTCGCGGATAGCCCCGGGCCAGGAGGTAGCGGAAATCCGCGGCGGCGACTGTAAGGTCAGGCAACATATTCCTCACGCCCAGATGCCAAGGTGCAATGAAAAAGTTACCACACCCACCCCAACCCTCCTCCCTCGAGGGGGAGGGGGTTTAAGGAAGTGATGGTTTTGAGGCTCGGGTTAATCACTTTTTCCCGTCGTTCCCAAGTTGCACTTGGGAACGAAAATGGTTGCCAGGCTTAGTCTGTCGGCTAAAAAGTTAATCATAAGAACAAGTTAGGAACGAGAAACACTGCACAACATTTAAGTTGCCCATATTCCTCGGTTTTTCCGGAGGAATAGGCTATTTTCGGTGGCCTTTCTGCGCGGATTGAGAGGCCTTTTGGTGCCATCCTGTGCCGGTATCTGAAAAAGGCCGCCCTTTGGTTCGGATAAGTTACTCATTTTACTAATATTAATTCGCTGAGAGGGCGCTGCTTAACCGCTTCGACCCCGCCGAGGCGCCGCGGTTGGACCGCTACTGTGCCGCTTAGAGGCTGGGCGGTCCGGGTGCGGAGCGGATTATTTGCACCTGAAGATAACTTAATGTCGGGTTAGAGCAATTTCCAGAAAAGAAGAGAAAGTTGACCCACATCCGGCTTGAAAAGTTCAGAGTTCAAGGTTCAAAGTGAAGATGGCCGTGGCTCATTAAACTCTATCGTAAGGGCATATCCTGGTTTTGAGGGGCGGGTATGCTAAAATTTCTGAAAAGTTTATAAATCCGCCTGATTAGTCAACAAATTCATCGAATTTTATGCTACCATCGCTGTCGCCCGACGATTCGACTATAAAAGCGGAAATGTGCCTTGGTTAACCTCCGAGAGAGAGGTCACCAAAACCGTTTTTGGACTATGGTGGCCAAGGCTGCCTTATAATCTCGGATTAGGGGGGTCTCCCAACCCCGATAACCTCCGATTTCAGCTTTTGCAGAGCTCTCCAATTATTTCTTGTCTCACGAGCGAAGAACCACTGTGGGAAGCTTTAGATCTATCGATTTAATTCGGGAAGAGAGATCTCTAGCCATGAAAAGACTATTAGGAGCTGTTTGGCTGTTGGTCTGGCTTTGGGCAGCCGCACTGGTGGCCGTCACCGGCGCCTGGGCCAAGCCCACCACCCCGGAGCAGGCCAAAACCGTGGTCCTTAACTGGCTCAGCCTGGACGCCCTGCCCCTGGGCGCAGGTATGGGCCGGCAGATCAAGGAAATCCAAACTTTCAATCATGGGGAGGCGCCGGCCTATTATGTGTTGTACCTGAACCCCGCCGGCCTGGTCTTTGTGCCGGCCGACGACCTGGTGGAGCCTATCATCGGCTTCCTGCCGGCCGGGCAGTATGACCCCTCCCCCGCCAACCCCCTGGGGGCCCTGGTCAGCCGGGATATTCCGGGGCGGGTCCTGCTGGCCCGGGCGGTGGAGGCCAAGGGCCTGGAGGCCCTGGCCCCCGAAACTCCCCAGGCCCAGGCCCAGCGCAAGTGGGACTTACTATTGAAGCCTTCTCCGGGACCCGAAGCCTTGGAGTTCGGCACCGGCAGCATCTCCGACATCCGGGTGGCCCCCTTGGTCCAGAGCCGTTGGTCCCAAGGCGCGGTGAATGGCCAAAACTGTTACAACTACTATACCCCCCATAATTACATCTGCGGCTGCGTGGCCACCGCTACGGCGCAGTTGATGCGGTATTGGCAGTGGCCCCAACAGGGCATCGGCAAGCTTAAGATGACTTATTATGTCAATGATCCATTCGAAGAAAACCCGCAGACGGGCGATACCCGGGGCGGCGACGGCGCCGGCGGCCCTTATGACTGGGCCAACATGGTGTTGGATCCCCAGGGCTCCGGAGTCAATGAGACCCAGCGGCAGGCCATCGGCGCCCTGACCTTCGACGTCGGCCTGTCGGTGCATATGCATTATGCTGCGGATGGATCGGATGCAGGATTCAGTGTTTATGCCTTGGTCAACATCTTTGGATACAGCAATGCCATCCATAGCTATGACCACCTGATTGCGAATAATATTTTTATTATTAATAATATTCCGGAGACCAACCGCAATGCCATGGTCAATCCCAATCTCCACGCCGGGTATCCCGTCCTCTTCGGCATCATGGGTGATCCCGGGGGCCACGCCGTTGTCTGCGACGGTTATGGCTACAACTCCGCCACCATGTACCATCACCTTAACCTGGGTTGGGCTAGCAACGACGACGTCTGGTACACTCTGCCTACAATTGACACCTCCCTGGGGACTTTTAACACCGTCGAGAGCTGCATTTATAACATCTATAAACCCGGAACGGGCTCCGGTTCGGGGGAGATCATCGCCGGCCGGGTGACGGACAACAGTTCACTCCCCAACCCCATCAACGGGGCCACCGTAACCGCCACCGGCACCGGCGGGCCTTATACGGCCACCACCGACGCCAACGGCATCTATGCCCTGGCTCAGGTGCCCAAAAGCACCACGTTTACCGTCAGCGCCAGCAAAGCGGGATATAACTTCTCCTCCCAGTTGGTGACCACGGATGCCTCCACGAATTATGGCATCATCACCGGTAACCAGTGGCCCATCGACTTTGTGGGCTCCGCCCTCCCGGCCCCCACCCTGAACGAGGCCCTGGACAACACCAAGCTCAGCTTCTCTACCGGCGGCAACGCCAACTGGTACGGGCAAAGAACCACCTCGTACTACGGCGGCAGCGCCGCCCAAAGCGGGGCCATCGTCGATACCCAATCTAGCCAATTGGTGACCACCGTCGCCGGCCCC
>Ga0315281_10014072_pt1 | contig 10806 bp, 6 predicted proteins | sample YL17G07_0_MG_FD_204540 | JGI IMG/M metagenome (GOLD analysis project Ga0315281, IMG submission 204540) | Sediment microbial communities from Yellowstone Lake, YNP, Wyoming, USA - YL17G07_0 | ecosystem: Environmental > Aquatic > Freshwater > Lake > Sediment | place: USA: Wyoming | collected... | reverse complement strand
GTTCGATTCCTTCATGGCGGCCCGCGCGCGATCCACGTACACCGGGTACGTGGCGGGCGCCCGGTAGGGGCTCGGCGCCGGGGGCAGCTTGACCTTCGGCTCGCCGGGCTCGGGAGGCCACGCCTCTTCGCCCGGAACCTCGGTCGGACGCGCCGAGGGCGTCGTCGCGGCCGGCGTTCCCCCTTCGGCGGCGCGCTTCCTCGGCTTCTCGGCCCCGGGCATCAGCCGGAGCAGGTCCGCCTCGTTTTGCTCGAGGGTCCGCGTTTCGGTCTCCGCGGCCGGCGTCGGCTTGACCCCCTCTTCGTAGGCCGCCCGCGGCGGCCCGATCCCTATTCTCAGGTCAGGCATCTCGCCGGGGAGCCCCTGTCGCTTGTCCTGCTGTCTCGCGTTCTCGATTTCGGCTGGCGTCAGCGTCGGCACCGGCGTCGTGGGCGCAACCACGCGCCCCGCGATCAAGGCGTCGACCCAGGCCAGCGCGCTCTGGGGGATCGACAGGCCGACCTGCCCGGGCGACGCGCCGGGCGGCATCGGCGTCCCTTCCGGCACGCCGAAGCCGACGTAGCCGCCGGACGGCGGCGGAGGAGGCGGCGGGATGTAAGCCCGGTTCAAGTTCGGCAGCGTGTAGGACGCCCGGTCGCCGGGCGGCGGAACGGCGAACCGGTTCATCGCCGTCGGCAGATTCGTCACCGAGCTCGAACTCGGAATGTACACCTCGGGGAGTCCGTACTCGATGCCCGACCCAATGTCGGCGATGCCGAAGCTGTCGCGCTTGAACCTGCTCAGGGAATCGCTGGGCAGGGTGGTCGACAACTCGCTGCCGATCGCGCTGTAAGGCACGTGGCCCTGGAACGACCTGCCGCCCCGCAGGTTCCCCGTCATCCCCAGGTTCCCGTACTGAGGGGCGCCGAAGGCATAGGGATCGGGGTTCGACGGCCCGAACTGAAGCGCCCCGCTGGGGATGTACGTGGGGCTGGTGAACCGCAGGTCGTAACGCAGCGGCGTGTAATACTGAGCGTTGGCCGTCGCCGCAAAGGAACCGGCCACCGCGGCTACCGCGATGAGGCTGAGGGCAACCCGATTGAGCGTTTTCATGGCAACCTCCCCCGGCGCGTCGGGGCGCCGGAGCTCCGGCCCATCATTTCTTTATCGGCAGCCGCCGCACTGCCTCTCTAAATTATACCTCATTCCAGGGGGCGATGATAGTGCCACAAAGCCACCTGGCCCCGTGCGCGGCGGGTCTCCAGACCCGCCGCGCAGAAAATGCGTCTTGCCGGCGGATTGAGCCGCGTGCGCGGCGGGGGAGGCGACCCGCCGCGCACCAATCAGCGAGTGAGCGCGGTCGTATCACACTCGGCCCGCGTAGCACAGCGGCCCGCGGCGCTCGGGGCGTCGCGGGCCGAAGGTTCGTCCGACAGCCGACGGCGATCACGTCCCGTGGTGCACCTCGACAGGCGAGGCGGCGGGGGGCAACGTCGCGTCGAAGTACAGGTGGCCCTCCCGCACAGTGATCGTGATTTGCTTCTTGTCCTTGTAGGCCCCGCGCAGGAGCTCCTCGGAGATGTGGTCCTCGACCAGGTGCTCGATGGCCCGCCGCAGCGGCCGCGCGCCGAACTCCGGGTTGAACCCCTGCGTGATCAGGAACTCCTTGGCGTCGTCCAGGATCGCCAGTTCAAGGCCCTGGGCCTGGAGCCGTCCGCGCACCTTCGCCATCTCGATGTCGACGATGGACTTGAGGTCCTCGCGCGTGAGCTGGTGGAACATGACGATCTCGTCGACGCGGTTGAGGAACTCGGGGCGGAAGTGCCGATCGACTTCCTTCATCAGTATCTCTTTCATCTGGTCGTAGGAGGCCTCGGCGGTCTTCTTGCGGAAGCCCAGCCCCGCCTGGTTCTTGATGATGTCGGCGCCGATGTTCGAGGTCATGATGAGGACGGTGTTGCGGAAGTCGATGCGCCGGCCGAAGCTGTCGGTCAGGTTCCCCTCCTCCATGATCTGGAGGAGCATGTTGTACACGTCGGAGTGGGCCTTTTCGATCTCGTCCAGGAGGACGACGCTGTAGGGCCGCCGCCGGATCCGCTCGGTAAGCTGGCCGCCCTCCTCGTAGCCGACGTAGCCGGGGGGCGCGCCGACGAGCCGCGACACGTTGTGCTTCTCCATGTATTCAGACATATCGATCTGTATGAGGGCGTCCTCGTCGCCGAACATGAACTCGGCCAGGGCCTTCGCCAGCAGCGTCTTGCCCACGCCCGTGGGGCCGAGGAACACGAAGCAGCCCATCGGCCGCCGCGGGTCCTTGAGGCCGCTGCGGCTGCGGCGCATGCTCCGCGCCATCGCCGAGATCGCCTCGTGCTGGCTGACGACGCGCTTGTGCAGCTCCTCCTCCATCTTCAGCAGCCGCTCGGTCTCCTCGCTCTCCAGGCGCGTCAGCGGCACGCCGGTCATCCGGCTCACCACCTCGCACACGACCTCCTCGTCGACGATGCCCTCGACCTCGTGGCCCTGCTCGCGCCACTCGGCCAGCAGGGCGTCCTTCTTGGCCTTGAGCATCTCGACGCGGTTCCTCAGCTCGGCGGCCCGCTCGTACGCCGACTGGGCCACCGCCTCTTCCTTCTCCTGGTTCAGCTTGTCGATTTCCTGCTCGAGGTGCGCGACGTCGGGCGGCCGGGTCATGGCCCGCAGGCGCACCCGCGCCCCCGCCTCGTCGATGACGTCGATCGCCTTGTCGGGCAGGAACCGCCCCGAGATGTAGCGGTTCGCCAGGTCGACGGCCATCTTGAGGGCCCCGTCGGTGATCTGCACGCGGTGGTGGGCCTCGTACCGGTCGCGCAGGCCCTTGAGGATGTCGAGGGTCTCGGCCGTCGACGGCGGGTCGACGATGATCGTCTGGAACCGCCGCTCCAGGGCGCCGTCCTTTTCGACATATTTACGATATTCGTCAAGCGTCGTGGCGCCGATGCACTGGATCTCGCCGCGCGACAGGGCCGGCTTCAGGACGTTCGACGCGTCGATGGCGCCCTCCGCGCCGCCCGCGCCCACCAGGGTGTGCAGCTCGTCGATGAAGAGGATGATGTTGCCCGCGCGGCGGACCTCGTTCATGACCGCCTTGATCCGCTCCTCGAACTGGCCGCGGTACTTCGTCCCGGCGACCATCATCGCCAGGTCCAGGACCACGATGCGCTTGCCGATGAGCAGCTCCGGCGCGTCGCCGTTGACGATCTGCTGGGCCAGGCCCTCGACGATCGCCGTCTTGCCGACGCCCGCCTCGCCCAGGAGCACCGGGTTGTTCTTCGTCCGCCGGCACAGCACCTGGGTGACGCGCTCGATCTCCTCCTGCCGCCCGATGACCGGGTCGAGCTTGCCCTCGGCGGCCAGTTGCGTCAGGTCGCGCCCGAAGGAATCGAGGGCGGGGGTCTTCGACTTGCCGCGGTGCTCCGCGTCGGGCGCGCCCGGCGCGGCCGCCCCTTCGCCTTCCATCGTGGCGCCGAGGATGTTGAGGACCTCGGCTCGCACCTCGTCGAGCTTCAGGCCCAGGTTCATGAGGACCTGGGCGGCCACGCCGTCATGCTCCCTGAGGAGGCCCAGGAGCAGGTGCTCGGTGCCCACGTAGTTGTGCCCGAGGTTCCGGGCTTCCTCGATGGCGAACTCGATGACCTTCTTGGCGCGCGGCGTCTGCGGGAGCTTGCCCATCGTGACCATCGCGGGGCCGCTCTTCACGATCTTCTCGACCTCCAGACGGATCTTCTTGAGGTCCACCTGGAGATTGTGGAGCACGTTGGCCGCCACCCCCTGGCCTTCCTTCACGAGGCCCAGCAGGACGTGCTCCGTGCCGACGTACTCGTGGTTGAACCGCTGGGCTTCCTGGTTGGCCAGGGCCATCACCTTGCGGGCACGATCCGTGAATCGCTCGAACATTCTGCCCTCTTGCGCCTGTCAGGCGCAGGCGCCGGACGGCCGTACCGGCCATCCAGCGCGTCTCATGTGATCAACTCTCAATCATTATAGCGCGCCGCCCCTCTGACTTCAACCCCACAGCAAAGGGCGTGCCAATGCGGCGCGGGACGCCCAGGCTTCTATCGTCAGAATCCCGCACGAGCGACAGCAAAACCCGCCTCTCCAGCCGACGCGATCGACTGGCTTTCGCCCCGTTTCATGTGCCACGGGTTGCTTGCCAACCCGTGATTATCGTTGCCTCTTTTCCATTTTGTGTAAAGCAGTTCGGAAAGAAGACCATCATGAGCACGGGTTGACAAGCAACCCGTGGCACATGAACAGAAGGCACGCCAAACGGTTACGCGGCCAGCGGCTACACGCACGCCGCCAACTCGCGCTCGATCTCAAAGTCCCACTTGCCCGCGTCATCGAGATACCGGGCGCGGGCGAACCAGCGACGCGCGGCGGCCAGATCGCCACGCCGGCGGGCGATGTAACCGAGTTGGAGGGTGGCCTCCACGTCGTCAGCGTCTTCGCGCAGCAGCGCTCGGCAGATCGATTCCGACTCGTCAAGCTTGCCCTGGAGATAGGCCACGAGGGCGGCACGGAACTCGCCGTCGCGGGCCTCGGAGGCCAGATAGCGCTCGGCCCGCCGCCGCGTGGCGTACAACGCCCCCTGCCCACCGACGTAGAAGGCAAAGGCGGCGGCGCCGCGAGCGAGAATCGATGCCCCGCCGGCCCCATCCGGCCACGCGAGACCCAGGAGCAACCACGCGGCGGCCGATCCCCACAAGACGGCCCACACCATCCCCCTGCCGATGCGGCCCAGAAGGACAAGCCCCGCCCCCGGCAGGAGCAGGTTGGCGATCCACATCAGGGCCTGGTTGGGCATGCGGGTCATGGCAAGTCCTTGCGGGGAGTCGCTTGACCTTTATAGGTCGCCGGGTTTCGAGCGTCAATGGATTTCGCCGGCGGCCGCCCTTCGCACTTTTGGAAGCTGTTTCACAAGCGCCCATCAGCGCTGCATAGCGCGGCGGGCAGTCTTGCCCGCCGCGAGAATGCGGGCGCGTACACGCGGTGGGCAAGACTGCCCACCGCGCTATCGCCGGTTCTGAAACAGCTTCTTAGCCGTCGCCCGCCCGAGGCGGGCAGGCCCGGTACGGCGACGATTATTGTCGCGGCCGTGTCGAGCCTGCCCGCCTTGCCCTCCCAAGGCGGGCTCGCCTCGGGCGAGGGCGGGCCGCGGCCAAACGCAGGTTGCCAAAACGGCAGGCCAAGGCCCCTGCCCCAAGGGCGACTGTCGGAATGGCAGGCCGACCGGCACCTTGCACAGACCGCCCAGGGCCTCTATGATGGAGGGAATCAGGTTCCTTGGCGCAGGTCTGGGGTGTGCCCGCGCCATGGCACGGGTTTTGCTCCTCTCTCACTGAAGCACGGAGAATCAGACCGCACAGACAGAAATCCGCGCCGGAAAATCGCGGCGCGGAAAAGGAGTCGAACATGGCCAGTAGCAAGATCATCGGCATCGACCTCGGAACCACCAACTCCGTCGTCGCGGTGCGCGAGGGCGACAAGGTCACCGTCATCGTCAACTCCCAGGGCAGCCGGCTGACGCCCTCGGTCGTCGCCATCGGCGAGAAGGGCGAGCGCCTCGTCGGCCAGGTCGCCAAGCGCCAGGCCATCACCAACCCCAGGAACACCGTCTACTCGATCAAGCGGTTCATGGGCCGGCGGCACGGCGAGGTGGCGGCCGAAGAGAAGCTGGTGCCCTACGAGATCGTCGGCGGCGCCGACGAGCTGGTGAAGGTCCGCGTGCGCGGCAAGGATTACACGCCGCCCGAGATCTCGGCGATGGTCCTCCAGGACCTCAAGCGCACGGCCGAGAACTACCTGGGCGACGAGGTCAAGAAGGCCGTCATCACCGTGCCGGCGTACTTCAACGACGCCCAGCGCCAGGCCACCAAGGACGCCGGGGTCATCGCGGGCCTCGAGGTCGTCCGCATCATCAACGAGCCGACCGCCTCGGCCCTCGCCTACGGGCTGGACAAGAAGAAGAACGAAAAGATCGCGGTCTTCGATTTCGGCGGTGGCACTTTTGATATCTCCATTCTTGACGTCGGCGAAGGCGTCTTCGACGTCGTCGCCACCAACGGCGACACCCACCTCGGCGGCGACGACCTCGACCAGCGCGTCATGGACTTCATCGCCGACACCTTCCGGGCCGACACGGGCATCGACCTGCGCAAGGACCAGATGGCCCTCCAGCGCCTCAAGGAGGCCGCCGAGAAGGCCAAGTGCGAGCTCTCGACCGTCCAGGAAACCGACATCAACCTGCCCTTCATCACCGCCGACGCCAGCGGCCCCAAGCACCTGACCATGAAGATCGCCCGGGCCAAGCTCGAAGAGCTGACGCGCGACCTCATCGACCGGGCCCGCGGGCCGTGCGTGCGGTGCCTGGAGGACGCCCGCCGCAAACGCGGCGCGGGCTTCAACGTCGACGAGGTCATCCTCGTGGGCGGCCAGACCCGCATGCCCGCCATCGAGGCGCTCGCCAAGGAAATCTTCGGCAAGGACCCGCACAAGGGCGTCAACCCCGACGAGGTCGTCGCGGTGGGCGCCGCCATCCAGGGCGCAGTCATCAACCAGGAGATCAAGGACATCCTGCTCTTGGACGTGACGCCCCTGTCGCTCGGCGTCGAGACGCTCGGCGGCGTCGTCGACATCCTCATCCCGCGCAACACCACCATCCCGACCCACAAGACCAAGGTCTACACCACCGCGTCCGACAGTCAGCCGGGCGTCGAGATCCACGTGCTCCAGGGCGAGCGGCCCAAGGCCCGCGACAACCGGACCCTCGGCCGGTTCGAGCTCTCCGGCATTCCGCCCGCGCCGCGCGGCATGCCGCAGATCGAGGTCTCCTTCGACATCGACGCCAACGGCATCCTGAACGTCCACGCCAAGGACCTCGGCACCGGCAAGGAGCAGTCGATCCTCATCAAGTCCTCGTCGGGCCTGTCAGACGACGAAGTCCACAAGATGCAGCGCGAGGCCGAGTCCCACGCCGAAGAGGACAAGCGGGAGCGCGAGCTCATCGACAAACGCAACCAGGCCGACTCGCTGGTCTACAACGTCCAGCGGACCTTGAAGGAGCACGGCTCGAAACTCTCCGAAGCCGACCGCGCCAAGATCGAGGCTGCCATCAAGGAAGTCCAGGAGGCCATCAAGGCCGACGACCCGGCGCGGATCGAACACGCCTCCGAGGCCCTCACGCAGGCGTCGTACACCCTCGCCCAGATGCTGTACCAGCAGAAGCAGCCGGGGCCGGAGGCGGGACCGGCCGGCCCACAGCAGGAGGCTGCCGCCGGAGCACACGCCGGCCCGCAGGCCCCCGGCGAGACCCCCACCTCCAAGGGCAAAGGCAAGGGCGAAGGCGACGTCATCGACGCCGAGTACGAGGTGAAGGAATAAGCGCCGCGCCGCGACCGCGTACGGCCGCGGTTGTTATTAACCGTCGCCATCGTTGAGCCGCGGCCGCGTACGGCCGCGGTTGTTATTAACCGTCGCCATCGTTGAGCCGCGGCCGCGTACGGCCGCGATTGTTATTAACCATCGCCAACGTTGAGCCGCGGCCGGTACGGCCGCGATTATTGTTCGTCGCCGTGCCGGCGACGGCTCAACGATACAGCGACGGCTCAACGATGCAGCGACGGCGCAACGATGCGGCGACGGCCAGAAGAAAACGAGACATCGCACGAATGCAACGAACCCTCATCCTCGCGGCTAGCGCTCTCGCCTTCCTGGCGGCGGCGTGGGCCGCGGCGCGGGGCGAAGAGGACGCGGCGACCGTCCGCTATGACCGCGAATCGCGGTATCATCGGATCCGCGTCCTCGATTACCCCGAAAAGGGCCGGCGGTCGCTCTGCTTCGCCAAACCCGAGTCCATCCAGGCGTCGATGATCCTGGCGGACCCGGATCGGCTGGACCTGAGACACGCCCAGTCGATGATGGCGGCCCTGGCCCTCCACCCCGGCCCGCGCGACGTCCTGCTGGTGGGCCTCGGCGGCGCGTGCATCCCGAAGTTCATCCAGAAGCAGTTCCCCGACCTGCGGCAGGACATCGTGGAGATCGACCCCGACGTGGTCCAGGTGTGCCAGGACTGGTTCGCGTTCAAGGGCAGCCCGGGCACCCGGGTCATCGTCATGGACGGGCGGATGTACCTGAAGCGGTCGGCCAGGACGTACGACGTCATCCTGCTGGACGCCTACGCCGCCCATCACATCCCCTTCCACCTGACAACGCTGGAGTTCCTCGGGCTGGTGAAGTCGCGGCTGAAGCCCGGCGGCGTCGTGGCCGCGAACCTCTGGGAGCCCGGCGTGACGGCGGCCGGCCGCTTCGGCCCCGCTGTCAGCCGGTTCTACCTGGCCGAGCTCAAGACGTTCCAGAAGACCTTCCCTCAAACCTATCTATGTAAATCCGGCAACGCGGGCAAGATCATCGTCTTCGGGTCGCTCGGCGAAAAGGCGGTGAGCCGGGACGAGTGGGTCAAGCAGGCCCGGGCGCTCGCGGCCGGCAAGGACTTCGGCTTCGACCTGCCGGCCCTGGTGTGGACCGAGTACGAGCACCTGACGTCGCAGGACATCCGCGAGAAGCCGCTGACCGACGACATGGCGCCCGTGGACACGCTGCGCCGCGAGAACCCGAAGTACTTCGAGGAGGAGCCGCCCAAGTGATGCCGATGATGATCCTGGCCGCGCTGGCCGGCCTCCTGGCAGCGGCGCCCCCGCCCGCCGCGCCCGCGCCCGACCCGCCCGCGCCGGCGGCCGCGCCGAAGATCGTCCGCCTCGACCCGCCGGAGGACGGATTCTTCTCGAAACAGCTCGACTATCACGGCATCCTCATCAAGGCCCACGCCGTCGTCGCCGACGAGGCCCTGCTGGCGGCCTACGGCTGGCTCGACCGGCTGCTCGGGCGACAGGAGGCCGCCCGCCAAAACCTGGCCGACGCCGGGGCCCAGCTCCACATCATCGGCAAGGACCAGGTGACCTCGGACCTGCCCGAGTGCCGCCAATTCAAGGGCAAGCCCTACGACGGCAAGCTGACGATCGATGAGCGGACCCGCGGCGTGGGCGGCCTGGCGGCCTCGTGCGGCGAGGAGAACCTCCTGAAGCTCCCCGGCGACCGCTACAAGGGCCGCAACATCTGCATCCACGAGTTCACGCACACGCTTTACGCTTACGGCCTGTCGGCGGCCGTCCGCGAGCGGATCAAGGCCCAGTACCGCCGGTCGCTCGACAAGGGCCTGTGGAAAGGGGCCTACGCGGCAACGAATCCAGATGAGTTCATTGCCGAGCTGGTCATGTGGTACTTCGGGTTCCGGGGCGACCTGGCCATGGCGCCGCCCAGGCCGGCCAACGGCGCCGAGGGCCTCCGGGCCTACGACCCCGAGGCGTACGCCCTGCTCGACGACCTTTTCTCGGGCCGCCTGCCCTCGAAGCTGAAACGTCCGGCCGCGCTCCCCGCCCGGCCGGCCGCCGACGAGGCCGCCCTGCGCTCCGCCGACGGCCCCGCCACGACCGTGCGGTTCCGCAATCAGACGCCGCACGAGGTGCACCTGTTCTGGATCGACCCCGAGGGGAGACGGCAGCCGTACGGCTCGCTGAAAGCGGGCGAGACCCGCGAGCAGAGCACCTACGCCGGCCACGTCTGGCTGGCCGCCGACGCGAAGGGCCAGGCCCTCTCGCTCTTCGTCGCCGAGCCGCGCGAGGGCATGGCGGTCATCAAGCAGGCTCAATAATACAGCAACGCCACGTTACCTCGTGCGGGGTGGGTCTCCTGACCCGTACATGTTTAGCGTGGCCCTTCTTTACTGTCACCCCGAGCGAGGTCGCCGCGGCGACCGAGTCGATGGGCCTCGCCTTGCATCCGTCCAAACAGCAACAGCCACAGCGAGATTCCTCGACTCGCTGCGCTCGCTCGGAATGACAACGCCAAACACATACGGAGACCCGCCGCGCGAACCCGCATCCAGCGCTGTAGTAGTAAGCTCCTGCCAATGCAAGCGGCGCAAAGACCGCCGGCCTGAGAAGGGGTCCCCACAGTCAGTGCAACAACGGGTCTATCTCCTCGCGGCCCGGCGCAGGCTGAAGACGAACAGGCCGGAGCCGACGAAGAGGTGGGCGAGGAGGGTTTTCCACCAGGCGAGGTCGCTGAAGAGGTAGGCGTAGCTCTCGCCGAGGGGGGTCAACTGGTACGTGAGGCCCTGGTGGAGCCACTTGAGGCCGAGCTCGTGCTCGGCCACCACGAGCGGGTTGGCGTAGACGACCGCGCGGACGATCGGCTCCTTGGCGTCGGGGCCGGCCAGCTCCACCGCGGGGCCGGCGAGGATAACGGCCGCGAGGACGAGCCACCCGAGGAGCGTCGTGAGCATCTGCGTGGCCCGCGGGCCGGCCAGCCGGTCGAGCGCGGCCGCGAGGCCGACGAGGAGGACAAGGAAGCCGCCCGCGACGGTCTGGGACCGCAGGACGCCCGCCACCTCCTCGCCCGAGACAAAGGCCGCGAGGACGATCAGGACGGCGGCCGCGGCGACCAGGGGGACGGCCGCGCGCAGGAGGCGACGGCCGAGCGCGTCGGGCGGGCGGACGAAGGCCGCCCCGACCCACGCGGGCAGGAGCAGCATCTCGACGGCCACAAGCATTTCGATCAATGACTGCATGATGGTTCGTCGCCGCGCCGGGCCTGCCCGCCTCGGGCGGGCGACGGCTAGTGCGACAGCGCTGCTTTCACTGGTGCGCGGCGGGTCTCCTGACCCACCGCGCCAGACACTGCGGCCTTGGCACCCAGACGGGCACTCGGCGCGGCGGGTCAGGAGACCCGCCG
>Ga0315281_10014071_pt1 | contig 10806 bp, 5 predicted proteins | sample YL17G07_0_MG_FD_204540 | JGI IMG/M metagenome (GOLD analysis project Ga0315281, IMG submission 204540) | Sediment microbial communities from Yellowstone Lake, YNP, Wyoming, USA - YL17G07_0 | ecosystem: Environmental > Aquatic > Freshwater > Lake > Sediment | place: USA: Wyoming | collected... | reverse complement strand
CGCGGAAATTTCCTCCGCGGTGATGGCGCGGCATTCGGTCACTGCGCGGCCGCTGATGCGTTCGGTCAGGAGCGAGCCGCAGGCAATGGCGGCGGTGCAGCCGCGGCAGAGGAAGCGCACTTCGGCGAAGCGCCCCGCTTCGACGCGCGCGGCCAGGCGCAGAACGTCGCCGCAGACGGGATTGCTGGCTTCCACCGTGGCCGTCGCGCCGGGCAGTTCTCCGGCGTTGCGCGGATTCTTGAAATGATCGAGAACGGCGTGGCTATGCATCGCGCAAAGTATGGCAACGCTTTCGAAAAATGGCAATGCGCCGCTGGCCGCTGAAACGTTTTAAGGCGCGGGGGTTTTCTTCGCCGGGAGATATTTTTTCTCGATGGAGGCGATGATGACGTAGTTGGGGTCGACCATTTCGGCGAGGCGGACCTTGGCGGTTTTCGAAAGCAGCTCGTAGGCGTCCTGATTGGATAGGCCGTAGTCGGCGTGAATCCAGGCGACGAGTTCGGTGAAGGCGATGCGCACGGCGTCGTCGAGCGGGCGGTAGATACCGGTGGTCATGATTTCGCGGTCGTTTTCGAAACGGGGCCAGGCGATGGTCTTGCCCTTGCGCACTTCCACTTGCAGCTTCACGCGCAGAGGGACTTCGATGGCCGTGCCGGCAATTTCGCCGTCGCCCTGGGCCGCGTGGCCGTCGCCCATATAGAGCAGAGCGCCGGAAACGTTTACGGGAAGGTAGAGCGTGTTTCCCGCGGAGGCTTCGGGAGCGTCCATATTGCCGCCGAATTCGGCGGGGACGATGGAGCTGCGGGCTTCGCCGCCGGCGGGGGCCACGCCAATGCAGCCGAGGAAGGGGTGCAGAGGAATGGTGGTGGTGAATTTGGAGTCGAGAGCCTGGAACGTGGCGGTATTGGAAACCGGGTCCAGCGGATAGAACCAGACGCGTTCAGGGAGCGGGGGATTGAGCATCGCAGTGTAGCTGGTGGGGTTGAGCGCGCCGAAGAGAGGAACGGTGGCGCCAATTCCCTGCTTACTGATGAGATGTATTTCCTGGATGTGGACGACGAGAGTGTCGCCCGGCTCGGCGCCTTCGATGAAGAAGGGGCCGGTGAGCGGGTTATCGCCTTTGACGAGCGCGAGAGTGTCGCCGGACTTCTGGATGGCGTTGCCGAAGGCGTCCAGGGTGGTGGCGTCGATGGTGTCGCCGGAGCGCACGCGGGCCACGGGCGGGGCGACGCCGTAGACGTATTTCACATTTTCGAGAGTGCCTTCAAAGTGGATCGTTTTTGGCGCGGCGGGCGGGGCCTGCTGTGCCTGCTGGGCCGCGGCCGAGCCGGGCATGGAAACGGTGATCAGGGAAAAAGCAACGAGCAGAAAGCTGGCACGCATAAGAAGAAACCCTCCGGTTGGCGATCGCGCACAACGACAGTCTGGACAGCCGCCGAAATGCGCTGCCGGCGGATTGCGGCGATGCAGGAGACATTCTAAACTGGTTGGCAGCCATGACAAAAACAAAACCGAGCGGAAGATTGAGAATTGTCTCGCTGGCGCCCAGCGTGACTTCGATCTTGTGGGCCATCGGTGCGCGGAAATCGCTGGTGGGAGTGACGCGGTGGTGCAAGGAGGTGGCGCCGGTGGGCGGACTGCCGGAAGTGGGCGACTGCTGGGCGGGCGACCCGGCGGAGATACTGGCGCTGGCGCCGACGCTGGTGATCGGCTCGATGCCGTACAAGGCCGAGACGGTGGGAAAACTGCTGGAAAATCCTATTACGTTCTTGGGCATGAATCCGCGTTCGCTGGCGGAGATTTTTGCGGACATTCGGTTGCTGGGGCGGATTGTGGACCGGGCCGCGCAGGCGGAGAAGGCCGCGGGGAAGATGGAACGCGAGTTTGCGGCGCTGGCGAAGAAAACGGCGCGCGGCAAGCGGCGTCCGCGGGTGTATTGCGAGTGCTGGTCCAATCCGCGGATCAGTTCGCCGCACTGGGTGGCGGAAGTGGTGAAGATTGCCGGGGGAGAGATGGCGGTTCCGGCGGGGCAGCGCGTTTCGGACGAGGAGGTGGCAGCGGCGGCGCCGGAGGTGATGGTGCTGGCGTGGGCGGCGACCGGGGAAAAGTCCAAGCCGGAAGCGGCGTATGGCGTGGGTGCATGGAAAAATGTTCCGGCGATTCGCGAGCGGCGCGTGCATGTGATTTCCGATGAGTTGCTGAATACGCCGGGGCCGCCGCTGGTGGAAGGCGCGCGGCAACTGTTTCGAATTCTCCATGGCGCTGCAGAGCGAAAGGGGCGCGGCTGATGCTGGTGGTGGCGGCGGTGATCGAGCGCGAGGACCGGAGGCTGCTGATCGGGCAGCGGCGCAAGACGGACAGCTCTCCTCTGAAATGGGAGTTTCCGGGCGGGAAGGTGCGCGAGGGGGAGGAGCCGGAGGCGGCGCTGGCGCGGGAGTTGCAGGAGGAGCTGGGGGCGACGCTGCGGAAGTGCCGGGAGATTATCCGGGTGAAACATACGTATGCCACGCTGCCCGAGCCGTTGGAGATTATTTTTTTCGCCGCGGCCATCGAGGAAGGCGAGATCGAGGCGCGGGCGTTCGAGCAGATTGCGTGGGCGCTGCCGCGGGAGCTTGCGGATTACGATTTTCTGGCGGCGAATTCGGGATTGATTGCCAATCTGGCGACGGGGAGGATCAAGCCGGGGGAGATTCTGGCGGGGGACGAACTTTCCTAAGCGGCATTTCTCGCGAGGAAGGGCGGGTCTGCGCGGGCGCGATGGAGAGGCCCGCCCTCTAACAGGTTGCTGAAAAAACCCATTCCTGTCATTCCGAGGAGCCACAGGCGACGAGGAATCTGCTTTTCTCTTGGCTTTTTCGTAATCGGCAGACCACTCGCCGTGTCCGAGGTGACCGCAAGAAGACTTTTTCAGCAACCTGCTAAAGAGGGCGGCTACAGAACTTCCACTGATTTCCTGGTAAGGATGCAAGGGGTAGGGGCACAGCATGCCGTGCCCCTACGCGAGCAATGCAAGAGCGCACTGGCGTCAGGGCGTCTTGAGGTGGATGTTGCCGATGTTGCGCTCGCGGAGCGTGGCGTTGAAGGCGGCCAGGTCTTTCTCGACGAACTGCTGGAAGTCCTGCGACGCTTTGCTGCCCCACTGCTTTAGTTCCTCCTGCACGGCGGTTTGCTGCGTGGTGGGCGGAAAATCGGCGCTGGCATCGAGCTGGCTGAAGAGGTAGTAGACCTTTTGCAGGAGCATGGGCGACCAGCGGCAATCGTCCTGGCCGCGGCCGGTGAGCTTGAGTTGCAGCAGGGTTCCTTCGATGGTGGCGAGTTTTTCGCCGAGGTCGTTGGCGGCTTTGCGGAGGGGTTTGGCGGATTCGCCGTCGCCCAGTTCCTTGCCGAGGGCGGCGAGCTGAACGCGCAGGGATTCGATCTGGTTGACGGTGGCCGACAGGGTGTTCATCTGGCCGTAGAGAACGGTTTGCAGGCGCGACTGAGCCTGAATGTCACTCTCGGAACCGGCGGAATGCGGGTCCTTCAGCACGTTCAGCTTCTGCGTGAATTTTTCTCCGGCCACGGCAAGCGTGACTGTATAAGTTCCCGGGGGGACAAGGATCGACAGGCGGGTCAGGGCCGGAGCCTTGCGCCAGCCTTCCGGACCGAAAGGAACATCAGGAGCAAAGAGCGGCGTGGTGCGCAGGCGAATTTGCGCGGTGCGTTCGGAGCGCAAGTCCCACCAGACGCGGTTGACGCCTTCCTTGACTTCGCAGGGCGGCGGCTCGACTTCCATGTATTCCTCATCCATGACGGGTTCCTTGGGCTTGCCGGCGCCCGGTTTGGAAGCGCGGCATTCGATCTCGCGGACGGTTTTTCCGGCGGTGTCGGCGATGGTCAGTTTGGCGACTTCCTTCTCGGCCAGGGCGGATTTGAGATGGAAATTGATGGAAGCGCCGTAAGGCGGATTTTTTCCGGTGCTGGGGTCGTATTCGACGGCAGCGGGCTGGGCCACGTCCTTGAAGCGATAGGCGTCGCGCGGGGCGAAGAGGTGGGCCTTGGCGGCGGCGATTTCGGGAGTGAAATTCTCGATGGCGGTGATGTCATCGAGAATCCAGAAGCCGCGGCCGTAGGTGGCTACCGCGAGATCGTGAAAGCGCTCCTGAACGGTGAGCCAGTAGACGGGTGCGTGCGGCAGGCCGGTCTGCAGGGGACGCCAGTTCTTGCCGTCATCGAAGGAGACGTAGAGGCCGCCCTCGGTGCCGAGAAAGAGAAGGCCCTTGCGCGTGGGATCTTCGCGGACGCAGTGGGCGTAGCTGAGCATGTTGTGGGGGATGCCGGTGGTGATGAGCGTCCAGGTTTTTCCGTAGTCGGCGGTCTTATAGACGTAGGGGTCGCGGAAATTGACTTGGTGGCCGTCCACGGTGAGGTAGGCGGTGGCGGCGTCGAAGCGGGAGGCTTCGATGTTGCTGACGGTGCCCCACTCGGGGAAGCCGGGGAGATTCTTGGTGACGTTGGTCCAGGATTTGCCGCCGTCGCGGGTGAGCTGCACCTGGCCGTCGTTGGTGCCGGCCCAGAGGAGGCCGGGTTCCTTGGAGGATTCAGTGAGGGCGAAAATCACGCCGGCATATTCGACGCCGATATTGTCGGGAGTGAGGCCGCCGGAAAGCTGCTGGCGGGCTTTGTCGTTGCGGGTGAGGTCGGGGCTGATGATCTGCCAGCTATTGCCGCCGTCGGTGGTGACGTGGACGAACTGGCTGCCGACGTAGACCTTGTTGTGGTCGGAGGGAGAGATGGCGATGGGAAATTCCCAGTTGAAGCGGTACTTCACTTCGGCGGAGGGAGCGCCGGCGACGTAGTCGGGCCAGACTTCGACTTCGCGGTTCTGGTGGGTGCGTTCGTCAAAGCGGGTGACGGTGCCGCCGATGCTGCCGGAGCCGGTGCCGGTGGACCAGATGATGTTGTTGTCGACGGGATCGGGAACGGCGAAGCCGCTTTCGCCGCCGGCCACGGGGTGCCACGCGCCGCGGGGAATGCTGTTGCCGGAGTAGCCGCCGAATTGCAGGCTGTTGCTGGGGCCGCGCCACGAAGGGCCGTCCTGGCGATTACCGTAGACGAAATAGGGGATCTGGTCGTCCACGGTGACGTGATACATCTGGGCGATGGGCAGGTTGATGTGGCTCCAGGAGTTGCCGCGGTTGACGGAGAGATTCACGCCGCCGTCGTTGGCCACGGCCATGCGGTCGCCGTTGGTGGGATCAATCCACATTTCGTGATTGTCGCCGCCGGGATCGGAGGGCATTTTGGTGAGTGTGCGGCCGCCATCGAGGGTGCGGGAAAAGGAGCCGGAGAAGAAAAAGACTTCGTTCTCGTTGTCGGGGGCGATTTCCGTGCGGGTGTAATAGTGAGTGCGGCCGCGGAGCTGGCGGTCGGAATTGACCATCTGCCAGTTTTCGCCGCCGTCGTCGGAGCGCCAGAGCTGGCCGAGCTGGCCGGGGCTGTTGGGCTGGGGAACGCCGTCGCCGGTTTCGATTTCGGCGTAGACGCGATTGGAATCTTTCTTGGCGACGCGGACGGCGATTCTGCCTACCGGAGAATGCGGCAGGCCATGACCTTCGAGACGCTTCCAGGTGAGGCCGCCGTCGGTGGATTTGAAGAGGCCGCTGCCGGGCCCCCCGCTGGTGCGGCCCCAGGTGTGAATTTCGATCTGCCACATGCCGGCGAAGAGAATGCGCGGATTGTTGGGGTCCATGCCCATGTCGGCGCAGCCGGTGTTTTCGTCGACGAAGAGAACGCGGTCCCAGGTTTTGCCGCCGTCGGCGGTGCGAAAGACGCCGCGCTCGGGCTGCGGTCCGTAGGCATGGCCCAGAGAGCAGGCCAGGACGACGTCGGGATTGCGCGGATCGATTTCGACGCGGCCAATGCGGCCGGTTTTCTCAAGGCCCATCAGCGACCAGGTTTTTCCGGCGTCGGTGGATTTGTAAATTCCCTGCCCCACGGAGATGTGGCTGCGGATGAAGGATTCGCCGGTGCCGGCCCAGATGACGTTGGGATCGCTGGGGGCCACGGCGAGAGAGCCGATGGAGGCCACGGACTCGGAGTCAAAGATGGGGTCCCAGTGGATGCCGCCGTCGGTGCTCTTGAAAATGCCGCCGGAGGCAGCGCCCACGTACCAGATGTTGGGGTTGCCGGGAATGCCGGCGACGGATGTGGCGCGATTGCCTTCCGGGCCGATGTAGCGGAACTTGAGCTGGCCGAAGACGTCGGGAGGGCTGGGGGGCTGCTGCGCGTGCAGCAGGGCGGGAAGGGCCAGGAGTACGGTAAGCATAGCGACTACGATGGAGTTGGCGATAACGAATCTTGTCTTGGGCATGAAAAACCTCTCCGGCAGAATTGAACTTGGGCCACGCGGATAATACAGGCGGGGCGGCGGCAGGTCAATCGCCGTGCATTCTCCAATACTCGCCCAAGAATCATCCTGGCAAGCGCGTCACTCCCCGGAAGGTGTTTTCCCGTCCGCGGGAGTTGACACTCTTGGAGGGTGAATAGGAATTGGAGCGCCGCTTATCCAGTAATAATTTTTATAGCTGAAACGAATGTTTCAAATCGTGGACTTTTTGTTGACAACTCCCGGAATCGGTTGTATTAGATGCACCTAAGTGTTTTAGCGAGGCTGGGTTGCAGGGAATTTTTGAACGTCAGGTTGGTTTTCCTGCTGCTGTGCGGGGCAGCTGGGCTTTTGATCAGTGCCGTTGGCGGGGAATTCAAGAGCTTATCGTTTTTTGGCATTTGAAAACTTTCAGGGGGTGGGTGATGAGAAAACTGGGATGGAGTCTACTTCTGGCAGTTCTGCTGGCCGTGGCCTGCGGGCCGGCGGCGGCACAGACCGCCAATACCGGCATGGTGCTGGGTACGGTGACGGATCCGGGAGGCGCGGTGGTGCCGGGAGCGAGCGCGGTGCTGACCAACGCGGCCACCAACGAAGCGCGCACCGCCACCACGAACGATGTCGGGCAGTATGTTTTTCCCAGCGTTTCGCCGGGCGTCTATAGCCTGAAGATCAGCAAGCAGGGATTTGCGACGACGTCCATCGCCAGCATTAAGATCGACGTCACCAAGAGCTATACCTACGACCTGAAGCTGGAAATCCGCTCGGGCAGCGAAGTGGTGGAAGTGACCGCCGAAGCCCGCGCGGAACTGCAGACCACCGACGCGGTGGTGGGCAACGTGATTGGAGGCACGGCGCTGATGCACCTGCCCACGCTGCAGCGTGATTCGCGCGAACTGCTGACGCTGCAGCCGGGTTCGACACCGTATGAGAGCAGCAACGGCGGCGGATTTGGCGATTCCGGCGGCACGGTGGCCGGCGCGCGCAGCGACCAGAACGCGTTTAACCTCGACGGCATCGACATCACCGACAACGTGATTGCCGGAGGTGGCAATCAGGTGCCCATCATTCCCATCAGCGTGGAAGGCGTGGACGAATTCCGCGTGGGTATCACCAACAACAACGCCAGCTTTGGGCGCGCTTCGGGCGGCCAGATCAATCTGGTCAGCAAGGGCGGCGGGAACGTTTACCACGGCTCGGGCTACTGGTTTCACCAGAACTCGGCGCTCAACGCCAACACCTGGGACAACAATCGCAACGGGATTGCCAAGCCCACCACGCACGATAACCGCGCCGGGTTCAACTTCGGCGGACCTGTCCGCAAGGACAAGACTTTTTTCTTCACCAATTACGAAGTGCGCCGTTTTCCGCAGTCGGCGCAGATCACGCGCATCGTTCCCAGCGCCACGCTGCGCCAGGGCATCCTGGTCTTCAACGGCACGCCCTACGATTTGGCAACTTCCATGGCGTGCGGCCCTTCCTCGACTCTAGCCTGCGATCCCCGCGGCATTGGCATCAGCCCCACGATTCAGCAGTTGTGGAACATGATGCCGACTGGAACGGATGCCTCGATGGGCGACGGCGTGAACACGCTCGGCTACCACGCCAACGTGTCCGAACTGCTGAAGGACGACAACATCAACTTCCGCCTGGACCATACCTTCACCGATAAAATCAAATTTTTCGGCCGTTATATCTACCATCGGGATCTGACGCCCAATGCCTCGGGCAGCGCGGCCGGGCAGATCGATCTGCGCGGCGGCACCGCCGTCAATACCAGCGCCTCGAACATTCGCGGGGATGGCTATACGGCCGGGCTGGAATGGCAACTCCGCAACAACCTTTCCAACAGCTTCCGCGCCGGGTGGATTCGCAGCCGGCAGGATTTCGTGACCGTCAAGCCCAGCGTTTCCGCGGCGCAATTGAACCTCCCGGGCACGGATAGCGCCCTGGGCCCCGTTGCCTTGGCCCCCGGCCTTGGCGCGACAGGCTTGATTGACACGGTCATTGACGTGGACACGCAGCGCGCGCGCCACCAGGCCATTTATGACAGCAACAAGCAGTACGCCGACAACCTGACGTGGATCAAGGGAAAGCACAACGTCGTGGCCGGCGGCGATATCCGCTGGATGCCCACCATTCACGACCGCGACGACAAGGTCATCGGCTCGCTGAACTCCCTGGTGGCCACGCTGGACGCCGATATCACCGGCAGCCTCAGCATCCCGGACTTGAACCGCCCCGCGGGACTCTCCACCGGCGATGCCCAGCGCTGGGACCGCCTCTACGCCGCCAGCTTGGGGCTCGTGAATAGCGTGGGCATTCTCGCCGTGCGCGACGGCAATCTCCAGCCCAAGCCTCTGGGCGCGTCGCTGATCGCTCAGACCACCCTGCGCGCCTATAACTTTTTCGCGCAGGATACCTGGCGCCTTTCCCCCTCCTTTACCCTGACTTATGGATTGGCGTATGGCTGGCAAACCACTCCTCACGAAAAGGCGCAGCAGCAGACGCTGATCGCCAATCATGACAACGGCGACCAGATTTTTGACGCCATGCAGTACATCCAGGCCAAGCAACAGGCGGCGGCCAATGGCGACTTCTACAATCCAACCCTGTCCTACGTCACGTTGAATAAGAGCGGCCGCAGCGACGTCTTCGACGTGGATTATGGAAACTGGGCGCCGCGCGCTTCCGCGGCCTGGAACCCGAGCTTCCGGCAAGGGCTGCTTGGCCGCGTTTTTGGCGACCGCAAGACCGTGATTCGCGGCGGCTACGGCATCGCCTATGATCGCGTGAACACCGTGCAGAGCGTCATCATCCCCATGCTGGGGGTCGGTTTTGCGCAGACCATCAACCTGCAATCGCCCGCATGTGGCGCTTCGGGCACTCCAGGCGCCCTGTGCAACGTGGATACGACTCCCGGCGGTTCCATCTTCCGTGTTGGCGTGGACGGGGCGATTCCCACTCCTCCGACCCCCGCGGGACTGACCTCTCCGGTCGTGCCGGATCTGCCGTTCAGCGAAATCCTGAGCTTCCAGAACGACCCCAAGTTCAAGGTGGGCCGCAGCCACATGATCGATTTCACGCTGCAACGCAGCCTGCGAGGGCAGATTTTCGTGGAAGCCGGCTACATCGGCCGCTTCGGCCGCCAGTTGCCCAACAGCGTCAACTTCAACTCCGTCCCGTACATGTTCAAGGACAAGACCTCGGGGCAGACCTTCGCGCAGGCCTTCGACGCCGTTGCCACCGCGGTACGCGCCGGCCAAACCCCGGCCACGCAGGCATGGTTTGAGAACCTGATTCCCAATCTCTGCGGTTCAGGAACCTCCACGGCATGCCTGGTTGCCAATAACTCCTCTTCGTTCGCGAATGACAACCTCTCCAGCCTCTTTATCTCCATGGATATCGCCCGCTGGGTCAACAGCCTGCCGACCTTCGACAATTTGCAGGTCTTTGATCTCTTCATGCGCACGAGCGGGGACAAGTCCAACTACAACGCCCTGGTTTTTACCGTGCGCAACACCAGCTGGCACGGAATCTTTTTCGACGTCAACTACACTTTTTCCAAGTCGCTGGATACCATCGGGGCGGTGCAGAACGACGCCCGCTACTACACCTCCAGCTTCAACCGCCGTCTGGATTACGGACCTTCCTTCTTCGACCGCCCGCACGTATTCAACGGCGTGTTCGACTATGAGATGCCCTTCGGCAAGGGCCGCTTCAAACTGGGCCATTCCTATCTCAACAAGATCACCGAGGGGTGGTTCGCGGCGGGAATCTTCCGCAAGAGCAGCGGCATTCCCGAACTGGTCAGTTATAGCGGCCAGTCCTTCGGTGGCGGCAGCATCTTCGGAACACCCGAAGGCGCGATTCCCCTGGCGCCCACCAGTTCGCTGGGAGGCGGCAGCGTGCATCACGGAGCCGGCGGCAGCTTGAACTACTTCGCCGACGCCAGCACGGCAATCAACCAGTTCCGTCCCGTGCTGCTTTCCAGCGACACCAACGCCGGGCGCAACAGCCCCCTGCGCGGACTCAGCTCCTGGAACCTGGACATGAAAATCGGCAAAACGACCAACGTCACGGAGAAAGTCAAAGTGGAATATTCCTTTGACCTCTTCAATATTTTCAACCACGTCAACTTCCTGGACCCGTCGTTTGACATCACCAATCCCGCGCAATTCGGCGTGATCAACACCCAGCTCATCCCGGCGGACCGCCTTTCCGGGGCGCGCTGGATTCAATTCGGGCTGCGCGTCAACTTCTAACGCGCCGTTCCGGCAACTCCCCTCCGGGGCACGGCCTGCCGTGCCCCGGTTTTCTTTTCCGCCTCACTTCCCCGCGCCGTTGAGCACGCTCCGGCGCGCTTTTATTTGCAAAACGTGCGCGGTTCGCTCATCATTACACTTCTGTTCAGGGAACAGCCGCTCGCTCGATTGCGC
>Ga0315281_10014069_pt1 | contig 10806 bp, 6 predicted proteins | sample YL17G07_0_MG_FD_204540 | JGI IMG/M metagenome (GOLD analysis project Ga0315281, IMG submission 204540) | Sediment microbial communities from Yellowstone Lake, YNP, Wyoming, USA - YL17G07_0 | ecosystem: Environmental > Aquatic > Freshwater > Lake > Sediment | place: USA: Wyoming | collected... | reverse complement strand
GCCCTTCGGAAGGGCTGTGATAGGTTTCTCTTGGAAACTCTTTACAACCTTTGTGTTCGGATCACAAACAAACCTGCCGAACTGGCTTATATCAGCTGGCGATCCTACTATCGTTCCAACAAACCCCTTTTTCAGTCCTATTGCCTGGAACTTTGCCAGTTCGATTGGATTTATTTTTATAAAATCTGAACAATTGACGCTCAGCTTTGATTTATTTTCATCCAAGACCTTTTCCTCAAGGTAATATTTTATCGCGCCTGCCCTTCCCAGCCTTCTGTCAGGCGGCTCGATCAAAAATGTGAATTTCACATCCGAGTTCCTTTCAATCTCCTTGCAATGTTCAATCACTGCATCCGGATTGTTCCATAATGTTACATATACGCGTCTCATGCCTGCAACGATGTAAGGCAGTATGACCCAGTCTATTATTGGCCGAGGTTTTTTCCCAACCTCCGTAATGGGTTTTGGTATCCTACCCTTTGTGACAGGCCACCATCTCTCTCCTATGCCGCCTGCATGCACTATCAGCTCTGTATTGAGAAAATATTCTGTCGGGCTGTCCTCGAACATGATTAAAAATATTTGTTTTGTCTGCCTTTTAATCTTTGTGGATTATCGTTTTACAGGTTTTTTTGAAGAGATATGTTTATATTATAGGAATAACTAAAAATGTCTAACATGAAGCTGGTTTTATGATATTCAAGAAAAAGGTTTGCAGAAATTGCGGTGAAAAAATAAATGACGAGTGGGATTTTTGCCCCCGTTGCGGTGATGCACTGAAGGAGAAGGAAACAGGGAAATTGGATATCTTCAACAGTCCCTTTGCAAATATTTTCGGCAATATGGAAAAAGAGTTTGAAAATACAGACAAAACACCCGATTTCGAGCTGCCTAGGTTTAAGCTCAAACCGATGAAAGGAAGCGGCATAACCATAGTCGTTCATGGCGGAGCCGGGATGGGGCCGGTGATAAAGGTAATGACTAATGGAAATTACAAAAGATTCGAGCCGCAGATAAAAAGAAAACTGGGCGTTGGACCTGCCTTAGAAAAGATGGAGGAAGAAAGGGTGGAAAGGAAAAAATTTAGGAAAATGCCAAAAATCACTGAAGAACCCAAAGCCGAAATTAAAACTGCGGGAGCTAACCAAATAATTTCTATTAAATTACCTGGCGTTAAAAGTGAAAATGATGTTGAGGTTAAAAAGCTGGAGCAAAGCATTGAGGTAAAGGCGTTTGCCGGTGATAAGGCATATTTCAAACTTATTCCGATTCCCAGCGATGCAATAGTCAATAAAAAATTTAAGGACAGCCTTTTGACTTTAGAAATTGGAAGATAGACGCTTGTTTAAAAAATACCCGGATATTGTGGCAACCAAGCCTATGCCACCAGCCAAGAAGAAAACTGATTGCAAAGAAACAGCATCTATTAAAAACCCACCCACCAACGGCCCTATGAGATTTCCTATTCCTTCCATGGTTTTTTGGAATCCTATTTGCTCCCCCCTAAACTTTCTAACAGCACTGTTCAGCAAAACGACCTTGAATGCTATCCAAAAATATATGAAGAACAAATGGACAAAGAAAAGGATTAGGAAAAATTGCAAAATGGATGTGGAGAGGGGGTAAAGCATTATTAACACGGAAAAAACCATCAGGCTGATTAGGGATAATTTCATCTTATCAATTCTGTCAATCCATTTTCTTGTTAAAAATATGATCACACCGCCCGACGCATAGGTTGTAAGCAGGATTAAAAATAAAATATTTTCTGTAATATTAAGCTTCCTTGCCAATATGAAAAATCCAGGATAATACGACATTGCGTAAAGCAGGGTTTGCATGAAGCCAATCATTGTTATCATCTTAAAAGCAAAAGGGTATTTTTTTATTGACGTTTTGGCGCCAGTCTTTCGTATCTTGATTTTCGGTTCTTTTATGAAAACTGTGAACAGGATGAATGACAAGAATAATGCGAATGAAGCGGCATAAAAACCGAATGATGAATAGAAATAAATAGTTATTAAAAATCCTATCAGAACCGCCAGTCCCCTACCCCAGACATAGGCGTTGCCAAGTTTTCTGATGACCTTCTCCCTCACGCCTTTCTTGAAGATATCCGCAATCATCGCATCCTTCACAGATGTTGTTAATGTGTCAGAAGTTTCGTACAGCCCTTTCACGATCGAGAATTCGTATATCTTGCTGATGAATGGATAGAAAAAAACACTCACGGATTGTATGAACAAGCCAAGTGACATTATTAGCTTTCTTCCGTACATGTCCGATATTTTACCTATGAAGATCCTCGATATCAAGAGGATGAAGGATGCGGCGGAAAATATCAAACCGATTTCGGTGGCAGTGAATTTTTTGTCCAGCAAATAGTTTGGAAAGATGACAAACAACAGTCTGTCAGAAACCATCATTAGGATCGTTAAGGCCGCGAAAATCCAAAATGCTTTTTTTGAATCCATAATAAGAATTGAATTTTGACTTGATTAAAAGTTTACTAAATGTTGGTCTTCTTCACGGTAACTGCCAAATGTTAAAAATCATTTTTCTATTATGTAGAAAATCTTTATATTGGGAGTTTTGCAAATAATATTATAGGTTGCGGAGATTTTCGGGATGATTAGGACAAAGATTTTGTTATTGTTGACAATTTTTATCTCTACACTATCGTCTTTTGCAATCTTCTCCCAGTTTTCCTATGCATATTACCTTGATTTATACGCAAACACTTCTGTCATGCCCAACCAGAATGTTACTATTTTCGGCAGTTTGGGCAACACTACTATTGAAACTATCTCAGGCATAGCAGCAAATGCTTCATTGCCCAACGGCAACACCAGCAGCACAACTACATCTGCCACAGGAAATTTTACACTGCATGTGAACACAACTGGTTTAGTTGGATATCAAACCTTGACTGTTACAGTCGGAACGATAACAAAAACCATGACTGTAAAAATAACCAATGTCACTTCTGCCACAATGAGCATAACAAACCCGCCTCCGTTCTCTCCCGGCGTGTTTCTTACCATCAACATAACTGCTAAAGATTCTACAGGCGGCATAGTGCCAAATCAGAACATTACCGGAAAAGTTTTTGCGACAGACGGTCCGCAGCCGAGCTGGGGCACTAACACTAGTGTGACAGATGCAAACGGTATTGCGCTTTTGAACCTTTCAATACCAAGTACAGCAGGTTTGGGCAGGTATGTTGTTGATTTGGAAAATGGCGCAGGCAACGCATTCTTCATGCTGACCAGTTACGTTACATCAATTCTCACAAAAGATGGCGCAGGTACTACTAAAGTTTCCTTTGCACCTGGCAACACTGTCACAATCGAAGCAACCGTCAAAAGCAACAACGCTCCAGTTGCAAGCAAAGCTTTGGAGTTCACTGTGTTGGATCCGAATAATATTGCCACTACTTATGCTACAACCACATCTACCGCTGGCGTTGCAACGTACAATTATTCTTCAACTTCCACATCCGGCCAGTATAAAGTAAAAATGAATATAAGTGGTGAAGAAGTCTACACCACGTTCTTTGTGAAAACATATTCTGCCAGTCTTGAATCAGAGTCTGGAGGAGGATTTTTCTTTGAGTTTGGCGGCAAATCATTCTTCACTCCCGGACAGAATGTCACACTCAACATAATCCCTGCGGACGTTTCAACAGGCTCGTTGATGCTTCGCAATATTAATTATACATGCAACACAAGCTACTTTAAAATTGCAGATGTGTGGAACATCAACGGAACAAGCGTCAACAGCTCGTTGCAAAATGCCGAGTTCATAACTGCAACCTACAACGCCCAGCCTATCTGCGCTGTGAGATTCAGTCTGCCTGCTGCGCATGTAGGTACTTTTGGCATGAAAGTCAACATAACAGCTGGTGCGAGCTTGGCTGCTGCTCTTACAGCTAGTGCAGAAAACGCGCAAGGTTATTTCAACATCCAGCGTTATGGTTTAAGGTTAGAACCTGCTTCTGCATTTGGTGGCAAGGAGATGCACACGCTGTTGCTACCCGGTGATAACGCAACATTCAAAATTTTTGCATTCAACATCTCGAGCGGAGCTGATTTGGATGGAGGCAACATAACAGGTGCCACGATTACAAAAATAAGGTCGCTTAGGACGAGCAGTGAGTCCACTTCAATAGCTCAAACATTTGTTGCTGCAACTGCGAGCGAAGATCCTTATATCAATGCAGTCACTCCAAACTACACAGGACCGCAGCAAGTTTATGTTTCAGCTACAGTAAGTGGCGAGACGTTAACTGCTACTGCTCTCTATATAGGCAAATACATAATGGGCTATGCACAGTCATCTGGAACTAGATTTGAGCAAGGGGGTGGAGGAGGAGGCGGTGGCGGAGGCGGTGGCGGGTCTGGACAAGGTAGCAGTGGGCAGTTCATCAGCTGCAGCGGTACTGTTCAGTTCTATGCAAATGCATTCGATGCCAAAACATTTATGCCTGCCAGCTCTGTAACATTTTTGAGTCTGATCGAAGCAAGAGATGAGATGACTGGGACAGACATAAGCAACTGTCTCAGCATCACGCGTGCCACTACAGACAGCAGCGGACGGGCAACAATAAATGTCACATTCAGTAACAGCTGCACATATTCGGGATTTTATTTCATGAATTTTAATGTCAGTTATCGTGACAAGACAGATGAGATCCCAGGCGGATTCGAGTGCAAAAACATGAACTTCCGTGCCCAGACACTTGTCAACAGTCAGGAAGGGTTCAATGCAAAGGGCGATGCAGCTGTAACACTCAAAGTCTCCAACGCCAGCTACACAAACAACGCTTCGAAAATTGTGCAAAATGGCAGTGTCAGTCTGTCTAGGCTGATTAACTTCAATCCATCCACTGGCCCGACAATGCTAACTGCAATTGTGAGTTTCAGCGGAAGTATAAGTTGGGATGGCAGTTCTTACTCCGGCAACATAACAATATATCCGCAAAACTTTTCTTTGAGTACTTGGCCAACAGGATTTTTCGATGCTCGCGTTCTTGTAACAGATTCTGCTACGGGAACGAGTGATACTGCATTCACAGGTTTTGCCTCAGTTGCTTTTGAGACCATAACCAACTGGCAAGGCTCATGTTTTGGTCCGCCAGATCAATGCGGTCAGCAGCAAAACACGCTTTCAAGCCAGATATACACTGCAGGTCAGGCTGTAAGCATGATTGTTTATGCAAATCTGCCTACTGGCACTGAAACAAACTACACCAATGCAACATTCCAGGCACAATGGAGCAACGTAACTAGTATACAATTATCTTTGACTAGTCCAGAAACAGGTGCAACTTACAATGTAACAAATGTAATCTGGACTTTGGTAAACGGCAGCGTTTCTCCGTTCGCAAGTTTCGGCGACAATAAATATACATGGGAAAACTATACTTTCAATTTTACTCTTCCCGCCAATATTAAAAACGGAAATTACATGGGCACTGTCAAGGTCACAACAAATACAAGCGAGAAAGCAGAAGAAATGATACCCGTGCAAGTCAAAGGGCTTACTGTCGGATATCCACCAGTCGGATCGTGGAGTGCTACATGGTGGTATAGCGGCAACGTGACAATGGGCTACGAATATTGGGTGCATAATGTATCTTACGCTGGTTGTGGACAACCAGAAGATATGTGTAATAACGGTGGGGAGTTTGCTGTTAGGAATGATACATGGTCTTTGGCCAACTGGACTTGGATAAAGAACTATATCGGATTCAGCAACGCTTCATATTATGATATTACGACCACTAACATCTGCACTAGTAATGTTCTTAACATAAGCTATTCAAGAAGCGGAACAGTCAGCCACCCAGAATACAACGTGCTAGTTTTCAAGAACACAACCAACAAATTCATGTTTTTGGGCAACAAAAGCGGTGGTGTTGTACAAAATATAATAATATTGAACGAGGCCAGTGCAGTGCCCAGCAATGCAACAGGCGCTGCGACAAAGGAATACATGTGGGAGGTATCCATGTGCGGATATGCATTTTTTGTAGACTCAACGACATTGAATAGGACTACAGTGCAGGAAGAATTTCCATGGGCTGAGACGCATACGGTCAACGAGAATTTCACTTTGCCATTTGCAGTATACACAGGCAGCAGCACACCGCAGTCTGGTTATAATATAACTGTCACAGACATAGCGCAACTGAAGAGGGAGGGTTTCGGCATAGAGACAGTGGTTCCGAAAATCCAAAACAATTATCAGTTGTGGAACTCGACTTCAGGTATTAGTGATGCGAACGGTATTGCATTTGTCAGGCTGTTTATGGTCAACAACACCAAATTCATGGCGTTCTGGAGCACTAACTCCACACCAAAAATAGGAGCATCGTTCAAATCCGCATTCAAATTTGGTGTCAAAGCATTCGATTCATATGGTAATTATGTTCAGTTGCTACCGCAGCAAACGAAGAGAATTGTTTTGCAATACAATGCTGCAGGATGCACTTGGTTGCAGAATGTTAACCCGTCAGGCAGCCCATGCTACAACGGCACGTTTACTGAAAATGCTACGGATGGATTTACTACTCTTGACACAGCAAGAACATTCTATTTTGTGATTGTTAATGATTCGCTCATAGAAGGTTCTGGAGCCACTAAAACTTTCAAGTACTTGCTCATTGATGACGACCCATATATCAATACAAACGGACAGTGCGGCATCAATGCAGACGGTGATCCAAGCACAAATGAGACAGCTTCCACAAACGCAGGCGACAACCCTGGTTGTACGGGTGAAGGATATCCAGTGAAAAAAGTAACGATAACTCAGCAGAATCGTGATATAGGATATGGCGGCAGCATGCAATCAAACAATGAAAGAATTGGATTTGGTGATGTTTATATGAATTCCACACATGCTGTAGTAAATGCTTATCTTTCCTCTCCTAGCATATCATGGACGACAGTGCAGACTCCAACACAAAGAATGGGTGCAAAGATTTGTGCACTTGATTTGTCTGCCCGTCCTTATAACGCAACATTTAATTTCGATTATGCAAACTGGATGCAAGGAGTGCAGTTAGGATACACTACAATTAAAAATATAACACAATACAATCTAACTACAGGCGCACCAGTCTACTATTCAGATACAATCACCAACTCGCCATACGACGGCTGCTATCTGACAGAGTTTATACCAAGAGGCACATACACAATATCCGGCACTGATTATACTAACAGCTGGCTGCCTGGCAGAAATGAAGTTGTCGGCTCAGCTACGCCTGTGGGCGGTGGCAACAGTCAAGAGGCATGGGCCGGACCTGTAGAATACTGGACTGGAGGAAATGTTCTGGAATAGGTTGTTGTTATGAAAAAATTATTTGCGTTCGCAGTTATTTTAACATTGCTTGTTCTAGTCAGTAATGTGAAAGCAACGTCTGTTACATTTTCTTCTATAACATACGATGATACAACAGCGGATGTTGGCACGACCCGAACGATAAGCATAACGATGAGATCAAGCGCTAGTGGTGAAAGTGTCAACGTTAACAGTATCTCTCTCTCAGGTGGCTTGACAGAAGTTTCAACGCCAGCTACACCTTTCACAGTCACATATAGCGGCGTGTCGAAAGATTATGTTGTTAGGTCGGATACAGCTGCCACTTATAATTTTGCTGTTACTGTAGTTGACACTGGTGGTACAAGTTATACAAGCAGCTCGAATACTTTGGAGTATGTAAATCCTGCCAGTTTTACTCTGACTGTTAGCGAGTATCCAAACGGCAGTTACAGTGCAAACAGTCAGTTTGGAGTTGTTGCTAGTATATACAATTCTTTATCTTCTGCCAAGAGTAGAAATATTACGCTCTGGTTTGACACAACTGGTTTCACTGTATCCGGCGATCCGCAGTCCGCTCTAGTCACACTGCCAGCAACCACTGCGACACAGAAGATTTGGAATGTGACTGTTGGCAGCTCTGTAGCTGCAGGCACTCATTACGCATACATAAGACTGGGTGATAACACTCAGGCAGCATCATATTCTTTCACAGTACCGTCAACTGCCACTACCACTACCGCTGCGGCTTCAACCGGCACGGGAGGATCACTAGGTTCAACAACAGAAACCACTAGTAAAATTACCAAAACATATACATCCGTAACGCCCGACTTGCCTAAAACTATCACTGCCACAGATTTATCCGATACAGGAACAATGTTTACCGAAATTTTCTTCGATGTAAAAAAAACAGTAACTTCCGTAGACATTTCAGTTGAAAAATTAGCTGGAAAACCAGCAGACGTAGCAGCAGTTCCGGGCACAGTCTACAAATACATAAGCATTAGTCAAAAGAACTTGGAAGACAATAATCTCGAATCGGCTTACATAAAGTTCAAAATAGAAAAAAGCTGGATAAACAACAATAGCATAGATAGCTCTACTATTGCGCTATACAGATATGCAAATGGTCAATGGAACAAATTGGCAACAGAGCAAACAAGTTCTGATGGGAATTATCTCTATTTCAAAACAACAGTTCCAGGCTTTAGCTACTTTGCTATAATGGCACAATCAACATCAGTAACAACAACAGCCGTAACAACTACCACCGCTGTAGGAGCAACAACCACCGCACCACCAACAACGTTGGCTGCAGGACAAACAACCACAATGATAGTAATAGCAGTAATAATAATTGTCGCAATATTGGCAATCTTTTTATTGAAGGGTAAAATAATTAAAAGGCAATGAATCATTGAAAATTAAATCCAAATGGGCCCTAGGAGAATCGAACTCCTGCCCTCGCGACGTCAACGCGATGTTCTACCATTATACTAAGGGCCCATGACTTTGATTTTATATAAATGCGTATAAAAATGTCCTGTTTTTATTCTTTTTATCTCTTTCCATGCGAATGTATGGTCAGCGGAAACAACTTTTGTGCAAGCATGCAGCTCTCGCTCCAATTTTGGCTGCAAACGTTCGTTTACTTTTTGTGTAAGATAAGCAACAACAACCGTAGCATCATGCAAATCTTTTTTGAAAAAATTTCCTCTAATTAGTTTTATCCTCTTTGCAAGATTACTTTTTTCCACATTCCTTTTGCACATCCAATAGAGCAGAGGGTTGTTTTCCATGCCAACTGCTTTTGCCCCCATCCTTGCAGCTTCTATAACAATCCTTCCATCACCGCAACCCAAATCATACACCACATCTTTTTTACCAACCTTTGCAAGACGTAAAATCCTCTTTACAGTACTGCGCGGCAAAGGTATGAAGATTGCACGGTATGTAAGAAAGTATGCAGACAATCCAATGAAAAATATTGCTAATAATGCAGGCCACATTTCTTGTCAAATGTTATTTAAATTTTTTAGCAGATAATTATATTACAAGTGATTAAATTGGGTGGAAGTCCAGATGGTTCCAGGACATATGTTTCACACACGCATGATGCATTCAAACCATCATTGCGCAGGAGGATTTCAAATAGACTTTCAGGCTGTTTAGAGAAGCTCGGCAGTTTTTACGAAATAATTGAAAGTCGTTTGGATAGTAAAAAACTTGGGCATCTGCCAAACGAAAAATACTCTGAAATGGAGCAGTGAATCTTGGGTTTGCAGTTTTTTTTGTGCAAAAATTTGAAAAGCGCTCAGGGCGGGATTTGAACCCGCAAGTAGCAAAGCTACGCCAGCTTTCTACCACTGATAGCAGATTCACCTAATTTAACTTATCTGGTGCCCTACCAGGTTAGGCGACCTGAGCTTTCATTTTCAATTCTAATATTCTATTCCATCTATTAACCTTTAAATCATTATGTGGCTCAATTAAATCGAAAAAACGTGATACCGTTGACCAACCACAAATACGAACTCTATGTTTCTCTTTCCACGCATTAAAGCCCATTTTTTTTAATAATTTATGAATTTGTTTTCTATGATTTTCAGATACCGAAGTAAAAGAAACATACGGTTGTATACAACCTTTTTTTACTTCCCTAATGCTTACACTACCATCTGTGTCAAATACACCGCGCAAATATGGTATATACAAATTTTTATTATTGATAAACATTTTTGGAATCGAAACTATTCTTTCTTTTGAGCCCACTGGAAATCCTAATAAATCATGAAATACTGAAAGAACCAGTTTTCCACATTTTCTTATGCCTATTATTTTAGAACCTTTGCAACTTCTATCAATAATTTTTAATTTTGTTTTCAAATTTTTTTCGAATAAAGGCATAACGAAATTTTTGTAATATGTTTCTTCATCATAATTGCCTCTAATCTCAAGGACATATCCCGTACAATTAGTTTTATACAATGTGCCATCTCCAGCGAATATTCCAGCTGTCTCTGCTAGTGAACTATTTACCTTTACATTTGCCATTACTATTGACTATATATTTTATTGCATAACAAGATTACGAAAGCTCAACTCCGATAATCTAATGGAATAAGGTAAAGTAATACGTAATCATCTTAGATATCATAAAATTAGCTTATTTTTTAATATAAAAAGCCATACACTTTTTTGTTCTTCATTACGTGCCTTAATATAACCTTTCTGAAAATGTGAGAAAACGCTAGATTTGCACTTAAATGTTTAACTTTTGATTTTTATTATGAAAATATGTCGGGAAGACCTAGGAGAAGACCCAGTTTTGATTTAAAAGATGTTAGAAGAGAGATGAGACAATTTATTAGAGACGAATTAAAAAAAATCCTCATCCAGATTTTACCTACCTGAGAGAAAAAAATAAAAGCATCCTATTTAAATCTAAAACTTTAATATTAACTTAAATACAAT
>Ga0315281_10014068_pt1 | contig 10806 bp, 10 predicted proteins | sample YL17G07_0_MG_FD_204540 | JGI IMG/M metagenome (GOLD analysis project Ga0315281, IMG submission 204540) | Sediment microbial communities from Yellowstone Lake, YNP, Wyoming, USA - YL17G07_0 | ecosystem: Environmental > Aquatic > Freshwater > Lake > Sediment | place: USA: Wyoming | collected... | reverse complement strand
CAGTCGGGGTGGACGTATTTTACCCGCCCGGGGCCGAGCGTCTTCTCGGCCCGCTCGATCGCGCGCGCGATTTCTTCCGCCGACTCGACTTCGGTGCGCTTGACGTCGACCACGCCGAGACCCAGGCTGATCTCGGGCCGCAAGTCGCGAAATACGGCGAGTTCCTCCGCCGGCCGGTGCGCGCACTCCATCACCACGTGATCGGCGTGCAGCGCGTTGAGATAATCCATCAGCTTCGCCCAATTGCCTTTCTGGATCGACTGGCCGCCGTAGTTGCCGAAGCATAGGTGCACCGCGGGTTTGCCTTTCACCGCGTCGAGCACGCGGTTGATGGCGCTGGCCGCCCACTTCCATTCGTCCGGATGCCCTGGGAGGTTGGCCTCGTCGATCTGCACCACGTCGGCGTCGACATGCCGCACCTGCGCCGCGAGCACGTCGGCGATGGCGTGCGCGAGTTCAGGCGTGTCCTTGTAGTGTTTGTTGAGCAGCGTCTTGGCGAGCATGTGCGGACCGGTGACGGTGAACTTGAGCGGTTTGGTCGCCAGCGCCTTGGCCCGCGCGCAGGCTGAAGGCAGGTCGAGCGTGCCGCTGCCCAGGGGCCGGTCGACGACGCCGGGCGGGCGCGCGCGGAACTGCATGCCGCCCGCCTTGCGGTATTCGATCAGTTCCTCGAAACCGATTTCGCGCCGCACCCCGGCCAGCGGGCGCACAAAGTACTCGATCATGCCGTTGGTTTCCGGATGATTGATGTCGAAGCGGTACAACTCGCCGTCGCAGACGACATCGATGCCGGCCTGCTCCTGCGTCGCCAGGACCACGCGCATGGCGTCGGCGAGCGCCTGCTCGGACGGGCTCGCGGCGAGCCAATCTGGAATGGGGTAGGAACCGACGACCGTGGTCTTGATGCGCGGGGCGGCCATGTTCTTTCCTGATCAACAATGCGAAAATTGCAATTATTAACCGTTTGGATAAAAATTGCACCATGGTTGAGAAGAGGAAGTCCAAAGGGGTCAAAGCCCCGGAACGCGTCCGGCGCAACCCCGAGCGCACCCGCGCGCGCATCCTCGAGGCCGCGCGCGTCGAGTTCGCCCGCGACGGACTGGGCGGGGCGCGCGTCGACCGGATCACCGCGCGCGCCGGTTCCAACAAGCGCATGATCTACTATTATTTCGGCAACAAAGAGTCGTTGTTCCTGGCGGCGCTCGAATCGGCCTACGAGCAAATCCGCGAGGCCGAGCAGTCGCTCAAGCTCACCGACCTCGATCCGGCGGAGGGCATGCGGCGGCTGGTGCGGTTCACCTGGGAATATTACCTCGCGCACCCCGAGTTCATCGCGCTGCTGAACAGCGAGAACCTGCACCGTGCACGGCACCTGAAGAAATCAAACGAGATCCAGGCTTTGCATTCGCCGCTGGTGGCGATGCTCGAAGGCCTGCTTCAGCGCGGGCAGCGCGCCGGCGTGTTCAGGCGTGGCGTCGATGCGGTGCAACTCTACATTTCGATCGCCGCGCTCGGCTATTTCTACCTTTCCAACAATCACACGCTGTCGACGATCTTCGGCCGCGACCTGATGCAGGCGCGGGCGCTGAAGCAGCGCCTGGCGCACATGACCGAACTGGTGCTGGGGTATCTAAGCGCGAAGTGACGCGCCGCCGGCGCAGTGCGGGACGACGGCGACACCGCCCGGAGCCTCGATGCGCTCTCCGCCAGGCAGAACACCGCCACAAGGCGGTGTTCTATTCGGGACGAAGCCGTTATCGGAGCGGCTTGATCCTGCTGCTGTAGGCGTTGGTGAACGCCTCGTCCAGCTTCACCACGCGGTCCATCTTGCCGCCGGCGTAGGTGATGTCTATGGTTTTCTGCATGATCTCCGGCTCGATCCAGCCTATGCCGTTCTTCTTCGAGCGCTCGGTGATGCACAGGTCCATGATCTGCGGCATGGTGGCGAGCAGCGCTTCGCGGTCCAGCCCCGGCACAGCGGCGGTCATGGCGTCCATGGCGGCAGCCGGATCGGCGTGGGCGTCGCGCCAGCCTTTGTGCGTGGCGCGCAGGAAGCGCTCGATCAGCTTGGGGTTCTTGGCGATCAGGCCGGTGTTGACGAAATAGGTGTGGCCGTAAATCGGCAGGCCGTAGTCCGCCCAGAGAAGGTTGGCGACCTGGCCCTTGCCCAGCACCTTCTCCCAGATGGCATAGCTGGTATAGAGGTCGAATGCGGCGTCGACCTCGTTTGCGGCCACGATCGCCTGCTTGCCCTCGGGCTTGACGTTGACCATGGTCACCTTGTCGGGATCGATCTTGTTGACGCTGGCGAATGCCGGCCACAGCACGCGGTGGGAGTCGGCGGGAGGCGCGGCGATTTTCTTGCCGACCAGGTCTTTCGGTTCCTTGATATTCGTGCCCTTGCGGAAGAACACGTTGTTGCCGGCCTTGTCGAACACCACTGCGACAATCTTCAGGTTAGCGCCCTTGCTGATGGCCGTCACCACGGTGGGCGCATCGGAGATGCCGAACTCCGCCTGCCCCAGGTCGACTTTCTTGGCGCTGTCGGCCGAGCCGTTGCCGCGCACCACGGTGAGATCGATGCCTTCCTCGGCGTAGTAGCCCTTCTTCAACGCGATGTAGATCGGCGCGTGGTCGGCCAGATGAAACCAGTTGAGCTGCAGCGTGGCCTTGTCGGCGGCTGTGGCGGGCAGGGCAAGGACGAGTCCGGCGAGTGCGAGCAGGAACGGTTTGGTGCGCATGCTGATCTCCTTCGATCGGTTAAATGGGGGAAAGGGCCGGGCCGCAACGGCAGCCGGCGCAGGGACTGTGCAGATTCACCGCATGAGGCGCGTCACTTGTTCGGTTCCTCGCGGAATGCCCAGGGCGCGACCACCTGTTCGACCGCGACCACCACGCCGTACAGCGCCAGTCCCAGCGCCGAGATCAGCATCAGCGAGGCGAAGATCATGGGCGTCTCCATGGTAACCCCGCCGGTAATGATCAGCGAACCCAGGCCGCGTTCGGAAGCGACGAACTCGCCGACGATGGCGCCGATCACCGACATGGTGGCGTTGAGCTTCAGGCCGGTGAAGATGTAGGGCAGGGCGTTGGGAAAACGTATCTTGACGAAAATCTGCCAGCGGCTGGCCTGCAGCGCGCGCACCAGTTCCAGCATCTCGGGCTCTGCCGCGGCGAGGCCCACCGCGGTATTCACTACCATGGGAAAAAAGGCGATGGTGGTGCCGATCACGATGTTGGGCCAGACGCCGTAGCCCAGCCAGATCACGAACAGCGGCGCCAGCGCCACCTTGGGCAGCGTGTTGAACAGCACCAGTATCGGCATGATGGTGCGCATCAGCATGCCGTTCCAGACGATGACGATGGCAAGCGCGACGCCCAGGACCGCCGACAGGACGAAGGCGCCGAGCACGGCGTAAAGCGTGGCGAGGAAATTCACCGACCACTGATAGTTCGCCTTCCCCAGGGCCTTGAACGCCGCCAGCGGCGAAGGCAATATGTACTCTTTAACGTGGAGGATTTCCACGGTCAGTTGCCACAGCAGGAACATGGCCAGGATCACCAGCGCGCTGGGCAGGTAATAGGCGGCGCCGTTCGCCAGCCTGGCGCTGAAGCCGTTCTCGGAACTGCGGGTTTCTTGACCGGGCATCGGACATCGTGTCTAATGTAACCAATTGGTTAATAATAGGAACCTGCGCCGGCGCTGTCAAGCAAAACAGCCCGGCGCGGCAACGTTGAAGGAGATATTGACAGGTGGCCGAGCCGTTCATTCGTCTGTCCGGCGTGCGCAAGCTCTATCGCCGGCGCGACGCCGAGTACCTGGCGATATCCGACGCAAGCTTCGATGTCATGGCGGGCGAATTGGTGGCGCTGGTCGGGCCTTCGGGCTGCGGCAAGACCACGCTGCTGAAGGTGCTCGCCGGCCTGCACGGGCACGACGGCGGCGAAGTCAAAATCGGTTCGAGCACCCATGCGTTCGACCCGGCGCGCGACGTGGGCATGGTGTTCCAGCAACCGCTGCTGCTCAAGTGGCGCCGCATCCTCGAGAACGTGCTGCTGCCCGCCGAGATCCTCGGCCTGCCGCCGGCCGCGAGCCGCGAGCGGGCGATGCATTTGCTCGACTTGGTGGGCCTCGCGGGCTTCGAGCACAAGTACCCGTATGAACTCTCCGGCGGCATGCAGCAGCGCGCGGCCATCGCGCGCGCGCTCGTCCACGATCCCAAGCTGATCCTGATGGACGAGCCCTTCGGGGCGCTGGACGCGCTGACGCGCGAGAAAATGAACCTGGAGCTGCTGCGCATCTGGAAGGAAAGCCAGAAGACCATCATTTTCGTCACCCACGGGATTTCCGAAGCGGTATTCCTCGGCACGCGCGTGGTGGTGCTCACCGCCGGCCCGGCGCGCATGGCCGATAATATCGCAATCGAACTGCCGCATCCGCGCACGCTCGACATGAAGACCAACAAGGAGTTCGGCGACTACACCCGCCGCATCTACAGGCTGCTGGGGATGGAATGAGCGCGCCGCTGTTGCGCGTGGCCGAGATCGCGCTGTTTGAGCGCGACGTCAGGCTGCGCATGCCCTTTCGCTTCGGCGTGGTCACGCTGACCGAGTCGCCGCAGGCATTCGCGCGCGTGCGCATCGAACTCGATGACGGGCGCGGCGGCTGGGGCAAGGCGGCGGAACTGCTCGCGCCGAAGTGGTTCGATAAGAACCTCGCGCTCTCCAACGAGGACAACTACGAGCAACTGCGCCTCGCGCTGCGGCTCGCGCGCGACGCCTACCTTGGCGATACCGCGCGGCGCAGCGCCTTCGGCCATTTTGCCGCGCATTACCGGCCCCAGATCGAGGCGGGCGCGCGGCGCGAACTGAATCCACTCGTCGCGAACTATGGACCCGCGCTCATCGACCGCGCGCTGCTCGATGCGCTGTGTCGGGTTTTCGGCGTCTCTTTTTACGACGCGGTGCGCGCCAATCTGCCCGGCGTCGCGCCCGCGGCGTTGCTGCCCGAGTTCGCCGGATTCGACATGGATGCATTCCTCGGCGCGCTCGAGCCCGCGACTTCCATCGCCGCTCGCCACACCGTGGGATTGGTGGATGCCATTACCGCCGCCGATGCGCATGAGGCCGTGGGAGACGGTCTGCCGGAGACACTGGAACAGGTCGTCGCGGCCTACGGGCAGCGCCATTTCAAGCTCAAGGTGGGCGGCAAGGCGGCCGAGGATATCGAGCGCCTCGCCGCCATTGCCGCGGTGCTCGACCGCATCCCCGGCGCCTATTTCGCCTCGCTCGACGGCAACGAGCAGTACGAGAGTATCGAAGGGGTGGCCGAGCTCTGGTCGCGCATGCTGGCCGAACCGCGCCTGCGGCGCCTGGTGGCGAGCGTCCTGTTCATCGAGCAGCCGATCAACCGCAAGCACGCTTTGGCAAAAGACGTTTCCGCATTGTCGCGGGACAAGCCGGTAATCATCGACGAGTCCGATGCCGACCTGGACGCGTTCCCGCGCGCGCGCGCGCTGGGCTATGCGGGCGTATCGAGCAAAACGTGCAAGGGCTTGTACAAGTCGATGATCAATGCCGCGCGCTGCGCAAAGTGGAACGCAGGGACGCAATCGACGCGCTACTTCATGTCGGCCGAGGATCTGACGCAGCAGGCGGGGGTCGCGGTGCAGCAGGATCTGGCGCTGGTGAACCTGCTCGGCATCACCCACGTCGAACGCAACGGCCACCACTATGTCAACGGCATGGCGGCTCTGCCCGAGACCGAGCAGTCGGCATTTTTGGCCGCGCATCGCGATCTTTACGAACGCAGCCACGGCGCCGTGCGCCTGCGCATACGCGGCGGACAGATGGACATAGCCTCGCTCGCATGCAAAGGTTACGCGGTTGCCGCCGAACCGGATTGGGGCGGCATGCGCGAAATGGTCCTTCCGGATTAGTCGCTGGCGAATCGAGTGTTGACACCGTTGGCGAAGAATCTCGATGCTCTTGGGTTTGTATACGTCTCCCGATTTTGTGTTTTGCGCGTTTTTGCAAAACACAAAATCGGGAGAAATGGGATGCATGAGATCGATACGCTGTTTGCACGAAGCCTGTCAGGTATAGGAGCGTAGGAGCATGGCTGAAAAACGTCTAGGCATCATCATGAACGGCGTCACCGGGCGCATGGGCACCAACCAGCACCTGATCCGCTCGATCTGCGCGATCCGCGACCAGGGCGGCGTGGCGCTGGCCGATGGCACCCGGGTCATGCCCGACCCCATCCTCGTCGGCCGCAGCGCGGGCAAGCTCGAGCGCCTGGCGAGGGCGCACGGCATAGCGCGCTGGACCACCGACATCGCCGCGGCGCTGGCGAACGAGGACGACCGGCTTTTTTTCGACGCCGCTTCGACCCAGTTGCGACCGACCGTCCTGAAACAGGCGATCGCCGCGGGCAAGGATATCTACTGCGAGAAGCCGGTGGCGACCGGGCTGGCCGAGGCGCTCGATCTGTACCGGGCAGCGAAGAAGGCCGGCATCAAGCACGGCGTAGTGCAGGACAAACTGTGGCTGCCGGGCCTGTTGAAGCTGAAGATGCTGCGTGATGCGGGCTTCTTCGGCAGGATCCTGTCGCTGCGCGGCGAGTTCGGCTACTGGGTGTTCGAGGGCGACTGGCAGGCGGCGCAGCGCCCGAGCTGGAACTATCGCAAGGAAGACGGCGGCGGCATCGTTCTCGACATGCTGTGCCATTGGCGCTATGTGCTCGACAACCTGTTCGGCGAAGTGAAAAGCGTCAGTTGCATGGGCGCGACGCATATTCCCGAACGCTGGGACGAGGCCGGCAAGAAGTATCAGGCCACCGCCGACGATGCCGCCTACGCTACCTTCGAGCTCGAGGGCGGCGTGATCGCCCATATCAACAGTTCGTGGGCGGTGCGCGTGCGGCGCGACGACCTGGTGACGTTCCAGGTCGATGGCACGCTCGGCTCCGCGGTGGCGGGGCTGCAGCGCTGTTTCAGCCAGGCGCGGGTGAACACGCCGAAGCCCGTATGGAATCCCGACGTGCCGCAGGGCATGAATTTCTTCGATACCTGGCAGGAGGTGCCCTCCAACGTCGCCTACGATAACGCGTTCAAGGTAGAGTGGGAGCTGTTCATCCGCCATCTGTTCGAGGGCACGCCGTTCAAATGGAACCTGCTCGAGGGCGCGAAGGGGGTGCAGCTGGTGGACTGCGCTCTGAAAAGCTGGGCCGAGCGGCGCTGGGTGGATGTGCCCAGGATCGAGGCGTGAAGCCGATGACGAATGCACCCGAGAAATTGAAACTGAGCATCAAGTTGCCGGTGGCGGGCGGGCGGCTGGAGCACTTCAGGCTGTCCGCTCCGCGCAACTTTCCGCGCAAGGCCGCCGGCGTGTTCAGCCGCGTCGCCTATTCCGCCACGCACGTGGTGGCGGATCCGCTGGCGGCAGTCGATCCGTGGCAGGACTGCGCCATCGACTGGGACGCGACCATGGCTTATCGCCGCACCCTGTGGGGGCTGGGCCTGGGCGTGGCCGAGGCCATGGATACGGCGCAGCGCGGCATGGGCCTCGATTGGAAAACCTCGCTAGAGCTCATCCGCCGCTCGATCGAGGCGAGCCGCGACTGCGAGGGTGCGCTGCTCGCAAGCGGCGCCGGCACCGACCAACTGGCCGCGGAAGCCGCCACCGGGCTGGACGATGTGATCCGCGCCTACGAGGAGCAGATCGCCGCGATCGAGGCGCTTGGTGGCCGCATCATCCTCATGGCCAGCCGGGCGCTGGCGCGCGTGGCCAGGTCGCCCGACGATTACCACAAGGTCTACGACCGCATTCTCGGCCAGGTCAGGAAGCCGGTGATCATCCACTGGCTGGGCGAGATGTTCGATCCGGCGCTGGCCGGATACTGGGGGCACGCGGACCATTACAAGGCGATGGACGTGGCGCTCGAGATCATCGCCCGCAACGCGGCCAAGGTGGGCGGCGTGAAAGTCTCGCTGCTCGACAAGGACAAGGAAATCGCCATGCGCCGGCGCCTGCCCCGGGGAGGGGGAGCGGGCCCCTCCGCATCGTCCGCGGGCGTGCGCATGTACACCGGCGACGACTTCAATTATGCCGAGCTGATCGAAGGCGACGCCGCAGGGCATTCGGATGCGCTGCTGGGAATTTTCGACGCCATCGCGCCGGCCGCCTCGGCGGCGCTGGCCGCGCTGGCGAAAAACGACCACGACAGCTTCCACGAAATCCTGGCGCCAACGGTGCCGCTGTCGCGCCACATGTTCGGCGCGCCGACGCGCTACTACAAGACCGGCGTGGTGTGCATGAGCTGGCTCAACGGCCACCAGGACCATTTCGTCATGGTCGGCGGCCAGCAGAGCGCGCGCTCCATCGCGCACCTGGCCGAGTTGTTCCGCCTCGCCGACGCGGCCGGGCTGCTGCGCGATCCCGAACTCGCCTGCGCGCGCATGAAACAGTTGCTTGCCGTGCATGGCATTGCGCAGTGAAGACGAAATCCTCTGATGAGTAATTCCCCGCCCAATCCGGACTTGCTTTCGCTCAACACCGCGACAGTGCGCGAGAAGTGGAACTTGCGCCAGATGATAGAGGGCTGCGCGCGCCGCGGCATCCGCGGCATCTCGCCCTGGCGCGACAAGCTGGCCGAGCTCGGCGCGAAAGAGGCGGCGAAGCTGATCCGGGCCAACGGCCTCACCGTCACCGGGCTATGCCGCGGCGGTATGTTCCCGGCTGCGGACCGGCAGGGCCGGCGCGCGGCGATCGAGGACAATCTGCGCGCGATCGAGGACGCCGCCACCCTGGAGGCGCGGTGCCTGGTGCTGGTGGTGGGCGGCATGCCGCCGGGATCGAAAGACCTCGCCGGCGCGCGCGAACAGGTGCGCGACGGCATCGGCGCGGTGCTCGATCACGCCCGCGGCTGCGGCGTGCCGCTCGCGATCGAGCCGCTGCACCCCATGTACGCGGCGGACCGCGCCTGCGTCAATACCATGGCGCAGGCGAACGACTTGTGCGACGAGCTCGTCGGCAGCAACGGGACCGGCCTGGGGATCGCGGTGGACCTCTACCATGTCTGGTGGGACCCGCAACTGAAAGCTCAAATCGAGCGTGCCGGCGACAAGCGCCTGCTCGCCTTCCATATCTGCGACTGGCTGGTGCCGACCGCCGACCTGCTGCTCGATCGCGGCATGATGGGTGACGGCGTGATCGACATTCCCATGATCCGTTCGTGGGTAGAGGCCGCCGGCTACCGCGGGTTTCACGAAGTGGAGATTTTCTCCGCCGGCAACTGGTGGCGGCGCGATCCGGACGAGGTGCTCGCCACCTGCAAGGAACGCCATCAGTCCTGCTGTTAGTTACTTGCGAATCATGATGCGCAAGTAATAGCACCCACGATGTATGCAGCGACGCCAATCGTCACCGCTTTCCCTTTGTGTTTGTCGACGCTGTCGTGAGCAGACAGGGCTCACCGTGGCAGTAGTTTGGGGTGATCGCTGCGCAGCCAGACGAGCACCTCGTCGCGCAAACTTGCGGCGAGGCGCTGCATCTCGCCCGCTTCCTGTTCCGACACCAAGCCCGCGGTCTCGTAGCCGCCGATGTTGCGCTTCTTGCGAAAGCGGTCGAATTGGCCGACGCGCGCCGCCGGCCAGCCGATGGTCAATGCCAGGCTCTGAATCGTGCGGTAATGGTGTTGATCGCGCGTAGCGCGAAAGCCGCTTGCGGCGAGCGCGGCGGTGGCCGCCTGCAGGGCGGCATTGTAGGCGATGTTCAACTTCCAATCCGCGGAGAGGCCGGCAATTTGCGCGTTGGCGAGGTCGCGCTCGACCAGGGCCAGAAGGGCGGCGATTTCTTCCGGGCTCGTCGCGTGTTCGGTGAGCCAGCTATTTCTTAGCCAGTCGCGCAAGCTCACGTTCGTCCCCAATGAGGAAGATTTTTTCACCCTTCAACACGCTGCTGAGAAAATGATGCTTTGCCGCCAGCTTGGCGCTGTACTCCGCGGCTGGATAAACGGAAGGGTTGATCTCGCGCCGCAGCGTTTCCTGGGCCCGGCCGAGCGCGTCCGCCGCCTCGGCGAACGATACCTCGCCGATGACCATGACATCGATGTCGCTTGCGCGCGACTCCTCGCCGCGGGCAACCGACCCGTAGACAAAGGCCGCGCGTATGCGCGCGGCTAGCGGCGCGAGCGCGGCGCGCAGTGCGTCGGCGACTCCAACGGTCTTGACGACCAGACCTTTCAGTTCGGCATATACCGGACAGTCCGCGTTGGCCTGGAAATATACCTGCCGTCCTTGCACCGTGCGGCTCACAATGCCGGCACGCGCGAGAAACGCGAGTTCGCGCTGCACCGTGCCGCGGCCGAGGCCGGCGGCCCGGATCAACTGCTCCAGGAAGAAGGATTCGTCGGCGTGAGTATAGAGTAGCGACAATAGCGCCTGCCGCGTCTTGCCGAACAGCGGTGGGAGAACGGTTTGGCTACCCATGGTGGGTAGTACAATACCTATATTGGGTAGCAAGGTCAAGCGTCGCTCTGGCCGAATATGTCATGGGCGAGCGAGCCTGTTTCGTTCCCGCCGGACCGGGTCAGCTCGATCTGTCGAGTCTACGTACCTCCCCCGTCTCCGGTAGAATATACGTCTTTCCACCGCACCCAGGAGCGGCGAAGCGGGGATGCCCCCGGAACATTCCAAGCCAGTTCAAGGAGTAGCCATCATGCCTATTGTTTCCATGCGCCAACTGCTGGACCACGCCGCCGAGAACGGCTACGGGCTGCCGGCATTCAACGTCAACAATCTGGAG
>Ga0315281_10014067_pt1 | contig 10807 bp, 8 predicted proteins | sample YL17G07_0_MG_FD_204540 | JGI IMG/M metagenome (GOLD analysis project Ga0315281, IMG submission 204540) | Sediment microbial communities from Yellowstone Lake, YNP, Wyoming, USA - YL17G07_0 | ecosystem: Environmental > Aquatic > Freshwater > Lake > Sediment | place: USA: Wyoming | collected... | reverse complement strand
CCAACATGGCGATTTACGCGAGTTCCTGTACTGAAGCGGACAAGGAAATCCCGCGCAAACTAGGCCAGCAATTCGGCCTCAATCGCCTCGACAGCAACCTGCTCGCGGACGAAGATGGCATCAGTTCATTGGCCGTTGCCGAAGCGGGCAGCGGCGAGCGGCGCGACTACATTCCCTACACCAACATGCCCATCAAGTGGCACACCGACGGCTATTACAATCCGCCTGAGCGCCGCATCTGCGGCATGCTGCTGCACTGCGTCACCTCTGCAGCCCGCGGCGGCGAGAATGCGCTGCTGGACCACGAAATAGCCTACCTGGCGCTGCGCGACGAGAACCCGCAACATATCCGGGCGCTGATGGAAACGGATGCCATGACCATCCCGGCACGTATGGAAGAAAATGAGGTGGCGCGCGCCGCAGAAAGAGGGCCGGTGTTTTCGGTGCTGCCGCAGAGCGGTGCCCTGCACATGCGCTACACTGCGCGCACCCGCAGCATCGAGTGGAAGCAAACGCCGGCAGTACTGGCCGCCGTGGCGGCTCTGGAAAAATTACTGGCGAGCAGCTCGCCCTTTATCTTCCACGCCCGTCTGGAACCGGGGATGGGGCTCATCTGCAACAACGTACTGCACGACCGCAGCGGCTTTAGCAACAACCCGCAGCAACAACGCCTGCTGTACCGCGCCCGCTATTACGACCGCATCGCGCTCGAATGAGCCATCCGTGCCAAAAGCAATCTCGCACCAAGGCGCCAAAACGCAAAGCTATAATCCAATCTTCGTTTTGTTATTCCAAACCATCTCGCTTCATCTAGTTGTCAAGTGGACACCCATCTTGGGGCACCAAGCTGTTATTGGACATTCGTAGCACCGTGGGAAGGCTGGAGTGCAAATATCGCGCCCAAGAGAGATCATATTCACGTGTAATGAATAACGAAGCTCAAGAGGAATTTTGGATTGCAGGCGATCCATATCGCGCGGTGCGCAGTGCTTATCTTTTTGAGTCGGCCTGACCCAGCCGAGACGTCTGGCAATTCGCCAGCAATGCGTATCTACAGGGAAAACTTGTCTGCCCAACGAACACATCAAAACGCAGCGCGCAACTTTCTTCCCGACACCCGGCAGCGACAACAGAAAAGCTCCATTACCCTCTTTATTGCCCTTACCAAGCGGTAATTACCCCTTCTTTTTCCACCGTGCCGCAGGCCCGCGACCTTGGCATTCAATGACGTTAGTGCTTTGCTGCTCTCTCAATACACGCCGGATCATATCCCTGCTCACGCCGGGGCAAGCCTGCTCCAACTGAGATACGGTAAATTCGCCTGTGAAGCGGCTAATGGCCGCCAACACCAGTTCGGTCTTCGACCCTCGCGGTGCTTTCACTTCACCCACCCGTTCGGCAAACCCGCGGTAAGCCATCTTGAGGATGGACAGCAAGTAGTTGATGTAAGGCCAAGGATCATGCTTGCCCTCGTGCCATCCTTGCGAGCTTTGCTCCAGCGTCTCGTAATAACGATCCTTGTTTTCCTCGATCAAGCGCTCCAGGCTGATGTAGCGCCCCACCTCATAACCCGATTGGTAGCATTGCAGCAAAAGCGCCAGCCGCGACACGCGCCCGTTGCCATCGCGGAAAGGATGTATGCAAAGAAGATCCAGATTGAATGCCGCCATCGCAATCAACGGATGCACCCAACGATCATCCAGGCAATGCTGCCAATCGGCAACCAGACTCGCCATAGCTGCCGGCGTACCCGCCGCAGAAACGGGACGAAAGCGCACCCGTTCGCGCCCATCCGCATAGCGCTCGATGATGTCGCCGTCTTTTTCCTTGTACTGCCCCGCATCCCAGATTTGTCCGCGCGCCAGACGGTGCAACTCTCGTATCGTTACTTCGCTGACCTGCATGCATACAGCACCTTCATGGATGAGCTGCAACGCATCGCGATAACCGCGCACCTCCTCCTCATCGCGATCCCGAAACAAAGGCTTGGCCGCAACCAGCACATCGCGCACCCGCGATGGATCAACCGACACCCCTTCGATGCGGTTGGAAGAAACCGCGCTTTCAATCAGCGCATGTTCGCGCAACGTCTTGAGGCGCTGCGGGGACTGCTGCGTATAAAGCTCCTGCTTACCGCGAAACTCGCCAAGGTCGGCGAGATACCAAGATGTACCGGAGGGAACGGAAATGTTTTGTGCGGCGAAAAGGCGTAGGGTATTCATGTTGTCCTTCCTTGGTACTTGCCGCAGCAAAACATCACGCGGGCAACGAGCGGACGACTAGCAAATGCTGGGGCTAGCAGTTTTGTTTTTTTATTCCATATCCAGAAGAAACGCGACGCTGACCCCATTAGCTTGCAAACAGACAAAGGGTATTTTGGCGAGACCATGTCTGGTGATCAGGGGTTAACCGTAGCGCCATCCAATCTGGTTACGAGGTATGACACCAAGCTTAGAACATTGAGGCAATCTAATTCTGAGAACACTGCTGGCACATTGGTATCTATTGGCCCATGCGCTATTGGATTCCTAAAGCCAGTCACTACGCCTCTTGATAAATGTCCTTGGCCTTCTTGAATATTTTTCCTTGAGTCCGTGCTTAGATCATTTAATTGTATGGTGGGCGGAGTAGCAAATGGTTTGCTGCCAAAGACGCCATCAACCAAGGGGGTTCCATCTTTCGTGTCTCCCGTTAGCTCGCGAATTATTTCGCAATAAATCTGAACTCCTTGGCTTGCCGCGTCCCCAAACTGCCCATTTTTGTAATAAGCTTTAACCCTGTCCCTCAGGTTTTCATGCAGATGCCGCCAATGCAGTTCTGGATATTCAGGAATGATTGCGTGGAGCGCCTTAATCACTGGAGTAAATTTCTCAAGTGCATCTTCCCCTCCGAGGGATTCAATAATTTGCTTGGTATATTCCTTTATCCCAACGGGCAGTGTATTAACCCACGCCTCTGTATCGATGCCGGTTTTTTCCTTTAAATCCTGATCCTTTTTTTCCTTCCGTTTAACGCGCCAATCAGCGTTCACCTGAGAAACGATCCCGGAAAGAAAATTGCGCAACTTCATCATCTCGGGATGTTCCCAATCAATAGATTGACGATTGGTTGAAATGACGTCCTCGCTAAGGAGATCGATAAAATCGACGCTGATCCACCCAGTAAGGTATTGGTAAAAATGGCTGGATGCGCTATTGGAGAAAAACTCAGGTGCGTTTACAAGTTTTCCTCGTGAGAAAAGCGCAATACCTCGCAATCCAGATGAGGGTGCTATAGGTTTAACAGATGTTATGAGCTGCCCAGCCATCTCCCCAAAGTATTCAGAGGTGGTTGGCACAAGAGTGGGGGATGCAAGACTCCATTCAAACTCGCCGTCCAATGTTTCATACTTTCTTTTGTTGCCAATGGCAATTTTGTCGCCAGAAGGGGATTCAAGTAACAAATGAAAATTTTCGTCAAATATAAAGATTCTAGACAGGCTGTCGGCCAAGCCAGAAAAATCGAATCGTGATTCCCTCTTCAAAATTGTTAATGTGATGACAGTTCCATCTGCCTCTTTTGTGACTTCGTTAATCTGAGTTGCTTTGGGCTGGTATATTCCTTGAGCAGCGGTCAGGTCGTCCCAATCGAGTACAAATTCATTTTGTTTGCCGTTCTGCCTAGTCAGGATAGTGATTGTCTTTGCGAGGCCAAATAACGCCAATTTTCCGAGTCCCTTTTTTCCGGTGGGCAATCGTCCGTACTTTTTCGATGGTGCATCTCCTTCGTCATTGCGTCTATTGCGGCCTATCACTAAAAATTTGCTGTTAATTTCTTCTAGCGAAAGCCCTTTTCCATCATCCGCTACTTTTATTTCCTTGGGCTTGCCATTCTCCTCGGACAATGTGACGGTCACATTGTTTGCGTCGGCATCGTAGGAATTTGAAATGATTTCAGCCAACGCTGGTGGTAGCGTCGAATACATTCGAACGCCAAGATGCTTGATCGTCAAAGGGTCAAATCGTAATTCAAATGGCGAGTCACCCATTGTTAGCCTTCCATTTATTTATTTGCTGCCGTATTTCTTTTGCATGCGCGAAGATGAATGGAACAGGAAGCGCATTACCCACCATCAATGCCAGTCGATCTTTAGAGAGTCCCTGCGGGAAAATATAATCGCGAGGAAAACCTTGAAGAAGAGATGCCTCCCTTGGCGTGATACAACGATCTTCTTCAGGATGAAGAAATCTACCTTTTGATGGGCTTGCGCACCCGCCAGTAATGGTTGGAGATGGCTCATCCCAAGCCATTCGACCATAGACATCTTTAAATCCATCGGGATTTTTTTTGTGGCAAGGCAAGACATATTTGTCTGGGAGCTGCGAACGACTTCCGCCATTTTTGGGAATCAAGGCAATCATTTCCTGAATATGCTTTGTTCGCTTCTCTGGGAGGTCGTGCATATAATCGCCGCTCTTACCTGCCGTTGGAAGTGCGCCGATTGCGTCCCTGACAGTGCGATACTCATGCTTCGTTTCCGATATGAAAATGCTCTTCTTGTGTGCGGCAATATAAATCAATCTTCTTCTTCGTTGGGGTACGCCATAGTCTGCAACGTTGAGTATCTTCCACTCGCCCTGGTAGCCCAAGCTGGTCATTGTTGCTACAAACGTATCAAAACGTGAGTCATCTTTAAGTCCAGGGACGTTCTCAAGCATTACGGTCTTTGGGCAAAAGGCTTCTACAAAGCGCAGGTAGTCGTTAATAAGATCATTCCGGTCATCGGGAATTGAATAGCGTCCATTATTGGTGCGTATCGAGGAGAAGCCTTGGCATGGCGGGCAACCAGCCAACAAATCTAAATCACCTTTTTTGAGGCCAAGTGCCTCCATTAGTTCTTTGCATTCAACTTGCCTAATGTCTTTTTCATCTACCAAGACTTCTGTATGGTTTGCCCTGTATACGATTAATGGGGCTACGGCAACATCATTGCCCCATAGCACCTGAAAGCCAGCTTGCTTAAGACCTTCTGTCATCCCACCGCAACCACAAAACAAATCTATTGCTGATGGTTTTGGCGAGGTGCCATTACGTTGTTTAGTTTTTTTCATTTGGAATCTTTGGTGGCTTAAAGCCTTGCTCGGAACGCCTGTTTCGCATCAATAGAATCGCTCAGCGCCCCCAATCTGCTCGCCAACTCACGGCCTATTGTTTCGCCCAGCAAAACCGGAACCGCATTCCCTATCTGGCGCATCGCTTCGCCCCATGCACCTTTGATGATGAAGCTGTCCGGGAATGTCTGGATTCGTTTTGCCTCGCACACAGTGAAATAGCGGACGCTGCCATCCGGGTAGCGGATCATATTTTCTCCGCCGGGAACGCCGTGGCCTCCCGCCTTGATGGTTTTTGCGGGCCAGTCAATATCACTGCCCGTGTGGCCGGGATAGGTGCGCGCACCGTCGTGGAAAACGTGATCGTCGATGCCATGCTGAGACTCTGGGTCAGGGATGCCGTGCAGCGCATCCCTGACCGTGCGCCAGGGCAGATGCTCCGGCTCGAACATGCCGTACCTATCCTTCAAGCGAGCAACCTTCTCTTGTAGAAGCTCGGTCATCGGTGCGCGTTCTGATTTCGGCACATTGTGGCGCTCCCAATATTCACCTGAAACGTACATCTCCCAAAGCAATCTGTCTTCGGAGTGTGTCTCTGCGGGGAACGACCATGTCACCCCCAGATCAGCCCTTGTGCCTACGATAACAACCCGTTCTCGCGTTTGCGGTACACCATAATTTGCCGCATTGATTAACTTGAACGAAACATCATATTTTGTTCCGGCATAGGAAAGCTGACCGATACTGCGAAGGTCAGACAAATGTTCCTTCCAGTCCGCGCCGGGTTTGGCTGTAAATCCGGGGTAGCTAAGCCGCAGGATGATGTATCCGAAATAATCCGCGAAGGATTCCCTGAGCAGGCCTTTGACGTTTTCGAACACAAAAGCCTTGGGGGTGAGTTGTTCGATTGCCCGGATTGCATAGGGGAACATGTCGCGGCTATCCTGGTCCGCTTTATGTTTGCCGCCCAATGAAAACGGCTGGCAAGGCGGGCCTCCCGCCACGACATCCACACCGTCCAGGGCGCTTAGGTCAAAATCCTTTATGTCCCCAAAGTAAACTTTGTTCGCATCAAAATTTTCATGGAGCGAGGCGCAGGCATGCTTATTAAATTCAACAAACGCAGAATGCTGAAAACCAGCAAGCTCCAGCCCTTTAGCCAATCCGCCAGCCCCGGAAAATATTTCTAGCGACTTCATGGCTTGCGCTCGATATTTTTGAAGTGATTTTTTATTCTGGAAAGGATGGCGCTCCTTTCGGCATGGGCGCCGTTGCATTTTTCCGCCCAAGCTCGCCCAGGATGAATAACATCCCAGTCTGATCTTGCTTGTTCATAACGCCCGCTTCCGGGGTCGTGATTTCCGAAGCCATCCACGGCGGTATTCCAGAGAGGCATATTCAATTTTATTAGCGCGGCTTCGATGGTGCCGATCATATCCGAGCTGGCATCTTCAAAAATAACAAACCGGCACATAAAATCTTGAAGCTCCAGCCCTTGAGCAATACCGATGCTTCGGCTGTGTTCCCGCAGGCGGCTAATCAGCTCTTTGGATTGACCGAGTTGATTGTCGGAAACCCGCGCTTGCCGCCAGCCTTTTGGCACTGCCTTCCCGACATATATCGGGTAGCTGTAGGACAACCGGTTCAGCTCTGCATATTTTTTGTATGCGGGATTTTTGCCTGTGTAATAGATGGCGTAAACTCCTGTGCCAAGGAAAGACTCCGGCGGGGGCAGCTTGTGTACGGGTGTGCCGTTAAAGAACCTGATAGCATCTTTGACGAGCTCGGCAAAAGCATCATTTTTGTATACGTGTTCACTTCTGTCGAAAGCTATTGATTTCATGAGTGGGGTAACGCGTATGGGTTTAATCTTTTGAATTTTCTCATGTTGGGATGGTATGTGCCAACTTTTCTCGGCATATTTACACCCCACTTGGAAAGATTATGGTGCTGGTGACCCCCTAAGTTTCGACTGATATTAAATTAAGGTTCTTGGCGCCTTCGCGGGGGATGAGGATACCTTCTCAAGTTCAAGCATTTTCGCCACGTGAAACGCGGCGCAGCACCCAATCCAGAGCGCGGTAAGGCAACACACGTCTCAACCCGGCAAACAAATAGGTTGGAAACGTCACTGAGTAGCGTATTTTGGGACGCCTGCACTCCAGCGCATGAATCACTTTTTGCAACACCACCTCCGGCGGCAGCGTAAAGGGTGCCGCCGGACCGGGCTTGGTCAGACGCCGCTCCATCGCCAGATAAGTGTCCCGATGAAAGCTTTGCCCTGCCCGGATATTTTTTTGGTAGGCAACATAGGCATTAGCACGAAACCGGCTGGTGATTGGCCCCGGCTCAATCAGGCTCACATGGATACCGCTCCCGGCAAGTTCCAGACGCAGGGTATCGGTCAACCCTTCCAGCGCAAATTTGCTGGCAGTGTAGGCCCCTCGATAAGGCAGCGCGATCAACCCCAGCACCGAACTATTCATGATGATGCGGCCGAAACCCTGGCGGCGCATCACGGGGATCAGCAAATTAGTGAGTTCCAGCGTGCCGAACAGATTGGTCTCGAACTGTTCGCGCAACACTTCGCGCCGCAAATCTTCTACCGCCCCAGGCTGGCCATAAGCACCGTTGTTGAACAGCGCATAAATCTCGCCGCCGCTACGCCCCAGAACCTCCTCCACGGCACTCCGAATCGAGTTGGAATCAGCCAGATCCAGTTGCACACTTTCCAGTCCCTGCGCTTGCAAGGCAGCCACATCCTCGTTCTTGCGGGCAGTGGCGAAAACGCGATAACCCCGCCCTGCCAGCCCTTCGGCAACGCAGCGGCCGATGCCGGAAGAACAACCGGTAATCACGACGGTTTTGGTTTGTTTCATCAAGTCAGGGTCAGGGTAATGGGTAAAGGAAAAAACTAGCTTGCGCGCCAAAGTATACTTCGTCCGGCATGGGCAAACCAATGACAACCTGGCGCAGGGTGTGCGGTGCCCACCCTACTTTGATTTGCTGCCCTTCTTACAGGGGAAATTAACGGACAGCGCCATGTGCAACGCAGCTGGAGCAGGTTGCTTCAAATATTCGGGATGCGCATTCAGCCAGACCACCATCACGGTCGGGATGCGTTCCTTGTCCAACTCACCCAGACAGAATGCAGGACCGGGCTTACCACTGCCGCTCTCGTAATAAACGGCAGTATCGAGAAAGCCGTTGATATAGGTTTGGCAAATCGCGGAAAGCGCCTTTACCTGCGCCGCAGCCTGACAGGTTCGCAACAGCACCGAACCGTCGAGGCCAGGGTCGGATGCGTGTACAACGTTCGCCGCGAGGAGATTCAGCACCGCGACGAGCGCCAATATCCCGGCAGGGTGGGCACCGCCCACCGATACCCTGTGAACGCCAGAATTGGTGGGCGGTGCCCCCCCTGCTTTTATAGTTTTCGCCATCCCCGGCCCCTCCCCTACGGCGCCGCTTGCTCATTCAACAGCAACTGACCAAATGCCTGCGCTGTAACCGGCGTACTGAAGTAGAAACCTTGCATCTCATCGCACTGCCTTGAACGCAGAAAGGTGAACTGCTCTTCCGTTTCCACGCCTTCTGCAATGACTCTGAGCCCCAGACTTTTTGCCAGGTTGATAATGGCGGTAATGATAGCCACCGCTTCTTTTGAAGTACTGATGTCACGAATGAACACATCTGCAATCTTCAATTTGTGGAGGGGCAAACGCGCCAGATAGCTGAGCGAGGAGTAGCCCGTACCGAAATCATCGATGGAGACGCGCACGCCTAAATCTTTCAGCTTGACCAATGTAGAGGCAGCTGCCTCGGGGTCATGCACCAAGACACCTTCAGTGATCTCCAGTTCAAGGTAATGGGGATCAAGTCCGATTTCTTTCAGCACGCTGGAAACCATTTCCGCAAACCCCTGGCGCTGCAATTGACGGGCGCATACGTTTACCGCCATCGGAACCGCCGTAAAGCCGGCCTGTTGCCAGGCAAGATTTTGAGCGCAGGCCACACGCAACACCCAATCGAAGATATTTTCGATCAGGCCGCGTTCTTCGGCAATGGAGATAAAGTTGGTGGGCATGACCCAACCGAGTTGCGGATGCTGCCAACGGATCAAGGCTTCGATTCCGGTGATGCGCCCGGTTTCAATTTCCAACTGGGGTTGGTAGTGAAGCTCGAACTCCTCGCGCTCCCTGGCGTGGCGCAACCCATTTTCGATAGACATGATTTTGAGCGCACGCGCGTTCATCTCGGGGGTATAGAAGTCAAACATGCCATTGCCCATTTGTTTTGCGTGATACATGGCCGCGTCGGCGTTTCTCAACAGGCTTTTTGGATCGGATCCGTCATCGGGAAAAATACTGATGCCAATACTGGCACCGACGTTGAGGATATGGTCCTCAATACTGAAAGGCTGTGCCATGGAGGCAAGAATACTTTCTGCGACCAAGGCTGCGTCCTGGGCGTGCTTGATGCTGGGCAGCACGACCAAAAATTCGTCCCCGCCAAGGCGGGCGACGGTGTCAATTTTGCGCACGCTGCTCATGAGCCTTTCGGCTACCGCCTGCAACAGGAGATCCCCTGCGGCGTGGCCCAGCGAATCGTTCACCTGCTTAAAACGATCCAGATCGACGAATAAAACGCCGACCTGTACGTCATTGCGGTTGGCGACCGCAAGCGCCTGTTCCAATCTGTCCTGCATCAACGTCCGATTGGGAAGGTTAGTCAAATGGTCATGGTGTGCAAGATGCCGGGCGCGTTCGAAAGCTCTGCGTTCAGTGACGTCAATCAACGCGGCGCGGCAGACCAGGGCATTATCCTGTTTGCGGCGGGCCGCTATGCTACGCATGCTGACGTCAATCTGCCTGCCGTCATTTTGCTTTATTTGAAGATCTGCAACCTGTTTACCCTCCCTTTCGAACGCATGATTCAAATGTTCAAAAAAGGGTTGCAAGTATCCCTTCTCAACCCATAATTGAAACGGCTTGCCCAACAGCTCGGAACGTTCTCGCCCAAGCATGGCTGCGCCCCTCAGGTTGATATCCAGAATCTTTCCGTGCATGTCCAGGGTGACATAGCCGACTGGTGCAAAGTCGTAAAGGTCGGCATAGCGGTCACGCGATTCTTCCAGCAGTTGCTGCGCTTCAACCAGCTCACAGTTTTGTGCCTCGAGTTCCACCTGATGCACGTGCAACTCATGCGACAACGCATCGGCGTCGGCATTGGCATCGCGCAGCTCACTCAGTTCGGAACCCAACTGCGCCAGGTGCCGGATCAGTTCAGCCTTGGTCAACTTGCTGTAATCCACAGTCACTATCCCCTTGAATCACAAGCATGGCCCAAACACGGCCATTCCCAGCCTTGCTGGTTACTTGATAATAGACCACCAGTAAGCATCACATCATTGCGACTATTCATGCACTGGATTGTTCCAGGGCAACACTAAACAACCACCGGCTCAAGCCGGTGGGTTTGAATTACGGACTGAAAGTCCGGATACGCGTCGACTAAACGACGCCTCTTAAATTAATGCACGCGCTAGTACCAATCGACAAGCTCCTCCCCCTTCAAGGGGGAGGTTGGGAGGGGGATGGGGTGCAAACACGGCGACCGATTCAACCCATCCCCACCCCAGCCCTCCCCTTGAAGGGGAGGGAGTAGTGCGTGCCTGACTTGCACAACCGCAAGAATCCAGGCCAATCATTTCAGCT
>Ga0315281_10014066_pt1 | contig 10807 bp, 12 predicted proteins | sample YL17G07_0_MG_FD_204540 | JGI IMG/M metagenome (GOLD analysis project Ga0315281, IMG submission 204540) | Sediment microbial communities from Yellowstone Lake, YNP, Wyoming, USA - YL17G07_0 | ecosystem: Environmental > Aquatic > Freshwater > Lake > Sediment | place: USA: Wyoming | collected... | reverse complement strand
TAGTGTTGTTGACCAGACTACCGGCGCCGTTGGGCCGAGGAGCGTCGGTTTCCGGCTCACCGAGGAAGCGCTCGTCTTTGGCGGCACCACGCTGACACTGACCGACATTGCCGTTGCCGCGGGGCGGGTGGAGATCGGCGACCCCAGGCGGGTGCGCCATCTGAGTACTGCGCTGATCGCGCGTGTCGACGCGCATCTGCACGCGCGCTTCCAGCGGCTGCTCGAGAGTTTCGAGCGTGCCGACGAGCGGCTACCGCTGGTCCTTGTTGGCGGAGGGGCGTCGCTCGTGGGGCATCTGTTGGTCGAGCTGGGCCGCGAGGTAATCCGGCCGGAGCACGCCCCGGTCGCCAATGCCTACGGCGCCGCCGTCGCGCAGGTGGGCGGCGAGGTCGATCTCACGTTTTCGCTGTCGACGATGTCGCGCGCGGAGGCGCTTGCACGTGCCCAGCGCGAAGCGCACGCTCGCGCGGTGCTGGCCGGCGCGCGCCCGACCTCGGTCCGGACCGTTGATCTCGAAGACGCCGCGCTGACGTACCTGGCTGCTGATGCACTCCGGGTGCGCGCGCGGGCGGTCGGCGACCTGGAGATGTCGTCGTGAGCTTCGTGATTACACGCGCCGACATCCCAGCGCTGGCGCTCGGCTCGGGCGTGCTTGCCTGTGGCCTAACGATGTCCCACATTCCCCCATTGGACACAGGGTTCGATTTGTGGCAGACATCGGGGCGTGGAAGCGGCGGTGGTGGTGTGCGGGCGAGAATTCACGCTCAAATTGATAGCGCGGATTCAGGCGCGGGTGGACGCCGGGGGCGAAGATTTGACCCGCGCCGCGTTGTCGCGCGAGGTGTGTGAGTGGCTGGACTGGCGTGATCCGCGGGGGCGACTGCAGGAGATGAGTTGCCGGGTGGGGCTGTTGCGACTGGAGGCATCGGGGCATGTAGCTTTGCCGCAGTCGCGTTGGTGTGCACGCCCGCTACCGGAGCGTCGGCGTGGCGATGGGAGGCAAAGGCAAGCTCAGGTGCAGTGTGATCTGTCCGATCTCGGACGGATTCGCGTGGTGGAGGTTTGCGCACCGAAGACGCCCGAACTCTCGACGTTGTGGAACGATCTGATCGGGGCACATCACTATCTGGGCTATGTGCCCGCGGTCGGTCGGCAGAAGCGTTACCTTTTGGAGAGCGAGCGGTACGGGCACGTGGCGGCTGCCGCTTTCAGTGCCGCGGCGTGGCGCTGCGCGCCCCGCGAGAAGTGGATCGGCTGGAGCGATTGCGCACGGCGCGACCACTTGCAAGAAGTGGTTTGCAACTCGCGGTTCCTGATTCTGCCGTGGATCGAGGTGAAGAACCTTGCGTCACATGCGCTTGCGCGGCTGGCCTCTCGCGTGGTCGAAGACTGGCAAGAGACCTACGGGTATGCGCCTGTGCTTCTGGAAACCTACGTGCTCGGCGAGCGGTTCAAGGGCATATCCTACAACGCGGCCGGATGGTTGCATGTGGGGCAGACCGCCGGCTACTCGCGCGACGAGCGTAGCGGCCACGCCGCCGTGGAGGTCAAGGAGGTTTACCTCCACCCGCTGCGCAGCGATGCCCGTGAACGACTGCGCGACGGGGCAGCGCCGGCCGGGAAGAGTTTGCCGGCCGGGGCCGACTGGGCATGGGAGGAGTTTGGCGGCGCGGAGCTGGGCGACCAGCGCCTGGTACAGCGATTGGTCGAGGTGGGGCGCGACTTTTACGCTCGCCCCCAAGCCCACATCCCACAAGCCGTGCAGGGCCGAGCGCGGGTCAAGGCCGCGTACCGGTTGCTCGATCATCCGGAGCTGCACATGAAGGAGTTTCTGTCGGGGCACGTGGCCGCCACCGTCGAGCGGGCGAAGCAGGAATCGGTGGTGCTCGCCGTGCAGGACACCACGAGCCTGAACTACACGGGCATAAAGGACATCTGCAAAGGACTCGGGTCGGTCGGAACTTACCAGAGCAAGGCCGTGGGGCTGATCGTCCACGACACGGTGGTGTTCACCCCGGCGGGGCTGCCGCTGGGGGTGCTCGGCGCGCAGGTGTGGGCGCGCAAGCCGCGGGCAAAGACATCGAAGGCGCAGAAAAAGGCACAGCGGCGATCGATCAAGGAGAAGGAAAGCGAGAAGTGGTTGAAGAGCTACGCGGCGGCGTGCCGGCTGGCCATCGAGTGCGGCAAGCCGACCACGGTGGTGAGCGTGGGCGACCGCGAGGCGGATCTCTACGAGTTGTTTGCCGAGGCGCGCGATCGCGACCACGGCAATCGCGGTGCGCATTTGCTGGTACGGGCGAGCCAAAACCGCCGGGTGCAACAGGAGTGCGGGTACTTGTTCGATCACCTGTACGGACTTGATGCGGCCGGCCAGTACGAGGTGACGGTTACAGCACGGCCGGGGCGAGCGGCACGAGTGGCGACAATGTCTGTGCGTTTTGCGAAGGTCACGCTCAAAGCGCCCAAGGGCAAGGCGGCGCTCGGATCGATCGATGTGTGCGCGGTGCTGGCTAGCGAGGAGCGCGCGCTGCCAGGCAGCGAAAAGGCCCTGGAGTGGCTGCTGCTGACCACGCTTGCGGTGAGCACTGTCGAGCAGGCGCGGCAGAAGATCGACTGGTACTCCGTGCGCTGGGGGATCGAGATCTTTCACCGGACGCTCAAGAGTGGCTGCCGGATGGAAGATCGGCAGCTGGAGAACGCGAGCCGGCTGGAGAACTGTTTGGCGATCGATATGGTGGTGGCGTGGCGCATCCTGCATCTACGTCATCTACAGCGGGTCGATCCCGAAGCGCCCTGCACGGTGTACTTCGAGCCGCACCAGTGGGAAGCGCTCTACGCGGTGACGCACCCCGGCAGGGCCATTCCGGCCAAGCCCATCAACATCCGGACAGCCACCCGCCTGGTCGCAATGCTCGGCGGGTTCCAGGGTCGCAAGGGCGATGGGGAGCCCGGCGCGGAAACTCTCTGGCGCGGCATACAGATGCTCGACGCCATCTGCATCGGGTGGATCGCGGCCCGCCGTGCTTTCGCTCGTGGCCCGTGACCTGTGTCCAAACGGAAGATGTGGGTAATCGTTAGTTACCAAGATGAGTGAGGCCTTGCGCGCCACCGGCCGGCCGATCGTCTACAGCCTTTCCGAGTACGGTCAGGGCAAGCCGTGGCTGTGGGGACGCAGCGCCGGAGCCAACCTGTGGCGAACCACCAGTGACATCATGGATACGTGGCTGTCGGTGCGGATCATTCTCTTGCGACAGGTCCCGATCACGCACTACGTGGCTCCGGGCGGCTGGAATGATCCTGACATGTTGGAAGTGGGCAACGGCGGCATGAGTGACAGCGAATACCGCGTCCACTTCGGCATGTGGGCGCTGTTGAACGCGCCCCTGCTGGTGGGCAGCGACGTGCGCTCGATGACCGCAGCGACGAAAGCGATCCTGCTGAATCAGGAGGTCATTGCGGTCGATCAAGATTGGGGAGGCCAGGCCGGCTTCAAGCTCCGTGACGGCGGCGATGCGGAGGTGTGGGAGAAGCCGATGTCCGGCGGATCCGTCGTCGCCGCGCTGTTGAACCAAGGGGAGCAGCCGGCGGACATTTCAGTCACCGCAGCGGCGCTGGGCCTGCCCCCGGCCGCAGCGTACACCGCCCGAGATTTGTGGGACCACGTCGACCGTGAAGTGGGGGACACGATCCAAGCGACCGTCCCTCCGCATGCCGTCGTCATGTACCGCATCGGACGGAAATGACGCGCTGGCGGCTTTCGGACGAAGGAGGACGTAGAGGGTTCGGGACGTAGCATCAACTCGACCAACTGAGTGTCGGGCCGTGGTCATCTTGAGCGGCTTGGAGCTACGTCCCTCCATTCCTTTATTTGCTCCGGCAAAAGCAGGCCCTTGTAGACCAGGGTGCGGCAGGAGAGGCTAGAAACGTAAAAGCTCTCCGAGTCGCGCAGGTCCGCCTCGTTGACCAGGCGCTCGACGCACCGGCGGATCACATACAGCTTGCGCTCGAGGGCCTCGGCATCGGCGATACCCTTGCCGCGCGCGACAAAGATCTGGCGGATCTCCGGCATGCACTTCCGCGCCAGATCGCCGCACGCGCTCGGATCCGTCGGGACGCTTCGCCACCCGAGGAGCCGTTGGCCTTCCTCATGAATGATTTTCTCGAAGATCTCCTCGCAGACGTTGCGCTCCGCGATGTCGCGCGGCAGAAAAACCATCCCCGCACCGTACTGGCCGGGGTCGGGCAATGTGATGCGCAGGGCACGGCACTCCTTCGCAAGAAACTCATGCGGGAGCTGCATGAGGATGCCGGCCCCATCTCCCGTGAGCGGATCGCAGCCGCAGGCGCCACGATGCGTGAGATTCTGCAGGACCTGCAGGCCCTGCTCCACGATGTCGTGCGACTTGCCCCCCTTGATGTTGGCGACGAATCCGACGCCACAGGCATCGTGCTCGAAGCGCGGATCGTACAGCCCCTGCTTCACCAATCTGGGCATCTCACTCATCACTCACCCCCGTTGAGGTGGGCCACCGGTTTCTCACCACCCTTGCGCGTGCGCCGTGTCGCCAGCGCGGCGCCGATGGAGAGCGCGACCTGCGTCCGTTCTGTATGCGTGGAGAATACCACCATTGTCTCGGTACGATCCACCCCCTCGATCGAACGGAGCTTGCTGATCAGCTCCTCGAGCGACAAGGTGTTGGTGGTCTTCACCTTGAGCAACAGCGTATGATGGCCGGTCACGTGGTGACATTCGAGTACATCCTCGACCTGCCTGATGTCGTCCTCGAACGGACCGATGTATTTGGGATGGCCAATCGAGACGCCGATGAAGGCGGTGACGTCCTTCCCCAGGCGGCGTGCATCCAGAATGGCCCGGTAGCCGATGATGACGCCGTGGTCCTCGAGCTTCTTGATGCGTTCAATAACAGAGGGGGGAGACAGGCCGACCTGGGCGCCGATTTGCGCCAGCGACAGCTTACAATTCTCCTGCAATAAGGCGAGGATGCGCAGGTCGATGTCGTCGAAATCGCCGTCGCTGCTTCCGAATTTCATTAGGTAATCCGTGGGGCCAACCGAATAAATAGACGATGAAACCTCAACGTGTCAACCCTTTCTTCGGAAAATTCCTACCGCGTGCAGGCGAGACGCCCGCACCACAACCAACTTCGACGCTGGTGAAATCGACTTCGTTCCGGTAAGCACCGTCACTCCATGCGCCGCCTCGATCCCGAGCAGGTCCGCCTGTTCCAACGGCGGTTGGTGCGCTGGTATGCGCGTCACGGCCGCGACTTGCCGTGGCGGCACACGCGTGATCCGTACCGCATCCTGGTCTCCGAGATCATGTTGCAACAGACGCAAGTCGAACGCGTGTTGGACTACTACGAACCGTTTCTACAGCGCTATCCGACGATGGAAGACCTGGCAGCGTCCTCGGAACCGGAAGTACGTGAGGCCTGGGACGGTTTGGGATACTACGCGCGGGCGCGCAACCTGCACCGCACCGCGCAGCGAGTCGCCACCGAATTGGGCGGCAAGCTCCCAGACGAGCCGGATGCGATCCGGCGCTTACCGGGCATCGGGCGCTACACGGCAGGAGCCGTGCTGAGCTTCGCGTATCAAAAGGACGCGGCGATTCTCGACACCAACGCGGCGCGGGTGTTGACGCGAGTATTCGGTGTGCGCCGCCGCGGCTCGACGACGCGCTCGACGACCCGCCAGCACCGTCGGCTCTGGCAACTTGCCGAGGCGGTGACGCCGCCGGGCAAGGCCGCTCGGTTCAACCAAGCGATCATGGATCTCGGCGCGACCGTCTGCCGAGCCCGCGTGCCGGAGTGTGTGCGCTGTCCGCTACGGCGCTGCTGCCGCACTACGCTGAAAAATGGAGAATGAACAAGGGAAAATGAAGGATGACATTTTCGGTTTTTCCGTCGTTCGTTTTTCATTTTCCATTGTTCATTTTCGATTCCCGTACCGCCGCTCCCATTCGCGCCGCAGAAGCGAATACAGAAAGCGATCCATCGGGAGCCCATTGCGCCGGTGCGGTCCGCTGATCACGCGCTCGCGCACCATCCCGAGCTTCTCCATGGTGCGGAAGGAGCGTTTGTTGTCCGTGTCGCACACCGCCTGGATGCGGCGCAGGGCGAGGTGGCGAAAGCCGTAATCGATGAGCAGCCCTCCGGCGTCGACGTTGAAACCCTTTCCCCAATACGACCGCGCCAACGTATAGCCGATCTCGCCGAGTCCCCACAGCCGACTGATGATGCGAATATCGACCACGCCGATGACGCACTCCTCCTCCATGAGCTCCACCGCGAAGGTGATCGGGCCCCAGTCGTCAGCGAGGCAGCGTTGAATGTAGAGCATGCTCTCGTACGGGGAGCGGTGGGGCTCCCAACCGGCGTGGCGAGTCACCAGCGGATCCGACGCGTACACGAAGACGTCGTCGATGTCTTCGGCCCGAAGGTCACGCAGCAGAACGCGCTGGCCGCGCATTTCCACGCCTGCCATCATCGGGCATCTCCACGCGGCGCAATCAAATATAGCCGGTGGCCACCAAGTACTCGGCCGTCAGGACGGCGCCCTTTGCCGCACCCATCTTAGTGTTGTGCGATACCAGGAGGTACTTGATCCCGTTCTCCAACGCCGTATCGGCGCGGATGCGTCCGACGCTTGTGGTCATGCCTCCGTCCGCATCGCGATCGATGCGCGGTTGTGGCCGGAATGGATCCTCATGCACGGTGATGAGGCGCTGCGGCGCCGAGGGCAGCGCAAAGCGCGCCAACTCGGCGCCGAACTCGCGAAATGCGGTTGCGACGTCGGCCGGCGTGCACGGTGTTTCCGTAGAGACGAACACCGCTTCCGTGTGGCCCTCGAGGACGGCGGCACGCGTGCACGTGGCGCTGACCGGGAAACTCGCCGGGGCGACCCGCCCATCGCGCATGATGCCGAGGATCTTGACGGTCTCGCGCGCCACCTTCTCCTCTTCGTTCGGGATGTACGGAATGATGTTGTCCACGATGTCCAGTGCGACGACGCCCGGAGAACGGCCGGCACCCGAGATGCCTTGCATCGAAGTCATCAGCACCCGTTGCAACCCGAAGTGATCCAGCAACGGTTTGAGCGTGATCACCAATCCCATCGTGGTGCAGTTCGGTAGCGGCGCAATGAAGCCACGCCAGTCGCGACCGCGCCGCTGCGCTGTAATCTGCTCGGCGTGCGCCAGGTTCACCCCCGGCACCATGATCGGCACGTCATCTTCGTAGCGGAATGCCGATGCGGTACTGAGGACGGCCGTGCTCTTGGCGTAGCGCGGCTCCAGCACCCGAGCGACGTCCGACTCCACCGCGCTGAAGACGATGTCCACGCCCGCCAGATTCAGCTGCTCCGCGTTCTCCACCGGCAACTCCAGCATGGCGGGGGGTGGCTCCTCCGCACACCACCAGCGGCGCGCCCCCGTCTTGGCGTCGCGCAGCGCTGCGGCAAAGGACTTTCCGGCCGAGCGCTCCGAAGCGGCCAGCATCACGACATCGAACCAGGGATGTCGATCGAGGGCGACCAAGCATTGCTGCCCGGCAATTCCAGTAGCGCCAACGACCGCGACACGTTTCTTCATTCTCCGTTGCACCTTTCAGCTCCGCCCTTATATAGCTGGAACCGCCCGAGAATTGTCAACCACGTTTGCGAAGAGATTCCACTTCCGTCGTCTTGTGCTGCCTGCCCAGCCGCAGGTGTTCCATCGCGTTGGCGATTTCGCGGCCGCTCGCCCGAACAGTATGTCGTGACATTGGCGGAAAATTTCACTAGGATGCGGCCGCATTTGAGTGTTGATCCGGGGAGCAGACCCATGACGAATTCTCAGGATCAAGCGGCGGCTGATTTCACCGCCGCCTACATTCGGCGCGCCCTCGAGCCGCGGCTCCAAGGGCACGGGCGTATCGAGGTTCGCAGAGTCGGACCGTCCGGCGTCACGATCGTGCACCGCTATACGAGCGAATGGAACGGGCGGCAGGTGGCGCTTCCCGTAGCGCAGTTGCGCGTCAAAGGCAGTAAACTGCAGCTCTATTGGAAGCGCGCCAACGGCCGTTGGGTCCCGTACGAAGGCGGTGAGGATCTGCCGTTCGTCGGCAGCTTGGATGCCTGCTTGAGAGAAATGGAGACTGACCACTGGGGCTGCTTTTGGGGCTAGCGGGCTGCGCCCAGCCTCCGTGCGGCGAGTCCGCCCGACGTGCTCAGGGCAGGCGTTGGCCGCTTCGGGCCGCTCTGGACCAAACTTGAAGACGCGGTCAGCATCCTGCAAGAAAGGACTCTGCATGCGCCCCATCAAATTCGGCCTGTTCTTCCCGCAAGTCGGGTTCCCTTATCCGGTCATCAAGGAACGAGCCCAGCTCGCGGACCGGCTCGGCTATCATTCGCTCTGGTTCGTCGATCACATGTGGAGTCGCGGCCAGCCCGATCTTGACCACCTGGAGGCGTGGACCTTGATGTCGGCGACAGCGGCCGTTACCGAGCGGATTCGCATCGGCACCCTGGTGCTCTGCAATTCCTACCGCAACCCGGCACTGCTCGCGAAGATGGCGAGCAGCCTCGATCAGGTGAGCAATGGCCGGCTCATGCTGGGTCTCGGTGCGGGGTGGATGGAAGAGGAGTATCAGGCATACGGCTACTTGTTTCCCCGTCCTCGCGTGCGCATCGAGCAGTTGGAAGAGGCGCTGGTGATCCTCAAGTTGCTGTTCACACAGCCGCGCGCCAGCTTCCAGGGAAAATACTACGCGGTGGCGGAGGCGGTGAACCAGCCGAAACCCGTGCAGCAACCACATCCGCCGATCCTGATCGGCGGGGCCGGCGAGAAACGGCTGTTACGCGTGGTCGCCGAGCATGCCAACATCTGGAACTGCCCGAACAACGCCGCGCAGGAACTGCCGCAAAAGCTCGAGGCTCTCCAACGGCACTGTGCGGCGATTGGGCGCGATGCGGCGGACATCGAGGTGTCGGAGCAGTGCGTCGTGGTCCTCGGCCGCGACGAGAGCGACTTGCGCAACAAGTTGCAGCTCGCCAAGCGCACGCTCGGCGGCGTCTTCGACATCGACAAGACAGGCCTGTGTGGCACTCCGCCGCAATTGATCGAGAGAATTCGCGCCCGCAGCGAACAAGGCGTCACGTTCTTTACGATGCTGTTCGGCGATTTGAATCCGCCGGAGACGCTGGAGCTGTTCGCGGAGAAGGTAGCGCCGGCGTTCGCTTGAGTCGCCTAGCGCGGGCTTCGCCCGCAACCCATTGCGGATTGTGGAATGCGGATTGCGGAACCCGAAATCCGAAATCCGCAATCCGAAATTCTTGCTACCAGGCGACGATCTTCCGAGATAGTAGATCAGGGGCCGGCGTGCGGGGCGCGCCCGAAGTGCTGGCGCAGGGTGCGCGTTTGCAGCACGAGTGCCGACGCCCCCGTGACCGCAGCAACCGCTCCCAGAATGACCGCCAGGCGAACGAACGGCTCGCCGGCTTGCTTCCGCACGGCCACCAGGAAGAGGAGGGTCCGGAGCCATTCGAGTGTACCGAGAAGGAGGCCGACTTGAATGGCGCGGGCGGCCCAGGCACGGCGCACGAACATGAGGGCGATGAGCGACAGCGATGCGAGGAGCAGCGCGGAGTTGCCTGCCCGCAGAAAGTGTGCGGCAAGCACCAGCGCGGACAGTCCGGCGGGAAGGAGCTGCACGGACGTCATGACGCACGACAATAGCCGCGCCAACAGTCGCGTGCACACCGCGTAGGCTCTTGATGGCAGGAACTTGTCGCGCCTGAGTCAAGTTTCATAATGACACCGACGAAGCGACCAACGGGAGCGGACCCGCCGAACGGACGCTGGGCGCAGCCCGCTAGCGGTTGCCGCCGAGAGAGTTTCTCGGTACGGTGCGTCGGATGATCCGCTTCGTGCTCTACGGCGTCTTCGGTTGGTGTGCGGAGATCATCTGGACGGCGGTCAGCCACGCCGCACAAGCGCTACGAGCAGGGCAACGGATTGATGTCCGCCTTGCGGGACAGACATACCTGTGGATGTTTTCCATCTACGGCGCCGGCGGGTTCGCGTTCGAGCTGACGCACCGCCTCGTCGGGGGCTGGCCATGGCCGGCGCGCGGTTGCCTGTACATGGTTGGTTGTTTTGTGATCGAGTACTGCTCCGGGTGGGCGATCAAGCGTCTGACGGGCAGCGTGCCCTGGGACTACTCGCAGGCGCGCTGGCGTGTTCACAACCTGATTCGGCTGGATTACGCACCGTTATGGTTTGGGTTCGGGTTGATCCTCGAGCTGGTCCAACGTCTGATCGACGCCGCCGAGCCAGCGTTGCGAGCAACGTTCTGATCAGTCGGATACTCTGACTGACTCAGCCGCGAGCGGCGAGCTTGACCTCGATGGCCGCCAGCCGTTCCCGGATGTTCAACGCTTCGTCGAGGCGCTTGTCGCTTTGCTCGACCCGGTCTTTGAGCGCATCGATACGGTCGTTGACGGCCCTGATCTCGGCACGGACGGCCGCAAAGCCTTGATCCACCCGCTTGTCGAGCGAGGTCATCTCACCACGCGGCGAGGCCATCTCACTGCGCACGGCGCCGAACTCTCTCGGACAAAACACGCCCGACCCGCACCGGCAAGCCGTGAACGCCGGAAACCGTGCGGCAGATTGTAATGCGGCGTCGGAGCGGCGTTGCGAACGCTGGCAACGCATGAGCATGAGAGGTGGGGGGCATTGTGCTGCCGGCCGGGCCGGGAACGCCTGGGGAACCTGTCAGGCACCGACCGGTGGGTAACAGTGTCC
>Ga0315281_10014065_pt1 | contig 10807 bp, 8 predicted proteins | sample YL17G07_0_MG_FD_204540 | JGI IMG/M metagenome (GOLD analysis project Ga0315281, IMG submission 204540) | Sediment microbial communities from Yellowstone Lake, YNP, Wyoming, USA - YL17G07_0 | ecosystem: Environmental > Aquatic > Freshwater > Lake > Sediment | place: USA: Wyoming | collected... | reverse complement strand
CAATGGGGCCACGGCCTTTCAGCCGTGGATACCATCCCCTGGACTGATTCAATAGCATTAGCCGAGCATTGCTTCAATGGGGCCACGGCCTTTCAGCCGTGGATACGCTCGCGACCTCGCCGCTCTATCCCGGCGTCGATTGCATGCTTCAATGGGGCCACGGCCTTTCAGCCGTGGATACGAAAAAAAAGGTAAGGGGTTTGGTTTCCAGTAGGTATCGCTTCAATGGGGCCACGGCCTTTCAGCCGTGGATACGGTGCAGGCGAAGAAGATGGCGACGCAGTGGGGCGAGCTTCAATGGGGCCACGGCCTTTCAGCCGTGGATACGGCGCTCATTACGTGCGGTCCTTCGTCGTCCCATGTCACTTCGCTTCAATGGGGCCACGGCCTTTCAGCCGTGGATACAGGCTTGAAGATGACTGACATAGGAATCTACACAACCGCTTCAATGGGGCCACGGCCTTTCAGCCGTGGATACGGGCTGGTCACGATGGGCATCGGCTACGTCAAGGAAGCTTCAATGGGGCCACGGCCTTTCAGCCGTGGATACAGGAGAACTCGAACGACAAGAACAGGGCGCTGGCGGCTTCAATGGGGCCACGGCCTTTCAGCCGTGGATACGATGCGGAAAAGGATATCGCGACAGCTGAAACACTGTTAGCTTCAATGGGGCCACGGCCTTTCAGCCGTGGATACTATGCGGTTTTCTTGCAGTGGTCTATTCGTGCCTGATTGCTTCAATGGGGCCACGGCCTTTCAGCCGTGGATACTATTCTCAATAATTCCCATTCCCATTGTCAGCGAGGAGCTTCAATGGGGCCACGGCCTTTCAGCCGTGGATACCTCAGGGAAGACGCTGACGATCGCGGCGGGTCAGGTCAGCTTCAATGGGGCCACGGCCTTTCAGCCGTGGATACGTCGTTGTGCCAGATAGTCAAAATGCCGAGATGTTCGCTTCAATGGGGCCACGGCCTTTCAGCCGTGGATACAAAGCTGAAATTCGGTTGAACAGGAGGACTTCGATGAAGCTTCAATGGGGCCACGGCCTTTCAGCCGTGGATACGAGGGAAGATGGATGGTTTATGGGTTAGAATAACTAGCTTCAATGGGGCCACGGCCTTTCAGCCGTGGATACATGTTTTTGGCGTTTCAGGAATCTCAAGTATCTCTTAGCTTCAATGGGGCCACGGCCTTTCAGCCGTGGATACTCGTTCTCTGCAATCCCGTCTTTTTCCGGCCATAGCGGCTTCAATGGGGCCACGGCCTTTCAGCCGTGGATACGGCCTTAAATAGTCCCACGCAGGGATTTGCGAGAAGGTACATCTTCCGACTTTGGATTTGAGCCTATCGACAGAAACAGAGTCATGAGCGATTGAGACCAGATGCGCAAGAAACGCTTTCGAGAGGTTGCAGCGTGGGCCGATCATCACGTAACCTCTCGCATGTTCGGCGACTTCTATCGACCCCCGTGCATGCCCTCCATTTCCAGATCGGCGAGCCTTGCCGCCTACAAGGTCTCTCTCACGGGAGCCGCCTCAGATTATTACCGCCTCTCTTTCAGGCAGCGGCGTCTGTCGTCCGAGGAACTTGATCCGCTTCGCGCTCTCCGTCTCGATGCCGCCCATGTCGACTATCATTATCCTGTCCGAATCGTGATCGATGATCCCCTCTAGATCCGTGACCATCAGTTCGCGTTCTTTCGCGGAGAGCTCGCATATGAACACCGAATACTGCAGAGGGTCTCCGTACCCTCTCATAGTCCCGAATACCCTCCGCAGTCTCTTGGGTTCCCTTATGTCGTAGCTGACTATGTAGCGATTTCGCATAACTCACCTGGTCAGGAACACCGGGTATTCTCGGATCTCTCCTGACAGATATCTTCCTAAAAGTCTCGCCTGAACCTCCAGCACCCGCCGGTAGCTGATCACATAGCCGAACACGGGATGGGTTATGAGCGCATCCAGGCGTCGCTCATATGCTCGAATCACCTTCTTCCGGGCATCAGGTGCGATAGCAACGGCTCCGGCGCGGCGAACAAAATCATCACCAGTGATCTCTTGGTTATTGATGAGACCAATCACTACCGAGTCGGCGATCAGCGGCCTGAACTCTTCCATAAGGTCCAACGCAAGCGATGGGCGACCGTACCGAGGCTGATGGAAGAACCCCAAGTACGGATCGAAACCTACCGCGAGCAGGGTGACCGTCGTCGTCTTCGCGAGCAGCGCATAGACAAATGAAAGAAGAGCGTTAACCGGGTCTTTCGGAGGTCGGCGATTACGGGACTGAAAATCGAATCCGGTTGCACTAGCATCTGCTTTGAGCATCTCGCCGAAATGCGCAAAGTACACTCGTCCGGCAGCGCCCTCGACTCCGAACAGGGTGTCGAGAGCGCTCTGCTTCTCAGCAATCTCCGCGAGCCTTGCAAGCTCGACGAGCGCGGCATCCGGAGTTTCGGAGCAGTTGCGCCTCAGGAGCGTCCGGCAGTTCCTGATTTTACCTGCCACGAATTGCCTGGCGATTGTCGCGGATTTGTTCGCATCGCTCGCTGACGCATATTGATATTGTCGCAACTCGACATTCTTGTGGCTCATGCCATGCGTCACTCCGTAGAACCAGCCCCCATACGAGAAATAGCAGATCGGGATGTTCCTATCGCAAAGCTCCTTGACGGTCGGGGTTGTGATCTGGACATTCCCAAAGAGAGCGAGCAAAGAGATCTCCATCAGTTTCGCTCTCGACGCAGGAGTCGAACCCGAGCGTATCTCGATCTCCTCGCCTTTCTTAGTGACAATGGCCCCCTGCTCCTGAACATAGATCGGCAGCGCGTCATCCCTTGCTGGAAATAATCTTCTGACATCTCCCGTTTCTGAATCGACCGTTCCTTTCGATGCCAACGCATCGACCTCATCTGGCAGGCATATGCCGACAAGTGAGCATCTCGGGCATCTGTGGCTATCGATCAATGGCTTCGGTATCTGACCGCTATTCGCAACCTCACGAGCACTTGCTAACAAATCCAGTGTTCGGCTCACAAGATCCTCGGTCATCTGAACTTCCACGCGCTTCTTGCTACCAGCATAATAGATGATCCCCCTGTCGCAGCTGTAGCCGCTGTCCCGCAGCACGAGAGCTTGCGCACACAGCTGCACGCGCTCGGGTTCCCAAGCGCCTTCTGGGATGTCAGGTGCCATTCCTTTCTTGTAATCCACAGGTGAGACTTGACCGTCTTCCCCTTCGATGATATCGATCTTAGCGATGAGGCCAACTCTCTCGGACGACAGTGTCACTGACTTCGCTTGGAACTTGTCCTCTTCGGTCAGTTCGTCTGCGTCTTTCATCCCACCTTTCTCTTCATCCACCCTTGAATGGATTCGCTCACCAACAAGCGTATCATCCGATTTCGAGAACTCTCCCTGTACCCATTCCAGGTAAAACAGACGCGGGCAGTAGGTGAACTCGTTGAGCATGCGTGCGGGGAGAAGGTCGAAAGCCTCATCAGTCTGCGACTGAGCGGGAGATATCCGAGATCCCCCCCTATACCGGAACCGCCGGAGTGAAATTGTGATAGTACTTATTGGTTATGATGCGCTCACATCTATATATCTCGACGATCCCCCGTGATGCAAGAATATCGCGTGGAGGGATATCTTTTTGTAATTCAGCGAGCGAAACTAGTGACCGAAGAATTTCAATGGTGACTGGGCGGTTCCAAATTGGCCATGTGAAGAACACGCGCTTCTTATCTTGGAAAAATCCAGTCGTTGCAAGACTCCCATAGATTGGCATGGTCGGGAATAACACTAATGCTTCAAGTGCTAATGAGTTTGCTCCGATCATTGTTTTCAGGGCGTACTTGTCTTTTTTCGTGCTTGGATCATACCAACCCAGAGCATAACGTTGATCCTCAAGAGGATCCCAACGCAAACTGAATTTGTCGTCTCGATATTCCCATGTCTCGAAGAGTGCATCCTGTAGATTCTTAATCTCTGTCGCATCTCTGATTTTACGCGCATAAAAGGGAAATCCCTGGCCTGCACTATCACCGCTTCGAACCATGATGAAGCGAGTATTCTGGAATTCCTTATTGTCCCTATCCCGAGGTGGTAATACTTCGCTGCCATATGCGACAAGGAAATCGGCTAATCTCCGATCGCCGAGCATCACCTTGGATTGGGTGTCTTTGAGAATTTCCGAGAATTCATCGGCAGAGAATGGCATCTTCTTCTTGATATCGAAAGGTGCGGTCGAGGTCGAAGACAGTGCCTTATGAAGATTGTGAATAAAAGCTCCCTCATCACTGCCACAGCCGAGCAACACTGGACGCCAAGCATTTGACTCCTGCCGCCAATAGATCTTCACCTCGGGACAGAAATGATTGACGGTAATCGTTGCGCCCAGTGCTGCAAGAAATCCAAGCGGATTCGCTCCGTCAATTCCACGGAGCAGAAGTTCAGATTGATTCTTCATCACTCGCCTCCTCATTCTCATATTCCATCTCCTCAGCTTCGCTCCTGCGATGATCTGCTAACCGCAGAATCGATTCCAGCCATGCCAAACCCCACCACCCATAGCACCGTGTCAAGCGCCAGAAGCGCTCCGATGCTCCGGAATCGAGCTGCTCTAACTCTGTATTAGAATGCCCCACCAAAATGCATCCCTGGAACGGGAGGTTCACAGTGATTGGCTCTTTATCGAGCACGACTGGTGCGAACGGCCGGCAGCGACCGTGGTGACTCTCTATAAGGTGCAACGCCAAGTCGCGGAGAGTCTTGTCTTCCGGTAGCAATCCAAGTTCAGACTCTGCGAAACGCAATGACAGAAGCTCGTGTCGTCCATCCTTCGGGTACCCCGTAGTCTCGCATGCCCGCTTATAGGCAGCATAACTTTGCGGCGTCTCGGCTGATTTTGCCAGCAGTTCGCTCTTTACCCAGCGATTACCCCCGTGTAATATCGCTTGAAAACGAGGGTCAGCCTTACCAGTATCATGAAGACGCCCCGCCTTGCTAATTGCATCGACCAATTCCGCACGTAACCCGCAACCAACGCCGAAATTCTCAGCCAAATCCGCCACGCCCTCAAGATGTTTCTCTAAGGGCACGGGAACAGTGCCGGAGGCAGTCGCATCGTCTTCATCGCTGAAACGGTCTGTGTCCTCATTAGCTACAGGTAGTCGGCGGCTTCCACGCAATACGAGACCGCCTAATGGATGCAAAGATATGCCTTGTTTAAGCATCCTATCGGTTGCGAGGCTTGCCGCGATTTTTCGCAGCCATTCTGGTGCCGATGTGTCTTTGCTAAGCTTATTCAAGGATTTGCGCAGTTGGTCAACCAATGCATCTAGATCTTCTTCGAACAAATCAGTAGCTTGATGAGCTATCTCAATGAAGCATGCCTCGGCATCGTGCGCCATCCATTGCTCGATAACTGCAGGATGGAGCCTTAGCATCGCTTTAGCGCGTATTTGACTGTAGGCGCGATCGCCCCAATCGAGCACGGGCACTCTGTCGCCCACCGGAGGGAGATCACCGAGCGTATCCCAACCCTTCAAAGATGTCGGTATCACTATAGTGTCACCCGGATGGATATCACCGGGCTCAGAAACAATATTAGCATCATCCTTGCCTCGCCAGCGCAGGACTTTGCGGATTTCCTCATTTACACGATCTCTGTCTGTATCTTCTTTTGCCTCTCTCTGCCCCTCCACATCGGAATCGTCAATGGCTTGCGGGTCACCCATGAGCCAGCGGCGAAATATCCCGATGGGGACTGAGAGACATTCCGGCACTGTTGGCGGACAGAGGGAAAGCACATCTAGCGATTGTTTTGTGCCTTCATCGGTACTTAAATCCAGGTCCGCGCGCCAGCACACCTGAATGTCTGGATTTACAACAGCGAGCCCATGAAGGAATATGGATACATCTGGTGTAGGCTTTGGTTCTGGCGCGGTCTGAGCCCAACAATCCACGTGCGCCGGAAGCATGACAGGGGCGTGGTTAGTTGGGGCGTTGAGGTCGGCGAGGTCTGCATCAGTGGGGAGGCGACTTGCAAGTGCTGAGATGCCCATGTCAATCTCGCCATTCTCCGCTTTCTCCTTCAACCACTTCCAAGTGTTAGCCAGTGCTGCACCGTATATCGGGTCGTCTTCGTTGCCATCCGTTTGCTCATCTCGAATCAGGATGGCGGCGCTTGCTTCGATGGGTCGCCCCATACGGTTCAATCGCCCAAATCGCTGGCGGAGGGCATCGAGGCTGGCGCATTCGGTCACCAATGCATCAAAATCAAGATCTGCACCGACCTCTAGGGTCTGAGTAGCGACGACGAATATTGGAGCATCTAGTTGCCTATGCTCAGAATTTCCGGCCGAGAGACGCTTGAGACGCTCTGTGACAGTGTCATCTTTGTCTATAGGCCGCATGCGACCAGTAAGCAGAATGGCGTTATTGCCGTGACTTTCGACAAGCAAACGATGCGCTTCGCGTGCGGTTGCCACACGATTGACGAAAATCACCGCGGCTAATGGTCGATTGCGCACTATAGCCTCTGCACACCCGACGAGATCGTGGGAAATATTGCGTCCGATTTTTAGCGTGGTGTTTTTTTTGGCCAGTTGACGATTGCCCAGGGAATGGCCTTTCGTTTTGGGTTCGTCAGACTCGTCATAGAACACGTCTTGCAATCCCTGCGGCGGCGTCGCAGACATGATAACCATATGAAATGGCACACCGAGTGGTATTTTCGCCCAGTCACGATACTTGCGGACCGATTGAAGCGTTTCAAGAAACGGCTGAGCGCAATGGGCCTCGTCCAGCAGAATAAGGCTGTCGTTGCCGACAAGTCCTGCTTGAATGGGCCATGCCTTGAAAGAGTGTCCGTAGCCTCGGAAGAGCAGGCGGGAGCCGATTTGGTCCACAGTAGATGCGATAATGGCAGGTTGCAAAGGGGACTTAGCCCACGCATCAGAGCGATACATCCCACCGCGCAATTCGTAGCAGGCAAGTGGCTCAGTCCCGTCAGCAAGCTTGCGAAGACGATCGGCCACGTCCTTGAGAATCCCTTGCTTCGCTTCGCGTAGTCGCTTAGCAAGTTGTCGCGCACGATTGAAAGCCTCATCTACGATCACACGTCTATCTACCACAAAGAAAATGCGGCGCGGTGCTGTGAAGGAATTTCCTCCCTCCAGGCGCTCCGCCTGTGTAGCGAGCGCGAACACGGCGATGTCGATGCATGCCGTCTTTCCGGATGCTGTGGGCAATGCAATGGCGTCAGGCCAAGGTTTGCTCGTGTTCGTAATAACTCGCCGCGCGAGTTCCTGCTGCCAGGCAAAGGGCGTTACGACCTTGTCTGGTTCGCTCCAAAGCGCCTCAAAGAATTCAGCGAACTGCTCAGTAGCAAGTTTCACCATCACCCCTCTCCTCCTTCGTTCAATGGTCGGCACAGTCCATAACCTCGGAAGCGCCCTGCGCCGAGCACCACTGGTCCTGTCATCTTCTTGTCAAAGATAATGATAGCATGGCTATGATACATCTGGCCACCATCGGACTTACGTGTGACGTGCGGAAACTCGCGCACATGGGGAACACCCTCAAATCTGGATACAGGATTTAGCAGTACTTCCAATGGTCGAGGCAATCCAATGCGTTCGCAAGCGTCCATTATTGTTTCCGCGGCCTTCTCCCACATGCCCTTGCCATCGAAATGGCGATCAAGCACCACCGGCGTGACAGTCGCCCAGAAGCGTGATGGTTTGGTCCAGGTTTCGGGGCACAGGCTCCACGGCGGCAACTCCCTAGTTTCCAGTTCCGCCTCGCACTCCAGCCATTGCCCAGCGAAGAGTCGGATGCGACGGGGAAGCCCTTGTTCATCCCGCAACCACGGTTCCAAGCAAGGTGAAATCTCATCGGGATCGAGTTCGTGTGGTAACGCTAGAGCCACGCCCATGATCCGTCCGTCAGCATGTTCGCAGCCCACGAAGGGCAGTGGGATGAATGCCACATGCGGTTTGTCTGTACGGGCACCATGAGCCGCATGGCCAGTCAACCATTCTGGCGGTGGCTGTTTGGCACAACCTGACATCACCGCGCCTCGCAGAGCTTCCGTGAGTTTGAGTGTGATAGGCAGGGACAGCCTCTTGCCTGATAACGTCAGCACAACCAATTGTGGATCGAAGACACTGTGAGGAGACTCTGACTGGGATAGAGATGGGGGTGTGTCATAGCCCTGCCACAAGACGGGTATTGGACGGAGACTAAAGGGTTCTCCCTGGTTTATCGCACTTTCAATGTTCTTCTTCAAGAAATCGATTTCTTCCTTGAAAGGTGCTTCGGCTTTCCTTTTTTCTTCGCTCCTGAGCTCCTTCGAAGCAGCTTTACGCTGGTTCTCAAGCTCCTTTAACCGTTCTTTGTTGGAACTCACTAAATCACGATACTGGATCACTGCTTTTCGGTTGCAGCGGGTTTCAAGGTCATGTAGCCGTCCCTTGCCCTGAACACGAAGCCGATAGCGGGCAACCCCGCCCACGGGAACAAGAGTTGGTGCAGGCGGCGTATCCTCAATCCACATCTGCACAAAGGATGCAGAGTGACCGATGGAAATCACCTTGCGACTGAGTGCGACAAGCGGCGAGCGATGCATTTGAGGCAAGGGCACGCCCCACACGAGATAAACGACTGGATTATGCGGAATCGCGACCGGAAAGGATCGCGGCTTGCGATCGCGCCCAATAGGCAAAGAGCCCATTATCGGGAGGATCGCCTCCTCCTTCTTGAGTGGGTTCGCAGAGTCATTCACGGGCACGTAAGTTGTCACGATGGATCGAAACTCCGCCTCTGATACGCATAGAGAAGGCGGTCCTTGCTGCTCTAGCCATTCAAGTGCAGCCCGTTCTTCTCGGCCACCGTCAGTCTCGAAATGGGCCGCCGCGAGCGCCATGAATACTCGATCTGGATGAGGTGGCCATTCCGCCCGCTCCTTCTTGGCACCATCCGCCGCCGCCATCGACCAGCCATTGAGGTAGCAAATACCAAACCCGAACATCACTCAGCCCCTTCTGTGCCAGTCTCAGCCACGATTTCGTGACTTTTCTGGACGAGATTCAATAAGTCGGACGATGGAGTGAGTTTGATTTCCTCCTCCCACTCCAGACCAAGCGCTTTGGCTTTGGCTACAGCATCATTAAACAATATCATCGCATCGATGCCATTCAGTGTGTACCGCTTCGGAACATCACCAGGGACATCGAGCAGCTCCCAAACAATTGGGCTCGTAGGCACCAGCTGACAGCGGGAGCGTAGATCTACTCCTTTTTCCCGCGCCAGCGTCGCTGCACACAATCCAAGTGCCGCTAATACAGATTGGGCTGTCATATTCACTTTCGCTTGTTCTTCGTCGTTCCTACTCTCTAACGGAAAACGCAGGCGACGAAGGGCTGGCAAAGATAGCACGGTGGTTTGAAGAGCTTTGCTGATGGTGAAACCACCCTTAATCCTTGGTGTTGTCCCATCGGTATCCTTAGCATATGCAAAGTCAGGCGTCACACCACCAAGATTTGCTTCGGAGGGTTTGCCATTCTTTCCCACCTTTACCTTATTCTTCTTATCGAGACGAGCCTGATTCTCATCGAGCGTCCAATCTGGAAGCGAATCTGATTTATTGTTCCGTTCATAGAGCGGCCCGGCATCTCTCAGGATATTTAGGCTATCAACTTTGCCTCCTGTGCTGATGCCTGGCACAGAATCGACGCCTACTATCTCAGAGACTATCGCTCGCTGAAATTTAGCTCCCATACCACCCCGGGGACCTGTGGAATCCCAGAGGCCAAACAATAGCGCGGTCGGACAAAGTTTGTATACGCCAGTGGCGTTTCGCACATCTGCAGTATCAAGCAATCGTCCTTTCTCTGATTTTCGAAACATCACCTTATCGAGCAGACTATCCCGGAAAATCGCATCTGCCACTCGATGAGGTGCTTCTAGGCTAGTGACTCGAATTAATTTATGCACACCTTTCACTTGCAGGTGAAATTCGACGCTGATAATCGGTAGCTCAATCAGCCGCTTTCCATCCTGTCTTTTCTCCCAGGCATCGAGCAATGCCATCTCCATATGGTTGGCTTCAGATTGAACGGAATCAAGGATCACACAACTCGCCTTTCTATCTCCGATTATCCGTTCTTCGACTGCATATTTGCCGCCTGCATAGGTCGGCGGGAATACCTTGTCGCCTGGCCCCCCGGCAGGTTGATATTCCGTAATGCATCGGAATGCCGCAGCCGTACCTGCAACTGCGGCATGCAGTGCGCTTAGATCTAGTTCGTCTTCCTCATTTTTCTTCTCTACTTTTTTTTCTCCTGCAGTCATGACATACACCTATCCCCTACTATTGCCACTAGATATCCGCTGGCAGCTTGTTTGAATCATTGAGACTGAATATCATTCACATCTCGTTCCCACGCCAATCCCACCCCGCACCCCAATCCGTCAGTCCGCCTAAGTATATTTGCATGAGGGCTTGCGATGCGATTTGAATCATGTGGCGGAGGTATTGTGAGTTGTTAGCAAATTTAATGATTCACTCAAATCGTCTGAAGAATCCTCATATGAAGAATGATCAAGATGGATTTGGATGAGACGGGTGAGAAGGGTCGTCTCCTTTTCGAAAAACTTGTGGGTGGTTCGAATTGAGGAAATGGCGAGACCACTCCCCCTCTCAACAAGGTTGATGCAGGAATGGAATTTAGACTTTTTCCTCTGATTTCAAGATAGATGAGGGGACATCTCCCTTCTCAATGGGATTTCTCATCTATTCC
>Ga0315281_10014062_pt1 | contig 10809 bp, 10 predicted proteins | sample YL17G07_0_MG_FD_204540 | JGI IMG/M metagenome (GOLD analysis project Ga0315281, IMG submission 204540) | Sediment microbial communities from Yellowstone Lake, YNP, Wyoming, USA - YL17G07_0 | ecosystem: Environmental > Aquatic > Freshwater > Lake > Sediment | place: USA: Wyoming | collected... | reverse complement strand
CATGTACATCTGCCCGCATGACCTGATGAAACTGGATAAAGATGGTTCTGAAACTGGACACGCCATGCGCGCGTTCAACCAGGAGCCTGAGCAGTGCTGGGAATGCTATTCATGTGTAAAGATCTGCCCACAAAACGCAATCGAAGCGCGTCACTACGCTGACGTTGTGCCTTTGGGCGGCTCTGTGCAGCCTTTGCGCGGTTCTGATTCCATTATGTGGACCATCAAGTTCCGTAACGGTACATTGAAGCGTTTCAAGTTCCCTACACGCACAACTGCTGAAGGTTCGATCGATCCATTCAAGGGCAAGCCTATGCCAAAGATGGCCGACATCACCAAAACTGGTTCATTTACCAGCTCGGTAATGGGTGGTTTCCGTCTCGGCAATCAAGCTGAACTGATCCGTCGCAAATAAGTTTCAGGCATCATTTGATGCATGTTTATAGACACGCCTGGGTGCGTGGATAACACAATAACGAATAGAGGTAATTACAATGGCACAAGGAACTTTTGGTAGTCCAGAAATTGTTCAGGAAGAATTGGACGTTCTGTTAATCGGTGGTGGTATGGCATGTTGCGGCGCAGGTTTTGAAATCATGCGTTGGGCTGAAGCTGCTAAAGCTGAGAACGGCATCGATCTGAAAATCAAGATGGTTGATAAAGCTGCGGTAGATCGCTCAGGTGCGGTTGCGCAAGGTTTGTCCGCGATCAATACATACATTGGTTCAGAACAAGATCCAGCTGACTACACACGTATGGTTTCCAACGACTTGATGGGTATTACCCGTGACGACTTGGCCTACGACGTGGGCCGTAACGTTGACGATTCCGTACACATGTTTGAAGAATGGGGCCTGCCAATCTGGAAGACAGACGCTGCTGGCGTGCGTCATGACGGTGCAGAATCACTGAAAGAAGGCCTGCCAGCTTTGAAAGACGGTGGCAAGCCAGTACGTTCAGGTAAGTGGCAGATCATGATCAACGGTGAATCATATAAAAACATCGTTGCTGAAGCCGCTAAAAAAGCCATGGGTATGGACCGTATCGAAGAGCGTATCTTTATCGTCAAGCTGATCAACGACAAGAACGACAAAAACCGTATCGCCGGTGCAGTTGGTTTCTCAGTACGTAACAACACCATCCATATTTACAAAGCTAAAGCGATCCTGTTGGCCGCTGGTGGTTGCGTAAACATCTTCCGTCCACGTTCAGTGGGTGAAGGCCAGGGTCGTGCATGGTATCCAGTATGGAACGCGGGTTCTACCTACGCGATGGCTGCTGAAGCCGGCGCTGAGATGACCATGATGGAAAACCGTTTCGTACCAGCTCGTTTTAAAGACGGCTACGGCCCGGTTGGCGCATGGTTCCTGTTGTTCAAAGCTAAAGCTACCAATGCTTATGGCGAAGACTACATGGCCAAGAACAAGGAAATGTTGAATGACTACCCTCCATATGGTCAGGCAGCCGTTCCAGCTTCTTGCTTGCGTAACCACCTGATGCTGAAAGAAATGCGTGAAGGCCGCGGCCCGATCTGGATGGACACCGTATCAGCGTTGGCCAGACTGCGTGAGACTCTGTCTCCTAAAGAAGTTAAGCATCTGGAAGCTGAAGCATGGGAAGACTTCCTTGACATGTGTATCGGCCAGTGCGGTATCTGGGTGGGTGAAAACATCGAACCAGAAAAGAAAAACTCTGAATTGATGCCAACCGAGCCGTACCTGTTGGGTTCACACTCCGGTTGCTGCGGTATCTGGGTATCCGGTCCTGAAGACGTAGGTGCACCAACATCTGAAGATCACGAAGATAAGGCCAAGATTCCAGCTCACCTGCCACAAGGCTGGAACTGGGGCTATCGTTCAATGACTACAGTTAAGGGTCTGTTCACAGCCGGCGACGGCGTGGGTGCATCCGGTCACAAGTTCTCTTCAGGTTCTCATACAGAAGGTCGTATGGCTGCCAAGGCGATGGTCAAGTATTGCATCGACAATAAAGACTGGAAACCTGAACTGGACACAACCAATGAACAGTTGATCGAGGACATCTACCGTCCAGTGCGTACGTTCCTGGAGTTCAAGAACTACTCCACAGCGATCGACGTTAACCCTAACTACATCACTCCAAAGATGGTGCAGATGCGCTTGCAGAAGATGATGGACGAGTATGTTGCCGGTACATCAACCTACTACAACACAAACGCACACATGCTGAAAGTAGCTGAAGACAAGCTGGAAATGCTGAAGGAAGACTCACTCAAGATGCGCGCTAAAGACCTGCATGAACTGCTCCGCGCCTGGGAAAACTACCATCGCATTATCACTGCCGAAGCACACATGAAGCACATCCAGTTCCGTGAAGAATCCCGTTACCCAGGGTTCTACTACCGCACCGACTTTAACCTGGTCGATGAAAAGAACTGGCATTGCTTCGTTAACTCTATCTACGACAAAAATACGAAGAAGTGGAATTGCTTCAAGCGTAAGCACGTAGATTTGGTTGACAAATCAAAACTGTTCAAAGCAGCTGCGCCTCACTAAGCTGACTTAGAGTAGTTGGTAACAAAAGCCGGGCACCGAAAGGTGCCCGGCTTTTTTGTCTGAATATATGATCAAAGGGCTAATAAATGATTAGTTGGTCATAGTCTGGTCAGTTCCCAGGGCATAATTCTTGTGGGATATACCCTGCTGGTTTACTATGTCGGGCTGGCATTCATACCCAGACAGGGTAAATTAATAATTTAATATTTCGGTTGAACGGGGAATTAAATCCCGGGCGGGCGAATCAATAAGGTAAGTGGACATGGAAGATAGCAAACATCAGAACGAGGAAGCGCATGTAAATCCGGTTATTCCGCGTACTTTCGACGAAACAAAAGTAATCCAGTTTCAGTGCCGTAAAGGAATTTCCTGCTGGAACAAGTGTTGCAGCAACATCGATATTTCACTTACACCTTACGATATTTTGCGTTTGAAAAACCGCTTTGAAATGGGATCGGGAGTGTTTCTGCAGAAATACACGGTGCCATATGAAATGGATAAGAATAGCATCGCGGGCGTCAAATTGCGTCCGGTTGAAAATGGCACCGCCTGTCAGTTCATGACACCGGAAGGTTGCAGTGTGTATGAGGATCGGCCAACCGCCTGTCGCTATTATCCAATTGCACTACTATCGATGCGCAAGCAGGACGAATACATTGACCGTGAAGCTTATGCCATGGTTAAGGAGGAGCACTGTCTGGGCCACAATGAGCCACGTGAAATCTCCGTTGCAGAATATCGCAAGGAACAGGGACTGCAGGAATACGATGAGCTGGCGCGTGGTTGGAGACAGCTCATTTTGAAAAAACAATCATCAGGCCCAACCATAGGCGCGCCCTCCAAGCGCAGTCTGGAGCTGTTCTTTATGGTCTGCTACGATCTGGATCGGTTCAGCTCGTTTGTGGCAAGCGACGGTTTCTTCGCACTTTATGATATCAGCGCGGAAGAAATGAAAAAAATACTCAGTGATGATGTTGAGCTGATGTTATTCGGATTCCGTTTCCTCAAGCAGGTGTTGTATGGTGAAAACACGATTACACTGAGGGCCGATGCGCTGAACAAGCGTAAGGAAAGCTACCAGGAGAAGGCCGTCAGGATGGAACAAGAGGCAGCAGAGCGTCGGGCAGCAATGCAGGATGATGCCTATACCGACCACGATGAAAAGTAGCATTAGCATGCATACAAAATAACAGGTTAAAACATGTTGTTGATGATCGACAATTACGATTCCTTTACCTACAACCTGGTGCAATATTTTGCCGAACTGGGTGCAGAGGTGCAGGTCTATCGTAATGATGAAATCTCTGTTGAGCAAATTGAAAAATTAGAGCCTCAACATATTGTGGTATCCCCAGGCCCCTGTACACCGAATGAAGCGGGTATATCGGTTGCTGCCATCAAACACTTTGCCGGGAAGATCCCAGTGCTTGGCGTCTGCCTTGGACACCAGAGCATAGGCCAGGCCTTCGGCGGCAAAATCATTCATGCCAAGCAACTGATGCATGGTAAAACCTCGCCCATTTTTCATAATAGCACCAGCGTGTTTCGTGGTTTGCCCTGCCCCTTTACCGCCACGCGTTACCATTCTCTGGTTATTGAAAAGGAGAGCTTGCCAGACTGTCTGGAGATTACCGCGTGGACCGAAGATGGTGAAATTATGGGTGTTCGTCACCGAAGTATGCCGGTTGAAGGCGTGCAATTCCATCCTGAATCAATATTGACTGAACACGGTCACGATATGCTGGCCAATTTTCTGCGTGGAGAAAACATATGAACTATCCCTCTCTTTTGAACCAGTTGCTGGACAAGCGCGATCTGTCACATGACGACATGCTTGAATTGATGCATAACATCATGGGAGGGCAGTTAACGACCGCTCAAATCGCCGCTGTGCTGGTTGCGCTGCGTATCAAGGGCGAGACAGTGAACGAGATTGCAGCCGCAGCAAAAGTGATGAGGGAGCTGTCAACCAAGGTCATGGTGAAAAACTCCAGCCATCTTATCGACACCTGCGGCACAGGCGGCGACGGCGCGCAGACATTTAACATTTCAACCGCCAGCGCGGTAGTTGCTGCAGCAGCGGGGGCGCATGTGGCGAAGCATGGCGGGCGCTCGGTATCAAGTACCTGTGGTAGCGCAGACGTACTGGAAAAGCTGGGCGTAAACGTCAACCAAACGCCAGAAAAAGTCGCTCATTGTGTAGATAGCATAGGGGTTGGCTTTATGTTTGCACCCAATCATCACAGCGCCATGAAACATGCCGCTCCGGTCAGGCGCGAGCTTGGTGTGCGTACCCTGTTCAACGTGCTGGGTCCGCTCACGAACCCGGCAGGCGCTTCGAATCAGGTAATAGGTGTGTTCCAGAAGGAGCTTACCGTCAAACTGGCGCAGGTATTAAAACAACTTGGCAGCAGCCATGTAATGGTCGTGCATGGTGCCGACGGCATGGATGAAATTTCCATCAGCGGCCCGACATTTGTTGCTGAGCTAAAGGATGGTTCTGTGCGTGAATATACCGTCAAGCCACAGGATTTTGGCTTGCAGGCCGCTCCCTTGAACAATATTCAGGTGAGCAATGCAGACGAGGCAAAAGCGATGCTTGAAGCTGTATTAAACAATCAGGCGGGTGCATCGCGAGACATCGTACTGCTGAATGCAGGCGCGGCGATCTACGTATCGGGTATCGCTGCCACCCTGGCTGATGGAGTGGCAAAGGCGACAGCGGTAATTGCATCAGGCTCGGCAAAGCAGAAGCTGGAGCAACTGGTGCAGTTGAGCAACACGATAGGATAAAGGCGCGGCCAATAATTGGTGGGGCTCTAATGAGCCAATTACCATCGTACACGTAAGGTAATAGCCACTTGTTAAGTAGATACCGACTTTCCAGGATATATTTATACCTGAATAAGCGTTAAAATCTTGCTTTAGAGTATGTAGCCATTCACCATGTCATTTTCCACCACCATTCAACCCAGCGGCCACAAGTTTTCGGTTGAAGCCAATGAAACCGTGCTTGAAGCCGCACTGAAGCAGGGCATAACGCTGCCCTACAGCTGCCGCGATGGCGTGTGCGGAGTGTGCAAGGGCAAGGTACTGCAGGGCGAGGTTGACTACGGCAAGCACCAGGCCAGCACCTTGAGCGAAGCAGAAAAGGCAGCAGGTATGGCTCTATTCTGTTGTGCCAAACCAAAATCCGATCTGGTCATCGAATGCCGCGAGGTAAGCACACTCAATGACATTCCAATCAAATTGTTGCCCACGCGCATACACAAGCTGGTAAAAATGGCGGACGATGTGATGGTGATATATCTTAAACTTCCGGCGAGCGAGCGCTTGCAGTTTCTCGCAGGGCAGTACATCGATATCCTGCAAAAAACCGGCAAGCCGCGCAGCTTTTCACTTGCCAATGCGCCGCACGACGACGAATTCCTGGAGCTGCATGTGCGCAACATCACCGGCGGCAGCTTTACCCATCACGTGTTTACCGGGATGAAAGAGCGCGACATCCTGCGCATCAAAGGCCCGCTCGGTACATTTTTTTTGCGTGAAGACTCGGACAAACCCATCATCTTTGTGGCCAGTGGCACCGGCTTTGCGCCGATCAAGGCGATCATCGAACACGCCCTGTATATAGGCATCAAACGACCCATGCACTTCTATTGGGGTGCTCGCAAATTCGTCGATCTGTACATGCTGGACAAGGCCAAAGAATGGGAAACACGCGGGATCAAATTTACCCCTGTGCTGTCCGATGCGTTGCCTGAAGACAAGTGGCAAGGGCGATCAGGCTATGTGCATGCAGCGGTGATGGAAGACTATGCCGATTTATCCGGCTATCAGGTGTACGCCTGCGGTGCGCCGGTGGTGGTGGAAGCCGCACATCGCGATTACACCATGCAACGAAAGTTGCCGAATGAGGAATTTTTCTCGGATGCGTTTACGTTTATGCCTAAAGACTAAAGTGCATACAGTATGAGGAACCACATACTTTTTTAAAAAAAGGCTGAAGCAGCATAACCCTTTTGTCCAAGATAATCTGGCTATCCAAATGCGTGGGCGACGTGGCATAGCTTATGAGCAGTAGTTATGCGACACCTCTTGGTTCAATAGTGTGACTGTGCACCTGCACTTGGCTATAATGCCCGGAAACCTTATAGAAATTAAGCCATGCGCCCTTCCATAGCACTTCAACAACACCGCGATGAGATACGCCGCATCGCGCTCAGCCACCGCGTAACAAATGTGCGCGTGTTTGGCTCAGCATTACACGGCAAAGATACAGAAAATAGCGATCTTGACTTGCTGGTAGAACCGACATCTGAAACCACAATGATGGATATTGGCGCTATCCGTTATGAACTGAAAAAACTGCTTGGGATATCTGTGGATGTACTCACTCCTCGTGCACTACCAGACAGTTTCAGGGAGAGCGTTCTTGCCGAGGCCACGCAGATATGAGCCAGGGCGATATTCAGCGCCTGCCGGAATACCTTCGCCACATCGTTGAGGCCGTTGAACGCATCCACCATTACACTGAAAATATGAGCGAGGTTGAATTTATGGGTGATCGAAAAACGCAAGATGCAGTGATCCGCAATTTTGAAATTATTGGCGAAGCATCTCGCAACATCGAACGCCATCATCCGATTTTTGCCAATGAGCATTCATATCTGCCATTCGGGTTCGCCTATGAAATGCGCAATGCACTTTCTCATGGTTATTTCAAAGTGGATTTGGAAATCGTCTAGAAAACCATCCACTCAAATTTGCCGGAACTTCATGCTCAAATCAAGCAACTGCTCGAACAAATCAAGTAGCTTATACTGATAGCGCTGCATTGAAGTCACTGCATTAAACGCATAACGCTATAAGTAATGCAAAGCTGAACCTTAAAGTTAAATGAGGAGTTTTTCTCGGATGCGTTTACGTTTATGTCTAAAGACTAAAGTGCATACGAATTGAGGGCATGCAGATTAAAAAAATAAACCAACTGAAAAATATTAACCAAAATATTCATAAAATATATTATCCTGCATAACCCGGACCCAAACCTACTGTTAATGAATTAGGAAAATCATGATAAAAAGACTGCTCAACACACTGATCACTACCTGTTTATTGATAACAATGTCAACTCATGCCTATGCTGCAGAACCGGTCAACAAAGACAAAGCCACATCTGTAGCCAAGGAAAATCTTGTCCTGATGCCATTGCGAGTGTCAGAAAACGACAAGAACCTGCAAGGTGCCATGGAGTTAGCCCTGACGGAAGGCTTGCAAAAAGGATATACGGTCTTTTCGGGTGAAAGAGTTTCGCAAAAGGCAAATGAAATCTTCCGCAAGGAATCCAGAAATGTAAGCAAAACAGAGTGTGATGAAACCCGCTGCATGCAAGATATTGCCATTGCTTTTCAATCAGAACTCATCGCGATTGCAAATGTCACCAAAAGAGATGGTGGCTACTTCATAGCGCTAAGCATACAAAATATTTTCGACAATAAAATGATATTTTCAAAGGCGTTACCTTGCCGGAGCTGTGACTCATTTCAGGTAATAGACAGGTTAAAAGTATTGAGCAGTGCTGCAGACCAAGCCCCGATGGCAAATTTGGAAGAAATAACCTTATGGGATTCTGTTAGAAACTCTACCGCCACTGCAGACATAGATATCTACATCAATAAATATCCTCAAGGACAATTCGTTTATCTGGCTAATGTCCAAAAGAAAAACCTGCTTGATCTTGCATTGGCAAAGGAAGCCAGTGAAAAAGCCAAAGCAAAGGAAGAAGAATACAAAAATAGAGTAAGAATCAAGCCACCAACCATGAATATAAACATGTAGCTAATACATGGATTGTCTGTATTTGGTCATGCTATTATTTTTGAATTACGAAACACAAAATCATCATGGAATATTGAGCTTGTCCAGATATAGCCGAGTGTTCAAAATCAATTAATATATTGACGCATCGACATACAAGGTATGCGCCAATAATTTACAGCTCATACCTGCTGCCAGATACAAAAAAACAGCCTGCCAGTTGGTTAAAATTTATACGCAAATCCCACTGTAGCGCCGCTGACTTTAATCTTTTCCATACTCAGGGTAACGATAGCACCGGCCACATTCACTGGAACCAAGTCATCGAACTGCTCTACCCGGTAGCCGAGATTAAAGCTGAAGCTCTGTGTCAACGCATAACTTGCCCCAAGCTCATAACCCTGGTACGTAGCTGATCCACTTTTCGTGCCGGCCACACTCGCGCCGGCAACTGGGCTTGATTTAGCTGTGCGATTTGTCTGGCCATATGCAATATTTCCATTGATTGCAAAAGATGTACCCTCAAAACCATGCGAATAGTTCACTCCAAATATCGGGATGTTGCCCCCTGTGATTGGTTGTTCATCCGACCCAAAATAACTGGGAATTGAATAAACGGCGGTCGCGTTTTTCAAACCCATGGTAATTGCGACTTCCGACGTCGCCATATACCCTAGATTAAAGGAATTCTGGTTATAATTAACCTTAGCGAACGGATATGCCGGGTTTGTATATGCAGCCTCTTGACTTCCAGCAGCATTGACGAACAATCTTTCACCCCCAATCGTCAATGAAATTATCGAAATTGCTTGAGATCCGGCTGGTAACCCACCACCCGGTGAGTATGTGGTATACCACTCTTTTATCCCTACAGTAGCCCAGCAACATTCCCACGCTAACGCTGCATTCGATCCAAGCAATGTGCCTAACAATGACAACGATATTATTATTTTTTTCAAAGAATTCTCCCTTGGTAAGTTTGATGCAGTATTTTAAATAATCTACAAATTCAAAAACCATAATCCTGATAATCAAAACTTATACGCTAATCCCACTGTAGCACCGCTTACTCTAATTTTTTCCATACTCAGGGTATAAACCGATCCTGATTTGCTCACTGGAATTAAATCATCGAACTGCTCAACACGGTAGCCCAGATTTAAACTGAAACTTTGCGTGACCGCGTAATTCCCACTAAGCTCATAGCCTAGATAAGTACCATCTCCGCCAGATGAACCTGTCAAATTATTTGAAGTTCCTCCATCAAATTTGCGAGTTCCCTTACCATATGCAATATTGCCGCTGATTGAAAAAGGGCTATCTGCAAAGCTGTATGTGTAGACCAATCCAAGTATTGAAAATACCCCATCAGAAACTTGAATGAACCCAGGAACGTCATAATGTGTCGTTTGTTTTTTCATTCCAATGGTAAATGCAAATTCTGATGTCGCTATATAACCCAAATTCAAGGCAATCTGACTGTGCGTAATCGCCTTGGGATATACAGGATATGCCGGGTTTTCATAGTCAGTTGTAGAACTTCCAGCAAAATTTACGAACAATCTTTCGCCCCCAACCGTGAGCGAAAGATTCGACACTGCTTTAGAATCGGGAGGCAAGACACCTGGAGAATAGGTGGTGAACCACTCTTTAACCCCAATGGTAGTCCAGATATCCCATGCTGACGCTGCGTTCGATACGAGCAATGAGCCTAACAATGACAATGAAATTATTATTTTTTTCAAAGAATTCTCCCTTGGTAAGTTTGACGCTGAAGTTTAAAAATGAATAAATACAGCGGGTTCCATGACTATAGCATTAAAAATATGCGTGTTGTCATGTTCAACCCTCAAAAATTTGGCCAACTCAAGGAGGTGATCGCTACAGTAACGATTAGACGGATATCCAGTCTTCTTTCAATAGCCATAATTGACACACGGTATGATTGGCTAATTCCGCAATAAAGTGTAACTTGGCGCAAACGTTGGGTAGCCCTAATTCTGCCTGTAGCCGTATTGGGCGGCTCACGGTTTAATGGCCCCTTTGAGGGTCTCACTCAGTAAGCACCGGCTTTGCCGGAGGTCATTTAACTGGTTAAGAGTACTGTAAATCGCAAGGCATGAAAACAATACTGAAACCGGATATAAAATTTTTGCGTAGCGCTTTGATAATCGCAATAAGTATTATATTTTGTTATACGGGTTATGCACGATGCGAGATACAGGTGCCGACAGGAGTTGAGAAATTGAAAGTTATTACTCTCCACCCTGATATTCCATTCATTCTGGATGCCAATCTGAGCATAACAGTCATGCAGATTATTGAGGAATGGGAGGCGCCAAATCGAAGAAGCGTTATGTTAGTTACGTTGAAAATGTTGACATCTGATGGTGATGAGATTGTTCATTTATCATCAGATGCGCCGCACTTAAATTGGAGGAATTACAAATTTGAA
>Ga0315281_10014061_pt1 | contig 10809 bp, 15 predicted proteins | sample YL17G07_0_MG_FD_204540 | JGI IMG/M metagenome (GOLD analysis project Ga0315281, IMG submission 204540) | Sediment microbial communities from Yellowstone Lake, YNP, Wyoming, USA - YL17G07_0 | ecosystem: Environmental > Aquatic > Freshwater > Lake > Sediment | place: USA: Wyoming | collected... | reverse complement strand
TGCTGAGTTTATTCCCGTGGTCTTCTGCCTCTTTCTGTATTCGCTCAATTAATTCATACAGTTTCCCATCGACTCGAATAGTTTTTTTCATTTCTCTAAGTTCTCCTCTATTGTCTCTTTCGCCTGAACGAAATAGTTCAGAACAAAGAAAACTCCAAACAAGATTATGAATAGCCAAATGACCATTCCATAGACTGAGGTAATCGCATTTAAGGCGTTTACAGACATTTCGAAAAATCCAGAGTTGTAGCCCATCCCCAACGAGGCAACGGCGACCACCGTGAACCAGAGAGAAATTAGGCCCATCAGCAAAAATGCCCAATTCAAAATGACTGTGAAAATTCCCGGCGTATCTGTCCGACCAGTCTCCATGGAAAATTTCTCTTGTGGCCTAAATATCCAGCTTAGCCAGAACATCATGACTGTAAAGAATATCATCACACCAATGACTAATCCTCCATACCCCGCATCTATCGTTCTGCATCGACCATAGGTAGTATCGCATCCATAATCACAGGGTGAAGTTGAACTGTAATTATAACATTCAGTATCACAGATAGAAGTATTGACCATCACTTGATTGCTGTCGATACAGACAGAACTGACATTAAAGTCAGCGTATCCGATACTCAAAACGAACAGCATTGCAACCAGATATTTCAGTTTCATTTAAATCACCCTCTCGGAGAGCATATCATACTTGTTCCCATTCTGACACACACCATGTTCGAGGTGTAGTTATAGACAATGTTCGTGGTGTTCGTAGTCAAATTATAGACATTCGTTATATTATACGAGTTGGTGGTATTGTAAGTGGTATAGTTGTTATAGAAATTCGTGACATTGCTGAAATTTTGCGTCAAGTTTCTTGTCGTGTATTCCCAGACTTGCTGTGCAGTCGTACCACTTCCAGATGAGCAGTTCGCACAATAAATAGGCGAAGTGACATTGGTTATATTACCACTTGATGTGACGACTTTAAAGTCAAAGCCACTTAATGTCCTTGTCCCATAAGACCAGATATTGGAAACATCCGTGAGTGCTTTTGTCCCATAACTCCAAACATCCGAAGCAAAGCCAAATGCTGAAAGTGTCCTCGTTCCATATCCCCAGACACTTGCAGGAATCAAATCTATCGTCTTGTTCAATGTCGTATTTGTCTGTTGAGAATACCAATATGCTCCATAGAGTGTCGCATTCTGATTTGCATCAAGACCCGCACTAGAAGTCAGAGTCCTAGTTCCATACGACCATACATTGCTGACATCTGATAGGGTTCTAGAAACTACAGACCAGACACCAGAGTAATCAGAGAGAGTCCGACTCGCATAACCCCATATATCGACAATCAGATTATTGTATGTTGTTAAATTCCTAACGCCCGTATAGTTCCAGACATTCTGTGAGATGTTATAGGTCGCTGGATAGATGGTCTGGTTCAAGGTGGAGTTTATCTGCTGAACGAATGGGAGAGTCTGGTCGGTGGATTTGTTCAGGGTTGTATTGGTCTGTTGTGCATAGGTCATTGCATTATATAGCGTCTGATTTTGATTAACATCCAATCCACCACCACTTCCAGATGCGAATGCTCTGACTAAGAAGGTAGTCATGGCAGTGACATTAACTCCTCCTTCTGTCGTATTGGCAAAGAGCATGAATGTCCCATTGTCATTAGCGGAGAGTACATGACTTGCATAGTAATAGAGGCCTGCCTTGAACTGCACCATGTTGGCTGTGCTTCTCTCATTCCTGTTGGCATCATACACAAAAATTGTTATGGTCTTTCCGCTTATGCCTGCACCTGAACTGTTCCTAACCTGGGCCCAGAAGAGTGGAGTGCTCCCAGGCTCATGCTGCATGGCTGTGCTCAATGTTAGTGGGTCGCTTCCAGCATACATGGCATTCACCAGGGGGGGCTCGGTATATTCCTGCAGCGTGAGGGTATGGTTTGCCTGGCCATAGGTGTAGTTCTGATTGCCCGTCCAGTTGGCCAGGATAAGATAGTTGCCCGCTGGTCTAGGCCTTAGGTTGTCTATGTTCTCAAGAGGAGATGCCTGTGTCTTGTCCAGACTCATGCCACCTGAGAAGTTTGACCACTGGGTTATCGTGAAGCTGTAGCTTGCTGAGAAATTGGCAGTGAAGTTGGCATCAGAGTTGTTATAGAGGCTTCTATCTCCATCTGTTCCATTTATGTAGAGGGTCATAGGCAAATAACTCTTGTTGACCTGATAGTACTTCACAAAGTCAGTTGTATTTTTATAACCACCCGTATCATTCGCATACCACTTGACATAATAGACACCGGCACTGAGTTTGCCATAGTTATAGTAGTATGAACTCCCAACATTTCCTGTCGCCGTATTATTGGTCAAAATCCCCGTGAAGTTATGTTCTATCCAAACATAAGATATTCCTGTCGTGTCGGTCACAGTCGCATTGAATTGATATTGCTGTATCGAGGAATAGTTTGTCGCATTTGTCACATTCCATTTCCATCCGTTGATGTTCGGTGCTGTCGTATCTGGAGCTCCGCCAGTGACTGACATAGAAGAAATGGAAGAATAGATAAAAGTAGCAGAAGTATTCTGTGCCATGCATCTAAAATTATTCCCGCTACTTACGACTTCCCCCCTTATTGTAAAGTTTGTCGTTTCTACCGCAACTGTTCTTAAATATTGTGGATTTGCTGTATTATTAAAAGAAATATTAACCGCCCTGTTCGTAGCGTTCAGATTTATCCACCCGCCGACTGTCCCGTTGGCATACTGCAAAGATACATTATACAGTTGAGCAGTTCCAGTCCCGCTTATCGTTGTCGTGCAGGTTATATTGTTTATCGTTCCCTGTGCAATATCCGACACGCTACCGATTGAAACAGTAGCAATGACTTTGACAGAGTATCCACTCGTCAAAAATAGACAGAATGCCAACATGATTAAAATCTTTCTCATTTGTTTGACACCACCGCAGATACGACTAATAATATCAGCATCATTATGACAATCTCCACAGCTATTAACATAAGAATGGCCATCAGTACAGAGACCCAAAAATTCACGAATGTTGAAACCATTAATGCAACTCGCCAATCTCTAGTATAATAAGTTGAGATCAAGAAGATAATGAAGAACGATGCGGCAATCATCATATTTCCAAACCAGTGAGCACTGATATTATTTACCCAGACTAATGCAGAAAATGGATCCTGGACTATCGACAAGTTTCCAGTTCCATTAGTGATGTTGTAGAAAGTCATTATCTCACTTTCGTCATGTAGGTTATAAACTCCCACCCTATAAATAGCAGGATGAGTATGAAAATTCCGAGTACGAACCAACCAGGGATGTTTAGGAATACTGCGAAATCAAGCATCACATTATAGACATAACTGGGAATATCTACCAAGGCAAACTTGGCTATAGAAAAGCCTAAATTGGCGATGGCCCAGGCAGCATTAAAGGCATTGGCTATATCCGAAAAAACTGGGATATAGAGACCAGTGCTATTCTCATTCACTCGCCCTACGATTCCCCGTGAAGTAGCATTCATGACATCGAGAGTTGAGTTAGCTCTCGCCTGTATGTCAGTCATTGTTTTGCTAGTCGGAGCGTTATAGGGTACGGCTAATGTCAGATAGGCTAAACTGGCAGCTATGATTATCAGTACCGCAAACGTCAAGTCAAATGATACGTTACGTAATGTTGTTTCTGGCATCTATTTCATCTTCCAAACTATGAGTGCAGTCAACGCTATGACTATTCCAGTTAGGACAGACCCCTGGACGATACTAACACTGGCCAAGAGGCCGATCCAATAAGTAGCTAGAACTGCGAAGCTAGTCCCTATCACACAGACAACCGGATGAACCATAGCTAACATAATTCCAACAGCTAAAATGATTACCAACGCCAACATAATGCCCGGATAACCCCAAGCTCCTACGACCGGCGTATCTATATAACCCATTGCAATCAGCCAATCTTTCGATGGACTGCTTATGAGTTTTCCAATCATCGTGTATCTAAATCCACTTGTAGAGTTTGTGAGACTAAGATCGCAAGTGAACGTATCGCTAGAGGCAGTTGAAGTGGAATTGCAGATAGTCTCATAGCCGTACATCTTCCCCTCTATCACAGTAAAATCAACCTTAGACAATTGGCCACTAGAATCACTATATGAACAAGTGAGTATTTTAGAAGAGTTATCAAAATCACAAGTGCCAGTAACTCCCATCAGAATATTGATTGCATTCATTCCACCAGTTGAAGCAAATAGGCTTAGAGTAGCGTCACTCACGAATAAATCGACATAGACTCCAAGAACACGTCCACTCGTGTCTGTGATGATCATGCGATAGGGAGTGTTGTATCGTTCAACATAGGTTATGGCTGTAGCTGTCTGACCAGTATAGACGTTAGTCATATTGAAATATTGATTGCTTGTGTAGTTCCATTTTTGCAGGTAGATTAATGTATCGGTAGTCCTCTGAGCAACATCAGAATATGTATAAAGTGTGACCAAGAAACTGCTGCTAGTGTTGAGTAGATAAACTTTTTGAATTTGAGTTTCATTTGTGAATCGTCTGTTGAATTCATAATAGGTACGCTGGCTATAGGTAATGTTGTTGCCGTTCGAATAGATCAGAGCAATGTCGCCAGTGATATTGCCAAATGCTGGCGAGATGCAGATACTCAAATTCTGGGAGACATTCGCAGAGAAGGAATAGATTCGTGTAAGACTGTCGCTCCTCAAAGTTACGATGGCACGATAGTCACTATAGTTAACATAGTTCCAAGTCTGTTCATTATAAGTCTCATAAACTAACGCAGTCAAGTTCCCATCATTGCAACCGGTTAGGGCCACTTGGTAGATAGTGACATTTCCCGTGGCTATGGTCATAAGACGTGATACACCTTGATAAGAGACGTTAAGAGACCACGTATAGTTTCTATTCTCTGGATTTGTGGCGGCAACAGTAAGAGTTATAGGAACGGAATAATTTGTCCCAGAAAGAGTACCATACTTCTTTACTCCATTAACATAAAGATAAGCTTGTGTTCCAGCCAATAGACTATCTTTCTGTATCGTCAGATTGGCTATTACCGTATCTCCTTCTAACGCCGAATTTTTATTGAAACTTGTACTGAGTGGCGAATAGGCGTAAGTGACATTGTGCGTCTGACTGCTGGTGTTATAGAGAACGCCATCCCTCGTGTAATTCCAATAGAAACTGACTGCTGTGTTATTTGTCAGAAGGAATGGCGTGGTGACATTGACTGCCCAGATATTTCCTCCAAGATTTGATGCTGAATAAAATGTGTTGTTATAGACCAATCCTATATTCGCATAGCTATAACCGCCGAATGTGAAGCTGACATTGAACGGGTATTTAGACAGTTCGTAGCCTGTCGTTGGATAGTCTGTCGTGTATTCCGTGAGTGTCAAAGTCCTGTTTGCCGAAGTCATTATCTCATCGCTCTCGTTCCAACAGGCGATATTCCAAAGATAGTCGCCAGTATTTGAGAAATTATGAGTGATGATATTTACACCACTCATATTCCACCATATTGCTTCTTCATAAAAGGATGCGAAGGCATTGGATGCCATTGAAGGCATTGTATTCCAATCGGGATATGTCCCATTATCACATCTATAACGTACATATTGTTGGTCCCAAGCGTACGCACGTATCCACAACTTTAAAATAGGTTGATTAAAACAAGAAGTAGGAATAGTCAAATTATATAATCCCGTTCCATCTTTGACCTGCCAAATAGCAGAGTTGGCATTCGATGGTTTATTGTAATTAATTATAAGATTAGTTTCAGTACCTGTTGCACTTGAACTCCAATTTCCATCTATTACATTATTTGGATAGTCCCAATTATTTGTTCCACCCCCAACTAAAGGATAAGTACCATTATTCAATCCACCACACGCAGTCGATACATTGGCAGACTCTTGATAACAATAACCTTCATTGCTTATTCCAGTTCCATTCGATTGGCTTATCCCCCAACTTCCGCTTTCATTCGTATATAGACTGCAATTCTTGATATTGCCAACGCCAAAAGTCGGGGTATAGCCGAACTGAATCTGGTTCGTTGTGTTCGTCACGCCAGAGTTCGGATAGTTCAGAGTCACCGAGTTTGAACCTGTCGAGGCTTCTTCCGTTCCAATTGACAAGAAGTTATTAAACAAAGACAGATAGGTCGCATTTATCCATTTAGCAGAACGGCTAATACTTTCAACTCTTACCTCATCTAATTGCGTATTTGAAAGCAAATAACCCGACTGAGATACATAACCACCGACACTAATCTTATTGTCTATTATGTCGCTTGTACTCACGCTGCTGTTCATTAAAACGCCGTTTCTATAAAATAATTTGGCAGTTCCATTATATTGAACCGTGATTAATGACCATATATTCTTATCCGCATCTGACGAAATGCCCGTATCCCAATCTGCCGTTCCATAACTATACACCGACCATCGTTGGTAACTCGAACCGTCATACCATCGACACGAAACAGCAAACCTGTTTCCAACTCCCTGATCAAAGCCACTAATACCGAATACTGTTTCAACAATATCATCTGTGCAAGTCGTTATTTTAACCAACCCCGAAATTGTGAACGGAGAAGAACCCGTTATCCCTAAATTATTAATGCTATTATAAAAATCGTTAGTATGATATGTCGAACCGTCTATCGAACCGTTATCCATATAAACAGCACCATCACCCGTAATTAATACCAAATTATTAGCGTTTATCGTGCTATCATTAAGACGAGAATTTAAATGATAAACTGCCTTATAATTGCTACTCCATACATCTGTCGGTGTATTGGCGACTGGCGCCGAGCAGTTATAATACATCTCGAAATAGTCCGTGCCTGTCGTGATATTATCTTTCAGCCAGATATAGGAGTTGCCCGTGATGTTCCATACCTCTAACTCCTTCGGAAGATATTTTCCGTCATCTGAATAGAATTGCAAGTCAGCGAACCCTGTTTTTCCATAATCTATTGTCGTATCGTTCAGAACCAGTAGAAAAGGAAAATCATTGAGGTTCTCATCGTTCCAAGAGTTCAAATAGTTGACTTGCTTCTTATATAGACACGAGGCGTTTGCCCAAGCCCACTTGTCCTGCGTATATGTAGTCCCAGATAGAGTCACAGAGGGAATCCAATCACGGGAAACGGAATATTTTCCATTGACCTCTTTTGGCAGTTTCCATGCCATATCCACTCTGATTCGAATTGTCTTGCTCGTTGATAGAGATTCGGTTGTGAGGGGAACGAACTGCATCGACCAACTCGTGACTATCTTGTCTGGAATCTGATAACTGCAATCATAGACTCTCGTGGCATTCTTCGCCGTCTTGTTGTCATAATAGATAGTGGTGCAGTTCTTTGGGATGGTGACATAGGTCTGCGTTGTCGTGCTGACATTCTTTTCGATGGACAGAGTATAAGCAGTTGTCGGGGTGTTATTGGCGAGAAAAGTCACGGGCATCACCGACTTGCTTAAAGAGGCAGTCGTGATTGTCGGATTATTTAGAGTATAAATGGCATATCCACCGCCAAGCCAAGTTTCGCTCTTGTCCAGACTCACGAAAATGTCCTTCGCTGTCAGAGAATAGCCTAAATTAATCATGAGGCTGACCAAAACGATGCAACTTAGCAAAAAGAATGGTTTCATTTTTTCAATTTCACCCCAGGTTTACTTTTTCCACTTATCCCAAATCTCTTTTCCAAATTAACAAATTCTGGATCCACTTTATTTACTTTGAATGTTTTTTTCACAATCGAATATCCTTCTTTGTCTACCAATGCTTTAGAGATGAATTCCCCCTTTGCTATACCCCTTGCATTTTTTATTTCAAATGCTTTCAAATCTGGCTTCTTCATCTTACCAACTCCCTTATATAGATCACATATCACTTTCTCAACTTCATATGCCCCTTGGTTTTCGGATGTTCTTTCGCCAAATGCTTCTTCATAAATGTCAGATACCTCCTGCTCCCCCTTATAGTCAGTTTCATGTCATCACCTCATCGGTCGATAGCCCCGTTTCCAATCTTTGATGTTCACCAGTATTGCTTGGGTCGCCCATCTGCCAGTTGACTTCAATCGTCCAGCTATTCTCTTTGTGTGCCCTAGTCTGCCTATATCCTGCGTCCTGAAACTGCCGTGAATAAACTCTCCAGGATTTCGCATTCTATATCTAGCATATCTTTTCGTAAGATGCACTTTTCCGATTGTCATGTTATCACCCCACCACCTTTAATATTTTGGTACTCTTGGTCTCTTCCATTTTCCTTTCTTCATCTCATTCCACCCCCGAGATACTTCAATAGGTTGCTTGTCCTACTGAATGCTGCATTGACTTTTTTCTTATTCTCTTTTGTCTGTGTCTTTGCATAGGCTGCTTTGACATTTCCTACACCAGTCTTCAGAACTCCGGCTACTTTTTTCAGAGCTTTATCTGCTTTCTTTTCTTCGTGTTCTACATCTTCTTCTACTCCAAATTCATCCTTCAAGTCTACCACCTCCAGGTTGTTGACTAGCAGCACCAAACGAAGTGTACATTAGTATCGCATCTATGAAGCCAAAGATGATTGTCGATATGACTAGATTATCCATGACCAAAGAGACGAAAGGCAATTGATTTGCGGCTGATTGTAGCCCAGGTACATTGGCTACAGTCGAATAGGTGTTAGAGAATATAGCTGCGAAGATTACTGTTACTACGAGAACTAGAATTGCGAACACAAAGAAGATTGGATGGACTCGAACTAGAAACGAAAAGGCCAGAGCAGATAGATTTAAGCCAATATAGATCCAGGGGAAAGCCAGATTCCAACTTGTGATTTGCTGAGTTGTAGCTGATTGAGAGATGTTTGCAGCAGCAGAGATATTAACTACCGGACTATTTTGTATTGCAGTATTGAACGCCATGTTCATTGTCGTGAAAACAAGTAGGAAAAGAGAAAAAGCACCTATGACCGCAACCACCAAAATGATATCGACAACTGAGCCTCGCATGCTAGTCTATAGTAGTCTCAACTTTTTAAAGGTGTTTGCTTGCCAAAATAGAATGTTTGCTTCTTTCTAATCATCGCATTCCATGTTATGATAATTATCGATAGGCCGATAACTATAAAGGTAAGCTTCCATCCCCACTGGCAGATTAAGTCCATCGCACAGATTCCAGGATAAACTGGGAGATAAAATCCGACTATGAACGATAGCAGACCGAACATATTAAATGTAAGAAAGATATGTTGAGTTTGATTCACAATAGTCACCCTAAAAATTCCTGAATATGATTATCAAAAGTAAACTGAATAAGATTAGATTCTGAAGAGAGGAATACATAAATGTCGCTTGGGTGACATAATCTTTGCCTTCCTGCTGGGATTGGGCCATAGCTATATCTTGCCAGTTGTCTATATAGTTCGGATTGTTTATATTGTCGACAGTCACGTTCATTCCAAAGCCCCACCAATCCGTGTGTATTGTCGAGCTTACATTGAAATATTTAAATATCTTCTGGTGCGATAGTTCGTGTTTTAGGGATATGTCTCTCATCCCAAAAAAGATTACCATAAAGAATAATAGAATTATGATCGTTGCCCAGATTGATAGCTTATTTCGCTGGTTCATCGTCATCCCTCGACATATATCTTCCGAACCAATATAAGATAAGTGCGACTAAAACAATTAATGATAGGACCGCAACGAAAGTTAAAGGTTCATTCACCGATTCAGCCAAGTTAGAGTCCATTTCTCCATCACTTTGTCATATATCAATAATAAAATAATGAACGGGATTGTGATAATCAAGAGAACGACTGCCATGCCGAAATACACAGTATCAATGAGATTCTCCACCATGCTCATTTCTCAAACCTCTTTCGGATTTCGCTTCTCATACTTTTCCAAACAACTTTAAAGCAAAAACGCATAGAGATATAGTGATTAAAACACACATAATCAAATAACAAAAATACTCAAACCCATTATATTCGATTGTCTTAACTATCTTCATTCCATCGCCTTCAGCCATTTGAAATTATCTATCGTTGAACCGCCCCATGCTTTGTCTCTTGCATTAACTATTTTGCGTAAAGTATCAATCATAAACTTATCTATCGGGACGCCGCATTCTTCAACTTTATTAAAATAATCTTGTGTATATAATACGAGTTCCTGTAAATCGTGCTTATTTAAACGAACCATCATTTATTCCGTCTCCCGTAGCTTCTGCTCTAACCACTCTTTATAAAACTTAAACGCAAATCGGTCATCATAGTCTGGCATTATAGTATATTGTTTTTTAACCCATTTCAGCACTTCCGAGAGGGTCTGCTTTCTGATTTCTTTACCATAATCTTGTAAATCATTAAGTCTATCATATTTTTCAACTAATTTAAATAATCCTATAAAGCCTTCTTTCATCTTTGCTCAACTCCTCTAAATATTCTGTAAGCTCTTTTCTCCATCGCTCGTGTGGTAAATCTTCGTCTATCTCACTTATCGCCCAATCTCGCTGTATCTTTTCAATAACGTCTTTCTTGCCTTGCTCTATCTTGTCCCTTCCGAATTGGGCTATGGTTCTCTGCTCGGCTTTTGACAGTTTCCTCATTATCGCATCAAATCGTTCTATCTGTTTCGAGCTTTTCGCTTTCGTATTTACGGGGTGAGAAGTGGCAAAAGACGTTGTGGTGTCAATACCACTATTTCCTTCAATCTTCCCACCTTTCCGCTTCGAGCTTTTCACTAATAGCTTCTTCATTTC
>Ga0315281_10014060_pt1 | contig 10809 bp, 11 predicted proteins | sample YL17G07_0_MG_FD_204540 | JGI IMG/M metagenome (GOLD analysis project Ga0315281, IMG submission 204540) | Sediment microbial communities from Yellowstone Lake, YNP, Wyoming, USA - YL17G07_0 | ecosystem: Environmental > Aquatic > Freshwater > Lake > Sediment | place: USA: Wyoming | collected... | reverse complement strand
AAGCCAGCAAACTGTGCAATAATAGCAAAGACAAGAGCATATATCCCTATTTTTGTATTGAAAAGTTCTTCTATATACCCGGGAGCTGAAAAATAGAAAAACACAGCCATACAGATAGGGAGCAAAAACAGGATATAACCAGAGAGTCTTCCCTGAGCCGTGTAAACCCTGACCTGCCTGCGTATCTTTATCCGTTCCCTTATTGTATGGGCAAGGTTCTCAAGTATCTCTGAGAGGTTTCCACCAATCTCTCTATAAATGTTGACGGCTGTTGCAAAAAATCTAAGATCTGTAGTATTCATTCTTTCTACCATATTTGCTAAGGCATCTTTCAAAGAAAGCCCTAATGTCTGCTCTTCATAAGAAGTTTTGAAAAGACCTGCCACAGGCTCTGCCATATCGTTGCCAACCATCTGAATAGCAGAAATAAGTGAATGCCCTGCCTTCAGGGATCGACATATCATATCAAGGGCGTTTGAGAACTGGTCTGTAAATTGATTAATCCTTTTTGCCTTTTTAACCTGTAAATACAAGAAAGGAATGAACCCGCAAATAAGCATGAAAATAACAGGAAATATGATCCCCCTTTTCATTGCCAATCCAATGACAAAACCGCTTGCAGCCATTACAAGTATGGTAAGACAGAATATTTTCACATCAATCTTAAGACCGGCTTTATCAATAAGCCCATCGAGCTTCCTTACCTGCTTAAACTTATACAAGAGTTTATCAAGGGGAGACATCTCTATCAATATCTTTATTCTCAGATCAGCAGGTAATCCCTCATTTTGCTCTATAGCAAGTTTCCTGAGACGTCTTCTGACCTCAAATCTTGGGGATGACTTGATAGCGGCATACCACATATATAAGGCAATCAATCCAAGGAGAATCGCTATAAAGAATAAAACGACTATGATGAGTATTGTCATTGCGATGACCTCTCGAAAACTCCTGAAGGGAGTTCAATGTTAGAGAGTTTAAAGATATCCATAAACAAAGGCCTTATACCCGTTGGAACGAATTGTCCTATAACTCTTCCATCTGGCTCCATTTTCTGCATTTCAAAGCGGTATATATCATGCATCACGATAGTATTGCCTTCCATCCCTGTTATCTCAGAGATATTGATAATCTTTCTTGAGCCATCTGGTAACCTTGCAAGATGTATCACGAGATCGATCGCCGAGGATGTCTGCTCCCTTATCGCCCTTTCAGGTAGGTCCATCCCAGCCATTAACACCATCGTCTCCAGCCTTGCCAGAGCATCCCTTGTAGTGTTTGCATGGATGGTGGAAAGGGAACCATCGTGTCCTGTATTCATTGCCTGAAGCATATCCAGTGCCTCTCCTCCCCTGACCTCTCCAACAATTATCCTGTCAGGTCTCATTCTAAGGGTGTTTCTGACAAGGTCTCTCTGGGTTACTTCTCCTCTTCCCTCTATATTAGGCGGACGTGTTTCCAGCCTGACCACATGCTCCTGTTTCAGTTGAAGCTCTGCAGAATCCTCGATGGTGATAATCCTTTCGTCATGTGGAATAAACTCTGAAAGGATGTTTAAAAGCGTTGTTTTTCCCGTGCCTGTGCCTCCTGAAATGAGGATATTAAGTCGCACCTTTACACAACCTTCAAGCATCTTAGCCATGCTCTGGTTGAGAGATCCAAAAGCTAAAATATCAGACATCTTGAGTGGATCAACTCCGAACCGCCTTATAGAGAGTACTGGCCCGTCCAGGGCAAGCGGAGGGATAATAGCATTCACCCTCGAACCATCTGGCAGCCTGGCATCAACATACGGAGATGACTCATCAATCCTACGACCAACCTTGGACACTATCCTGTCTATTATCTGAAGAAGATGGTTATCATCTCTGAAGAGTAGATCGACCTTGCTCAATTTCCCTAATTTTTCTACATAAACCTGATTGTATCTGTTTACAAGGATATCAGATATGTCTGGATCAGAAAGGAGCGGTTCAATGGGTCCAAGACCAAAGGTCTCATGCATGATGTCTACCATCAGACTATTCTTTTCTGCTGTACTGAGAGGAGTGTTCTCCTCAGCAATGAGGGCTTCCAGTATCCTGCTTATCTCCCTGCTCAGTAAGTCCTTCTCTATTAAATCTATATTCGAAAAGTCAAGTCGTTCAATAAGCTTTCTATGTATCTTGACTTTGAGGTTCTGGTATATATCGAGCTTAGATGCTTTTTTTGCCTGACCACCCATCATGTTTTCATTCATTGCCATAAAGTCAACTCCTCCATTAATTACATTTTACCTTCAAGAATAGCTTTTGCCAAATCCTTAATGGATACATTTACTTGTGACTTTGGGGCCCCTACGCTAAAGGGCACTCCACTATTAAGGCATGACATTGCAGCACCATAATCGTTAGGAATCGTCCAGAATATTGGATAACTGAGGGCCTTCTCAGCATCCCCAATACCAATCTCTCCCTTTTTGAGATACCTGTTCGCAATAATCTTTATTGTATCCCTTCCAATACCCATGTGATCAAAAAACCTCAAATACCTTTGCATATTTTTTATGCCAGGTAAGCTCATGCAGAATATTAATAAAACTATATCAGACATCTTTAAAGCAGCAATCGTCCTCTCTGAAACAGTTTCTATATCAATAATAATATATTTGTACATCGTCTTCAGAAGACTTAGTACCTTCTTTATCTCGGCACTTGATATAGATACACCTTCCTCAACCTTATGCGGCTCAGCCAGAACAAATATGCCGGATTCGTGTTTTGCAATAACCCCCTGAAGAAAGCTTTTATCGAGCCTGCTCATGTTTGCCGTCACATCAGTTATTGTATAGGAAGTTTTCATATTGAGGAAAGTAGTTACATCACCAGCATTCAGGTCCAAGTCTACAATGATTGCAGGTTTTTTTGTAATCTCATAGATATTTGCCGCAAGATTGATTGCAATAGTCGTAACTCCCACCCCACCCTTTGGGCTGAAGACGGTAAAGATACGGCCTGCTTCAGCTTCCGAAGAGGGTTTTGTTAGCCAGAGCCGTCCGAGTTTTTGAAGCGCAAAGGTAAGGTCAGTATCAACAACCGGTCTTAAGAGATATTCGGTAGCCCCTGCCCTAATGACCTTGAGTATCGTATCAGATGTGTTATCTGCAGATGTAGCAAAAATGGATATTTGAGGGAACCTATTCAGGATTTGGGTGATTCTTTCAAGAGAGAGAGCGATGTCATTATCTATCTCCATGATTACAACCATAGGTTTCTTCTTGTAGATGAGCTCAAATCCATTTTCAAAGGTTGAGGCCACCCCTTCAATAGACACATCGTTACCCAGGTTTTTGATGTACTTCACCATATCCTTAACTGAATCAGGGTCGCTGTCTATGATGACAACTGAGATGTTCTGAGGCATATTCTGCAATTCTCCTTTGAGTTATCTTTGTATTTCCAATAACTAAAAATACATTTCATCCAATTTGTCATTCCGTGCTTGATGGAGCCTGCCCCGTACTTGATACGGGGGAATCCAGTAGCCGCAAACTTTAGTTTGCGTGGTTTTTTAAATGATAATAAATCACTCATTAATGGATGTATTAACATTTTGGTACAGCCTGCCGTCCCATTTTTGTTTTCTTTACTTTCCTGATAGAATAACTTCTGCCTTATCACCGGTTGCTTCATTTATTACCAATAATTTCCCTTCATCTTCTCTCCGCAGTTGTTCATTAGCATTTAGTAACTCTATACCATAAACAGAGCCGTCAGGGGCTATGTCTATATTCAATTCGTCACTTATTTTTATTGTCTCCACCTGCAGGGGTTTTTCATGCAATCTTAAATATGCTATGTTATACCTTGGATCATATGTTAACTTCATCTGTACTCCTGACCTCTTTCTTTTAAAAATACCTGATTATCATTGTAATAACAAGCCAAACATCGCCTTCTTTTACCGCATAAGCCTCAATCTGCTTGGTAGCATATTGTTTCCCTCGCCACGTGCCACTAAAAGAAAAATTTCTTCTGAATCCGGTACGCCCGTATTTTGCGGGAAAAGTCTCACCTTCTTTAACTGTTGCAACAACTTCATCTTCAGTTGCCCCCCTCTCAATCAGCCGTTCTTTTGCATGTGGATGAAGCCTCACCATAAAATATATGCTTCACTGCCTCAAATAGAGATTGCCACGTCGCTCTCTACGAGTCGTAGACCGCTCCTCGCAATGACATTTACCCCTCACCATCTTCCTCAAAAATAGAACCGTCCCATTTTTCCTTTTCAAACCTTCCCGTTTTTGCTCGTTTCTTAGCAAGACATTTGATTATTTCTGTGTTTTTCATTTTCTTATTATTGAACAAGAACAGGGACTTTTCCCATAATAGTCCAATCCCCACACGGTACGCACCTAATGCTACTTATCTTTATCCCTTCCACAGGCGGAGCAGGCTGGCCAAACTTGTCTGTTACATCATGAATCACAATTTCTGCATATCTTTCAATCGGATATGGACCTCCACCAGGTTGAGCACCGGATGGACATGGATTTATTATAGGTACAATAATCTTCCATTTATCTACAGATCCTACTTTTGGCGGAGTATTACCACTTGTATCAGTCTTATTCAAAGCATCAAAAGTCATACTTTGAAAAGCACAATATAAATCAAATCGAGCTGTTTTTTGACCATTTGACCATCTTATTGAAAAGCATTTAGTTTGCGGTATCCTTTTTTGCCATATGTATGATGCAACCATCATGGCATCATTGGTAGTACACCCGTCTTCAAATCCGCTATCACATTTACTTGTATTTTTAAGACAGCTTTGACCTTCTATGTTTGAATCGGTGTTAAGCTCAGTCCACGCCAATCCGTAAGGATTAGCAGGGCTGTTACTTGGTACACTAAATAAGAATGGTTGAGTAAGATCGAGAGGAGGATGATCTTCTGGACAGGCATCTACACACATCGCTAATCCAGTTGTAGGACTCTCAGGCCTTGCCGCAATAGCCACTCTCGTTACACCCATATTTGTCATGCTGCTAATAATATTTTTAAAAATAAAATCTACTGGTCCTCCCGGCGAGTTTGTTGTACGCCTTGGCCTGACCTCTATTGCGTTAATAGGTGTTTCACCTCTGTGGTATCGGTCATTAATTGGACGAGTTGGGTTCCAGTTTCCAACTGTTATGTCATTTGCATCACTTAAATTGTTATCACAGGCTTGAGTAAGTATGTCAACTGGTTCTTTTTTTTCCGTTGCCTTATTTTTAAAGGCAAATTTTTTTGCTTCAGCCCTTGCAGGATTTTGACATAGATCGTTTTGGTCATTAATTAAGGCAGCACCTGCAAGCGCACCAGCATCTGCTGCATTTTGAAGCTCACCCCTCACATAATAGACATAGACAAAGTTTACCCCTACCACAAGGAACAGGAGTATGAAAAATATCATAACCCCTGCCACAAGGATTGTGACAGCGCCTATGTCTTTACTGCAATGCCTCATTTTGTCCATGGTATCCATTGAAACTCACCCTTTTTTACACCTATATTGAACTATTCTCCTGTGTTTGTCATTTTCCCCTTTCACTTTTTTAACTATTATTTTCCTTCACTTTTCTTCGGAAGGGGAATCCACTGAAACTCTCGCTCCTCCTCAGGCGTTGGTCTGTTTTCTCCAGGAAGCTCTGTCTTGACTCCTGGCGGTATCGGCTTGACCAGTTTTGGTGTTATGAAGAATGCAAGTTCCCTTTGTGTTAACTCATCGTGTGTGCTCCGGAAAAGCGCACCCAAAATCGGGATATCACCTAAGATGGGGATCTTCTGCATATTCTTTATCATTTCTTCTGATAGTAGGCCTGCCAGAATGAGGCTTTCGCCTTCTTTTAAGTCAACACTTGTTGTTACCTCTCTGGTGTCAATCTCAGGAGCAATGAGGCTTCCAACATTGACATACCCTTTTAAACTACTTACTTTTGCAGGGTCTATCTTCAGCCTTATCACTCCTGTTTCAAGAACCTCTGGAGCAAAATTAAGAATTATTCCAACATCTCTATATTCTACTGCTGGTGTTGGCGGTATGCCATAAATGACCTGTACTGGAACCTGCTTGCCGGCAAGAAATTTACCCTTTTCTCCACTTCTTACAACCAGATTAGGTTCTGCGAGTATCTTGGCAAGACCCTTGGTTGCTAATGCTTTAAGAATCGCAGACACCCCACCCGGCAAGTACGAAACACCTATCTGCGGAGCTAAGGTATTAAGGTCAAAGCCAGTAATACTCGAACCTCTATTTTTTGATAAAGTGTCAGTGAGCGTGTTTGCTGTCGTGTATCCTGTCGTAAATGTATCACTTAAAGTCTTCCCGAGGATATTATCAAAATTATTTGTATGACTTGTGTTATATCCTGTAGAGCCGGTAGAACTATTTGTTTTATCAAAGTTAATTCCATCGCCAAGTGTACCACCTGGAGCACCAGCGAGATTGGTAAATCCCTCGGCATCACTGCCTTTTATGAGGAAGCTCACACCAAGATCCTTTAGTTTTGACTTCTCAATCTGTGCCACCCTCACCTCAAGCAATACCTGCTGGGCTTCTTTAATGCGTATAGAATTTAAAACTCTGACAACTGGAGTCTTAATCATCTCTGTTACGCCTGCAGAATATCTAGTGGTCTCTACTGGAATTCCCTCCTTAGCATACGTTCCTGCTAATGCTTCTACTTTTTTAATTGTCTCTTCGTTTAATGCCGTTCCTGAAAGGACTATGTAATCATTTGCATATGTGACAGTTATATCATCTGCTAACGGCATATCCTTTATATGCTTCTCAATTTCACTTATATTGGGAATAGTATAAACGTCAAAAAAAATCTTCTTTCCTTCCGTGTCCCAGACAATAAGGCTTGTTGTCCCGAGCTTCTTTCCATTAATAATTATCTCTACCTTGTCAGGAGTTAGGGCAATCAATGGCTTTATCTCTGCAATATCCTCATTCGCAAGAGAAACCCTTTTAATAGATTTAATCGGCATGTTCAGTGTAAGGACTGTTTCTGTGCCAATAGTTACCTCAACACGTACAGCACGTACAGCAGCTAAAGAAATAGAAGAGAAAATCAAGGTGATAATGATAGTTAAAATATACAAAACTTTTTTATTCTTCATAAAGCCCTCCTTTATTATTTTAAAAACCGCCCATAATCAATGTATCATTCAGCCTTAAATGTCTCAACTACTTTTTTGCTTCCGCGCCAAACATCAACAGAAGTGACCGCCACCGGAGGTTTTATCGCTTCTTCCTTCTTTGCCACAGTTACACGAGCTTTTTTGGTAGCTTTCGGTTTTTCTGTAACTGTTGCTCCACTGATTACCCTTGTGACTGTTGCACCCGTAGTCTTTGTAACTTCTTGATCTCCTACTCTTCTTAAAACAAGCTGAAGTTTTCCCTGAGAGCTGGCTATAGCCAGTTTTTCGGTATCCTCAGGCGTCACATCCATAGTCACTGTGGGAACTATGACAGCCTTTCCTTCCCTGTTTTCTACTGTCTGAGCAATTGCCAGGACAGGGACATTCTGAAGAACAATTTTACTGATAGCTTGTGAAGTACCTGAAGGAGTTGTTGTGAGAACAACATCAACCATATTCCCCGGGTTTATGAAACCAGCAACTCCTGCTACCTGATCTACACCAACTGTCATAGCCCTGTGCCCCTCAGGTATCTTATAGGTTAGGATTCCGGGTGAGCCTTCCGTTGGTATAAGCTTTGCTTCAATTATGGGGTCACCAGGCATTAATGTCTGAATTGCTACCCTGCCGACGACCTGTTCGGTTGACAGAAATGCACCCTGTGGCATACTTGCCTTCGGCCAGGTAACTTTCTTCACCTGAGTAGCATTAATGGTGCTTCCAACAGGAATCTCTGTATCAGTCACCACAATTGTTTCTGAAGCCACAGCCTCTGTAACCCTTTTTTCCTGAGTCTGCAGGTAATTATAAAGGAAGAATGCTGCGATAGCTGCAATGGCTATTGCCAGTGCACCTACAATGATAACAGCCCTTGGTTTTTCTGCCATAATCTCCTCCTAATCTAAATTAGTTCGTAATCCAATTAGTTCTTATCAAATCTATCTTGTCAACCTCTGCAAAACTATTTGAATTGTAGCCGCAGGCTTTAGCCTGCGATGTAAGTTTACTGAAAACCAAAGAGTCAACGCAAACTAAAGTTTGCGGCTACATTTAATTTTAAGATTTTGCAAAAGGTCCCATTATAAAAGCATTTATTTTCGTTATCTTCTGAAACGAGTTCAGAATGACAAAATAGACGATTCTCATTTTGTCGGATAACCTGCAAAGCTGCAAGGAATTATTTTGATTAAAAATTCTATAAAAATTGACTTCATTGGTTTTATAATATCTATTCATAACGCATCGATGCATCTGTTGTCATTGTTATATTATCCGGTATTAAGCCAAAGCTAAGGCTTGAGAGATTCGGTACAACTGAAGTAAATTTGCCTTTCACAGTAACCTTAACTTCGTCACCAGTTACAATTGTGGTTTTTGATGTATCTACTTGTGTTACAGTCACTGTAACTTTTGCTGGTGTCCCATCATCACTAATGCACAAAATATTGGTCGTAATAGAAGCACATGCTTTCTTTACAGCTTCATTTGCAGATAAAGATGTACAAGCAGTACCAGACCGGCTACAATCTGTTTCAGATATACCAGATAGCGTAAGAGTAGCATCTACAACTGCAACTCTCACCCCAACCCGCGCAGCGTTGTTCAACTGATTCTTAAGCCACCATGCTCTCGCAATTTCTGCAATCCCGAAGAAAAATATAAAAAGCAGGATTATTACAAGTGCGGTCTCTATAATTGTCTGGCCTTTTTGCCAATATTTTTCAGTATTCAATTTAGTAAATTAAGCAATATAGCGATATATTATAAAATAGTTTAATAAATTAGTGAAGTGTCCCTAACAAAGCTTTACAATAATTACTGAACCGTCATTCCCGTGAAAGCGGGAATCCAGAAGAACGGAACTGGATTCCGGATCAAGTCCGGAATGACAAAAAACGTAAAGTTATTTATGAGACACTACACCAGGGGGGCATTCGCCCCCCTGATTCCAATGTTTTTTATTGTAGTGCACTGTTAACTTTACTACCAGCTATAGATATACCGCAATCAACTCCAGCTTTCGTGAAGATAAAAACGAGCACAATAGCAATAAGCACCGCGATGAGGGCATACTCTATCATCGTCTGCCCCTTTTCTCCACGAAGAACGCTGAATACTTTTGCATTAAGTTTCTCGTACATTTCTCTTATCCTTTTCACTGTTTTTTATTTTAGTGCACTGTTAACTTTACTACCAGCTATGGATATACCGCAATCAACTCCGGATTGCTTAAAGATAAAAACGAGCACGATAGCAATGAGTACCGCAATGAGGGCATACTCTATCATTGTCTGCCCCTTTTCTCCATGAAGAATACTGAATAATTTTGCATTAAGCTTTTCATACATTTCTCTTAACCTTTTCATCTTCTCTCCTCTCCTTATTATAAGAATAAGTTATAAAACTTCACCCCCCTAACAACATTTGATTTCTCTGCACATCACCTCCTTTATAAAATACCTCATTATTAAAAGAATATTATTAAAAATTGCATTTGTCAAGCCTTTTCACTCACCTCTAACACAAATAAGTTGCATTTATAACACACCAGACTAATAAATATCTATCACGTTGCCCTGAACTTGATTCAGGGTATGTAAGTGTCTCATATTGCTTTGATTTCAGCATATGGAATCAAAGCCTGGCATAAGTTATGGTAAAACTAACCAATTATTATGCCAAATTTTTCTCTTAACCTGAACCTATTTTTCATTAAAATTGTTCACTTTATTTTTTATCCCAAATTATTCAAGGGTTAATTGAGATGGACAATGTTTGATTTTATAATGTTAGATTTTATAATTGACATTTACATACTTCGTCATATATATTGTGGCAATATATAATTTTGCTAAACGATAAAGTTAACCGCTTGTGAGGACATAGTGGAAATAGGCATGCCTTTAAAGAAAAAATGGCCGAACTGCCGAAGGATAAACCTTTGGTAAGTTCGGCCTTTTTGTTTACGAGCAATTCTCTTAGCTCTCATGGGAAAGGGGATAAATATGCGTATCATGCATATTAGGGTAATGTATAATGATGGCGAATATGGCATGATTAAGTCTATTCTGCTTGATAAGCTAATCAAGTCTGGCAAGATAATAAAGTTCTATCGTTCAGGCGGATGGGCTGTTATAGGGCGTGATCCAGTAAGAGGAATGGGGGGGGGTGGAGGTGGATATAGAAGAAGGATATACGACCATTGAAATAAGGCTATTAAATATTTTTTGAAAATATAAACTTGGTTAATCAAGTTCTTTGTTAAGTTTCTCACAATCCATCGGATCAATATCACACATTCCATATTCATCAGCTGCATCACACTTATCACATATTTCCCAATGCTTGCAATGAATATCTTGAACCAATGATCTTCCACATTCAGAACACCATAAATACCCACAACTCATGCAAAGTCCTACCGTCAAATCTTCTATGCCTTCTACTTCTTCACAATCCTTTGTATTCTTGCTTCCGCATCGAGGACATTCACCTATCATTATCTCTGCGATAAATTGCTCTTCAGATATTGCAGAAGATTCTTCTACCGCCTTTTTTAATATTTCCTGTATATCTTTTGGTAGAGAAGCCCATACTCTTAAAATATCATCATTGTCTTCCATATCTGAAACCTCTT
>Ga0315281_10014059_pt1 | contig 10809 bp, 8 predicted proteins | sample YL17G07_0_MG_FD_204540 | JGI IMG/M metagenome (GOLD analysis project Ga0315281, IMG submission 204540) | Sediment microbial communities from Yellowstone Lake, YNP, Wyoming, USA - YL17G07_0 | ecosystem: Environmental > Aquatic > Freshwater > Lake > Sediment | place: USA: Wyoming | collected... | reverse complement strand
GACGTCGAAATCCGGGACATTCTGCGGCTTGCCGCCGTAGGCGCACAGCGCCTTGCCGTCCTTGGCAGTGATTTTCATTTCCACCTGTACGACCTTGCCGCAGTCGGTGCGATACATGTGCACGATTTTGTAGCCCCGATTCAGGTCGTTCTTGACCCACTTTTCGGCGAGTTCCTTGGTGAGTATGGGGTTCTGGTTCCAGGCGTCGCAAGCCTGGGTCATCCAGGCCTGCGTCATCATTACCGGCGCCGCGCTCGCCGCCGAGGCAGAAAGCGCGATCGCAACCGTCAGAAGAAATCTGTTCATTGAGTTCCTTTCAATGTCATCGCCATAATCGGCAGCTGTGGGACGAGGCAAATCGAGGACTGGAGCAATCCAGCCCTCGAACCAGCCGCCGGCATTCCTGTTGCGGGGTCCGCTTTCAGAACTTCCAGGCGTAAGCGATGCCCAGCGAATTCTGGTACATCGAGATTTTTTCGGTGCCGCCGACGCCCGGTCCGAAGTTGTTGAAGAACGACGAGCCGGTCACGGAATTGTTCATTGCGTGCATGTAGGCCATGGTCAGCTCGGACTTCGCATCGAACGCATAGGTGAAACCCGCCGTGTACATCTCCGTCACCACGCCCGGCGCCAGAATGTTGAAGGTCACGTCGGCCGGGCCAATCGGGTTGTCGCTGTGGTTGTAGCCGACGCGCAGCGCCAGCTTGTCGCTGTACTGCCATTGCACGCCGAGCTTGAACACATTGATGTTCTGCCAGCCGAACCCCGGCCCGTTGCTCGCGCCGAGCGGCGCCGCCGAAGCGCTCGGATTGCCCGGCGCCTTGACGGCGTTAACGTTGATCCGCACGTAGTCCAACGCGACCATCCAGCGGTCGGCCGGCTTGATACTGACCCCGGCGCCGTAATGCTCCGGAATGTCGAAATCGCCGCCTTCCGCGAACAGGCCCTGGTACTTCTTGAACGGGCTCATCCGCATTTTCGACGTATACATCGCGCCGATCGAAAAACTGTCGGTGAGGCGGCCCAGGTAGCCGACGCGCATGCCCCAGCCGGTCGAGCTGTCATGACCTTTGTCGGTAAGATCGCCGGCGCTTTGGCTGAGTGGTCCGAACGCCTGCAGGCCCTTGGCCTCGAAACGCTGGTAGCCGAACAACGGGGCGATGCCCAGCGAATGGTTGGCACTGACCTTGTAGGCGAGCGTCGGCGCGATGATGAGCTGCGTCAAGTCGACGCCGAGCCGGCCCGTGCCGCAAAGGGCGTTGGCCGGTGCAACCGGAGCTCCACAACGTGCGCCGAGTTGACCTCCTGGGTAGTCCGTATTCATGCCGCCGTTGCCGTAGACGCTCACGCCCAGCGACATGCTCTGGCTCAGCATCTTGTTGTAGGCGAATTCCGGGATAAAGAAATTGGTCGAATCGCTGTCGACGTTGAGGTCGAGGCTTCCCGCGCCAAACCCGCCGCTGCCGGTGCGCTCGATCTTGCGCCGCGGGCTGAACCAGTCGATGCCGAGGTCGAGGCGGTCGCCCGCAAACACCATGCTCGCCGGATTGTTCGCGCCGCCGAAGGCGTCCTGCGCGGTAGCGATGGCGGCGCCGCCCATGCCTTTCGCCTTCATGCCATAGCCGTGCGAGAAATAACCATCGGTTGCATGCGACACAACCGGCGCGAAACAGCCGGCGGCGATCAGGCAGGACAGCAGTCTTGTGCGTTTGATCTTCATACAATTCTCCTATAAGAACGATGTGCTACCCAGTCCCTGGATGGGACATGGGTCGCGTTGAATTTCATTCCCCGCGCAAATCCGCAGAAATGTCCTGCTAAATAAAGAGTGAGACGTCGGCGTCCTTCGCCATCGGCAGAAAGTGCGCAGCGCCGCAGTATTCCTTCACCTCCGGAATGAAATCGTCGCGGGTGAAACCGAACAGGTCGACGGTCATCTGGCAGCCGATCATCTTGACGCCGCCTTCGAGGCAGGCGTCGCGCAGTTCCTCGACCCCGGCAACACCGCAGTTGCTGATCGTCTGTTTCATCAGCCCCGTCGCCATCATTTCGAACCCGGGAATGTTTGCCTGCACCAGGTTCGGAATGTTCCAGTTGATGCTCTTGAACCAGTCCGGCCCGAACGGCATTTTCATCGGCATCCCGGGATTGCCGAGCGGGCTGATCTTCAGGCCGGAAAGATCCTTGCGCAGCAGTTGCAGGCCGTAAAACGTGAAGAATATCGACACGTCCCAGCCAAGTGCGCCGGCGGTCGAGGCGAGAATGAAAGGGGGATATGCCCAGTCAAGAGTCCCCTTGGTCGCGATGATGGTCATCGAAGGCGTCTTCTTCGCCTTCAATTCGGCGAGCTTTTCCTCGAGCTTCTGCGAAAAAATCTCGTCCACGCGCTGCTTCACCAGCGCGTCTATCATGTCGTTGTCAGGTGTCATGCCCATCGCTGATTTCTCCTTTGACGCCCGTGTGAAGGGTCTGTGGTTCGAATTGGCATCCTGTGTCGGTCCGGCGATTTCAACGCGCTACTTCTTCTGCACGAAAAAAAAGAAGGCCTTGTTCTCCTCGGCCGACGACAGCAGCGGGTTGCCGGTCTGTTTGCAGAATGCCTGCATGTCCTTGACCGATCCGGGATCGGTCGAAACGACCTTCAGCACCTGCCCGCTGGTCATGTCGTTCAGCGACTTCTTGCTTTTCAGTATGGGCAGCGGGCAGTTGAGTCCGCGCGCGTCCAGTTCCTTGTCGAAATTCATCTGTGCTTTCCCCGAGTGATGACGCCGGCCGCGGCAACCCTTTGTCGCCGCCTGATGCTCATGATCTTGCTGGGCGCGCGAAAACCCGCGCCACCGTGGTCGCAGCACCTATTAGGCGCAATCCCCCCGCTCCGCGTCTATAACCGATAGGAGTAATGACCATGTAATCCTTATGGGCTATACCGGGCCGCCCGTTGCGGCTATAGACCCGCGCAGTTCGCAATGCGCTTAATATCCGGTCAGTTACGCGATACCGGCCCTGCCCGCATGCGTGAACCTGCCGCCTTGCGGTGAAAGGCGGAGGATTTTTTGTTGCCGACAATGCCCCTCCACGATCCATTGCAATCGCCGTCGCCCGGCGCCGTCGCCGAGACCAGGAACACGACGTGCTACATGTGCGCATGCCGCTGCGGCATCCGCGTACATCTGCGCGACGGCGTGGTCCGCTACATCGAGGGCAATCCCGACCATCCGCTGAACCAGGGGGTACTCTGCGCCAAGGGTTCATCGGGGATCATGAAACAGTATTCCCCGGCGCGGCTCACGAAGCCGCTGATGCGCAAGAGCGGCGCCGAGCGCGGCAGCGGCGAGTTCGTCGAAGTGAGCTGGGACGAAGCGTTTTCGGTTCTGGAGCAGCGCCTGCGAAAAATCCGCGCGAACGATCCGAAAAAATTCGCGCTGTTCACCGGCCGCGACCAGATGCAGGCGCTGACCGGCCTGTTCGCGCGCCAGTTCGGCACCCCCAACTATGCGGCGCACGGCGGCTTTTGCTCGGTGAACATGGCGGCCGGGATGATCTACACCATCGGCGGCTCATTCTGGGAATTCGGCGGGCCGGACCTCGACCGCGCCAAGCTGTTCTTCATGATCGGCACCGCCGAGGACCATCACTCCAATCCGCTGAAGATTGCGATTTCGAAATTCAAGCGCGACGGCGGCCGCTTCGTGTCGGTCAACCCGATCCGCACCGGTTATTCCGCCATCGCCGACGAGTGGGTGCCGATCAAGCCGGGGACCGACGGCGCGCTGCTGCTGGCGCTGATTCACGAAATCATCGCGCTGGGCCTCTACGACCGCGAATTCCTGGTGCGCTACACCAACGCAGGGCAACTCGTGAACATGGACGAAAAGAACGACGAGTTCGGCATGTTCGTGCGCACCGAAGTGCCTGAAGAGGAAGGCTGCTTCGATCCGCAGAACAAGCTGTGGTGGGACCGCGCGACCAACCGTCCGGTCATTACGCACAGCGAAAGCGCCGACCCGTTCCTGCTCGGCAGCTTCGCGCTGTCCGACGGCACGCCGGTCAAACCGTCCTTCCAGCTGCTGAAGGAGCGTGTCGAGGACTACACCCCGGAGTGGGCGGCGGACATCACCGGCATTTCCGCCGCCACCATCCGCCGGCTTGCCCACGAAATGGGTGTCACCGCACGCGACCAGAAGATCGAGCTGCCGATCCCGTGGACCGACTGCTGGGGCAAGGAACACGACACGGTGACCGGCAATCCGGTCGCGTTCCACGCCATGCGCGGCCTCGCCGCGCATTCCAACGGCTTTCACACGGTGCGCGCGCTCGCCATCCTGATGAGCCTGCTCGGCACCATCGACCGGCCGGGCGGCTTTCGCCACAAGGCGCCGTTCCCGCGGCCGATCCCGCCCTGCGCGAAAACGCCCAACACCCCGCTGGCGATCATGCCCGACACGCCGCTCGACGGCCTCGCGCTCGGCTGGCCCGCGGAGCCCGACGATCTGTTCGTCGACGACGACGGCAAGCCGGTGCGGATCGACAAGGCGTTCTCCTGGGAGTACCCGCTGTCGGTGCACGGCCTGATGCATAACGTCATCGGCAACGCCTGGCGCGGCGACCCCTACCCGATCGACACGCTGATGATCTTCATGGCGAACATGGCGTGGAACTCGACCATGAACACGTCCGAAGTGCGCCGCATGCTGAACGACCGCGGAGAAGACGGCGAGTACAAGATCCCGTTCATCGCGGTGTGCGACGCCTTCCAGTCGGAGATGACGGCGTTTGCGGATCTCGTGCTGCCGGACACGACTTACCTCGAGCGCCACGACGTGATGTCGATGCTCGACCGCCCGATTTCGGAATTCGACGGGCCGGTCGATGCGGTGCGCGTGCCGGTGGTCCCGCCCACCGGCGACTGCAAGCCGTTCCAGGAAGTGCTGATCGAGCTCGCGGGCCGCTTGGGTTTTCCCGCATTCGTGCGAAAGGACGGCACACGCAAATTTCGCGACTATCCGGATTTCATCGTCAACTACGAGACCGAGCCCGGCTCCGGGATCGGCTTCCTCGCCGGCTGGCGCGGCAAGGGCGGCGAGAAATTCATGCGCGGCGAGCCGAATCCACGGCAATGGGAAATGTACGCGAACAACAACTGCGTGTACCACTACCGGCTTCCGCGTTCCTACCAGTACATGCGCAACTGGAACCAGGGCTATCTGGAATGGTCGCAGCGCAACCGCATCACGCGCTATGCCGAGCCGATCCTGATCCATCTCTATTCGGAAGTGCTGCAGAAATTCCGGCTGGCGGCGCAGGGCAAGGGCATTTCGCGGAAACCACCGCCGCATCTCGCTCAGCGCATCGAGGCCGCGTTCGATCCATTGCCTTTCTACCAGGCGCCGCTGGAGGCGCTGCAGACCGACCTGCAGAAGTATCCGCTGAACGCCGTGACGCAGCGGCCGATGGCGATGTACCACTCGTGGGATTCGCAGAATGCGTGGCTCCGGCAGATCCACAGCCACAATTATCTGTTCGTCAACACCGCGGTCGCGCGCGCCCACGGCATCGAGGACGGCGGCTGGATGTGGGTCGAGTCGCAATGGGGCAAGGTGCGCTGCCTGTGCCGCCATTCCGAAGCGGTGGAACCCGGCACGGTGTGGACCTGGAACGCCATCGGCAAAGCGCCGGGCGCGTGGCGGCTCGGCCCCGGCGCCGACGAGTCGCAGCGCGGCTTCCTGCTGAACCACCTGATCACCGACGAGCTGCCGGGGAGCGGCGGCAGCGCGCGCTTCTCGAATTCCGATCCGATCACCGGGCAGGCCGCGTGGTACGACGTGCGGGTGCGCATCCGCAAGGCAGGCGCGGACGAGCCGGAGACGACCTGGCCGGCGTTCGCCGCAGTGCCCGCGGCGCCGGGAGCGGCCGCCGGCACGCCCGGCTGGCTCGAATATTTTGCCGGCCGCGGGAAATCGCGATGACCCAACTCGCGCTTGTCATCGATCTCAACGTGTGCGTCGGCTGCCATGCCTGCGTCACCAGTTGCAAGCAATGGAACACCTCGGGTTCGGCCGGGCCGCTCGCCGATTTCAATCCCTACGGCGCGGAGCCGACCGGCACCTTTTTCAACCGCGTGCAGACCTTCGAGGTCGGCACATTTCCCGAGACGCAGACCGTGCATTTTCCGAAATCCTGCCTGCATTGCGAGGACCCGCCGTGCGTGCCGGTGTGCCCGACGGGCGCCAGCTACAAGCGCCCCGAGGACGGCATCGTGCTGGTCGATTACGACAAGTGCATCGGCTGCAAATATTGCGCCTGGGCCTGCCCCTACGGCGCGCGCGAGTTCGACGAAGCGCGCAAGGTGATGACCAAGTGCACGCTGTGCGTCGACCGCATCTACGACAGGTCGCTTCCCGAGAAGGAGCGCAAGCCCGCCTGCGTGCTCGCCTGCCCGACCAGCGCGCGGCTGTTCGGCGACATCCACGACCCCGCCTCCGCGGTGTCCGAGGCGATCCGGGACAATGCCGGCTACGCCTTGATGCCCGAATGGGGCACGCATCCGGCCAACCATTACCTGCCGCGGCGCAAGACCGATCTGCACATTCACGCCGACGAGCTCGAGCGCGCCGACAACCCGCTCAAGGCCGACGGCCTGCTGCCGAAGCCGTCGAAGGCCGAGCCGTCGCTGGACGACGTGACCTCCTGGTAGCCGACGATGCGGCCCGCGTTCTCCGTCATCCTCCTCACGACGCTCATCGGCGCCGGCCAGGGCCTTTTCCTGGCGCTGTTTACCGCGCAGTCCTACGCGCTGTTCGACCTGCTGCCGGTGCAGGACAACGTGGCGTTTTATGCGCACGGCAGCCTGCTTGCGCTGGTTCTTCTGATTGCCGGCCTGGCGAGTTCGTTCTTCCATCTCGGCCGCCCCGAGCGGGCGTGGCGCAGCGCTGCGCAATGGCGCACCTCCTGGCTGTCGCGCGAAGTCATCGTGCTGCCCGCGTTCATGGCGATGGTGCTGGCCTATGGCGCGGCCCATTACGCGAACTGGCACCCGTTGCTCGCCACCCTCCCGTCGGGCGCAGCGATCGACGCCACCGTCGCCATCGGCGTCGTCGCATGGGTGCTCGCATTTGCGCTCTATGTCTGCACCGCGATGATCTACGCCTGCCTGCCGTTCCTGCGCGAGTGGCACAGCCCGCTCACGGTGTTCAATTACATCCTGCTGGGGGGCGCCTCCGGATTCACGCTCGCCGCCGCCTTCGCGAATGTCGCGGCGCCGGATCTGACACGGTTCTTCGCGGGATGGGCATTCATCATCACCGTGCTCGGGTTTGCGTCGCGCGTCGCCTCGTTGATGCGCAATGCGAAGCTGCGGCCCGGGTCGACCCTGCAGACCGCGATCGGGATCAAGCACCCGCGAATCGCGCAGAAGTCGCAGGGGTTCACCGGAGGATCGTTCAACACCATGGAATTTTTTCATGGCAGGAGCAATTTCTTCCTGCGTTCGATCCGGTGGCTGTTCCTGCTGGGCGCGTTTCTGGTCCCGGGCGTGTTGCTGGCCGTCGTGCTCTCGGGTCATGCCGCCGGCATGCTGCCGGGGGCGTTCGCCGTGCAGTTCGCGGGATTGCTCGCGGAGCGGTGGTTTTTCTTCGCGCAGGCCAATCACCCCCAGAACCTGTATTACCAGGCCGTCTCCTGAGATGGAGTTCGACAGGCCCTTGCGATGGATCAACAAATTACCTGTTTGGATTCACTGAGGTTATTTGCAAATGCGGTGTCGACATACGACACTTACGCGGTTCAAACGAATTGCCGGAACGATGAGAGGAACAAGGAACCATGTCTCTGGTTAACCCACATGGCGGCGGCGAACTGCTGCCGCTGCTGCTGCAGGGCAGGGAACTCGCCGCGGAGAAAAAGCGCGCGGAAACCCTGCCGCGACTCCGCGTAAGCTCGCGCGAAAAAGGCGACATCATCATGCTCGGCATCGGCGGCTTCACGCCGCTCGACGGCTTCATGGCGCGCGCCGACTGGGAGGGCGTGTGCGACGGCATGCACATGACCAGCGGCCTGTTCTGGCCGATTCCGATCACGCTCTCGACCGACCGCGAACGCGCGCAGACGATCAAGACCGGCGGCGACATCGCGCTTCTCGATCCCGACAGCGGCGGGATTCTCGCCACCATGACGGTCACCGAGAAATACACGATCGACAAGGCGCACGAGTGCGCGACGGTATTCAAGACCACCGACCTCGAGCATCCGGGCGTCAAGATGGTAATGGAACAGGGCGAGATCAACCTCGCAGGACCCGTGAAAGTCCTGTCCCAGGGCGAGTTCCCGTCGAAATACGGCGGACTGTTCATGACGCCGGCCGAGACGCGCGCCCTGTTCGAATCCTACGGCTGGTCGAAAGTCGCCGCGTTCCAGACGCGGAACCCGATGCATCGCTCGCACGAATACCTCGCCAAGGTCGCGATCGAGACCTGCGACGGGGTGCTGGTGCATTCGCTGCTCGGCGCGCTGAAGCCGGGCGACATCCCCGCCGATGTGCGCACCCGCGCGATCGCGCTGCTGGCCGAGAAATACTTCGTCAAGAAAACCGTGGTGCAGGCAGGCTATCCGCTCGACATGCGCTACGGCGGGCCGCGCGAGGCGCTGCTGCACGCCCTGTTCCGGCAGAACTACGGTTGCTCGCACCTGATCGTCGGCCGCGATCACGCCGGGGTGGGCAGCTACTACGGCCCGTTCGACGCGCATCATATTTTCGACCAGATCCCGAAGGGGGCGCTGGAGACGCAGGCGCTGAAGATCGACTGGACCTTCTGGTGCTACCAGTGCGGCGGCATGGCCTCCGGGCGCACCTGCCCGCACGGCGAGGCCGACCGCCTGCTGGTCTCCGGCACCAAACTTCGGAAGTGGCTGTCAGAGGGCGCGGCGGTGCCGGCGGAATTCAGCCGTCCCGAAGTGCTCGAGATCCTGCGCGAATACTACGCGGGGCTCGATGCCTCGCAGAATGTGGAAGTGAAGCTGGCGGGCCATTCTGCCCGCTGACCGGACAATTTTTTTGCCTTGATGAATTGTTTTTGAGGAGGAAGCAATGCCAACATTCGTTCGTACCGACAAGTGCGATGGCTGCAAGGGCCAGGACAAGACGGCCTGCCAGTACATCTGTCCGCATGACCTGATGATGCTGGACAAGGACGGCTCGCAGACCGGGCACGCCATGAAAGCGTGGAACCAGGAACCCGAGCAGTGCTGGGAATGCTATTCCTGCGTCAAGATCTGCCCGCAGAATGCGATCGAGGTGCGCCACTACGCCGACATCGTGCCGCTGGGCGGCTCGGTGCAGCCGCTGCGCGGCTCGGACTCGATCATGTGGACGATCAAGTTCCGGAACGGCACGCTGAAACGGTTCAAGTTCCCCACCCGCACCACGCCCGAGGGCTCGATCGATCCCTACGGCGGCAAGCCGATGCCCAGGGTGGCCGATCTCAGCCTGCCCGGTGTGTTCACCAAGGAAATGATGGGTGGCTACCGTGCCGGCAAGCCGGAAGAACTGATCCGCCGCAAGTGATGCGCGGGACCGTCAACAATCAATCGAACTAGGGTGAACGCTATGTCAGAAGCTACCTTCGGAAACCCCGAAATCGTCGAGGAAGAACTGGATGTCCTGCTGATCGGCGGCGGCATGGCCTGCTGCGGGGCAGGCTACGAAATCATGCGCTGGGCCGACGCGGTCAAGGCCGAGACCGGACTCGAACTCAAGATCAAGCTGGTCGACAAGGCCGCGATGGACCGCTCCGGCGCCGTGGCGCAGGGGCTTTCCGCGATCAACACCTACCTCGGCCCGGACCTCGACCCGGCCGACTATGCGCGGATGATCTCCAACGACCTGATGGGCATCACGCGCGACGACCTCACCTACGATCTCGGCCGCGTGGTCGACGATTCGGTGCACCTGTTCGAGGAATGGGGCCTGCCGATCTGGAAGACCGACGCGAGCGGCGTGCGCCACGACGGCGCCGAGTCGCTGAAGGAAGGGCTGCCGACACTGAAGGACGGCGGCAAGCCGGTGCGCTCGGGCAAATGGCAGATCATGATCAACGGCGAGTCCTACAAGTGGATCGTGTCCGAGGCGGCGAAGAAGGCGCTCGGGCTCTCCCGCATCGAGGAACGGGTGTTCATCGTGAAGCTGGTCAACGACAAGAACGATCCCAGCCGGATCGCCGGCGCGGTCGGCTTCTCGGTCCGCGAGAACAAGATCTACGTCTACAAGGCGAAGGCGATCCTGCTCGCCGCCGGCGGCTGCGTGAACCTGTTCCGCCCGCGCTCGGTCGGCGAAGGCTCGGGCCGCGCCTGGTATCCGGTGTGGAACGCCGGCAGCACCTACGCCATGGCAGCCGAAGCCGGCGCCGAAATGACGATGATGGAAAACCGTTTCGTGCCGGCGCGCTTCAAGGACGGTTACGGGCCGGTGGGCGCCTGGTTCCTGCTGTTCAAGGCGAAGGCGACCAACGCCTACGGCGAGGACTACATGCTCAAGAACAAGGAAATGCTGAACGACTACCCGCCCTACGGCCAGGCTGCGGTTCCCGCCGCCTGCCTCAGAAACCACCTGATGCTGCATGAGATGAAGGAAGGCCGCGGCCCGATTTACATGGACACGGTGGCCGCGCTGGCGAAGCTCCGCGAAAATCTCACGCCGAAGGAAGTGAAGCACCTCGAGGCCGAAGCCTGGGAAGACTTCCTCGACATGTGCATCGGCCAGTGCGGCATCTGGGTGGGCGAGAACATCGAGCCCGAGAAGAAGAATTCCGAATTGAT
>Ga0315281_10014058_pt1 | contig 10810 bp, 17 predicted proteins | sample YL17G07_0_MG_FD_204540 | JGI IMG/M metagenome (GOLD analysis project Ga0315281, IMG submission 204540) | Sediment microbial communities from Yellowstone Lake, YNP, Wyoming, USA - YL17G07_0 | ecosystem: Environmental > Aquatic > Freshwater > Lake > Sediment | place: USA: Wyoming | collected... | reverse complement strand
TTCAGGACATGCAAGGTAGGATCCAAGTGACCTTCTCTCCAGACACAAAAGTAACTCCACAGGATATTTTCGGACTTCAGAAGAAAAGAGATGGGAAGATTAGATTCTTGCCTGATGGTTTCGAGGTTGATCTCAGGGGGCTTCCATGGAAAAAGGTTTTTGAAGAAGTCTCCTCACTCTTTACCTCGTTAGAAAAAAGACTCCCCCCTTAGAAATTTTCTAACGGGGTTTACTTATCTGATCGTTTCTGATAGTTTTAAGAAGAGTTAATAATCTTCTAAGGAGAATTGTTGAATGAGAAAAAGAAATATCCTTATTTTTTGCATATTCTTTCTCTGCTCCTGCGCTACCGCAGGTCTTGAGAACATTGAGAAGGCAAATGCCCACTACCAGTTGGGGGTTTCTTATTTAAATGAAGATAAAGTGCAGATGGCTTATGTTGAGTTCCAAAAGGCAATTGAACTGGATCCAAACAACAAGGATGTCCTGAATGCACTCGGAATAATCTATCTGAAATTTGATGACCTCCAGAAGGCAAAGAATTCATTCCTGAAAGCTGTTAGCATAGACCCTGATTTTTCAGAAGCTAATAATAATCTTGGTGGCACCTATGGAAAAATGGGGAGGTGGTCTGATGCGGTAAATTCATTCAAGACAGCACTCAAAAACCCCATCTATAAGTCACCCGAGAGAGCATACAGTAATCTTGGAAACGCATATTACAGATTGCGTAGCATTGAAGAGTCAATAGAGGCATATAAGGAAGCGATCAAACGCAATCCGGATTATTATCCCTCTTACTATGGTCTGGCACTCTGTTACAATATTAAAGGACAATATGGTGATGCTGCCTCTGCCTTCACACGTGCAATAGAGCTCGATCCACTTTTCATAGGTGACAGAGAAAAAGCAATGAAATTCTTTGATGATAAAAGGCTCACTGCCAAAAGCGAGGAATCAAAAGAGATTCTTGACTACATAGAGATCATGAGGTACTAATAATCCCACCCTTAATCCCCTCCCTACTAATGGGGGATACAGAGGGGTCAAAAAGGGAATTTATCGGGGCGTAGCGCAGCCTGGTTTAGCGCACCTGCCTTGGGCGCAGGGGGTCGGAGGTTCAAATCCTCTCGCCCCGACCAAAAAAACAGTTCTCAGTTGTCAGTAATCAGTAATATGTAGAAAAATCCTCTTCTTCTTGTGTTCTGTTCATTACAACTTCTGTAATCATTCTGAAGATTGGTTTATAGATAACTTTGATTTTTATTCTCATGTATGTCATGATACAAACAATGAATAAAATTATTAGAAGTTTTTATCACTGACAAAGCCACAAAGACTTTTAGCCTTGTGGCTTTTTTGTTAGATATTTCAAGGCGTTAATTTATAGATAAGGAGGCAAAATTGGCTAAAGGAACAGTAAAGTGGTTCAATGAGTCCAAGGGTTTCGGCTTTATCACAAGGACAGACGGCACCGATGTATTTGTCCACCATTCCTCCGTCCAGAATTCCGTCCAGAATAATGGATTTAAATCACTTGCCGAAGGTGATACGGTTAGCTTTGATATTGAAAGGGGCCCAAAAGGTATCAAGGCAATTAATGTAATTAAGCAGTAACTGACTGCAAAAATTCACTCCCCTGTACTTCAGGGGGGGGTGAATTTTGAAAGGGAAAAATGACAACCAGAGAAAAGAATGCAGTAAAGATGGAAAAAATGCAACAAAGAGTCGAATCGGGTCTGATTTCTGAACACTTTCCTAAGGTTTCAAATATTATTATTAATTTAACCAATTCCTATAAAGGAATAAACCCGAATACCATATTGCGTACCTTTAATTTTTCGCCTAACAGTTATGCATATTTTAATATTGATTGCTTGAGCGAAGGGTGTCTTGATGGTGGATTTGATTTAAATCAAGTTATTACTATGATGATTAGAGGTCATAAAGATTCAGAAGAAGGAGAGCTTGTTTGCGATGGTTATAATCTTTCTCCTGACCATTCAAATATTCTCTATAAAGTTACTATATGGTATAGCAATTCTTAAGAGCCTTTCATTAATACTTCATCCTTATCTTTGTTGCCTTTATCTTTTTCCGTCTCTATACCACCACAATACCTTTTTAAAAATTCTTCTCTGCTTATCTTATGGCCCAAACAAAAACCAGAAGCATCTGTTTTATCACATCCCAAAGTCTGATATCTTCCACTAGTTCTGAGAACCTCAGAATGAAACATTATACCAGTCTGCCCACCATGATTTACAAAGCGAACATGAGGGAGGATAATTGATTTACCTATTTGATATGCTCTCATTTACTTCTGTTCCTTGTATGCATAAGTTATTTTTTACTTATTCAATCAAACTTAAGTCAGTCCTTTAGCATTCCTGTTTAAAAAGTCTTAAAGCTCTTTCGAGATCATTACCGTTTACCCTTATCTCCAATTACCTGATCCCCTCCCTCTCGTATAAGACCCTTTCTGTCCTCCTCTTCCGCCTGTTCTGCCCCTATCTGTCTGTGGCCGTGCTTCATTAATGCTGAGAGGCCTGTCCATTAACGTAGTTTCATTGAGGGTAGAGATTGCTTTTTCAGCATCCTCATCCGAGGTCATCTCAACGAAACCGAATCCCTTTGAGCGTCCAGTGACAAAGTCTGTTATTATCTTTACCGACTGAACCTCTCCTATTGTCGCAAACAACGTCCTCAGGGCATCTTCATCAACCTTGTAGGAAAGGTTTCCTACATAAATCTTTTTTGACATTTTCTCTCCTCCTTGTTAGTGAGTGCTTTATGCACCGTCTTTTATTTCGATAATTTCTACTTCAAAATCCAGGGTTTTGCCTGCAAAAGGATGATTGAAATCCATAATAACCACATCCTTCTTAACCTCCTTAATTTTTACAGGAATGGTCTGGTCGTTTGGACCATGGGCATATAGTATCATGCCTACCTCTATCTCTATCTCAGAGGGCAGTTCGGCTCTTGATACTTCCCTTATGCAATTTGGGTCCTCCTGGCCATAGCCATCATCAGAGTTAAGTTGGAAGGTTTTTTTCTCACCAACTTTCATGTCCTTGAGTGCCTTCTCAAATCCGGGAATCACCTGGTGCATGCCGACCTGAAACTCAAGGGGTTCCTGTCCCCTTGAACTGTCAACAATTTTGCCTTCAATCGTTAAGGTGAAATGGACATTGACTAAATTACCTTCGGCAACATTATTCATCATTAATTAATTCCTTTAAGTTTTTTTACCAGAATGATTTCTGTGAAAAAAATGCAATACCCACACATTAAAAAGAATATATAAGGCAGGAGATTTAGTGGCATATTGAAAACCCAGTCCTTCATTACTGAGGGACTGGGTTCCAAGGTTTAGAGCTTTATAATTTTTGAAGCCTTTAGGCCTTTGTCGCCTTCAACGACATCAAAGCTTACCAAATCGCCTTCAGCCAGGGTCTTAAACCCTTCACCCTCAATCGCAGAGTAGTGAGCAAAAACATCCTTTCCGCTTTCCTGGGTAATGAAGCCAAAGCCTTTGGACTCATTGAACCACTTTACTGTTCCTTCTGCCATCTGACATACCTCCTTTTAAGAATTTGAAGTCTAAGGAAGTAATGTCATAAAAAAACTGCAAAAGCTGAATACCTTGCGGTTAACAATACAACAAAATACTCCTTTAAGCTTCAAAAGAAGCATAGCATATCATTATGCTTTTAGGCAAGCAAAACATTTTCACAAATATTTGTCCCGAAAATGCCATGCTGAACTCGTTTTATTTCCCTTTGTGTCGATAAATCGGAATGAGAGCTTGTGGGAATTGAGTTATATCTAAAAAAGTTTGACAATTTTTATTAAAGTGTTTAAAGTGTAATATACCTCTCTACAGAAAAAGTACACTTTTGTCACAAAACCGGGGGAAACAGAAGAGATATCTAGAAACAAGGCAAAAGTGATAATCATATTTTTGTCTAATGTATAACTCTGCAACAAGACTGCAGGGTATCCAAAATTCTCCCCTCCATTGACGGTCGCCTCAGGCGACTCGCCGAGTAGAGGAGGGGACTAAGGGGAGGGTGAAAATAATTACTAAATCACCCCCACCCTAACCCTCCCCCATCAAGAGGGAGGGTTATATAAGTTAACCCTGTAGCAAGGCTACAGGAAATATCGAGTTCTATATTAGGGGGAGGGAGTAACATATGAGGCCTGCAAAGATCAAAGATGGAAAAGCAATTGATTCCTTGATAACCGCCCTGAAGGATCAAGATCCCCGGGTAAGGGAAAACGCAGCGGTTGCACTTGGCAAGATAAAAGACGTCAAGGCTGTTGAACCTTTGATAGGTGCTTTGAAAGAAGAAGACTCAGATGTCCGCTGGAGTGTAGTATGGGCACTTGGAGAGATAGGAGTGCTTGCAATCTATCCCTTGATAGCTGCTCTGAAGAGTGATGATTCCCTTATTAAAGAAAATGCAATATGGGCTCTGGGAGAGATAGGAACTCCTGCGGTTGAACCCCTGATTGATTCACTGAAGGACGGGGACACACGTGTCCGCTGGAATGTAGCAGAATCATTAGGGGATATAAAAGACCCACGTGCAGTTGAACCTTTAATCTCTGTGCTCAAGGATGAAAATCCCCGTGTCAGAGAGAATGCCATTTGGGCACTCAGGGAAATAGGAAAACCAGCAGTTGAACCCCTGATTGCAGCTCTGAAGCATGAAGATTCACGTATCAGAGAAAATGCTGTATTCGCACTCAGGGAAATAGGAAAACCAGCAGTCGAACCCCTGATTGCAGCTCTGAAATTGGAGGATGCCCGTCTAAGAGAAAATGCAGTCTGGGTACTTGGCGGAATAAAAGATACCCATATCATCGAACCACTTATAACTGCTTTAAGGGATGAAAACTTCCGTGTTCAGGAAAGCGTCGTATGGGCATTAGTTGAGATGGGTACTTCTTCAGTTGGACCCTTAATAAATGCCCTTAAAGATACAGACCCTCGCGTCCGTTACAAGGCTGCAGAGATACTGGGAAAAATAAAAGACACAAGAGCAGTTGAACCCTTAATCGCCGTGCTCAGGGATGATGATTCACGCGTTAGAGAACATGCAGTATGGGCACTTGGGAAAATAGGTATTCCTGCTGTTAAACCTTTAATAACAAACCTCAATGATGAAAATCCCCGTGTGAGAGAAAATGCAGTATGGGCCTTGGGGAAAATAGGTACTCCAGCAATAGAGCCTTTAATAGCAACTCTTAAGAGTGGAGATTCCCTTTTCAGAGAAAATGCAGTCTGGGCACTCAGAAAAATAGGGATTCCTGCAGTAAGTCCTCTGATAGCAATGCTTAATGATGAAGATCCTCGTGTAAGAGAAAATGTCATTGAGGCTCTTGGGAAGATCAAAGACCCCCGTGCAGTTGAGCACTTCATATCTGCACTGAAGGATGAAGACCCCCGTGTGAGAGAAAATGCTGCCTGGGCACTTGGAAAGATTGGGATTTTTGCAGTCGCATCCCTCATAAATGCCTTAAATAATGAAGATCCTCTTATGCGGGTAAATGTTGTAGCAGCTCTTGGAAAGATTAAAGATCCCCGTGCAGTTGAGCCTCTCATTGATGCCTTGCAGGATGCAAATCCTGATGTCAGGGTAAACGCTGCATGGGCATTGGGAGAAATAACTATGAATTCCGGTTAGGGCATCTGTTTACCCTATATATAGAAGAGCAGGAATCCATAAAGAGAGGGCAGGGACTTATATATAGAGGGCAAATGTCATCTCAATTTCAGGAGTACATATGTAGCCCCTAATCCTCCATCGCAGTACTTAGCAGTAGCATAAGCCAGCACCCATTTTTTGAAAGAGCCCTGAAGCCACTTTTTAACTGCTTCTTTGAGAACTGGCCCTTTCCGGGATTTGAGACCTCTCCCATGAATAACTTTGATGCAGGAATATTGACTTGCTATGGCCTTTCTGAAGAATTCCCTGAGGACTTCTTCTGCTTCAACAAGACTTAGACCATGCAAATCAATATAATCCTGTACTGAAAAATCTCCTCTATGAAGTCTTTTTGCAAGATCTTTTCTTGCACCTGGGCTTACCCAGTCTATGTACTCTCCTGTATCAGATAAACGTATTTTGCTCTTCCCGCTAATTATTTCCATCAAGACATTGACGTCATACTCCGGCTGAAAAGGTGCACTTTTAATTTTCATCGGACTCTTATAGGGAATTTCCCTGAACTCCCGCTTTTCTCTTACATCTGCCATGGCTTCAAGAAATATCTCTTCATCGGTCTTTTCTTTATCTATCTTTTCCTTAATCTTAATGACATTCTTGAGTTCTTTAAAAGAACTTAATGAGCATCTTGGTTTTTTCATTGTTACACTCCTAAATTTCCAGATTGTTCTCTCAACCACCACTCATAATACTTCTCTCCAAGAAATATGGTCAAAAGTGCAAGGCTGAATCCCGCAATTACATCTACAACATAATGATACCTGCAATAGACAGTCGAAAATATAAGGGCTGATACAATGGGTAATAATATCCAGAAGAGGCCCCTCTTGAATCTGTATGCAAGATAAAGAACAACCAGAGGTATGGCAGTGTGCCCGCTCGGAAAGGCATCCCTTTTTATTCCCTCAAGCTTATTGAGAACACTCTGTATCGGCTCTGCAATAAAGAGACCCCGAAGCTCGGCATTTTGCAGATGGTCAATGGTGAATCGGGGGCCGACAGCAGGCATGAGGATATAACCAAGGTATGAAAGGTAAAAACAGAATAAGATCAGAAACAGTGTCCTGTTAAATTCATCTCTCTGATTATTCATTAAAAGGATAGCAGCAAAACTTACCGGTATGAAATAGTATGTGACATAAGCAAGCTGGAGTATGTCTGTCAGAAGAGGACTCATGATTTTTTCAAGTATAACTGTAGGATGACCATTGAAGATCAGGTAATCAAGCTTTATTAGTGCCGGGTCAATATCTTTCGGATTTATGCAGTGTACAAGCCCACCAAGACTGTCAAAGACTATTAGAATGCATACAACAGGAAATATCAGATCGTGAAAAAACCCTATAACATTTCCTCTATCTTTAAACCTGATGATAATAACCTGGGTAACAACAAGTACTACATAAGTTATGACAAGAAAAGATGCCTTTGGCACATTTTGGTAGAAGAGAATCGTCAGTGCAGAGAGGAACAAAAGAAAAATGATTGTTATTGTGTCTGCAGGTCTGAGACCAAAGATCAGCTTTCTCATCAGAGCTTATTCAATGTCTGCCTTATCGCCTTTTCTTTTTTTGAAAGCTTTTTCGGATTACCCTTTCTGCTAAGTTCAACATATTCTTCTTCAATGTCTTGTTCATACAAGACATTCTCTTCGGGTTGTTCTTTCTTGATAATACTCAAGAAATCTTCCGAACATATTGGCACAGAACCTGATGACCATGCATGTGCTGCTATATCCCTGTCTGATGTCACAACAACCCACCCTGCCCTTTCAGAGGAGATTATCCGCTTTATAACGGAATCAGCCTTCTCACCGAGCCTCGAATAGATGACTTTTATTCCACCAATTATAGATTGATTTTCCTGCGCTCCTCCTGTCTTCCAGCCATCAAAGACAACAGTAATATTGTGCTTTTTTTTATTTCTGTATTCGATGAGGGATTCAATCAAGATCTTCCTCTGCTTTTCAAGGTCTTTATGGTAAATACCGATGAGATTATATCCATCAATGATTATCGAAAAAATAACAAACCTCCCTGGATATTATATAAAATTCTCTCTTTTCTATTTCAAATGTCCTGTCAAAAATAGAGATAAAACCATAAAATGCAACATACAAATAGTTTAGATAGGAAAGGCTGGTGAAGAATTTTTATACGACACCTTAAAGTAAAACCTGTTGTGCGTAAACAAATAAACCTTTATACAATAAGGCACTTACGATTGCCATACAATAATTCTGTCGATTATAAAAATTCTGAGACAGCATTTCCTATCTCTATTTTTCGGGTCCTTTTAACAGTCGAATATCGTCAATCCATACTGTGCCTTTTCCATCGATAACCAGATTTAGTTTCACATTGTCAGGATTTTCTCCTTTTTGTAAGAAAAACGGAGTTCCCTCTGTCGACCAGTTTGTGGTACCTGTGAGAGGCTCCTGGAGTCCCCGCGAAAAGAACTCGCCCTTTCCAGGGAAATGACACCACATCTCCAGATAGACCTGACCTTCTACACTTTCAGTACGAACTTTAGCCTGGTAAATCAGCTTTGCGTTTTCAACATCTACATCGCCCACCTCAAATAATCGGACTACTGTAGGTTCCGTTGCAGTAATTTTCAAAGATCCATTACCATCGTTCGAAACCGCCTTATCAATCTCAACACCAGATTGCGTGATAATGCCCTCCATGGTATCAACGGGGAATTTTTTTATCTCGACCACCTGTGTTGATGGTTTGGAGCAGCCGGCTACAATAAAAAACAATGCCGTAAATAAAAAAATAGCAAAAGTCCCTTTGTTCATAAATCTTACCTCCTTTTTTAGTTCAATTAAATCAAGGTTTAACATATCATTATTTTCACTTTTTAGGTCTAATTATTGATTAAAACCCACGTGTTGTCAAGGATTAATAGGTGTTTGTCTGCATCTGTTATAATCTTAAAGTAATAAAAATCAAGGATTATTTGACAAGAATTCTTTATGAGGCAGAAATATAAGGATGAACGGTATTCATTATAAAAAGAGATTTCTGAAAGGGCTTTTCACTGCACTGAGAATCATTACTTCTTACATGATTTTTAACTTACTTAATATCCTTGGTAATCCTCACTGTAACCATGGCTGTAGCAGCACTATTTTTTGAAATGATACATCAGGGGGTGCTTGCAATAATCACAGATGCCTCTTCTGTAACCCTCGGTCTATTATCAGTATTTAAGTTGATAAGGAAATAATGCATCACAATCATATTCAAGAACCTAATGAAGAACCCTGCGGCAAGACCGCAGGGCATCTTAACGTAAGGAATTTTTCTTTACCATATTCGCTCTCTAACCCCGCAGAAAGCTGCGGAGAATGCGCTCGCTATCCGTTTCATCAAGATCCGGTTAAGTACAATCAGATCGCAAGCCACATAGAAGGGGTCTTTAATATACAGGGACATAAACTCCAGAAGGTAAAAGATCTTGCACAGAAAATAAAGGAAGGTCTTCAAAAAATAAGCCCCTTCATCCAGCGGAGTGTAGAGGCTGTCTGTCCAAGTTGCTCCAATGTCTGCTGTATCAATAAACATGGTTATTACAATTATGAAGACCTTGTCTATATCCATGCCCTTGATCTCAAAATACACGATTATGATTTTGGGGGGAAAGATTCAACCCCATGCCAGTTTCTATCTGAAAAGGGATGTATTATGGAACGTTCAGTGCGTCCATCCGGCTGCAACTGGTACTTCTGTGAACCCCTTTTTGACCACATGGAGAGCAAAGCAGAGTACGGAAAATTTGATAATGAGCTGAGGGATGTTGCTGAACTCTGGTTAGAGTTGATAAGTGAGTTTGCCAGGGTGATTAAAGGGATGGACAAACCCTATCCTATTTTATTATAGCGGACTCTGTTCCAATAGTTGTCTGTCATTCCCGCTTGTCGGGTCACCTCAGGCGACTCGCCGAGGCGAGAATCTTTCTTTGAAGAAGGCTGTCGGACAGTCCGGCATGACAAAATACAACCAAAGATCGTAAATAATTTTAAGATCTTTGAAGATTAATAGCATGAGCTGAGGATTTGTTCCGCTACTGACTTACGGCCGCTGTTAGCGGAAGTGCCCTTGATTATGCAGTTTCATATTGAAAAACTTTTAACTGGTCAGGGGTCATTCGTATGCTCAGATTGAGTATTTCGATACCTACAACCTTACCATCAGCATTAAAGTCTAAAACTACACCAGGCTGTACTTCCTCTGATTCCACGATAGAAGATTCATCCAATCTGAAATAAAGAGCATCATTTTCTTTATCCACCTTCAGTCTCATTTTTGCCTCCTTGCTTTGCGGTCAAAGAAGACCGTAACGACTTTTTTGGGCGAAACATGAGGGTTTACAACTACATGAAGAATTCGTCCATCATGTTCGGTAATACTCTTGAAATAATGCATATTATTGTCTTCTCCTGCCTTTTCCCGATCAGAATTATTAATAGTTCGCCACACCCACTCTTCAGGAATTTCACGTTCCTTCAACATATCTCTGGTAAATGTTCAACTGAAAATCCTTTTTCCTCAAGGTATTCGATGAGAGCATAAGGAATGTTCTCATCCAATAGAAATTTTATACTCATACAGCATATGCCTCGTATTCACAGAGCTTAGAGGCATATTTAACGGCTGCCTTGATATCCTCAGGAGTAAGTGAAGGATAATCCTTGATTATTTCTTCTGCAGATACATCATCAGCCACAAGTGATACGATCATATATACTGGTATCCTTGTGCCCTTAATACAAGGTTTACCATGCAAAATGTCAGGGTCTGATGAAATACGTTCAAAAATCTCTTTACCTTCCATAAATATCCTCCTTCTGCTTAAATATTATTAAAATTATAGCAAATTTATGTAAGCTTCAGTGAGATTTCCTATCAAGATGATCTTGTTAAACATCTACATCCCCCTTCCTGAATCAAGTTCAGGACAAGATTGAGAAAGCTATGGTCGATGACTCGTAGATCTAAATTTTTCGGTTCCTACTAAAGGTATTATCTGTTTGTATATTACTTCTTCAGGCTGAAGACCAT
>Ga0315281_10014057_pt1 | contig 10810 bp, 9 predicted proteins | sample YL17G07_0_MG_FD_204540 | JGI IMG/M metagenome (GOLD analysis project Ga0315281, IMG submission 204540) | Sediment microbial communities from Yellowstone Lake, YNP, Wyoming, USA - YL17G07_0 | ecosystem: Environmental > Aquatic > Freshwater > Lake > Sediment | place: USA: Wyoming | collected... | reverse complement strand
GAATAGGTAAAAGTGCGGTCAGGGCAAACGGCCAATAAATTTTCAGGCCCGCGATCGATTGTCCCAGTACCGCCAGTGGGTCGCTGATCTTCATGCCAAATAAATTTCCTGACCAAGTATTGCCTTTGAATTTATTCAGATCATTCACCGGGTCGTTGGTAAATGGTTTGCTGAGCGCTGCCATGGCGTCAAAAATGATTGTTTCACCGGTGGTCAAGCGATCATACGAATGACTGGCCTCATAGGTTTGATAGAGATGTAAATAGGGGATGAGGAAGAGCATGGCAAAGACTGTGCTCAGGCTGATCCAGCGTAGTTTATTTAGATGACGTTGCCAGTGTTTCATGCCGGGGTTCCCGAATACAGGGGTAGAATGCGGATTGCCTGGGGGATTTGGATGCAGGAGCGTTCACACAAGCCGCAACCCACGCATTTATCCATGACCACCGGTTGTTCCAACAGTTGCACGCGGATCGCCACGTCTTGCAGTGGGCAGGCGCGATAGCAAACACCGCAGGTTTTCCCTTGATAAGACAAACATAATTGTTGATCCACTCGCGCAATCCCCATGCGTACTTTTTTCATGATGTGTTCGGCATCGGGTTCAATGGGTGTGAGTGCGCCGGTGGGACAGGCGACACCACACTTCATACACAAGATACACGCCTGCTCGCGGGGAATAATGTACGGTGTGCCCATCGAGGGTAGACCGTTTTCCGTTTGAAAAAAAGAAATACAGCGATTGGGACAGGCCTCCCCGCAATTACCGCAACGGATGCAGCGCGCGAGAAAATCAGTTTCCGCCAGCGCACCGGGCGGGCGCAGGAAACGGATGGAGGGAACATTGGTTGCTGCACGCACCGGTCCCAGCATTGCGCCAAGACCGGTTGCGGTTATCCATTGTATAAAGCTACGCCGCTGCATGTACGCTGCCTTATCTATTGTTTATTAACTTAGGTGAACTCTGATTAATTGTCATTTCGACCAACGGGAGAAATCTTCCCCGATGACAATAAACACATCGCTTTCAGTCTGCAACGACCAGATTTCTCCCGTTGGTCGAAATGACAGAAAATTAATTAATCAGTGCTCCCCTAAGTGATCTTCTCAATCCGGCAAGCGAGTTTTTTAAAATCCACTTGGCCTGACACAAGATCCCAGACACGACTGGAGGTGCCGTTGACTAACCATTTATTCTTGCGTGGATCCGCGCTGTCGGCGACCGATAAATTCCACGGACTGAACAGGTAACCGCGCGGCACCGAGTTGCGTGACGGCTTGACCATACTGTTGCTGCCCACTTGGGCGCGGGCTTCGTAAAAACCGCGACGGGTGACCAGCCGGACTTTTTCACCATCTTTAATGCCGAGGTCCTTGGCATCATCGGGGTGTACTTCCACGTACATCTCCGGTACCAAACGGCGTGTAGTCGGACTGCGGTGCGATTTGGCGGTATGAAAATGTTCATAGACCACACCCAGGCCCAACCAGTACGGATATTTATCTTTGGCAATCTGATCCCAGGCCTTGCCGCGTTCTTCATCATCCGGTAGATCCGGGGTTAAACCCATGTCGCGCGCCTTTTTCAACAATTCAAGATTATCGATGGTGTAGACACCGGGCTTGGAACCAAACTCCATCAACTGCGCAGTGATCTCTTTGCGTTGTGAATAATCCTGATGACATAGCTTTAAATTAACTTTGCCATCTTTAGTACGGAACATGCCGTAGGGACGACCTTTCCACTCACCTTCTTGATTCATGTAGCGGCGTTTGGTGCCACCCTCCTTACAAATCGCGTAGGAGGGCGCAGGCCATTGCACCCCGCGTATTTGCCGGATCTGTTCATAGGGGCTGATGCCATCTTTCTTTTCGACTTCGAGCATACCGGTGACGTCTGTATCCGTTCCTTCGCTGGCACGCAAGACATCGCGAAAGACTTCTTCGGCATCATAAAACCCTTCTTTGTCACGTTTGTAAGGAAATATCTTTTTACCGTCCATGCCGAGTAGATTGGCAATTTCAATGCCTTTATCGATCACCATGTCCATATCAGGACGACATTGGCTTGGTGGTTCCGCCGCCTTATCGACAATATTGATCCGCCGTTCGGAACTGATATAGGTACCTTGCACTTCACCCCAGGTTGCGGCAGGGAAGATGACATCGGCAAATAAATTATTGGGTGCATGCCGGTATATTTCCTGGACGACATTAAAGGTCTTCATCATCGCCGGACGAATGAGATTGTGTTGATCGGGCAGGTCGATGTGCGTGGCATAGACCCAGAAGATCGCCTTTACTTGATCTTTCATGGCGCGTTCCATCATGCCCACGGCAAAACCGGGATTGGCGGAGTTCATCGCGTTATCGAGATTCTTCAACGGTACACGCCAGTGTTTGGCGATGTGTTTGCGATGGGCATCGTGTTCCAACGGCAAGTTGAAGGGCAATCGACCCGTTAAACCACCGGTAAAACGTTCACCCATGGCATTGGGTTGACCCGTCATGGAGAAGGGGCCACAACCGGGTTTGGCTAAATTGCCGGTGAGTGCGCACAGGTTGATGATGGAAATAATATTGTGTTGACCGTGGATGTGTTGGTTGTAACCAATGCCCCACATGATCAACACGCCACCGTGCGCGTCTTTGCCACGGTTAAGGCGTTGGCGTGTAGCCTCGGCAAACGTCGCCGCAACCTCGCGGATCAATTCCGGTGTCACATCCGGACTACCCATGCGATCTTGTACTTGTTCGGGGCTGTAACCCTTTAATACTCCCTCGGTATATTCCTTCCAGCCACTACTAAACCCTTTTAAAAACGGCCAATCAATAACATCAGGATGTTCTTTGAGTAACACATGGGCAATGCTGTTTAAGAAACTGATATCACCATTGAGAATCGGTACATGCGTCGAGTTGTCCGCATTAATGTCGGAATAGCCCTTGGCAGTCCCGGTGTAACGCGGATCCACCACTACCGTCGGGATATCGTATTTCTTTTTATGATCCGCGCAGCGCCAGAAAATGATCGGGTGCGCTTCGCGCGCATTATGGCCAAAGTGCATGATCATATCGGTGAGTTCTATATCTTCATACGAGGTGGGCGGGGTGTCGGAACCCAAGGTAGCGAAGTAACCGGTGACGGCGGAGGTCATGCACATGCGGGCATTGGCCTCAATCGTATTGGAGCCGAGCACACCTTTCATAAACACGTTTTCCAGATATTGGCCTTCCATGGTCAATTGACCGGAGCCGTACAAGCCAATGGAATTACCGCCGTGTTTCTTGTGGAAGTGCGCGATCTTGTGCGCCGTCATATCCGAGGCCTTTTGATAAGGCACACGGACAAAATGTTCGTCGTCGAAGTTACCTTTGGTTTTGCTGATATAACTGAGATCACCGTGGTTGGGTTTGTTCCATTCATCCCAAACATCCTTACGCACATAACAATCGCCTTCCATGCGATCCACATAAATGGGTTCCGCGGCGGTCAGACCTTTGATACATTGCAAGCCGAAATTGGTCGGGTGATCCTTGTCGGGACGCATGGAAACGATCTTGCCGTTTTCCACTTGGATGATCGTGCCACATCCCACACCGCAATACGGACACTGCGCGAGCGCGGTCTTGCGTACTGGCGTGGCGTCTTTTAGCGGTGCGGCCTCCAGCTCGGGGTTTGCCGCACTGAATAGGCTCACTCCCACACCGGCACTGGTGATGAACGAACTGCTCTTCAAGAAATCACGCCGTGACATTTTAGAACGTTTCATGGTGACACTCCTTTAAACTTTTTTAATTTTTACTGGGGACAGTGCGTAAATAGGCAATGATGTCATCGATCTCCCGATCACTGAGATCGGCCATGGCCTCGGAGCCTTGAAAGGGCAGCATGCGCGTGTTGGAACGGCCTTCCTTGATGGTGACCCGAATAAAACCGTCGCTGGATTTATCGAGAAAACCGGCCTTGCCAATCGCGGTGCCCGTGCCACCGGCGGCATAACCATCGCCTTCCGGGCCGTGACAGGTGGAGCAAATTTGATGGAACCAGATTGTCCCCAGCCGCGGGTCACCTCGGGTTTGTTCTTGTTTGTCTACCTCGTCCATGCGCGCAGGTAATTTGGCGTGCGAGCGTAAGAAGGCAATGATCCCTTTGATCTTCTCATCGCCTAAGTGGGCGAACGGTGGCATGCCGGTTCCCATGCGGCCGTCGTGGATCGTCGCATACAAAAATTTGTCGGAGGCAACGGATAACAATTCTTTGTTGGTCAGCGAAGGGGCGACACCGGGTCTACCGATGGCATCGGCCTGATGGCAAAACACACAATTTTGTTTGTAAAGTTCTTCGCCAAGGTGGGCCAGCGCCGGATCAATGACCGGCACACCGTGCGGGTGATGGGACTTTGCGGAATGTGCAGGTTCTTGGCTGGTGGAGGGGTGTGGGGAGGTACAAGCGGTGAGCGTAACGGCGGAAGCCGCAAGGACTCCACCGTAAATCAAGACATTCAGTTTCACATGGCCTCCTGGTGAGGTGTTCATTGGTATGCAATAGCATAGTAGTACAGCCGGGATACGCCAGTATGATCTATATCAAATAACGCTGATATTCACCCTGCAATTATTTTATGAGGCCGCATGCTCGCGTGTTTTTTCCTGGGTACGGTGGTGCGCCGCCGCCCGTGCCACAAACGTCCAATGAAAACCGATGCCAAGCAAGACCCCGACATGAAATATTTCGTGTGGACCCAGCACACCCGCAATTAAAATCGGCGCGCGGATAAAATCGACGGTGGCACCCACGGTGTAGGCAAGCGAGCCATACAACAAGGGTTTTATAAAATGAAAACCGAAACGGCGAAACAATAAGATCGCGGATAACGCACCCACCCAACCCAAGGACAGATATAAAGTAAGGCCAAGTCCTTCCGGGATTTCATGGAAGAATATTGTTTTTAATGTCAGGCCGGTGATCGCGCAGATCCAAACCAGCGCCAGAATCCCCCATCGCGCAATGCCTTTAAATAACACGAGATGCAGCGGCGTGAACGTCGCGGCAATTAAAAAGAAAATGCCCGCGTGATCCAGGCGTTGCAATATTTCACGCCCGCTCGTCCCCGGTGTCAGCAAGTGAAAAACCCCGCTCATCGCCAATGCAAAGATCACGCTGACAATAAAAATCACCAGACCGGTCACGCGCAAACCACTGTGGCGATGTTGAACAATTAACCTGATACCCAGGATTAAAAAAACACCCGCCGCCAATAAATGACTGAGGGAACTAAATGGTTCGCTGAAGCCGGGGATGTCGATAATGCGGAAAGGAGTGGACGTGGTCATGGGGTGAGTATGCTTGCGAAATTTTACGCGGTAATGACACACGCGAAAAAGTTGCCCGGTGGTTGCGGTTTCACTGAGTAAAAAATGTTACAGGCCCCCGCCGATAAGTAACTTATAATTCAGGCCAACAAAAAATCCCAACAAAATAAACACCACCGTCAAACACAACGCCAGACTGAATATCGCAATAAATCGGATCAGTTCATGACGACAGGGTTTCACCAGCGGTAGATTTGTATACCACAACGCCAGAAACAACATGAGTAGCGTTACCCAAAACAAAAAGCCGGCAAACGCGCCGTTAAACCCCAGGCTGACGTCCAAGGTAATGAGCACCAACCAAAAGGCCAACGCATATGAAAACAACAGTAAATTGCGTTTGAGCAGGCTGAGCATAGGGTTGGGGAATAACATCCGTTACTAATTAAGGTCAGAGATTTTTATGAGCATCATTACAAAAATGGTTAGAGGATGCAATGATCCTGGCCGATCTCACCAACAAGCAAGGGAGCAGGTTGTACCTGTTGTCTATATAGTGTAGCGTGTGGCAATATGTCAGGAGCCAGTAAACAGAATGTACCTTAGCAGCTTGTTGAAAAACTCGAAGTTTGCCTGCGTATCGTCGTTCCGGCCAAACACAGTGCGAGCCGGAATCCAGTAATACAATAGGTTACTGGCAGTCGACGTTAGTCGGTTTAAATAATTTTCATTGAGTAATACGTTTTTCAACAAGCTGTTAGTGCGGAGGAAAACCCATGATGACATATACACATAAAAAAATAACTGCGCCAATCGTGACGGTTATTCTGAGTCTGTGCCTGTGTTTCAATGTCCTTGCGGATAGCGTCCAGGATAAACTCGATGCAGCAAAAGCAGCGTATGATAAAAAGGAGTATAAAATCGCCTTCGATCTATTACAGATACCCGCTAACACAGGCAATGCCATTGCCCAAACCATTCTCGGGTTCATGTATGAAAAAGGTCAGGGTATTGAACAGGATGTTACCCAGGCCGTGAATTGGTACCGCAAAGCCGCTGAACAAGGGTTTCCACCCGGCCAATACAATCTAGGAGTCATGTATGACGAAGGCCGTGGTGTTAAACAGGATCACACCCATGCCGTAACCTGGTGTCGCAAAGCCGCCGAGCAAGGGCACGCATCAGCACAATTCAAAATTGGGCTCATGTATCAAGACGGTGAAGGTGTTCCCAAGGATTATCAAGAAGCGGTCAAGTGGTTCCGCGAAGCCGCTGATCAGGGGCAATTAGATGCCCAGTTTTCACTTGGACGAATGTATTACTTTGGCCGCGGAGTCCCACAGAACTATGTTCAGGCACTTATGTGGGACATACTAAGCAACTCGAAGAATCACCCTGCTTTGCAGCAAGATACAGTCACTCATGCAGCTGAAAAAATGTCTCCGCAGCAGATAAAAGAAGCCCAACGTTTAGCACGTGAGTGGAAACCGAAGAAGTAATGTGACTTCACGCTGTGGTATAACTCTTTACATTTCATCCTCTAAATGTAAAGAGTCTGGTGTAAAAGTGCCATCATTCCTCAGTAATTGGTGTTATAAAAATACCTGTCCAACCGGTGTAAAGTAAAGAGTAGTGCATGGTTGTGTTTCTTGGTCTTTATCATGCATGAGATGAGTAGAATTTAGGTGTGTTTATTTCGAGCGAATGTGATGATTTGGTTTGAACGGGGCTTTAAAAAATAAGTCATCCTAGAATCATAGAGCTTGTGGCAAATTTGAACGATATGCATGACGAATTTTCATGTAGATGGTCGCGTCACACCCGCGTATGAAGTGCAACAATGACAGCAACTGAATGAATCAAGTAACTCCATTAACGCGCCGACGCGCAATATTTGCAGTTTTACTCGCGTTAGCAGGTGTTGGATTTTTCCTTTGGCTCAAGGCTGAACATGTTCCTGCCGTACCGATACAGACTGCGCAAGCGTTTATCGACTATCTGCATGCCAATAATTACGAGTCTGCTAGCGCGCTTACAATGCGAAATGGCTACACTGGCAAAACCCCTGACGAACTCGTGGTCGCTTCACGCCGGCAGCTGTGCAAACTGACGCGGAGGGTCGGCACCTTTCCGTTTCAATCCAATGGCAACCGCCTGCGTCGATGGTTATCTGGTAGAGAAGTCGAAATGCCGGAAGTGCAAGTTGAATTTGTAGGGGACTGTCTGTTTGGCGTCACCCTGCGCCATGTCGGCGGTGGTCAATGGAAGGTCTACAACTTCGCGAGCCACGCGGGATGAGTAATGACAGACGAACCGGATTGTGGGCGAACGAAACAATTCGACAGGGTAAAACTTGACTAAATTGATCATTGTGCGCTCCTCGGAATTACCCGCCTCCTCTTTTCGAGACAGGCATGTTCACCACCACATTGCATTCACGAAAAATCCGCTGGGTGCAGGAGGCGCAGACGGATTTGTCCAATTTATTGTAAATCCCATGCAACGCGGCGGTTTTGGTTTGAAAAATGTTGCGTGTGCCGCCGGCATCGAGGTAGCCGCATTTTTCCAGTGAGTTCCACAAGCCTTCCTTGACATTTATCAAATAGACATCGCCTCCTTCCGCGCGGCGACGTTTTGCCTCTTTGTTTAAGACATCGCTGCCTTGTAAATCAACAAAATTAATGCCGTTGGCGACAATCGCAAGGTGTTTTTTGTCTGGATGTTTGCTGCGGAGACGATCAAAGGTGTGTTCGATATGATTCACTGAACCAAAGAATAATGAACCGTCAATCCGAATGATCTCCAACTGCGGGCAACTCGGTAGATCGGGTTTGCTGGAGAAGGCGCGATTGGGTGATGCCGGGTCGGGTACCCGCGTCACAATGCGTGGTTTGGAAACGCGATCAAGATATAAAACCAATGACAACAGCACACCGCCGAAGATGGCGAATTCCAGTTCGAGGAATATCGCACTGAAGAAGGTGACGGCCAACACGGCGGTTTCGCGGCGTGACGATCTCAAGATATGGCCAATCTCATTAAAATCGATCAAACCCCAGGCAACCAGGAACAGAATACCGGCCATCGCGGCATTGGGTAAATACGCGGCCAGTGGTGCAACCACCACGACGATCGCGCCAAGCAGCAATCCGGCAAACACCGCGGCCAGCGGTGTCTTCGCACCCGATGAGAAATTTACTCCGCTGCGATTGAAGGAACCGGTGGCCACATAGCCGGAAAAAAAAGAACCGGCAATATTCGATAAGCCTTGACCGATGAATTCTTGATTACCGTCAATACGATAACCACCACGATTGGCCAATGCGCGGCCGATGGAAACCGCTTCGGTCAGCGCAAACAAACTCACCGCCAACGCCGCCGGTGCCAGGTGTCGAATATTTTCCAGTGTCAGATTTGGCAGGGACAAGGGCGGTAAACTGGCGGGCAATGCACCCACGGTCGCAATACCCGTGACGGTTTGACCAAGCCAGAGATTGAGGATCGTGGCCACGGCGCTGCCGATTAAAATGGCGGTGATCATATACGGTATTTTTGTCCACCAGCGTTTTGCGATAATGCCGGACAGGAGTGTTACTAAGGCGATGAATACGACATAGCCATTGATGTGCGGTAATTGCAATACCACATTGTAAAGAATATCGTAGAGGTGACCACCGCTTGGAATGGTGACACCCAGAAAATTCGGTAATTGTTTGGCCGCGATCAAAATGGCGGCACCGGCGGTAAAGCCGACGATCACCGAGTGCGAAATAAAATTCACCAAGGCGCCCAGGCGGGCAAACCCCAACACCAACTCAAAGACACCCACCATGAATGTCAGTGTCAGTGCCAAGCTGACATACTCCGGTGTGCGTGGTATGGCGTAGACCGAGAGCGTGGATAACAAGACGATGGAGGCCGCCGTGGTCGGGCCGGAAACCAAATGTTTTGAGGAGCCAAATAACGCGGCGATGATCGCCGGGACTATGCCTGCGTACAAACCATACTCGGGTGGCATACCAGCAATGTAAGCAAAGGCCACGCCTTGCGGCAGGACCACGATCGCGCCTGTCAGCCCGGCGGTAAAATCCGATTTTAATTCACGACGGCTAACATTTGGTAACCAGGTCAGAAACGGCAACAGGCGTTGCCACCAAGTTGTTGTTACATGGGCATTCATTTTTTAATTTACCTCAGACAGCGGCAACGACTGGCATACGATGTTGATCACGGTCTTCAATCATCACCAAAGGGATGTACAGGCGAAGATGGCCTAACTGCGCTTGTTGCTCGATCCATGTCTTGATCAGCGGGTCGCCCGTGATGGTTACCATAAAGATGAGGGAAGGTTGGGCACGTATATAATCGACAATGGCTTGGGTATTGGCACCCGACAGATCGATCACGCGGCTGCTGACACCGGCGCGCCGTGCGCGTTCCGTGAAAAAATGTTCATTCAGGTGCGGGCCATAAAATAAAATGTCCAAGTCCGCGCGTTGACCCAGACAGGCGTCAATGACATAGTCAAAAGGGGTTCCCGTGCCTTTACCGTTGGTAACGAAGGCGATTCGACGACGTGCCGTCGTGTTCGTAATATTGGGTAGCGGGGGTGGCAACGCCGCCGCCGTGGTGGCGGCATCAAGCTGTTTCAGCTTCTCTGCGGTGGATAGGTAGTCATCGGCGTACTGAAAGGCCAATCCTTTGAAGATATTGGTCAGTTCTTTGGTGAGTTTGCTCATGTGATTCTCCCAGCATGTTTAGCTCACCATCAGCAAGTCCCATACCACCTCTCATTCGTGTGTAACTGATTGAAATAATAGATTTTAATAAACTCATGGCGCGAGGCCTGTTACAGATTGTAACGGCCTCCTTGCGCGTGGTTCAACGCAGTCCAGGTTTTCAGCGTGATAATCGCTTTAATCCCGATCGTTACAAGTTGTAACGTAGTGTTGCAATATGTAATATAGTGAGGCACATGACCAGTATTCACCGAAAAATTACCCTGACGTATCTGCTCATGGCGGCGGTGATTGCCGGCCTGTCGGTGTTTACCCTGGTTGATCTGATTTTTCTGCAACGACAGGTGCATGTCGGCGTCGCGGTGGCGGATTTCAAGGAAGCCACGCTGGAGATGCGGCGCTGGGAGAAAAATTTATTTTTGTATGCTGACCCGCAGACGAATACGGAAATTCTGCTTTATTTACAAACCGCCACGGCGATTCTGGAAAATAAACGAAGTGATTTTGCGCTATTTGCCGATGCGACCATGCTGAGTGATCTCAATGCGGCATTGTCCGGCTACGCCGCGCTGCTCGCCCAATACCAATTAAAAGCGCCAGGATTAAATCGCGAACAGGCGGAAAATAGCATTCGTGCCACCGGCCATAAAATTTCCAGTCAAGCCAACGAGCTGGCCCGGCGTGAACGCGACATCCTGGCCGAGACGATTTCACGTTCGCGCACGGGACTCATTGTTTCGATATTGATTGTTGTG
>Ga0315281_10014056_pt1 | contig 10810 bp, 9 predicted proteins | sample YL17G07_0_MG_FD_204540 | JGI IMG/M metagenome (GOLD analysis project Ga0315281, IMG submission 204540) | Sediment microbial communities from Yellowstone Lake, YNP, Wyoming, USA - YL17G07_0 | ecosystem: Environmental > Aquatic > Freshwater > Lake > Sediment | place: USA: Wyoming | collected... | reverse complement strand
GAGGCAAAGAAGACAGCAGATGTCCTCAATGAGTTCGTGAGGAGATCATTCGACATCCTCTCGGATCATCCAGTCAACAAGGTTAGGGTGAAGAAAGGGCTTCCTCCCGCAAATATAGTCCTGCCCAGAGGCGCTGGGAGCATAAACGAGCTCGAATCCATGGGAGCTCGATATGGGATGAAGTGCGCCGCTGTGGCGGGCGTGACGCTGGTCAAGGGGATATGCAGGCTGGTGGGGATGGAGGTTCCAGATGTGGAAGGTGCGACCGGGGGCCTCGATACCGACTACAAGGCGAAGGCGGAGGCTGCGCTCGGCCTGCTGAAGACGAATGATTTTGTCTTCGTGAATGTCAAGGCGGGGGATGTCGCGAGCCACGACGGGGATTTCAGGATGAAGGTGAGGGTCGTGGAGAGCATCGACGTGATGCTGGGCATTATACTGGAGGACCTACCGGACCAAGTGATAGTGGCGATCACATGCGATCACTCGACGCCCGTCTCGATCAAGGAGCACAGCGCCGATCCGGTCCCTCTCGCCATATCGGGCGGAGGCGGCAGGGTCGACGGCGTGAAGGATTTCGATGAGATATCCGCGGCGTCTGGAGCTCTTGGAAGAATCAGGGGGACGGACCTGATGCCCATAATGCTCGGAATGGCAGACAGAGCCAAGAAGTTCGGGTCGTAGTCGGGGGCCTTTGAAGAAAGGTCCTATGCCTTGAGAATGCTGTTTATCCGGTCCTCGTGGACATGCCCAATCACTTTCACGTTCGTTCTCGTAACGCCCTTCAACGATTCCAGGCGGTGTTTGATGCTCTGCGCAAGCTGCGCGCCGAGGGGACAGAAAGGTGATGTCGGCCGGAATGTCAGGCTCACGCTGTTCTTCGTCACTTTCAGTTCCGAGATCAGGCCCATTTCGTACACGCTGGTGTTGGTGTGTGGGTCGATTACCTCTTTCAAAGTCGATATGACTTGTTTCTCGGTCGGCATCTCTTGTCCCCTTGTCCACTATGGTTTCTTCTAGGCTGCCCTTGGTGCCATCTATTGTTTCGTCGTAGATTAATTTAGCGCAGGTCGAGTATGGTTCAAAGTTGCTGTCTCTGCTTCTTGAAGTAGTCAAGGACTATTTTTCTCTGGCCCTTCCTCAGGATCTCGGACAGGGTCGATGGCGACACGTCGAACATTCGGGCCAGCTCCCTCAGGCTTATGCGCTTCGGGTAGTCAAAATAACCTCTATCAAACGCCACATGGGTTATCTTGTCTTGGCGTTCTGTCAAGCTTTCCTTGTCGTCGATCTTCGTCAGCTTGACGAGTTCTGCCACGACGCTCTTCGTCTTCAGCCGATCGAATATCCCCTTGAGGACGTCCTTGTCGCTCATTACCAGAGTCCACTCGACCTTCCCAGCACTCTTGGTCTCGGCAGATATGAGGAAACAATCCGAGTCCGTCAAGATCCTGCAGATGTCGCACCTTGAGGTCGTCACCGCGCCCACGATTTTCCCGCGCTCGGTCATGGTCGTGTCGACCTTGGACACGAGGGGATTCTTGCGGATGTCCTTGAGAACCTCGTCCATTATGTCCTGGGGGCCCGCAATCTCCACTAGGTCCTTGACCCCTCTCTCGGAGTAGGGGATCCTGTCGAGGACCTTTATGGTGACAGGATACTTCTCTGGGATTTCGCTCATCCAGTTCTGCGGTATCTTGAGTGAAATCACTGCTTCCATCATAGTGCGCAACGTCCCCCGACGAATTGCTTGTCCGCTGATTGGTGCGTCGATATATCAATCTTGAGGCCCCTTTGTCCAAACAGGCGTGCGTTCCCTGAGGAGGAGCGCACTTTCACGTATCTGGTCTACCAGCTTTTAAGCCCGTGATGTAGATGCACTTCTTGGATGGACCTGGGTCTTTTCGAGCAATCCCGCTCGATGGTGGACAACTCCTCCATGTTCGAGGAGATTTTGTCTTTGCAGAATGTCTCAGCTCGATCTTCGCGATGCGTGTACTGCAAGGGCTCGAAGATGCTCTGTGGGAAGGAAAGATGTTCAGTCATCGCTAGGTTCTATTCGTCTTCGAGATTAAGGAACAGGTTCGACACCCTCGAGCTCGACGGAGCATGCCCCCCAAGCGTCTTCGTCGGAAGGATAGGATACCCGAGCGTGTCCATCGGTCCGATGATTCCCCCAGTCCATGGGGATACCTCCTTGATGGACACCCCGGAGAAATGGGTCGGGCTTCCGATCGACGACATCATAGATTTCCGATCGAACCTTGTCCGAGGGATGCACAAGGTCGATGTGGGAGATGTCGACAGCCCGGACAAGCTGGTCACCAGGACAAGGGATCTTGCATTGGCAAGGGACCCGCCGGACGTGGTCGCGGAGTTCAAAAGGAAACCTGCGGGAAGGCTGACGGTGGACGATGACGTCCAACCCTTTGGACCTTCAGCACCTTTGAGCAGATTTGACGTCTCGAACTACAGGTTCGACGACAGGCTTGAGAAGGCATTCTACGACACCGACCTCAAGGCCAGAGATGCGGTCGTGTCGCTCTACAAGTCCGGGACTCTCATCTCGCAGATACAGAGGGCCTTCAGCGTCGGTGCGTTCGGTGTGGGCAAGAGGAGACGTTTCGTCCCCACGCGCTGGAGCATCACAGCAGTGGACTCCAACCTGGGGCTTCACATGCTGGAGACTACGAAGAATCAGCCGTTCATAAACGAGTACAGGGTCTACGAGACCCAGAGCCTGGACAACCGCTGGGCCATCCTCATGCTGCCGACAAGCTGGAGGTACGAGCTCATCGAGGCGTGGTACCCCAACACTGCGTGGAACCCGTATGGGGACAAGATCGCCATCATGTCGGATTGGGAGTTCTATGACGGCAGGACCAATTATGCGAGCATCGGCGGATGCTACTATGCCGCGAGGTTCGCTGTCAATGAGCTCCTCCAGAAAGAAGGGAGACAGGCCGGGGTTTCAATAATGAGAGAATCCCATCCTGGATACATACTCCCGGTCGGTGTCTGGAACGTGCGCGAGAACGTGAGGGCGGCGCTGAGGACACCCCCCATGAAATTTGCCACACTCAAGGAGGCGTTGACCCGTATCTCGACCCTTATGGACATTCCGATGTCAAGATGGATCAAGAACAGCGCCGTGCTCAAGGATGCCCTCTACCAGAGAAGGGTCGACGACCTGTGGGGATGATATCAGTGGATGTCCGGCTGAGACAATGCAAGAGGGCGGCCTCTCCGTCGAGACTCCCAGGTCTGGACTGGGCCATCAATCCTTACCGAGGATGTGCCCACTCCTGCGCATATTGCTACGCCCAGGACGTGACAAGATTCGAGCCATCGAGATCGTGGGGAGAAGTGGTAGAGGTCAAGATTGGAATTGTACAGAGCCTGAAGAGAGAACTTGAGAAGGAGCGTTCAGCGGGGGTGTACGGTATCGGAACAGTGACGGATCCTTACCAACCCCTGGAGGAGGAATACGAGCTCACCAGGGGCTGCCTGGCTCTGCTCAAGAGGCACGCGGCGAGAGCGAGCATCCTAACGAAGTCCGATCTCGTATTGCGCGACCTGGACATCCTGAGATCATGGACAGGCGTAGAGGTCGGGATCAGCATAGGGTGCGCGGATCGAGAGGTGGCAAAGCTGCTCGAACCCGGGGCTGCCACCCCCGACAAGCGATTTAGGGCATTGCAGAAGCTTTCCGGAGAGGGTGTTTCCACATACCTGATGGCCGCGCCGATCGTCCGTGGTCTCTCCGATTCAAAAGGGTCCATCGCCGAACTGGTGAGGCTTGCAGCTGAATCTGGTGTCCATCGGATCATCTGGGACAAGTACAATCCGAAGCCGATGGCTTCTGAGCGTATGGCGAAAGCGCTTTCATCCGCTGGTCTCGAGATGGGAGCACACCACACGGCAGCGGACGCGGAGAGCATACGCAAGGCCTTCATCGAGGAATGCCGTCGTTCTGGAATAGATCTTGAAGAGGCTTTTTGAAATGCACGAACGTATGGTCATCCTTCCAGATGATGGTCCATAGAAGGGACATGCCGGAACCCACTTGCTGGCCAGTCCATCAAGTGGTCGAGTCGTGATGGCGGAATGATTATATAGAAGCTCATTCATATTCGAGCCTCCGGAGGCACAGTAATGCTAGGAAACCAGCCTATTATCATACTTAAGGAAGGAACGGAGTCGACGAGGGGCAAGACAGCTCACAACAACAACATAATGGCCGCAAGAGCAGTCGCCGACGCCGTGAGAAGCACGCTTGGTCCGAAGGGAATGGACAAGATGCTTGTGGACAGCATGGGAGATATCGTCATAACGAACGACGGTGCAACGATCCTGAAGGAACTCGACATCGAGCACCCCGCCGCCAAGATGGTCGTCGAGGTCGCCAAGACCCAGGACAACGAATGCGGCGACGGCACGACCTCTGCGGTCGTAATTGCTGGAGAGCTTCTGAAGAAGTCTGAAGCGCTGATCGAGGCGAACATCCATCCAACCGTGATATCCAATGGCTTCAGGTTGGCCGCGCAGGAGGCGCATAAGATACTCAAGAACATCGGCTTCGAGGTCTCCCCGACGGACAAGAAGACTCTGAAACTCATCGCAAACACGGCGATGACCGGAAAGGGTGTAGGTGGAGAGCGCGAGATTCTTTCTGATATCGCAGTCGATGCCGTCACTTCGATCTCCGAGAAATCCGATGGCGTGTGGACAGCCGACATAGACAACATCCAGGTGGAGAAGAAGCACGGAGGCTCGGTCTCCGACACCAAGCTCATTAAAGGGATAATACTAGACAAGGAGCGAGTCCACCCACGCATGCCGCGCGTCCTGAAGAACGCGAAGATAGCACTCATCGACTCTGCGCTCGAGATCAAGAAGACCGAGGTCGAGGCGAAGATCCAGATAAGAGATCCCGCTCAGATGCAGAAGTTCCTGGACGAGGAAGAGCGCACCCTGAAAGAAATGGTCGACAAGGTCAAGAAGTCCGGCGCAAACGTACTGATTTGCGAGAAGGGGATAGACGACCTCTCTCAGCACTATCTCGCGAAAGAAGGCATCTACGCCGTTCGAAGGGTAAAGCGCTCGGATATGGAGAAGCTCTCAAAGGCGACGGGCGCTAAGATCATCACGAACTTGGACGACTTGAAGCAATCAGAGCTAGGAGCCGCGGAACAGGTCGAGGAAGTGAAGATCGCGGATTCCGATATGACATTCGTGACTGGCTGCAAGAACCCGAAAGCCGTGTCAATCCTGGTCAGGGGTGGCACGGAACACGTCGTCGATGAAGTCGAGCGTGCTCTGCATGACGCCCTGAAGGTGGTCGCAGTGGCCATCGAGGACGGCGTGGCAGTCCCAGGTGGAGGAGCTCCGGAGATCGAGCTCGCCATCAAATTGAGGGACTACGGACAGAGCGTCGGCGGCAGGGAACAGCTCGCGATTGAAGCCTTCGCCGAAGCACTCGAGATAATACCATGGACCCTCGCAGAGAACGCCGGAATGGACTCGATGGATATAGTCATCGAGCTCAAGAACGCCCATGCAAAGAAGGCCGGCAGGAATTTCGGAGTGAACGTGCTGGAAGGAAAGGTTTCGGACATGCTCATCGCCAAGGTCATCGAGCCTTTGAGGGTGAAGACCCAGGCACTGGAATCTGCCACCGAGGTTGCTTCGATGATCCTGAGGATCGACGATGTCATAGCCTCCAAGAAGAGCCCGATGCCGTCAGGACCACCGGGAGGACCTGGTGGCATGGGTGGCATGGGCGGAATGCCTCCGGGCATGATGTAAGCGAACCTTCCCCGGGTTGAAGCCGACCTGAAACCACTTATTATTATTCTTCATTTTCTATTGTTATCAGAGCCTGCTCCGTTTCGCTGCACAGCTGTGCGTATCTAGCTCTCATCTCGGGCAGAACCTGGGTATCCTTGCTCCATCTTCGGATGGCCGGAATCGTATCCCTCAAGTGCGCTGCGTCCTTGTATTTCGCTGCAATTTTCAACTCGACCGATGCGGCTTCGTAGTGAGCCCGATCCACTTCTTCTGGGTTCGCAGTTATCACGTCTTTCGTGAGCACCAAACCCGCCTTTTTCACCGTATCGATTTCCACAATTTCGTGAACGACCAGCCACGGGTTCTTCAGCACTTCATCGAGCGTTATGTCTGGGTACAACGTGTCTGCTTCAAACCACTTCGCGACATCTTCCGCTGACACATCGCACGTTCTGCCAAGTCTCCCTAAGACCTGCGTCGCGGATTGCAGTGCGTTTTCGATATCTGATCTCGTCGCCATGTCCCCCACCGTCCCTTTCCGAATCACCATATTGTGAGGCTATCGTCCTTTTTTCTGGCGCATCCTCCTCTGCATCTGGCTTGATCCTGTGCGGTTCGTCTTTGCTCTTTTTTGTTCGGTCGCATCCTCGCGCGCTCCACCAGCTCCGAAGTCACACCTCATTTTTGCAGTCATCTGCGCCAATGTGCAAGGGCTTCGTAGGATGAATCATGGTGGTCTTTTGCATATGATTTCTTGCATAATTCGTGGCTTGATCGAGGCATGAGCACGGCGGAAATTGCCCTCGATATGCACTTTTGCTGATGCGTTTTGTTCCATATTTAGCTGTGAGCTATTTCATTATACTTTGAACTACATCTAGGCTTACTATGATATGTCTGATGCGGATGCCAATCGGGGCTGCTCTTGGTCAGCCGCTTCGGAGAATTATGTCCATCATTCATTTGGAGGGTGCCTGATCGACCTGCCTGGCTACCTTGGTTGAAAGCCGGGGTATGTGAACGAGTGATCGAGCGATTTCCTTCGCATCATTGCTCCGGAAGTCGTGGAATCTTGTGCGCAGGATGCCATGTCATAGCATGGCATACCATACGCGCCGTGCTATAAAATGTCAAGCCGTCAGCCTCTGTCGGACGGAATTATCGATTTTGTGCAGAAAGGTATAGCTAAGATAGATAGTTAATTTACAAGTTTATCTATGAGGTATAATTGACCTGTGGGGCTTGCCCCCGTAGGGGGCAACGGGTGATCTGAGCTCACAAGAACAAGATTTTGCAGTAGAAGTCAAGGGGTTTTTCAAGATTTCGGGCGTACCGTGTCATTATTTAGCATTCACTGAGCACGTTCCGAAGGCTGGGCATCGAGGATCAACAGAGCTCCAAGTCAAAAACGGCGACAAATAGGGTATTTGTTGCCGCTTTTTCCGATGGAAACAAGGTCGAGAGGGGGCGGAGGGCATCTTGGGACCAAAATGCGACATTTTTATATAGACACAAACCGATGCTTTGTCGGACATTCGTCGGAAGGATGTCCGGATCGGCGGGATGGGAATAGACCATGCGAAAGTATCTCAAGCAGGATGAGCTCAAAGCCCTGCTAGAGGCGCCAAAGCGAATGAGAGATCGTCTCATAATCAAACTTCTCTACGAAACGGGGATGAGGGTCGGCGAGCTAACAGCCTTGACAATTGGTGACGTGGAGCTCGAGGCCAGCGAGATCACGATACAACAGGCGAAGAGGCACGAGGAAGGAAGGAAGGTTCCCCTTGTGAACAGCTGGACTAAGACGATGCTGCGCGACTACATTGGTACGCGCAAGATCCGAAAGGATCCTTTGTTCGTGTCCAACAAACGCGGCGCGCTCTCCAGACGACAGGTGGAGCGACTCATGGAAAAATACGGCGAGATCGCCGGTCTGGATAAGGACAAAAGGCATCCGCACGTTCTTAGACACACTCATGCAGTGCAGGCGTTGAAGTCAGGCATCGATCTGCGCACACTCCAGCAGAACCTTGGGCATTCCAGCATCGAGGTCACGGCAATCTATCTCACGATGGACATCGACGACAGAAAAGAGGAGTACTCCAAGCATCCACTGCCCGGGATGGGCGAGACTGGTGTCTCCCAGACGAACGGAGAAGAGCATGGACAGGTGGAAGCGCCTGTCGCCTCGAATCACACGAGCTCCTTCGTGCTGTCGGAGTGATGTTTAGCTAGATGGTATACTAATGTACTGAAGATGATTCCTAGCTATACTCTTATCTCTCCGTGCTGAAACGAATCCTTTTCCAGTCGGATGCGTGCACTTTCTCCCAATCTGCGGATTAGTCTATAATACACGGCCGGAGCTTTCGTTATTTGATGCAGGACGAATGGACCGAGAAGTATCGGCCGAAGTCCCTGTCGCAGATCATCGGAAATGAAGCGGCTGCGAATGAGATGAGACGCTGGGGCGAGTCATGGAAGAATGGAGTGCCGCGCACCAAGGCGTTGACTCTCCAAGGCGAACCTGGAACGGGCAAGACCAGCGCTGCGCTGGCTCTAGCCGGCGACATGGGCTGGGATGCCATAGAGATGAATGCCTCAGACCACAGAAATGCCGTGTCGATCAAGAAGGTTGCCGGCCTGGGATCGGCTGGGCAGACCTTCTCTCCGACCGGGGAGTTCCTCTCATCGAATCAGGGCCACAGGAAACTGGTCATACTCGACGAGGCAGACAACCTATTCGGAAGGGAGGACTATGGCGGAGCCAAAGCCATAGTGGAGACGATCCGTGAATCTGGACAGCCGATCGTCCTGATCGTGAACGACTACTACGAGCTGACCAGGAAGGCATCCGCGATCAAGACTCTGACCGAGAAGATCACTTTCAAGAGCCTGGATCAGAGGTCGGTTGTCAAGGCATTGGGATCGATTGCCCACCAGGAACACGTGACGATTTCCGAGGCCATCCTCGATCAGATCGCGAAGAATTCTGGGGGCGACATGCGAGCCGCCGTGAACGACCTGCAGATGATGGTGGAAGGGAAGACGGTCATAGGTGCGGAAGACACTCAAGCTATGGGCAAGAGGAACCAGAAGATGGAGCTGGACGAGTCCCTTCGGGCGATGTTCGGGGCCCGGACCCTGAGAGAGGCCCGCGACGCAACCCTCGACCTCGACGAGACCCCAGACGACCTGGAGAAATGGATCGAGGAAGCGATTCCGCCCGAGATGCCCCATCCGGAAGATATGGCCGAGGCGTTCGACGCACTTTCCCGATCCGATATCTACCTCGGCAGGACCAGGAGGCACCAATACTACGGGTTCTGGTCTTACGCCAAAGAGCTGATGACCGGCGGGGTCGCACTCTCCAGGAGGCACGGTCCGCGACCGAACGTCTACAGTTACAGGTTTCCGGGGTACTTCACACTCCTTTCCAGATCGAAGGGGCCGCGCGCCGCCCGGGAATCTATCACCAGCAAGATGGTGGAGTTCCTCCACACCTCGAAGAGGGAGATGAACGAGTCTATGCTGCCTTATCTCTCGATACTGGCCAAGAACGATAGCCAGCTTCTCGTGAGACTTGTCCGGGACCTCGCCCTGGACGAGGGCGACATCGCTTTTCTTCTGGGTGAAGAACCTGATTCGGACCGGGTCCAGATGATAGTATCGCAGGTCAAGGGTGATGAAACATCCAAGCCCGATGCAAAGGCAGATGCAAGACCGTCGCGGAGGCGTGGTGGTCTTGGAGAATTCTGAGAGGTCTCATCCTTGGATCCAAGTGTGAAAGAACATCTGGTGAGGCAGCAATACCGGCTGGTAGGTGAAAGCGGAGCGGTGAAGCTCTGTCACTGGATGCGGCAGAAGCTCATCTACGGGAGGCCATGCTACAAGGAGGAGTTCTACGGGATCCAATCGCACCGATGCCTACAGATGACGCCAGCGGTCAACGCATGCAACTACAGATGTTTGTTCTGCTGGAGATTCCACGGCATGACTGGCTTCGATCAATCGGGATATCCAGAACCTGAGGAACTGTTGGAGAAGTGCCTCGCGGAGCAGCGGCTTCTGGTGTCCGGGTTCAAAGGCGATGAGCGATGTCTCCCAGAGCTATGGAAGGAGGCTAGGAGCCCTAACCAGGTCGCAATCTCTCTATCTGGCGAACCGACGCTGTATCCAGAACTGGGGGAGTTCATAGAGCTGTGCAAGAGGAGGGGGATGACCACGTTCCTCGTCACGAATGGGTCTGTTCCAAAGGCGATCGAGAACCTCTCAACCATGCCCACCCAGCTCTACGTGACCGTCGCCGCGCCGAACGAAGACCTGTTCAAGCGGCTCTGCGTGCCTCAGTTCCCAAGCGCGTGGAGCAAGCTGATGGAGACCCTGGAGCTCCTCCCGTCGCTGTCCACGAGGACCGTCATCAGGCACACGCTGGTGAAGGACTGGAACATGGGTTGGGAGGAGGACTACGCCCGTCTGGACGAACTCGCCGACCCGATTTTTATCGAACCTAAAGGATATGTCTTTGTCGGTGATTCCAGGACCCGAATGACGATGGACAATATGCCCTCCCATGCGTCTGTCCGCGAGTTCTCAGCGAGACTGGCGAAAAGGCTCTCCCTCGAGCTACTGGGCGAGAGGGAGGACAGCAGGGTTGTGCTGATAGGCGAGAAGAACGCGAAGATGCGGGTCAGGACCTAGTTCATTTCAGGCGGATAGTCTCCAGGTTCATAGGCGCCCTCGTCTCTATGCCGAACTTCTTGTAGAGCGTGCTGGCAAGATCCGAGCACTTGAAATCCTCCCCATGGCCGATTATTATCCTTTCTGGCCTTGGTTCGAGGGTGCTGATGAAGTTGACCAGCTGTCTCCGGTCGGAGTGGCCTGAGAATCCATCGACGGTCTCGACATCCATCTTCATGTGGAGCGTCAGCGGTTTCCCTTTGTCCTGAAGCGAGATGTCGCTCCATCCCTTCTGTATCTTCCGGCCCATCGTCCCTTCGCCCTGGTAACCGACGAAGAC
>Ga0315281_10014055_pt1 | contig 10811 bp, 9 predicted proteins | sample YL17G07_0_MG_FD_204540 | JGI IMG/M metagenome (GOLD analysis project Ga0315281, IMG submission 204540) | Sediment microbial communities from Yellowstone Lake, YNP, Wyoming, USA - YL17G07_0 | ecosystem: Environmental > Aquatic > Freshwater > Lake > Sediment | place: USA: Wyoming | collected... | reverse complement strand
TCACACTATACGACCAGGCGATAGAGCTATCGAAGGAGTACGCGAGGCAAAACAAGAAGAAACCGATTGCGCTGGAATCGTTCGGTAACTTCCTCAAGGCACAACACTTCTCTGGTAGTGCCGATACCCCGCTCGTAAAGGCGCTCTTCGTCATTGTCGAGACGCTAAAGCACTTTATAGATACCGACCGAGACACCATCTGGGCGTTCGTCCTAAAGAATACCTATAAGCCACTCTTCCTCAAAGGCAAGTTCGATTTCATCATGGGCAACCCGCCCTGGATCGCCTTCCGCTATATGGAACCCCTCTATCAAACCTTTCTTAAAAAGCAAATCGCCGAGGAATACAAGTTGCTTACTGGACGCGGGGAACTGATTACCCATCTTGAGGTAGCAACTCTCTTTCTCGTGCGTGGGGCCGACCTGTATCTCAAGAAAAATGGGACGATTGCCTTCGTCTTACCCAGGAGCCTGTTCAGCGCAGACCAGCACGACGGATTGCGCAAACGCACCTTCAAGTTCAGCGAAAACACGATACAGACGCTTTACTGGCATGAGATTTGGGACTGCGAAAATGTTGCTCCGTTGTTCAATGTGCCTTCCTGTGTTGTAATAGCAGACAAGAAAGAGCTTTCCCGTCCCTCGCGTTCCACACCTGTAGAAAAAGACGTCAAGGTTATCGCTGGACAAATCCTGAGTGGGAAACTGGAACGGAAAAACGCCTCGCTTGCTGAGACTGAAAAAGACCTCACAATAGAGGATGTTGAGTTCTCCCTTCACACGCGTGGCAAGCGTTCCTTCTGGGCAACCGGTAAAGGTGCCAGAGTGCAAGCAGCGAGTTTTTACAAGAAACGCTTCGCAGAGGGTGCGACGATTGTTCCTCGTTCGTTCTGGTTCGTGCAGGTGAAGCCATCGTCGCTTGGTTTCAATCCCGACCTGCCGCCGTTAGAGACAGCCGACCGAGCCAGGGAGGAAGCGAAGGATGCATACAAAAGTGTGTTTTTCAAAGGCACCGTTGAAAGCCGTTTTCTTTACGCCACCCTGCTCTCCACGGATCTGCTTCCCTTCGGGTGTTTGGACTACCGCCTGGTGGTGCTGCCCATCGAGGCTTCCGGAGACCACTACAAACTAATCGACACGGATGAAGCACACAAGCACGGCTTCCTTAATCTGGCTCACTGGCTGAAAAATGCGGAAAACGAATGGAATGTACGCCGTGGAGCAAAAGCAGAACAGATGACCATCTACGAAAGGCTCGACCGAGTCCATGGATTAACCAATCAGAATCCACAAGCAAAGTATCGGGTCCTGTATCCCATGTCAGCGACATATCTATGTGCTGCTGTGCAAAGGTATGATGAGATTATCCTCAATATTGGGGGACAAAATATAAGAGTCTCCGGATTTTTAGCAGATTATAAACTGTTTGAGTTCGAGACAAATAATGAAAAGGAAGCATTCTATTTAGCAGCCTTCTTGAACGCTCAGATCATTGATAGATTGATAAAGCCGATGCAAAGCCGCGGTTTGTGGGGGCCCCGTGACATCTGTAAGAAAGTACTCGAACTCCCCATCCCCCAATTCGACGAGAAAAACGAAGTCCACATGAATCTGGCAAAACTGGGCAAAAAGTGCAGCGCCAAGGTCGATAAGTGGCTGGTAAGTGGAGGCACAGGCAATATCAAGAGCATCGGCAAGCTGCGCTCTATGGTGCGCCTAATGCTGAGCCAAGAGCTGGCTGAAATTGACGAACTGGTTAAAAAGATTCTAGGATAGGATGTAGATTTTATTAAATCCTCTCTCCCCTGGCGGGAGAGAGTTAAAGCCTGTCCTGAGCCCGTCGAAGGATGAGGGGGATTGAATCCGTTTAGGGAGGCTGCGACATGGTGAGTAACTACACCGCTAAATACACAAAAATAAGCTCCGGCTATATGGGCCAATTGGTGGAGTGGCCCGAGGTGATAACCGAAGGCAAAACATTGGACGAATGCAGACAACTGCTCAAGGACGCCCTACAAGAGATGATAAAGGCATATCGGCAACAGGGTAAGGAAATCCCCATCGGCGGCGCTCTCCTGGAGCAACTACCTGTAGTGATTTAGCATGTCTGTAAAGCGAAGCGACCTGATTAAATATCTGGAAGAACATGGATTCTACTTGCTGCGTGAAGGCAGCAAACACTCTATATACACCAATGACACCAAAACAATACCCGTTAAAAGGCATCGAACGCTCGATAGAATAACAGTCAACGAATTGTGCAAACAGGCTGGATTGAAGCCAAGGTTTTAACCTTGGCAAGCCCAGATTACTCATAATGGGGCCATTGCACCGCGACCTCTAACACCTCTCCTTAGAAGAGAAGCCCCTATATTTATCATCGCAGGCGTCGTTGTCGCCGCTCAAAACCTGGTTTATACTAGCATCATCTTGAACAAGAGGTTGAATATGGGTCCGTTAGAGGGAATAAAGGTCCTCGACCTGTCGTTGTACGGGCCGGGCAGGTACTGCTCGATGATTCTGGCTGACCTCGGCGCTGAGGTGATTACGGTCGAGATTCCACGCAGCACCGGGAAGATGTTCGGCATGATGACCAGCGATACGGAGGCGCATTACATCGGCCTCAACCGCAATAAGAAGTCCATCGCTCTCAATATTAAGAAGGACGAGGGCAAGGAGATTTTCTACCGCCTGGCGGAGAAGGTGGACGTTATCCTGGAGACGAACCGCCCGGGGACGCTCAAACGCAGGGGCATGGACTACGAGACGGTGAGCAAGCTCAATCCCCGCATTATCTGCTGCTCTATCACAGGCTACGGTCAGACCGGCCCCTACGCCCGCAGGCCGGGACATGACATCAATTTCGTCGCTATGTCAGGCATCCTGGGGCTCAGCGGCAGCAGGAACGGCCCGCCTTCGTACATCGTCTCGCCCATGATCGCCGATGTCCTGGGAGGCACTAACCAGGCTGTCATCGCTATCATCGCCGCCCTGTTCGCCCGCGACAGGACAGGCAGGGGGCAGTATATAGACGTCTCCAGTACCGATGGGGCGGTGTTCTATCACTGGGTACACGCGCCACAGTTCTTCCGCGACGGGATTTCGCCGGAGCGTGCGGAGTCGCCTACCGGCAGCGACGTGGCCTGGATGAACATTTATAAAGCTAAGGACGATAAGTACTTCACCATAGGCTGCTTCGAGCCCTGGCTCTGGGGCAATCTGTGCAAGCTGGTGGGCAGGGAAGACCTGATACCGAAGCACTTCGGCTCTTTCGAGGAGCAGCAGGAGTCTTACCAGGCGCTCTCCGAGGTCTTTGCCACCAGGGACAGGGACGAGTGGCTGAAAGCGCTGGACGAGGCGGATGTCTGCGTCGCCCCGGTGTACAACTTCGAGGAGATGTTCGCCGACCCTCACTACAGGGACCACAAGGTCGTGGTGGAGATGGAGCATCCCAAGCTGGGCAAGGTGAAGATGTTGAATACGCCGTTCAAGCTGTCCGATACGCCGGCTGCGGTGAGGACGAGGCCGCCGCTGTGGGCGGAGCACACCAGGGAGGTGCTGGGCGAGCTGCTGGGGTACAGCAAGAGGAAGATAGACCGCCTGCTCAAGGATGAGGTCATAGAATGAGGGGGAAAAACTTGGGCGCTAAATCCCCCTGCATCCCCCTTTACAAAAGGGGGAGTTTGGGCGCGAGGAGATTGCCGCGTCGTCTGCCAGGGGCGGACTCCTCGCAATGACATGCGAGAAGGGTGCCTGGATTCCTGCTTTCGCAGGAATGACATGTCTGTAATGCCCGCTCGGGAAAAGGGAAGGTGCGTTGAAATTTTTTCCTCTCCCTTGACGGGAGAGGCTAGGTGAGGGTGAAGACGCCCTGATCATATAGATAAGGAGTGAAAAACATGGGGCCACTGGAAGGCATAAAGGTTGTAGACCTGTCGCGCAACAGCCCGGGCAGGTACACCACGATGATTATGGCCGACTTCGGCGCCGAGGTCATCACGGTGGAGACGCCCCGCACCACGGGCACGCAGTCATTCATGTTCACGGACGACACCTGGTTCCGCTACGTGGGCATGAACTGCAACAAGAAAAGCATCGCTGTCAACCTCAAGCATCCCAAAGGGCAGGAGATTGTACACAGTCTGGTGGATAAAGCGGATGTCTTCGTCGAAGGGTTCCGCCCCGGCGCCGCGGCGAGGCTGGGGATGGGTTACGAGACGCTGAGCCAGCGCAACCCGAGGCTGATTTACTGCGCCATCACGGGCTACGGACAGGACAGCCCCTATGTGAACAGGGGCGCGCACGATATCAACGTGGTAGCTTTGACGGGCATACTGGGGGCCACCGGCTCTAAAGACGGGCCGCCGATCCACGTTATCTCGCCACAGATAGCGGATATGGCGGGCGGCAATATCCAGGCGATAAGCTCCATCCTGGCGGCCCTCTACGCCAGGGAGAAAACAGGCAAGGGTCAGTTCATCGATGTGTCCATCACGGACGGGATGATGTTCATGAACTGGGTGATGAACCTGCGCTACCTCATAAACGGCTTCGTGGCGGAGCGCAGCGAGCTTCCCACGGGCAGCGACATGGCATGGCTGAATGTGTACAAGACCAAAGACGGCAGCTATCTCGCTTTATCCTGCCTGGAGCCCCATACCTGGGCCAATCTGTGCAAGCTGGTGGGCAGGGAGGACCTCGTGCCGCACCATTTCTCCACGATGGAGAAGCAGAAGGAGATTTACGATGCTTTCTGCCAGATTTTCGCCGCCAGGGACAGGGCAGAGTGGCTCAAGCTGTTCGATGAGGCCGATGTGGCGGGGGCGCCGGTGAACACGGTGGCGGAAGCACTGTCCGACCCGCATGTGGTGTACAAGGGGCTGGTGGTGGAGGTAGACCATCCCAAGCTGGGCAAAGTTAAGCTTTTGAAGAGTCCGTACCGGTTCTCGGAGACGCCGGTGAAGCCGAGGCAGCGCCCACCGCTTTATGGCGAAAACACCGAGGAGATACTGAAAGGCGTGATGGGCTTTAAGAAGAAGGAGATTGCGCAGCTGCGCAAAGATGGCGTGATAGAGTAGGAAGGAGCGTTGACTCCCGCCCTACTCGCCCATAATCTGGAGCACGATGTCGCGGGAGCGTGCTCTGTTGTCGAAATCGGCGAGGATGATCTGCTGCCAGGTGCCCAGGGTCAGCCTCTTGTTCACGAAGGGGACCACCAGGGAAGCGCCCAGCAGCGAGGCGCGCACATGGGAGTAGCCGTTGCCGTCGCCCCAGGTGGCATCATGACGGTAGGTCATGTTCCGGGGCACCAGCCTCTCCCACATGGACTCTAAATCGCTGAGCACGCCGCGCTCGAACTCTATGGTGGTCAGGCCGGCCGTGGAGCCCGCCACGAAGATGCTCACTGTGCCGTTGCTGACGCCTGACTGCTCCACTTTTTGAGCTACCTTGTCCGTTATATCGATGAAGTCGCAGTTGCCCTTTGTCTGGACGTGGATACTTGTATTGCTCACCATTTTATTCCCCCTGTTGCGCAAAGCTCGCTGAGATTATAGCAGAAGTCAATTAATGATATAATGAAGGCTACCGAAAAAAGGATTGCCGATGGACTTTTTTGAGACTGTTAAAAAGAGGCGCAGCGTCTGCCGGTTCAGCGACCGGCCGGTGGCGAACAAGGACATTATGGACATGCTCGAGGCAGCCATACTGGCGCCCAGCGCTACCAACGAGCAGCCCTGGTATTTCATCGTGATCAGGGATAAGAACGTCAGAGAGGCAATGCGAGACGTAGTCAACGCCATGGTCGAGGCTGTGACGGCGGCCACCGACGACAAACAGCGAAAGAAACGGCTGGCCTGGATGCAATCCTACAGCACCCATTTCGCCGATGCGCCGGTAGCTATCGCGGTGCTGGCGCGGCCCTGGGTGGGGGGAGGCTACAGCGAAGCGACGGACCCGGCGCGCCGCGACCTGGCTCTGGAGAGCGTGGCGATGGCAGTAGCCCATCTTCAATTGGCAGCTACAGCGCTCGGTTACAGCAGTTGCTTTGCCAGCAGCCCCGCCGAGTTCGCCCGTGAGGAAATCGAGGCAATCCTAAATGTGGAAAAGCCCTGGTTCCTGGTGGGCATCATATCCCTGGGGATAGCTGCGAAGCGGCCAGGAAAGAGGCCGTCGCGCAAATCTGTGGCAGAGGTCTGCACCTTTATCGGATAGAAAATGAAGATTCTCGGTATTGAGACATCGTGCGATGAGACCGCCGCTGCCGTGGTCGAGGACGGCACCAAGATATTATCCAACGTCATCTCGTCTCAGGTTGAGATACACAGCCGCTACGGCGGCATCGTGCCGGAGGTCGCTTCCCGCCAGCATCTGCTGTCCATCATGCCCATAGTGGAAAAGGCACTGGCGGATGCTAAGGTGAGCCACAGCGACCTCTCGGCCATCGCGGTCACCAACGGCCCCGGCCTGGCAGGCTCGCTGCTGGTGGGCGTCAACTTCGCCAAAGCATTGGCGCTGGCCTGGGGTCTGCCGCTGGTCAGCGTGAACCACCTTGAAGCGCATATCTATGCCAACTGGCTGGGAACCGATAAACCTGCCTTTCCGGCAATCTCGCTCATAGTCTCAGGCGGACATACCGAACTCGTTTTGCTCAAAGGCCACGGGGAAATCGCGAGGCTGGGCCGGACGAGGGACGATGCTGCGGGAGAGGCCTTCGATAAGGTGGCGCGAGCGCTAGGCATGGGCTACCCAGGTGGGCCTGTTATTGAGAAGGCTACCCAGGGCGTAACTTCCACTCGTCGACTGCCCCGGGCCTGGCTCAGGGGGAGCGATGATTTCAGCTTCAGCGGAATCAAGACAGCGGCGGTGCGGCTGGCTGAGGAGTTGAAAATCCCGGCCTCGGCCAATCCCAATTCACTGGCGCTGGACATCGCCGCCAGCTTCCAGGAGGCGGTGGTGGATGTGCTAGTCACCAAAACAGTGGCCGCAGCCGGCAAACACGGGGTGAGCCAGATATTGCTCGCGGGCGGTGTGGCCGCCAACAAGCTGCTGCGCGAGACCATGGCACGCCGCTCGCCGATACCGGTATTGATCCCGCCGATTATCCTGTGCACCGACAACGCCGCCATGGTGGCCTCATGTGGCTACTTCAGGCTGCTTCAGGGTAAGGTCGCCGAGTGGGACCTGGATGTGCTGCCAGGGCTCAGCCTGGGGTCTGCTTAAGTCGAGCTTTCAGTGAGGTTTAGGCCGCGTGGGAGAGTTATTGCCCCGCATCCTGCCAATTCCTTGTTCACGGGACAAATATCGCACCTGCGCTGGCAGCAGAAGGTCTTGTCCAGATGGAGCAGCCCCTGCTGACGGCGCGCAGAATCCACCAGGCCGGAGGCCTTTGAGCCCAGCAGCCTGGTCAGGCCACGGGTTATCTCGTTCTCGTTCGACTTAGGGTAGATTCTATAAAGCCACAGGGCTGCCTCCGCTAAGCTGGTCTGGGAACTGGCCTCGGCCCAGGCGTAGGCGAAAGGCAGGGCGATATTGACCACGATCTCCCGCGCCCTGCTCTGACCGATGAGGGCGCGTCGGCCCGGGGAGCGACGGCCTTCGCCGGCCACGATGAAGCCTGCCTCGAGACGCCCGATATCCGAGCGGGACTCGCCCACCAGCCGCAGGACACCTTCAAGAAGACCTTCATCCCCGAAGCGGGCGAGCAGATGAGCTGCGCCGGTGAGGCGGCGGGCAGGGTGGTTCTCGGGGCGCACCCGGAACAGATGCCAGCGGGAGAGGCTCAGGGGCTTCCTGCCGCCCAGGCAGCGCCAGGCCAACCCTTTTTCACCATCATTGGGCAACAATCCTGCCATGCCCAGAAGCAGTGCCCTGAGCAGCACAACCCGCTCCCGATAACCCTTGTCTCGACAAACACTCTCTAGAACCGCCAGAGGCAAGCGGCAGGCCAACTCCTGGAACGTCTCCTTGTTTCTGGCATAGCCCAGCGCTGCCATGACACCCTGATACAGCACCTGAGCCGGCGGCTCTTGGCTCATGCTGGCGGCAAAACGAGATGCCTTCAGCCTGAATCGCTCCTCGCCGGTTTCATCGAGCAGTCTGCCCATCTCGTTGTCGCCGAGCCGACAGAGAGCATCATAGCAGGGCTCGGTGGGCACCATATTGAGACTGGCCCAGTAGCGCACCGCCGTCAATGAACCGCTAAGACAACGCTGCAAGCTCAGCGTGGGCACTGCCCTGCCACTCTGGAGAACCACCGGAGCATCTCCGTCCCAGACTACCTGAAGTATCAGCCCGTTATAACTGGGGTCGCAATGATGGCCGTGGCTTCTCCAGTCGCTGGCCTTGAGGTGAAGCTCCACGTCGCCGACCAGCAGTCCGCCGTCCTCGGTGGCGATGACAGCGCCCAGGAAATCGGGGCCGCTATCCCTGTTCTCCTTCCCCGGATAGACAACCTGGATTTTTTCACCGGAGCCGGCGACCAGGCTCTCCGCCGAAATCAGTTGTCTAGCCCAGATGCGGACTAAAAGGCGTTCATCGACCTTATCTATGACGCTACCTCCAAGTAACCCCGAGGATAGACACAGAATTCCTAAAACGCCACACGGTTTGTGTGCTCAACCTGCGAGGCCCCAGGATTCGATTTTGAAGTCTCCGCCCCTGGTGCCTGACTCAAACATCGTCCCCCATAGGTTTTTCGTCAGAAGACGCGCTGTATTTGAAGCCGGCTCGCTCGGCAATGATAGAGAGGAGAGTAACCGAGGTCCCCCTGGGACTGTACATCCCGGTCTCCCACTCGCTGATGGTCTGCTGGCGTGTCCCCAACTCATCTGCCAGCTCCTGCTGAGTCAGGCCCAGGTGAGCCCTAAGCGTTCTGATGCCCTCGCTGTCCCAGCGAACCTTTCTCTTCGACCTCATGGCGTGATTTTACACGGTTTCGTGTAAAAAGTCAATACCGCTTCGACAGGTCTGAGTCTGAAACTAGGGACTGGCGTACTCGATATCAGGACTGAACTGTTGCGCCTTGAGGACTGAACCAAGTAAAGATGTCCCCAGCCAGACCAGGATATTGAAATCCAGCGGACTGAAGACTGCCCAGGGCATGCCAGTCCCCTGTATTTACCTCTTTGCTCAGCTTCGCTGGAATCGGCATGGCACTGAAACAGACTGTTTAATTACGGACTGTTGACAGTCCATGTTATTTCTGTTATAATACCGACATCGGACTGCAAAGAATAGTCCTGAAAATCCAGAGTCCAAAGAGAAACGATGACTAATACCAGGGATGACGACTTAGAGGGACGCGGACTTATCCCGCCCTACGGGCCGGCGCGGGGGATGCTGCAGGCGCTGCATCTGCTGCGAAGAACCACGCCTCCCAGGATCGACAGCGATTTCCTGCGAGTCAGCAAGATCGCTCCGGGCAATGAATACAAGGTAGTGGGCGCGTTGAGGTTCCTGGGGCTCATCGATGAGGACGGCAAGCCCACAGAGGAGAGCCGCCTGCTGAAAACCAAAGGGACTACCTACACCCAGGCCCTGCAAGATATAGTCCGCAAAGCCTACTCGGGGGTATTTCACGGACTGCAATCAGACGGGGTAACACGTGAAAAAATCTACAACTACTTCGTCACCGAGGGCGGTTTGGGAGCCGAGATGGCAACCAAGGCCACCCGTTTCCTGGTCAAGCTGTGCCGGATGGCTGAAATCGAGCTGGCCCCAGAATTGCCAAGAGGGGCCCCCAGAGGAAAAAGAAAGGCAAAAGCTCAGCCACAATACTATGTCAAGTCCCAGGCCGAGCCTGGGGGCAGGGACTTCGACCTCCAGTCCCCTGCCGTGGTGTCTGCCCAATTCCCCATGGTGCTGGCGCTGACGCCTGAAATGGCGTCAATGAGCGTGGAGCAACTGACCAAGCTGTTTCGCAAGATGAGGGTTGCGCTGGAACAGTCCGCCGCCAGCCAAGGGGCTTAAGTCATTTGTCCCTACTCCTCTAAACCTAAAGCCCCTCCGTCATTGCAAGTCCTCCTTCTTTATCAATGCCATTTTTGCCATGTCATTACTACTGAAGGATGAAGCAACGACATGATAAATAAGACCCACCCCCGTTGCCCCTCCACCCCCAGATGTGCTACAATCTCTCGGCTACAAGAGGGATGAGATGTCAGACCTGAAATACTGGGTGGGGTTCAACCGCATACAGGGGCTGGGCCGCGCCAAGTTCTCGCTTCTGGAGGGCTATTTCGGCGACCTGGAGCGCGCCTGGAAAGCCAGTGCTTCAGAGCTCAAGGCGGCAGGACTGGATAGCAAGTCCATAGAGGCTGTAGTCGCCGCGCGGCCCGACATATCGCCGGACTCCGAACTGGAGAGGCTGGAGCGAAACCACATCAAAGCGCTCACCTGGAATGATCCTGCCTTCCCCGCCAGGCTCAAGGAAATCTACGATGTGCCGCCGGTGCTCTACGTCAGGGGAGATATCACCCCGGAGGACGAGTGGACTATCGCCGTGGTGGGCACCAGGCGGGCTACGATATACGGGCGGGAGGTGACCGAGCGCCTGGTTGCCGAACTGGTGCGCAACCGCATCACCGTGGTCAGCGGGCTAGCGCGCGGCATAGACTCCATAGCACACCGCACAGCGCTGGAGTCCGGAGGGCGCACCATCGCCGTGTTCGCCTGCGGGCTGGACACGGTCTACCCTCCGGAGAACGTGAAGCTGGCGCAGGCCATTATGGAGCACGGCGCGCTGGTAAGCGAGTACCCGCTGGGCACCAGGCCCAAGGCGGAACACTTCCCCCGCCGCAACCGCATCATGTC
>Ga0315281_10014054_pt1 | contig 10811 bp, 4 predicted proteins | sample YL17G07_0_MG_FD_204540 | JGI IMG/M metagenome (GOLD analysis project Ga0315281, IMG submission 204540) | Sediment microbial communities from Yellowstone Lake, YNP, Wyoming, USA - YL17G07_0 | ecosystem: Environmental > Aquatic > Freshwater > Lake > Sediment | place: USA: Wyoming | collected... | reverse complement strand
ATGATCTTATATCCGGCGCGCTCGGCGAGCATGACAGTATCCCGCCCGGCGCCATGAGCCCGGATAAGGAGCGCTCTCACCCCGAGGCCCCTGATCGGCTTCTTTATCTTCTTAATACCCGAGGCCTTCATCTTATCCACGACAATCTCGTTATGCACTATGTCGCCAAGCATATAGACTTCACGGCCCGACTTCGCGGCCTCCAGGGCGATAGCAAGCGCCCTCTTCACGCCGAAACAGAAACCCGCGCTCTTCGCGATCGTAAGCTTCATCTTTTATAAGCGGTAAATGAGGGTGATGCTATCATGTCTTTTTATCTCTCGCTAAAATAGTAAACACTAAACCGGCCAGACAAACTATTATTCCGAATTTGAAGGCAGCATCGAAGCCCATTATTAAAATTTCGGGGTGCTGCTTAATCGCTGACATATCTATATGCGCGAGCGCCATTCTGGCGCGAATGGTAGTCATGATAATGAGCGGCAATATCGCTATACCGAATACGCCTCCTGTGCTGTTAAGTATTTTATATACGGCAGATGCCATCCCCTGCTTATCCGAAGGCGCCAGAGCCATAACCAATTTATTATTCGCCGGTAAAAAACACCCTATCGCGATGCCCGCTATTACCAACGAAGGCATGATATTTGCTATGGGAGTATTCGGCTTAAGCAAAGAAAACATAAAAAACGCTAAGGTTGTCATTGATATGCCGAAAGTGCATATCGGCCTGGAACCCAATTTATCAGAAACTAACCCGGCTATCGGCGCGAAGATTATCATCATAAGCGCCGGAATCATAAGCATAAGCCCGGAATGCATAGTGTCTATACCCCGCGCCATGCTCAGATAGAAAGGAAAGAGAAAAATTAGCCCCATGTACACAAAGATAACGCAGAGCGCTGAAATAGTGGCAAACGCAAAATCGCGGTTTAAAAAAAGTGAAAGATCAAGGATGGGATTCGATGCCCTCTTTTCCTGTATTACAAAGAGAATAAACGTAACGGCTGATATTACGAAGCCGGATATCACCATGGGGTTCTTTAGCCCCATACCTGAAATTGAGTTGAGGGCATAGATCAGGGCCGACAAACATATGAATATTAACATTGCGCCTAAAAGATCCACGCGCCTATCCGACGGAACCGGCTGCTTGGACGGGATAGTCTTAATGGCGGCGATGATCGTTAATATTCCTATCGGGATATTCACGAAGAATATGCTGTGCCAGCCTATGTGATCATTAATATAGCCCCCCAAAACAGGGCCCAGGCAAAAACCAAGCCCCTGCGCTGTAGCCATAATGCCGAGCGCCTTACCTTTGATCAGGGACGGTAAAAAAACCGTCACGATAGCGATTCCTATCGGACTGAACATCGCTTCGCCGATACATTGATATACTCTTAGGCCCAGGAGAATATTTAATGCAGGCGCGATACCGCACAGGAACGTTCCGGTCACAAAAATGACCAGGCCGGCTATGAATATTTTTTTAAATCCCGCGATATCCCCGAGTTTGCCGAATAAAAGAACGGTGCTTGTAACCACAAGTAGATACGCGAGCGGCAGCATTGAGACATGGCTGATCGTGGCGTTAAAATATTTCGCGATCGCGGGCAGTGAAATATTTACCATACTGTAATCTACGCTGAACATAAATACAGTTAGGGAGACGATCGCGATAAGCCAATTCTGCCTGCTCTTTTCTGTGATGATATGATCTTCCATACGGATATAGAATGTGCCTCTTTTCCTGGCTAAAGTCAAATTGCGCTAAAGATGAGCCGCTTCAATTTCAGGATGCTCTTTAAAAAACCTGGCCGCATCATCAGGGGCCTGCCTTTGCAGCTTTTTGTATATTTCGAGCGCTTTCGCTTTGTCGCCTTGCTTCCAATACGCCCAGGCAAGCCAGCTGTTCGCGAATATCGAATCCGGTTTTATCTCAACTGCTTTTTCTAAAAATTCTGAGGCCTTATTATACCGCCGCTCGACATAACCGGCCAGCGCTATATACATATTAAATTTAAACGCTTGCTCGAGACCGAGCTCTCCCATCATCTCCTCGGGGCTTTTAAGCCTATTCCACCTCCACTCCTCCTTGGGAATGATAAGGTCGTTCTGGTACATAACGCGGATTATCTCCAGCGCCATCAGCGCCTGCCCTTTTATAGTTGGATGCAGGGGGTCAGCCAATAGGTCATCCCCGACGATACCTCCCGGAGAATTCTGTTCAAAGATATTCCGCGTCCGTATGACGCTGACGTCTTGCATGCCCGCCTTACGGATACTTTCGTAAAAATTGTTGACGACCGACGGCCCGCGAATTGGAAAACAGTCTTTGTCGTTGGCCATGGAATAATATTCATTCGCCTGTGCTGCGTTACCCATATACTCATAGCATTGACCGATACGGTAATAGGTGAGCGCATACGCGCTGTCAATATCCAGGCATTTTTGGTACAGGGCCATCGCATCCCGGAATTTGTTATTCTTAAAAAGCTCCTCCGCCGTTCCACCCATATCATTCCACCTGTTAAGCGCGTCCCCCATAAGCGACCGGTCATGTACCGACCGCACGGGTTCGTATCCTGTCCATTTTGACACACCTTCAAGGAATATAACCTTTATAGAATGGGACTGAGCTGAGCTTATAGCCCTATTTATATTCGCTTCGAACCTTTCTTTAATGGCGTTAAATTCGCGCGAATTTGAATATAGGAGCATCTCCTCCTGGTTATAGAGGACCGGCCTCTCGTTTTCGATATGCCATCCGTCATCAACTTTGCGGCGGCTTTCCTTCGCTGCGCGCGCCTTACCGCGCGCTGAGATATACAACCTGTTTATAAACGTAAGAAATGAGCTCTTCTTGGGCATTTCCCCGAAAAAATGCTCCATCTTTTCTTTAAACGGCATCGGCCTGAAATAGGCCTCCCTGTGCCTAACCAGGGTATAGTCGTTATGCGCGAGATAGAAGCCGGCAAGATCCGGTTTATAGGGAATAGTTTCGATGAAGGCTCGTGTTATGAAATCGCTGCCTTCGCCAAGCCGCCCGAAATTGGTAATTGTAACGCGGCGTGCAACCGCCTCGGGTAAAAGATCCTGCAGATAAAGTTTCATCCATATCTTTATGGTTGAGCGCGGATACAGGTAGTGCCCATGCATGGTAGACTCCCCGAACAGAAATATCCGGTATTCGTCGTGGGCCTTCCTTTGGTGGAGACCTTGGTCCATTACGCACCGCTCTACGTAGTCATACGAACCGGGGAAGAGAAACAGGCGGAAGACGAGCTCAACCAAACCGAAGAATACGATAACGATTATCACGGTAAATATAATTCGCTTTATCATATCATGCTCCGCCTCAGTTACAGGGCAATCCTACCGTATTATATGTCAATGAGTTGCAGAAATCAAAAACTAAATTACATCAAAAGTGTGCCGTTTTATATAATTTGAGACCGTTGCAAAAGTCAAAAAATGAATTTTACCCTGATTTTAGGAACGGCTGTACTCCAGGGTAGTACGTGCGTCTTGTGTGTTTTGTCTTTTTTGCTCATTTTCTTCGATCTTTGTTAACTTGATACACGCCGTAACCTTATTTTTGGCGGCGAAGCGCTGTTAAATATCAGTTTTATCATGCGTTTCACATTGACACAGATCGCTGATAGATATGTCTGAATTCGCATCTTGACGAGCCCCCAGTAGCGCGCAAGGCCCAGTCCGTGATGTTTCTTCAACTCGGCGAACTTATGCTCGATAATAGGCCGGAGTTTCTTAGCGACGTTACTTACACGCTCGATATGCTCTTTTATGTAACTTTTTGTGTGGTTCTTTCTGGTAATGATACCGTTACGAATATGGTTCTTTGAAAGATGTTTGTGGTTTTCTTTTGAGTCATACGCCTTATCGGCGGTCATTACCTTAGGCGGATCAAGCGGCGCGGATAGAGTAGTAAGCTCTTCGCCGTCGCCGGTATTGCCGGGAGTCGCGTCAACATTCAGAATGACCTCGCTTTCGGCGTCGATAATGGCATGCGTCTTGTACCCGTAGAATTGCCTATTCTTGTGCTTTCTGCCGGGACGGGCGTCTTTATCAGGCGAATGGTTATCGATATACGTATTCGGCTCTTTGTCTTTGTGCTCTTTCTTTAAGCGGTAGAGGTCGACTTTGGCTTTTACGTCGGTCGAGTCCATAATATGGAGCTTATCGGTGACGATACCCTTTTCTTTGGCCATAGCGACTATACGGTTAAAGATGTCCTTGAATCGTTCCACGCCCAGGCGGTCGCGGAAGCGCGATATCGTTGAATGATCAGGGGGCGCTTCTTCTACCTCGAGGCCCACGAACATCTTAAAGGAGAGCCGGTCGTTAAGCTCTTCCTCAATAACGTAGTCGGAGAGGTCATAAAGGAACTGGAGGAAGACGAGCTTAAACATAAGTATTGGCGAGTACCCCGGACGGCCGTTCTCGGACGAGTAGGCGTCGCGAGTCAGCTTATCAATAAAGGAGAAGTCTATTGCCTCGTCGATTTTGCGCAAAATGTGGTTTTTCGGGACTACGGCGTTATACACGTAGTTGCCAAGGAATGAGCTTTGTTTTGTGTCACGATTTTCGATCATTTATATCCTCCTTTTCCGTCGGTATCTATGTATAAGGATACCACGAAAAAGGCGTAAAAACAAGGGCTTCCCCGACGAGGAATGATTATTTTACCGGCGGAGAATTAAAAAAATTACAAATAGGGTTTTTCAACGGTCTCAATTTCAATCTTTACGCCATCCATCTGCATTGGCGCCGGAGACATCCCGCCGCTGTAATTCGACCATTCGCCGCCGACTTGCCTGAATCTGATTGTGTGATTTTTCTTGTCCCATATTTCAATCCCGGTTAAATCCTCACCTTTCGGGCCTTTTGCCCACTCATATCTATCCGCCGGGAATTCCGGCGGTAAATCTTCCTTAACCCGAGCAATCATACTGCTCCCCATTACGTCTAAGTCAGGCGTGGTCAAGGCAGAATATGCGGCGTCGAATGCCTTCGCAAATACCTCGGATGAGATAATAGCGTCCGCTGTATCCTTTGCTTTCTTCGCGCTATGCCCGGCGGCCTGAGCCGCATGCTCAACGGCCATCCTGTAAGCGTCCCCTAACACATTCTTATCATGCGCCATACGATGCTGCCCCATGTGCTGAAGCGCCTTGCGAAGCCACAATAACAAGTGTTCGTTTATCCACGCGACCTTAACATCCTCTGTCCTATCTTTCAGGCCGGCCAAGGCTGCGGAGAGCGCTCTGAATTCCTTTGAATTCAACCCTATCGCCCACGATATGAGCGCGGGCGCTAACATATTCTGTTTCACCGGCTCCTGCGGGCCGGACAGTATATCCTCGAAAGAGGTCCTCTGATTAGTGAGGACCTGTATATACGGTGTCGGGACATCCTTTGTTATGTTCGGGCAGACGACCACATAAGAGACACCCTGTTTCTCCAGAAGCTTCGCCATGCCCTCGGAATGGAATCCGCCGGTAACGAGGACAGCCATCCTCTGGCCGTATTTCGTCATTCCTTCCAGAGTATTATCCACCAGCGCCTTATCGCGCTTTATGGCGATGGCGTAGAAATCCTCAAGCTTCGATATGCCCTCCGCGACTGCAACTACCGGAGGCTCCGCCTCGTAAGCCAGGCCGAACTGTATGGATTTAGCCTTCATGAAATCCGTAAAGCTTTCAGGCGCGAACTCTTCCTTATGCGTCTTATAATATTCAAATTCTCCGTTAAGAAGTTTTATATTGATGAGGCCGAGGAGTGTATCTATGTGGCGCGAAAGTCTCTCGAGGGTCCTCTGGTCTTCGTTTTCAAACAGCTTCTCCTTTATCGCGGCTTCGACTTCCTTTATGTCATTGAAAAGTTTTTCATTGTCGATCTTCGAATATACGGAGTTATATATTATGTAGTTGCTGAGGTTGGGGTATTTTTTCGAAAGCTCTATCCCGTTCTTCGCGGCGAGCGACTTTAGGTACTCATAATATTCCGATGAGGATACCTTGCCGACTTTGAAAGATATCGACTTGTTGACGAGCTCTGTCAGGACGTCTTTCGGCAGGGCCTTGCTCAGTTCGTCTATTACGGCGCTTCTCTCTTTGTCCGTCACACTGAAATCTATCTTCTTTTCGTATATGAGAACGTTGATCAGCTTAAAAAGGTTATCGTACTGCCTTAAATTGATCTTATGCCTCTCGGCCTCAGACTGCAGGAAGCGCACGTATTCATTGAACTGAATTGCCTTGGATTCGTGCTCCCGCGACTTGGAGTCCATCGCCTTTAAGTCGGCATTGTAAATAAAATTCTGGAGCTTATTTAAGACAGCCTTTATCCCGTTTAAATATTTCTCGGTTTCATCTTTTGATGGATAGCTCGCGGTGAAAGCATTGAGGTTCTGGATATAGTATTCACGCGTCTCCGCGCCGAAGAGCTTTATCGGATAGTCGGTCGTTATCGAGAGAAATTCGGGCCCGGTGATCTCGCCCTTCTTCATGAAGTAATTAGCGACTTCCTTCCGCACTTCGGCATCCGGGAATGCCTTAAACCAGGAGGTGTCGATAAGGCCGTCAGCGCCTTCAACAGATATGAAGCTCAATGTGTTATTCCTGACTAAGCTTTCCACGATTTTCGCTATATTGGACTGGGCCTCGTAGTTACAGTGTGCGTCCTGGATATGGACTATGAGCTTATCGCCCTTGCCTACGAATTTGGATTTTACAATGCCATAGTCTCTGGATATTATTACTTCTTCCGGATTTGTGGTTATTTCTTTAGCCGCAGTGGCAGGATTATCGGGCGTAGCGGCCAAAGCCGGCTGCAGCACCCCTGTAGGCAGGCTCGATAACAGAAAGGCATGTATCAATAAAACCGAGATTATCTTCTTCCAGAATATCATATTACATCTCCCATTATATGCTATAGCCTGTTATGTGCGATTTTTGCTAACTTTCTACTGCACTATGTGTAAGCATACCATACCCTGTTATGCAAGTCAATAGCTTTCTATTGACTTTTTTATATCTTAACGGTATTTCTTCTATCACCCTCTCATGTAGACTGGATTTGGGGGTTTTGTTACGCTGCTGCCAATGCAGCTTTCTCGGCCGCATACGCCTTCTTAAGCAATTCGTAATCTAACGGTTCTGCCTTTGGTAAGAATATTACAATCCTCATCTTCTTATCATAAGAGACGATCATTGGTGTATGCGGCGGTTCTTTTCCCGCCGCAAGTTCAAGCGTAATACAGAGCAGTTGCGTCAGTCTTACATAGAGCTGATTACCGGTAGTTTCACCGAATTCGGAGTAAAACTTAATAAGCTCTGCAGGGTCAATACCTGCTATGAACGGTCTGTCATTCTCGTCAGCGTTTCTTAATGCGGCGAAGCTTGCGGAATTTATAGTGTCGCTCGAAGCCATAACTACTATGTTGCGCAGATTGGTTCGCGTCTTTTCCGCTTCGCCTAATAATGTATCAGCCAAATCCTTACCGCTCCCGCGGATAATCTCCACGTTATCCAATCCCATAGACTTTAGCGCATCGCCTATGGCGTCTATCTCTTTCATGAGCGCGAATATTGCCTGCTTCTGGCAGCTCTTCTTTATATTCACGCCGGGTATCCAGTCCGTCTCAAGACCTATTATGAGCTTCTGGTTCTCTCTCTTAGCTCTTCTGGCGAGAACGATCAGCGCCCCAACTGCGCCGTCAGCCTCGAACTGGTTAAGATCTTTCTTTAATAATCCGATAGCGGTTTTAACTTCCGGCGCGATGCCTTCGGCATCTGAACTCTCAATAACCGTTATAGCCTTCTCAACTCTCTGCCTTATCTCAGCTGTTGCCATATCACTGTCAAGGGCGCCTATATTGGCGGCCGCTTCAGAAGCTGATTTTGCGGGGAGAGAATCTATGAGTCTGTTGCCGGCATTGATAAATTGCGCTCTCTTATCATTCAGCGAGGATTCCACGATTTCGAAAAGTTGGGTTGCTTTAGAAATTCGCGCCGGGAGCGGCTTAACATTTTCTTGTTTGCTCGTTTCCGGCACATACCAAGTTGCATCTTCCAGCGTTCGATCATTACCATATAAAACAACGCCTGCTAACGCATCAGCTCCGTATCTAAATTCTATATCGTGAGGGCGTGGTATAATTATGATCCTTCCGTATCGCATTATCAAATTATATGGCTGATTGGCGCCCTGCAATTCTTCTAAATAAGACCCTGCTTCTTGGGCACAGTTTTTTCCTGCAAATGATTTTGTAACAAATTTTCCGGTCCCGCTATAAATCGGGAAGCCTTCTTTAAAAATTGGGAAGTCATAAAAGAATAAATGATAATGCAAACTATTTATACCGGCTCCGCCCAGTAAGCTATTATGCAGAAGAGCGGCCTTTTCATCTCCTATTTGCGCCAGAAGCTGCTGCATATCAACTATATCTTTTCGGGCCGCTAATTGTTGGCGCGCTTTCTTTGGAGCAACGATCATGTGATATTTCAATATCGGCGTATCATTCATACCAATATACCAACTATCCTTTTCCATGTTAGCCTCATATAGTACATGCTGCGGCCTTATATCTTTATATAGTTTTGTGAAATTAAATTTTGTTTCATCAAAAAAACATGCTACGGTGCCTTCTTTATGCCACTGATTATCACCGTTAATGCCCATACCATGTATTTTCGATTCAAAATATTCTATTCCGTTGGTTTCTTTTTTGATAGCAGCTATTTCGTCAAGCTGGTTTATGGTAACTTTTATCCCCAGCTCTTGTGCATTCTTCATTTTGTCAGTCCATTTAGCTTGCAACTCTGTCGCTATTCTTCCTGTACCCATCCCCTGCCCCGGGCCTGTCAGGGCGAGCCATAGGATTTTCGTTTCGTCTTCGGATAATTTGTACTTTTCTTTCGCCTGTGTTATTGATTGCGCTATTACGTCTGCGCTGAGGTTCGTCTGTTTAGACAAGGGCTCGAGTTCTCTTAGGGCGTTAGTCAGGCCTTCCATTGAAGCCGGGACATTGGACTGGATGAGCAGAAATAGATCCTGTGGCGCCATTTCTTTGTTTTGTTTAAGTTGCTGCACAACAGATTCTGTAAATTTTTGCAATAATTCGGTTTTAAATTCGGCTATTTTCGAATATAACAATTCTTTGTTATTAATTAATACGATTGCCTTGGTTAAATCATAGCTATAACGCTTTTCGGTTCCAGTTATATCGACTGTAACCTTGGAAGGACATAAGTCCAAGGCCAATCTCAATGCAAACCGGGCATCTGTTAAATCTTTTGTGATGTTCAGAATAGGATATACAACCTTATATATAAATCTGGCATTTATTACATGCCTTTCGTGACCAGGTATGTAAGTCTTAACCTTTTTCGCTATCAGGCTTTTCGCCTCGTCGGTAAATTCTAATATAGATTTATGCGCCGGGTCTATCGAGTCCATTATTTTAGATTTTTTTATTGCGGCTAATGCACATAGGGCATCATAAAGAACGCCTTCGTCTTTGTCTTCCTTTAAAACCTTTATGAGTAACCCCACAACACGAATATCCTCTATATCTTCCAATATACTTATGGCCCTTTTACGTATATGCGGCTCCGGCGCTTCTGATAATACTTTAGCAAGGGGGTCTATTAAAATTGAGTTCCGCACTTTCATATGGTACAAATAACGGAGAGCATAGCCGGCACACTTCATATCCGATAAAATCTCTGCAAGAGATTTTATCGCGAGCGGATCTTTTGCTCTTACCAATTCCCGCAAGGTCGCCATGCGTACTTCTAAATCGCTATCTTTCAATAGGAGCCCTATAAAAGGTTCTGTTACATGGCGGTCTTTTCTCATGACCAAAATTTTAGCTATGGATTTACGAGTATCCGGAGTTCCGCGATTGAATGCCTCAACTAGTACAGGAATTACAGAGCTTTCGGCTTTCATAAAATATTTCTCTGCTCCGGGGCCTTTTTTATGTATTAAATCCCTTAGATTCATTTCAACCGGGAAGGATGTCCGCCTTAGCCAATCAACAATACGCCAGGCTATTACAACAAATGCCAACACTATACCCACCGCAATAATCGGATGCGCGAAGGCGAAGTCTTTCGCTGCAGAGAATATTGCGCCTAATGCGGAGGCGATAAACATGGCGGTGAATGGATTGATAGAATACAATGTTGCGCTTGATGCACCATCATCCATTTTTATAATTAACCGCGCTTTCGAACTATGAGGGACATAGGGGACATATTGGCCTTTTATGCTCACATTATTATTAAGACACTCGAGTATATAGCTTATCTCTTCCTCTTTTAAGACTTCATGATATTTATTATATCCATAGGGCGTGATACTAACCATCAGATAATCATCCATCAGCGAAAGGCGTCTATCATTTATCTTAATGAGGGCGGCTGCAACGATGGAACGGACATCACCATCTCTATCTCCTAATGCTTTTACGAGGGCGGGTACAACTTCAGGCGTTACAGGGCCGATCTTGCCGAGGATGTATGCGGCAAGCCAGCGGACATCGCTGTTGCTAGACCCCAACGCTTTTATGATGTAAGGGGCGGCCGGCTTGCCGGTTTTAATTAACGCTTCTATATGCACGCTCTTACCTTTAGCGAATCTAACCCAGAATAAATGCCAGCTAATAGGGAAAAACATGCGCCAGATGGTGAAGACCGCGGCGAGGCCTATACCGAGCGCCGCTATTCCCGCAATAATCGGAGATGAAAAGGCGAAGTCTTTCGCGGCAGAGAATATTG
>Ga0315281_10014053_pt1 | contig 10811 bp, 21 predicted proteins | sample YL17G07_0_MG_FD_204540 | JGI IMG/M metagenome (GOLD analysis project Ga0315281, IMG submission 204540) | Sediment microbial communities from Yellowstone Lake, YNP, Wyoming, USA - YL17G07_0 | ecosystem: Environmental > Aquatic > Freshwater > Lake > Sediment | place: USA: Wyoming | collected... | reverse complement strand
AAGTGGAGATCATCGGCATCATCGAGACGCGCAAGACGACGGTGACGGGCGTGGAGATGTTCAAGAAGCTGCTGGACGAAGGACAGGCCGGGGACAACGTCGGCTGCCTGCTGCGCGGGGTGGAGCGTGAGGACGTGCAGCGCGGCCAGGTGCTGGCCAAGCCCGGGAGCATCAAGCCGCACACGAAGTTCGACGCGCAGGTGTACGTCTTGAGCAAGGAAGAAGGAGGGCGGCACACGCCGTTCTTCAACGGCTACCGCCCGCAGTTCTACGTACGGACGACGGACGTGACAGGGTCGATCGGGCTGCCGGAAGGGGTGGAGATGGTGATGCCCGGGGACAACATCACGATGAAGGTGGAGCTGATCCAGCCCGTCGCCATCGAAGAAGGACTGCGCTTCGCCATTCGCGAAGGCGGCCGCACCGTCGGCGCCGGCGTCGTCACCAAAATTACCGCCTGAACCAGGCACCACGAGAAGGGACGGCAGCATGGCTCGTCAGCAAATCCGGATAAAGTTGAAGGCGTACGACCACCGCCTGCTCGATCAGTCGGCGCGACAGATTGTCGAGGCCGCCGAGCGGACGGGCGCAGCGGTGGCCGGGCCCGTCCCGCTCCCCACGTCGATCGACAAGTTCTGCGTGATCAAGAGCCCGCACATCTACAAGGATGCGCGCGAGCAGTTCGAGATCCGCACCCACAAGCGCCTGATCGACATCCTGGAACCCACGTCGAAGACGGTCGACACCCTCATGCGGCTTCAACTGCCGAGTGGCGTCGACATCGAGATCAAGCTGTAGGCACGCCATGAGTATTGAAGGACTGCTTGGGCGCAAGCTCGGTACGCTGCAGGTGTTCGACGAAAAGGGCCGTTTGCGCGGCGCCACCGCCGTCGAAGTCGGCCCCTGCTTTGTCACCGAGTTGCGCACCCCGGAAAAGCATGGCTACACGGCCGTGCAGATTGGCTTCCAGCAGGCGAAGAAGCTCACGAAGCCCGCGGCGGGCCACCTGAGGGCGGCCGGCAATCTGCGTCTCCGCCACCTCGCCGAGTTCCGCATGGCCGGCGGTGACAGCTACAGCCTGGGCGACCAGGTCGGCGTCGAGCTCTTCGAAACCGGGACCATCGTCGACGTGACCGCGACCTCCAAGGGCCGCGGCTTCCAGGGCGGTGTGCGGCGCCACCACTTCGCCGGCGGCCCCAAGACCCACGGCCAGAGCGACCGCCATCGCGCGCCCGGCTCGATTGGCTCGGGCACGACGCCCGGCCGCGTCTATAAGGGCACGCGCATGGCCGGCCATATGGGCGCAGCCCAGACGACCGTCCGGAACCTCGAAGTGCTCGGCCGCAACGACGAGCGCAACGTCATCTTCGTCGGCGGTTCCGTGCCCGGCCCGGCCGGCGGGCTCGTCCGCGTGCGTGCGGCCAGGAAGGTGGCGAAATGAAGCTCCCAGTGTTCGACACCTCCGGCAAGGAGCTGCGCCAGATCGACGTCGCTGACGAGGTGTTCGGCATCGAGCCCAACGGCTCAGTTTTGCACCAGGCGTATGTCGCCCAGATGGCAAACCGCCGCAACGGCGGCGCCAACACCAAGACCCGTGGAGAGGTCGAGGGCTCAACCTTCAAGATTCGCAAGCAGAAGGGCATGGGGCGCTCTCGCCAGGGTGGTCTCCGGGCGCCGCACCACGTCGGCGGCGGCGTCTCGCACGGTCCCAGGGCGCACAGCTTTGCGAAGGACCTTCCGCGCACCATGGGCCGTCTCGCCCTTCGCTCGGCCCTCAGCAGTCACGCCGCTGGCGGGTCCATCATGGTCGTCGACGGCCTCGTACCCTCGGAGCCGAAGACCCGGCCCGTCATCGCCACACTGGACGCGCTCGGCGTGCAACGTGCCGCGCTCCTGGTCAGCGGCGCATACGAGCGCAACCTGACGCTGGCTGCGCGGAACATCGACTACGCACATGCGCTGCCCGCCGCAAACCTGAACGTCGTCGACCTCGTCAACGCCCACCGGTTGGTCATGACCGAAGACGCGGTGCGCAAGGTCGAGTCGCTCTGGGGCGGGGCCAACGTCAAGCCGGCGCGCGGGCGCCGCGGGGAGGCTCCCTGATGCCGAAGGAAATTCATCCGTACGGCGTGCTGTTGCGCCCCATCATCACGGAAAAGACGACCCTGCTCACGGGTCAGGACAAGTACGTCTTCGAAGTCGACGTGCGGGCCAACAAGAACCAGATTCGCGAAGCTGTCCAGGTCGCGTTCAACGTGCGCGTGACCGACGTCAACACCATGAAGATGAAGGGCAAGCCGAAGCGCTTCGGGCGCAAGGTGACCCCGCGGCCCGACTGGAAGAAAGCGATCGTGACGCTCGTCCCGGGCGACAAGATCGAACTGTTCGAGGGGATCTGAGCCATGCCGATCAAGCAGTTCAAGCCGACTTCCCCCGGACGCCGCAATGCGAGCGGTCATTCGTTCGCCGAGATCACCAGGAGCCGCCCCGAGAAGTCCCTCACCAAGGCACTCGGCAAGAAGGGCTCCGGGCGCAACAACCAGGGACGTATCACCGTGCGCCATCGCGGCGGTGGTTCGCGCCGCCTCTACCGCATTATCGACTGGCGGCGGGACAAGGCCGGCGTCCCCGCAAAGGTCGTCTCCATCGAATACGACCCGAACCGCACGGCGCGTATCGCACTCCTCCAGTATGTGGACGGCGAGAAGCGCTACATCCTCGCACCCAACGGCCTCACCGTCGGTGCCGCGGTCGTGAGTGGCCCCGGGGCCGAGGTGCGCGTCGGCAATACTCTGCCACTGGCGAACATGCCGACCGGGACACAGGTGCACAACATCGAGCTCACCCCCGGCAACGGCGGGCAGATGGTGCGCAGCGCCGGCGTGGCGGCACAGCTCATGGCCAAGGAAGGCGAGTACGCGCTGGTGCGGCTCCCGTCCGGGGAAATGCGGCGCGTGCGCATTGAGTGCATGGCTACCGTCGGCCAGGTGGGCAACATCGAACACTCGCTCGTGAAGCTGGGCAAGGCGGGACGAACGCGGCATCGCGGACGCCGGCCCCAGGTGCGCGGCTCCGTCATGAACCCACGCGACCATCCTCACGGCGGTGGCGAAGGCCGGGCGCCAATTGGTATGCCTGGCCCCAAGACCCCGTGGGGCAAGCCCACGCTCGGATACCGGACGCGCAACAACAAGCGCACCGACAAGTTCATCGCGCGCCGGCGGACGAAGTAGGAGTAGCCGATGTCACGCTCAATCAAGAAAGGGCCGTACGTCCACCCCTCGCTCGAAGCGAAGGTCGCGGCCATGCGCAACGCGCAGAACCGTACGGTCATCAAAACGTGGTCGCGCGCTTCGACCATCCTTCCCGAGATGATCGGGCTGACCTTCGGCGTGCACGACGGCCGCCGGCATGTGCCGGTGTTCGTCACGGAGAACATGGTGGGCCACAAGCTCGGCGAATTCGCGCTCACGCGGACCTTCCGCGGGCACGTCTCCAAGAGCGACCGCCAGAGCAAGGTGAGGCGCTAAATGGAAGTGCGAGCGACGGCACGCGAGGTCGGTTTTTCCGCGCGGAAGGCGCGACTCATCCTCGAACGGCTCCCCGGCCTGACGGTGGACCAGGCCCTGGCGCTGCTGCGGTACGTGCAGTCGCCGCATGCGCGCTCGGTTTCGAAGGTCGTGCTCTCTGCCGCCTCCAACGCCGAGAACAACTTCGACCTGGATATCGACGACATGGTTATCAAGCGGGCGTTTGCAGACGAAGGGCGCACTCAGAAGCGGTTCCGGCCGCGTTCGCGTGGTCGCGTGAGCCCAATCCTGAAGCGCGCGGCACACATCACCGTTGTGCTCGATGAGCGGGGGGCCTGACCATGGGACAGAAAGTACACCCGCACGGCTTCCGCCTCGGGATCATCTACGACTGGGAGTCCAAGTGGTTCGCGGAACGTGACTACACCAACCGCCTCCACCAGGATCTCGAGCTGCGCCGCTTCATCCTTTCGGAGCTGTCGGACGCCAGCATCAGCCACGTGGAGATCGACCGGAACGCCAACCTGGTGACCACCACCATCCACACCGCCAAGCCGGGCATCGTTATCGGCCGCGGCGGCGCCAAGGTCGAAGAGCTCCGCAACTCACTCGAGCGCTTTAGCGGCGGCCGCGTGCGCGTGAACATCCAGGAGATTCGCACTCCCGAGCTCGACGCCTACCTCGTCGCTCGTTCCGTGGCCGACCAGTTGGAGCGGCGTGTCGCCTTCCGGCGGGCCGTCAAGCAGGCGGTCCAGCGCACGATGCAGCGCGGCGCACTCGGTGTGCGCGTCGCTGTGGCCGGGCGCCTCGGCGGCGCGGAGATGTCGCGCCGTGAGTCGGATACAGCCGGCCGGGTCCCGCGGCACACGCTCCGCGCCGACATCGACTACGGCCTGGCGGAAGCGCACACGACCTTCGGCCGCATCGGCGTGAAGGTCTGGATCTACAAGGGCATCATTCTGCCGGAGCCCGCCCCTGAGCGGCGCGTCGAAGAAGAGCAGCCCGAGCCCACCCCGGCGCCGCGGCCGGCCGCAGTGGAGGTCGAGTCTGAGGCGTCGGCAGCAGCCGCCAGCGGCCCCGCGCACACCGCTATCACCCTGGACCAGCAGCAGGCGGTCCGTGGTGGAAGTCAGGAAGGGGGCGCCTAGACCATGCTCCAACCCCGGCGAGTCAAGCATCGGAAGCAACACCGTGGCCGCCGTTCGGGCGACGCGTTGACTGGCAACTTCGTGGCCTTCGGCGAATTCGGCCTGCAAGCCCAGGGTGCGGCGTGGATCGACTCCCGCCACATCGAGAGCGCCCGTCGCGCCATCACCCACGAGATGAAGCGCGGTGGCAAGGTGTGGATCCGCATCTTCCCCGACAAGCCCGTGACGGCGAAGCCCGCCGAGACCCGCATGGGTTCCGGCAAGGGTGCGCCCGACCGCTGGGTGGCCGTGGTCAAGCCCAACCGCGTCATGTTCGAAGTTTCGGGCGTGCCGGAACTGGTGGCCCGCGAAGCACTTCGCCTCGCGGCCCACAAGCTCCCAATCCCCACGAAAATCGTCCAGCGCGAAGAGACGGTGGTATAGCGATGGCACAACACAACGCAGCCGACGTGCGCCGGCTGAACGACGAAAACCTGAATCGCGAAATCAACGAGGCGTACCGTGCCATGTTCACGCTTCGTTTCCAGCACGCGAGCCGCCAGCTCGAAAACTACCGGGAGCTGCGCAGCGCCCGCCGCAAGATCGCGCGCCTGCGCACCATCAAGCGGGAGCGCGAGCTCCAGCCCGCGACGGGGGAGGAGTAGACGATGGGTCAACAACGCGTAATCCAGGGCACCGTCGTGAGCGACAAGATGGACAAGACCGTCGTCGTCACCGTCGAGCGGCGCAAGAAGCACCGCCTCTACCACAAAGTCATGACGCTTACCCAGCGCTACAAGGCGCACGACGCTGAGAACGCATGCCGCCTCGGGGACGTCGTCCGCATCGAAGAGGCGCGTCCCATGTCGCGCGACAAGCGTTGGCGCGTCATCGAGATCCTGAGCAAGGGTGATGTCGCCGACGTCGCCCCTGAAACCATCGGGCGCGACATCGAAAAGACCGCCCAGGTCGCACCGAAAGCCGAGGCGCAGGAATGATCCAGCAAGAGACGCGGCTCAAGGTGGCGGACAATTCCGGCGCGCGTTCCCTGCTGTGCATCCGCGTGCTCGGCGGCAGCCGCAGGCGCTACGCCCGCCCCGGCGACATCATCGTCGCCAGTGTGAAGGTGGCCCAGCCCAACTCCAACGTGAAGAAAGGCGAGGTCGTCAAGGCCGTGGTCGTGCGCGTGACCAAGGAATACGGGCGGTCCGACGGCTCGTACATCCGGTTCGACGAGAACGCGGCTGTGCTCCTGGCGCCCGACGGCGAAAACCCGCGCGGGACCCGCATCTTCGGCCCGGTGGCGCGCGAACTGCGCGACCGCAACTTCATGAAGATCGTCTCCCTCGCCCCGGAGGTGCTCTAGTGCCCGCCAAAATCAAGCGCGGTGACCGCGTGGTCATCATCGCCGGCAAGGACCGCGGCAAGCGGGGCGTTGTCCGCCGCGTGGTGAACAAGGTCGACCGCGTGGTGGTGGAGGGCGTGAACATGGTGAAGCGGCACCAGCGCGCACGTTCCCAGAACCAGCAGTCGCAGATTATCGAACGCGAAGCGCCGATCCACGTCAGCAACGTGATGCTGATCGACCCCAACAACGACCAGCCCACGCGCGTGACCTTCCGCCACCGCGAGGACGGCACCCTGGTCCGCGTGGGCAAGCGCAGCGGGGAGGACATCGAGTAGATGGCGCCACGACTGAAGGAGAAATACGACACCGACGTGCTTGGGGCACTGCGCGAGCAGTATCAGTACGGGAACGTGATGCAGGTGCCCAAGGTCACGAAAGTGGTCGTCAACATCGGCATGGGCGAAGCCCTGACGGACGCTAACGCGCTCGACCGGGCAGCCGACGACGTCGCCGCCATTACCGGCCAGAAGCCAATCATCAACCGCGCCAAGCGGTCGATCGCCAACTTCCGGCTGCGCGAAGGCAACCCCATTGGCGTTTCGGCCACGCTGCGCGGCCCGCGCATGTTCGAGTTCCTGGACCGGCTCATAAGCGCGGCGCTCCCGCGCATCCGCGACTTCCAGGGGCTCAACCCGAACGCCTTCGACGGGCGCGGCAACTACAGCCTCGGTATCCGGGAGCAACTGATTTTCCCGGAAATCGACTACGACAAGGTCGACAAGGTACGCGGCATGCAGGTGACGATTGTCACCACGGCGCGGACTGACGAAGAAGGCCGGCGGCTCCTGGAGCTGCTCGGCATGCCATTCCGGAAGAACTAGGAGGCACCCTTGGCGAAAAAGGCGCTGATCGAAAAGTCCAAGCGGCCGCCCAAGTACCCGGCGCGGCAACACAACCGCTGCCGCATCTGCGGCCGGCCCAAGGGGTATCTGCGGCGGTTCGCCATGTGCCGCATTTGCTTCCGCGAGCATGCCCACCGGGGCCTGCTGCCCGGCGTCATCAAGTCCAGCTGGTAAACGCGAGGCAGCGAGGGAAGAATTATGAGTGTCAATGACCCAATTGCGGACATGCTGACGCGGATCCGGAACGCCGTGACGTCGCGACATGACGCTGTCCTGATCCCGGCCTCCAAAATGAAGGTGGCCATCGCGGTGGTCCTCAAAGACGAGGGCTTCATCCGCGACTACAGCGTGGTCACCGACGACGGGAGCGTGCAGCCCAACCTCAAGGTCGAGTTGAGCTACGGCGGCCGCAAGCAGCCGGTGCTCTCCGGCCTGCAGCGCGTCAGCAAGCCGGGCCTGCGCGTTTACGTGCAGCGCACCGAAATCCCCCGGGTGTATGGAGGCATGGGCATCGCCATCCTCTCGACGCCGAAGGGCATCATGACGGGCCAGGAGGCGCGCCGGCAGTCTGTCGGCGGCGAGCTCCTGTGCTACGTCTGGTAGGAGGCGGAGATGTCACGAATCGGCCGCCAGCCCGTCACCGTCCCGGCGGATGTGCAAGTCACCATCGGCGCCGGCAACGCCGTCTCTGTCCAGGGCCCCAAAGGGAGGCTCGATCGCGTCTTCCCGCCAACAATCACCCTGAGCCGCGAAGAGGGCACCATCGTCGTCGCTCGCCCCAATGACGAAGGCAAGCAGCGTGCGCTGCACGGCCTTTCGCGCACGCTCTTGAACAACATGGTCACAGGCGTCACCACGGGCTTCACCAAGACCCTTGAAGTCCAGGGCGTCGGCTACCGCGCGCAAATCCAGGGCGCGAGCCTCCAGCTCGCACTGGGGTTCTCGCACCCGGTCGTTGTCGCGCCCCCGGATGGCATCACGTTCGCCGTCGAAGGCCCGCGTGTGCACGTGCAGGGCGTGGACAAGGAGCGTGTGGGCCAGGTTGCCGCCAACATTCGCAAGCTCCGGCCACCTGAGCCGTACAAAGGCAAGGGCATCCGCTACCTGGGCGAGCGTGTGCGCCGCAAGGCCGGCAAGGCCGGGAAGGTGGGCAAGTAATGGCTGCAACAACCGGCACGCTCGCGCGCAAGCGACGGCATGCTCGTGTACGGCGGCGCGTTTCCGGTACGCCGGAACGGCCCCGTCTGAACGTCTTTCGCAGCTCCTCGCATATCTACGCACAGGTCATCGACGACGTCGCCGGCCGCACGCTCGCCGCTGCCAGCGACCTCGACGCACCCCTCGCGGCTGAAACGTCGGGGAAGAACAAGACAGAGCGCGCCGTCGCCGTCGGCAAAGCCGTCGCCGAACGGGCGAAGGCTGCGGGCGTCGAGAAGGTGGTCTTCGACCGCGGCGGCTACCAGTATCACGGGCGCGTTCGCGCGCTGGCCAACGCCGCGCGCGAAGCGGGATTGGGGTTCTAACACATGAGCCATTACGATTCCGGCCAGGAAGAACTGACCGAAAAGGTGGTCTACATCAACCGCGTCGCGAAGGTCGTGAAGGGCGGCCGCCGCTTCAGCTTCAGCGCGCTGGTTGTCGTTGGCGATGGCCACGGCAGTGTTGGCATCGGCCTCGGTAAGGCCAACGAAGTGCCAGAGGCCATCCGCAAGGGTTCGACGCTCGCTCGCAAGCGCATGGTGCGCATCCCCATGACGGGTGGTACCATCGCCCATCCCCTCGTGGCCGAGTACAGCGCCGCGAAGGTGATGATGAAGCCCGCCAGCCACGGCACCGGCGTCATCGCGGGCGGCGCGGTGCGGGCCATCATGGAATCCGCTGGCGTTACCGACGTGCTCGCGAAGTCCCTCGGCAGCCGCAACCCCATCAACGTCGCGCGTGCGACGATGGAAGGGCTCAGTGCGTTGCGTGACCCCGCTGGCGCTCGTGCGCGGCGCCTCGCGCTCGCCCGAGGGGAGGCCTGAGTCATGGCCAACGTCGAAGTCACCTGGCGCAAGAGCGCCATCGGTTACAACCGCGACCAGAAGGACACCATCCGCAAGCTCGGCCTGCGGCGCCTGAACCAGACCGTCTCCCATGAGGACGGGCCGGCGTTGCGGGGCATGGTCTACAAGGTCCGGCACCTGGTCGAGCTGCGGGAAGAAGGTACGCAATGAGCATCGGTGCAGAGACACTGAGGCCGGACGACGGGGCGACGCACTCGAAGAAGCGCGTCGGCCGCGGAAACGGCAGCGGACACGGGACCTACGCGACTCGCGGCCTCAAAGGCCAGAATTCGCGGAGCGGCAAGAAGAAACCGTATGCCGGTTTCCAGGGCGGCCAGTTTCCGCTCTCGCGCAAGTTCCACACCCTGCGCGGCTTCAACAACAAGTGGCGGGTGCCCTTCCAGCCGGTCAACGTCGGCGCCCTCGACCGCTTCCCGGCGGGCTCCACGGTCACGCCCGAGACGCTGAAGGACGCGGGCCTGCTGCGGCACCTGCGTGAGCCCCTGAAAGTGCTCGCCGTCGGCGACCTGACGCACGCCCTCCATGTCAGCGCGCACCGCTTCAGCGCAGCCGCGGCCGCGAAGATCACGGCCGCTGGCGGCACGGCGACGGTCATCGAGGAAGCGGCGGAGACGAACTGAGATGACCCAACAGGCGGCGTCGCGGCCCCGGCTCATGCAGGCAATGGTTGACGCCTTCCGCCAGGAAGACGTCCGCCGCAAGCTGCTGTTCACGCTTGCGATGCTCGTCGTGTTCCGGTTCGTGGCGCACGTTCCCGTCCCCAACGTGAACCGCGACGCGCTCGCTCGCGCGTTCGAAGGGAACGCGCTGCTCGACTTCCTCAGCGTCTTTTCCGGTGGCGCGCTGCAGAACCTGAGCGTGGCCGCCCTGGGCGTGTACCCGTTCATCACGGCCTCGATCATCATGCAGATCCTCACTCCCCTCGTACCCGCGCTGCGCGCGCTGCAGGAAGAGGGTGAGCAGGGCCGGCGGCGCGTGCAACTCTATACGCACTGGCTGGCCGTGCCGATGGCCTTCGTCCAGGGCTATGGCCAGCTGCTCTTCATCAATAGTCAGCAGAACGTGATCGACAACTTCGGCTTCGACCAGAGCGTGCCCGGCACGCTGGCGACGCTCTTCACCCTCGCCGCCGGGACCATGTTCCTGGTCTGGATCGGGGAGCTCATCACCGAGCACGGCATTGGCAACGGCGTCTCCGTCATCATCTTCGGCGGCATCGTCTCCCGCCTTCCCGGCTTGATCCCGAACGTTTCCACGCAGTCGATCATCGGCGTCCTCGGCATCGCCGCCTTCGCCATCGCCCTCATCTTCCTCGTGGTCTACTTCCAGGAGGCGCAGCGCCGGGTGCCGGTGCAGTACGCGCGCTCGGCGTTCCGGGGCGGGCGCATGTACCGGCAACAGGGGCAGAGCCATATCCCCTTACGCGTAAACATGGCCGGCATGATCCCGCTGATCTTCGCGTTTTCGATCATGATCCTCCCGGCCACCTTTGCCTCATACTTCACCAGTTCGGGCGGCTGGATCGAGTCGGTCGCCAACTTCTTCGTCGATCAGTTCCAGGGGAGTCGCGGCGGCGCGGGCACAGGCTGGTACTGGATCATCGTCTTCCTGCTGGTCGTCGTCTTCACGTTCTTCTACACTATGGTGCAATACCAGCAGCAACAGATGGCCAAAACCCTGCAGCGCCAGGGCGCGTTCATCCCGGGCATCCGTCCGGGCCCGCCGACGGATGCCTACCTGATGCGCGTCGTAACGCGCATCACCTGGGCGGGCGCGTTCTTCCTCGGGTTCGTGGCCGTGCTGCCGTTCTTCATCGGCCTGGTGACGGACGTGCGCGC
>Ga0315281_10014052_pt1 | contig 10811 bp, 9 predicted proteins | sample YL17G07_0_MG_FD_204540 | JGI IMG/M metagenome (GOLD analysis project Ga0315281, IMG submission 204540) | Sediment microbial communities from Yellowstone Lake, YNP, Wyoming, USA - YL17G07_0 | ecosystem: Environmental > Aquatic > Freshwater > Lake > Sediment | place: USA: Wyoming | collected... | reverse complement strand
CAAGGAGATCCTCCTTAATGCGAAAGAGGAGGCAATTCAGGTCCGAGCTCAGGCCGAAAACGAGGTCAAGACACGCCGGGACGAGGTCCTACGGCTTGAGCAGCGTGTTGCTAACCGGGAAGAGAATCTCGATCGCAAGCTAGAGTCACTCGAACGCAGGGAGACGACCTTCACCGAAAAGGAACGTCTGCAGGAAGCCGCCCGCGTCGAGATCGACGAACTCCGCAAGGCCAAGCTGGCCGAAGTCGAACGCGTCTCCGGGCTCACCAGCCAGGAGGCGAAAGAGCTGCTGCTCAAGGAACTGGAGCAGGAGATCCGCGAAGAGGCGAACCGCATGGTCCGGGTCCTTGAAGCCGCAGCGAAGGAGGACGCGGACGCGCGCTCGCGGAGCATCCTGGCCACGACGATGCAGCGGCTGATGGCCGACGTCGTCACGGAGACGACGGTGTCCGTCGTGCCGATCCCGAGCGACGACATGAAGGGCCGGATCATCGGCCGCGAGGGGCGAAACATCCGCGCGCTGGAGACGGCGACGGGCGTGGACCTGATCATCGACGACACGCCCGACGCCGTGACGCTCTCGGCGTTCGACCCGGTCCGGCGCGAGGTCGCCCGCGTGGCGCTCTCAAAGCTGGTGCTGGATGGCCGCATCCACCCCACCCGAATTGAAGAGGTCGTCGAGAAGGCGCGGGGCGAGGTCGAGGCCAGCATCAAGACGGCCGGCGAGCAGGCCGCCATCGAGGCCGGCTGCCCGGGGCTGCACCCGGAGGTGCTGCGGACGCTGGGCAAGCTGAAGTACCGCACGTCGTACGGACAGAACCAGCTCAAGCACGCGGTCGAGTCGGCGTTCATCGCCGCGATGATCGCCGAGGAGATCGGCGCCGACGTGAACATCTGCCGCCGCGGCGCCCTGATGCACGACATCGGCAAGGCGATCGACCACGAGATCGAGGGGACGCACGCGATGCTGGGCGGCGAACTGGCACGGCGCTACAACGTGCAGCCGGCGGTGGTCCACTGCATCGAGGCGCACCACGAAGAGATTGAGGTCGAGACGACCGAGGCGGTCGTCGTGCAGATCGCCGATGCGATCAGCGGCAGCCGCCCCGGTGCACGGCGCGAGACGCTGGAGCTGTACATCAAGCGGCTGGAAGCGCTGGAGAGCATCGCCAACAGCTTCAAGGGTGTCGACAAGGCGTTCGCGATCCAGGCCGGCAGGGAGATCCGCATCATCGTCAAGCCGGACGAGATCGACGACATGGACTCGATGCGGCTCGCGCGCGACGTGAGCAAGAAGATCGAGGAGTCGATGGAGTACCCCGGGCAGATCAAGGTGACGGTCGTCCGCGAGACGCGCGCGAGCGAGTACGCGCGCTGATCGCTATCTTGTTGAAGATTCGGAGGCCGGAAGCCGTATACGTGGCTTCCGGCCTCCGTGTATACCGGGGCGGCGCGTGCCGAGCCTGTGTGAACACCGCTCGTACGGACGTCTGGCGCCGGGATGCCCCGCCGTCCCGTATCCTGTCGGCGGGCCGGCTCATACCCACAAAGAGGACTACGTGCGCGTACTCGCCATAGGGGACATCGTCGGCAAGCCGGGGCGGCATGCAATCACGGCGCTGGTGCGCGGGCTCCGCAGCGAGCTTGGCATCGACATCGTCGTCGCGAACGGCGAGAACGCCGCCGCGGGCAAGGGCATCACGATCAGCACGGCGAAGGAGATCTTCGCGGGCGGCGTCGACGTGATCACCACCGGCAACCACATCTGGGCGCAGGCCGACATCATCCCGTACCTCGACACGGACGCCCCGGTGCTACGCCCCGCGAACTATCCCGAGGGCGTGCCCGGACGCGGCATGACGGTGTTCGAGGGGCTGACGGTGATCAACCTCATGGGACGCACGTTCATGTACGAGATCGACGACCCGTTCCGCGCGGCAGACCGGCTGCTGGCCACGGTCCCGGCGGGCACGCCGGTGCTCGTCGATATGCACGCCGAGGCGACGAGCGAGAAAATGGCGATGGGCTGGTACCTCGACGGGCGGGTGTCGGCCGTCGTGGGCACGCACACGCACGTGCCGACCGCGGACGGGCGCATCTTGCCGAAGGGTACGGCGTACGTCAGCGACCTCGGGATGTGCGGGCCGCGCGATTCGATCATCGGCGTCGAACCGGCGCCGGTGATCCGGAAGTTCCTGACCGGTATGCCGGCGCGGTTCACGGTAGCGGAGAAGTCGCGCTTCGTGAACCTCAACTCGGTACTGGTGGATATCGACGAGACGACGGGCAACGCACGCAGCATCGAGCGCGTGGACAGGGAATGGGAGCAGCATGCGGAGTAAGGGCGATTTCCACACACACAGCACCGCGTCGGACGGCATCCTGTCGCCGACGGAGCTGGTCGACCTGGCGGCGAGCCAGGGCGTGCGCTACCACGCGCTCACCGACCACGACTCGACCGAGGGGATCGCCGAGGCGCGCGCCGCGTCGGCGAAGCACGAAGGGCACATCCTCATCCCCGGCGTCGAGATGGGCACGGACATCGAGGGCGCGGAGGTGCACATGCTGGGCCTCTACCTCGACCCCGCCGACGACGAGCTGCAGAAGATCCTGGCCGAGCTGCGGGAGGGCCGGCTCGGGCGGGGCCGCGGCATCGTCGAGAAGCTGCGCGCGATGGGCATCATGATCGAGTGGGACCGCGTGCAGGCGATCGCGGGCGAGGCGTCGGTCGGGCGGCCGCACGTCGCGCAGGCGCTGGTCGAGGCGGGTTACGTCAGCCAGATCTCCGAGGCGTTCGACAAGTGGATCGGCCGCAACGGGCCGGCGTACGTCGAACGCGACAAGATGACGCCGGCGGAGTCGGTGCAGTGCATCGTCGCGCGCGGCGGCCTCGCCTGCATGGCGCATCCCGCCGACCTGCCGGGGCTCGACGGCATCCTGGCCGAGCTGAAGGCCGCCGGCATGGCGGCGATCGAGGTCTACTACAAGAACTACCCGCCGGACACCGTGGAGCGGCTGCGCCAGGCGGCGGAGAAGTACGACCTGATCCCCCTCGGCGGCAGCGACTACCACGGCATCCACGGCAACGACGAGCGCCTGCCGGGCGACATCCCGCTCCCCGACGGCTCGATCGAGCGGATGCTGGAGTACGCGCGCACGCTGCCGAACCGGGCGCTGGTGCTGTAGCAGCTGTGGACCCGGTTTCGGCTCGGCGTGGACTGGTAGCCTGTGATCTCGATGGCACGCTGCTTCGCAGTGATGGCACGCTCTCCCCTCGCACCCTCGAGTCGATACGCGCGGTCCAGTCGGCGGGCTGGGCCTTCGTGATGGTGACGGCGCGCCCCGCGCGGCAGGTCGGGCACATCGCCGCCCAGGCGGGCCTGGCCGGCGTCGCGCTCTGTTCGAACGGTGCCATCGTCTTTGATCTGCAGAGCCGTACAGTAGTGGATGGGCATCCGATCGAACCGCCCGTGGCAGCGGCGCTCATCGTCGATCTGCGGCGGGCGATCGATGGCGTCGCCTTCGCGTTCGAGCTTGGACTTCAATTCGGACGGGAGGACGCCTATCCCGTGAGGCCCACGTCGATGCTCGTCGAAAGCCTCGCGGAAGCACGCATCGCCGACGCCATGGAGCTTGCGGCTTCGCCCGCGCACAAGATCATCGCCGCGCACCCGCTGGTGGATTTCGATCGCCTGCTAGATGCGGTGAAGGTGACGGCTGGTGATCGCGTCGAGGTCACGCACTCGACCCGATCGTTCGTCGAGATCTCGGCACGGGGCATAGATAAGGCGTCGGGCACGAGGCTACTGGCGAGGCGCCTGGGCATTGATGCGCGCGACGTCGTCGCGATAGGCGATATGCCGAACGACCTGGCCATGCTCGCCTGGGCCGGCCACGCGGTCGCAGTCGCGAACGCGCATCCGGACGTGATAGCCGCGGCGGACCGCGTCGTGGCCTCGAACGACGACGATGGCGTCGCTCACCTGCTTGAGATGCTGATCTGACGGCACCGGTGCCGTTTTGCGATGGGCCGGGCCGCTATCGAATCCGGCGGCGTTATCGGTAAGCTGTACCGTCGGGCGCCGCCCGGGCGCCTTTTCAGCGTCCGGATGATCCATGCAGTGCGCGACGCACCCCGCCATCGAGACCGAACTCGCCTGTAGCCGCTGCGGCAAGGCGATCTGCTCGCGCTGCCTGATCCAGACGCCCGTCGGCGCCCGCTGCCGGGAGTGCGCGAACGTCCGCCGCATCCCCACGTACAACATGTCGGGCCTGCTCTTCGCGCGGGCGATCAGCGCCGGGCTGGGCGCCGGGGCGGCGATCGGCCTGGCGTGGTGGTGGTTCGACGCCAACCGGATCATCTACATCTTCTATGGCGTGCTGCTCGGGATCGCCATCGGCTACGCCGTCGGCGAGGCGGTGGCCGTCGCGACGAACCGGCGGGCGGGGCCGCCGTTGCAGGCGATCGCCGTCGCGGGCGTCGTCTTGGCCTACGTCATCCGTTCGGGGCTGATGCTGTCAGTCGATGGCTATGCGGCGCGCTTCGTATTCGACCTCGGCAGCGCGGTCGCGATGGGCATCGCGTGCTTCATCGCGGCCGGGCGGCTGCGTTGAGCCGCACGTATGCGTGGCGTTGTCTCGTGACTGGGGCTGCGTGTTCGGGCTAGCGGAGGACGATCCAGAGAACGACCAGCGTGATGATCACCATCGTTGCGAGGACGGCGATGCGGCGCAACTCGTGGATGGCGTACTCCGTGTCGCGCACAGCCAGCGCCTGGATGTCGAACTCGCGCCGCTTGCGGACGCCCTGCTGCTGGATCGCCCGGACCGCCGTGGGCAGACGTGCCGGCGGCGTGCGTGTCGGAGCGACGGGTGCGGCGGCTGCGGGCGCCTGTGCGGGCGTTAGTCCGACGGACGAAGCGCCCGGCATCCCGGCGAGCGCCGTGTCGGAGCCGTTCATCCCGGTCTCCTCTGCGTCCTCTTCCGGCGTCTGATCATCCAGTTCAACGGTGTCCGGAGCGGCGGCGTCCGGGCGCAGGTAGCTGCGGTCGGTGCGCTTCTTTTTCGCCTGCAGGCGGCCATCGCGGACGAGCGGTCGATTTGGCTTCGGCATAGGACTCCTGTGCGAGGGCGCCGCGGCACCCCGATTCAGCCCCGCATTATAGCCACGGTCTATCCCGCTCACAACGCGGTGCGCCTGACATCTCAACGCTGCGCTGGTGGTCGGTGTTGCAGGCCGCCGCGGCTTCCGGGCAGTCCAGACGAAGAGCGCCGGCCGTCAAGTGACCCTGCGGGCGCCGGCCGGGCTTTGCTACACTCCGGCTCTGGACATGGCCTCACCACCCTCGATATCGCTGGCCCGCGTCCGCCGCTCGCGCGCATCGTTCGCGATGCTGACGGCACTGGTCGCGTTCGTCTCGCTCACGGTCGCGTGCGAGAAGAACAACGATATCGTGGCGCGCGAGCAGATCCAGCAGGCGAACGATGCCTGCCCGAAGGGGTGTGAAGTCCCGCCGCCGGGCTGCACCATCAAGGGCAACATTTCGACCGGCGGCAACAAGATCTACCACCTGGAGACCCAGCAGTCGTTTCGGGGAATCCGCATCCAGGTCGCCAAGGGCGAGCGCTGGTTCTGCACCGAGGCCGAAGCGATCAACAACGGCTTCCGCAAGTCGATCAACTAACGCCTGCCCGCGATCACTGCACGACGCCGCGCTCCTTGAGTGCGGCGACTGCAGCGGCGTCGTAGCCGATCGACGCGAGCACGCCGTCGGTGTGCTGCCCGGCGAGCGGCGCCGTGCTTCGCACTGATCCGGGCGTGTCGGAGAGCTTTGTGCCGATGCCTAGGTGCTTCACCTTGCCCAGCGTCGGGTGGTCAACCTCGACGACCATCTGGCGCGCCAGGTTGTGCGGATCGCGCAACGCCTCTTCGAGCGAGTAGACCGGGCCGACGCAGATGTCGGTCTGCTTCAGGATCTCGAACCACTCGTCGCGCGTCTTCGTGGCGAAGCGCGCGCGGAAGTACGCCGCGATCTCCTCACGCTTCGTGCCATCCCACTGGTGGGGGATGTACTGCTCGCACTCCAGCGCCTTGCAGAGATTCACGAAGAAGTGCGGCTCCAGGCTGCCGATGCTGATCCAGCCGCCGTCGCTGCACTCATACACGTTGTAGTGCGGGACGGAGCCGTTGAGCGCCGTGCCGCCGCGCGTCGGCGACGCGGCGCCCATCAGCACGTTGCCCACCATGCTGGCGAGGAGGTACAGGACGCCGTCCGACATGGCGATATCGACGTACTGGCCGCGGCCGGTACGCTCGCGCGCCAGCAGCGCCGCGAGGATGCCATAGGCGGCGTGCATGCCGCCGCCGGCGAAGTCGGCGATGATGTTCATCGGGATCGCCGGCGGCGAATCGGGCCAGCCGACCATGCCAAGCGCGCCGCCGATCGAGATGTAGTTGATGTCGTGCCCGACGAGCTGGCTGTACGGTCCCGTCTGGCCGAACCCCGACAGCGAGCAGTAGACGATGCGCGGGTTGCGCTCCTTCAGCGTGTCGTAGTCGACGCCCAGGCGCTTGACGACGCCCGGCCGAAAGCCTTCGAGCACGACGTCGGCCGTCTCGGCGAGCTTGTAGAAGATCTCGCGCGCGTCCGGCTCGCGCAGGTTGAGCACGATGCTGCGCTTGTTCCGGCTCAGCATGTTGTACGCCGCTGCCTTCTCGGCGTCGCCGCCGCGGCCGCCGCCTATCGCCGCGGCCAGCTTGCCGTCGGCGGGCGCTTCGACGAGCAGCACGTCGGCGCCCATGTCGCCGAGCATCATCGAGCAGAACGGGCCCGGCGCCAGGCGCGACAGGTCCAGGATCTTGATCCCTTCAAGAGGCAGCATGGTCTTCCTTTCCGAAGTCGTATGGTTCGCGCTCAAGGGTCGCGGCTGCGCCGGTTTCGATCAAGCGGTCTGACATCTACACGAAGGGGCGGGCGACCATCATCACGAGCAGAAGCGTCGAAAGCGCGATCACGACCCCGGCGGTGGCGACGCCGATGATGTTGAAGAGCGGCGTGTTGGCGCGGTCGCCCATCAGCTCGCGGTCGTTCGTCAGCCGCAGCAGGCTGAACAGCACGACCGGCAGCACCAGCGCGTCGAGCACCTGGATGACGAGCAGTGTGCTGGTGAAGGGGATCCCCGGCAGCAGTGCGAACCCCGCCGCGACGAGGATCATGCCGGTGAAGAGGCCCATGAAGACCGGCGCGCGCCGAAAGTCCTGCGACACGCCCTTCTCCACGCCGATCGCCTCGGTGACGCTGTAGGCGCTGGTCAGGGCGAGTACCGGGGCGGCCAGCAGGCAGGCGCCCAGCAGCCCGACCGCGAAGAGATACTTCGCCGCCGGTCCCGCGACCGGCTCCAGCGCGCGCGCCGCCTGTGCTGCGCTATCGACGGGGACGCCGCGCCCGTACAGCGTGGCCGCCGTGGCGACGATGATCGCGAGCGCGACGACGTTTGCAAACAGCGAGCCGGCGATCACATCGATGCGCTCGTACACGTAGTCCTCAGGCCGGACGGCCTTCTCGGCGACCGATGACTGCAGGTAGAGCTGCATGTACGGCGTGATCGTCGTGCCGATGATCGCGATGATCAGCTGCACGCCGCCGAACGTGCGCGGCACTGTCGGCACGACCAGCCCGTGGCCGACGCTGCCCCAGTCGGGATGCGCCAGGACGGCGGCGATCGGGTACGCCACGAACACGAGCGCCATCGCGAGGAAAACGCGCTCCACGATCTTGTACGAGCCGAAGACGACGAGCGTCCAGAGCACGACCGCGGCCACCGGGACGGCGACCAGCCTCGGCACGCCGAACAGCGCGGCCGCCGCGCCGACGCCGACGAACTCCGAGAACGCGGTGCCGAGGTTCGCTACGAGCAGCGCCAGCACGACGAACGACGTCATCCGCACGCCGAAGCGCTCGCGCACCAGGTCCGAGAAGCCCATGCCGGTCACCGAGCCGAGCCGCGCGCACATCTCCTGCACGACGACGAGCGCGACGAGGATGACGATGAGCACCCAGAGGAGCTGGTAGCCGTAGCGGGCGCCCGCCGCGGAGTAGGTGGCGATGCCGCCGGCGTCGTTGCCGGCGTTGGCGGCGATCAGCCCGGGGCCGAGGATGCCGAAGAGCAGGACGAGGCGGGGGAAGCGGCGGGCGAACGAACGCCGCCGCGGCTGCGGTGCAGCGTGCGGATCAGCAGGCGTCAACCCTTGCTGCGCGCGTACGTCCGGAATGACTATCGCCCATCACTTCAGCGTCAGCCGCCAAACCCGCGGCTGCGTCCCCGTCTCCATGACTCCTTGAGCAGCACATCCAGTATGTCGTCGACGGTGATCGCGCCAAGGAAGCGCTGGTTCTCGCCGACGATCGGGATGGCAAGGAGATTATATTCGGCAATCACCTCTGCGACATGCTGCGGCTCGTCGTCCGCGTGGGCGGTCACGGGTTCGTGCGTCATCACGTCGCGGACGAGGGCGCCGGGTTCCGCGATCAGCACCTGCCGCATGCTCAGCACGCCGACGAGCGCTCCGGCCGCATCGACCACGAAGAAGTAGTAGGCGAAGTCCGGCGCGTCCTCCTGCGTCTGGTAGACGTGCAGCGCTTCCGCAACCGGGCGGTCCGGGTCGATGGTCAACACGTTGCTGGTCATGACGCCGCCAGCGGAGTCTGCGTCGTACTCCAGCAGGCGGCGGACCGCCTCGGATTCGGGCCGGTCCATCTCGTCGAGGATCTCTTCCGCGCGGGGGGCGGGGACCCGCGCGAGCACGTCGGCCGCGTCGTCGGGCTCCATCTCCTCGATCAGGTCGGCGGCCTTCTCGACCGACATGGCGCTGAGCAGCTGCGCCTGCTGCTCGGCCGGCAGCTCTTCGAGCGTGTCGGCCGCGCGCTCCTCGTCGAGCGACGAGAGTACTTCGGCGCCCTCCTGCTTGCTCAGCTCGGCCACGATACGCGCGAGCTGCTGCGGGCGCAGCTTTTGGAGCTGGACGTGCCGCGCCTTCAGTCGCCCCGTCGGCACGTCGGACATCAGGTACTCGACCTCGCGCCAGTCGGTGAGCATGCGTCCTGCGAAGCGGCCGCGCATCGAGGCCGGCACGAGGCGGCGCAGCACGGCGCGCCCTCCCGTGTCCAGCGCGACGACGCGGTAGCCGTCGGGCGCCTGCGAGAGGTACAGGTCGTTGACTCGCACGACGCGCGTGCCGCGCACATCGATCACCTGCCGGTCGAGCACGTCCTTCACCAGCAGCAGCTCGCCCTCGCGGCGCTTGAAGCGGCCGACGTCGACGGCGCCGGACCGCAGCTGCACCTGCCCGGGACGCACCTCGGCGATGCGTTCGGCCGGGATGTAGAAGTCGCGGCCGGCGGAGCGGGAGACGAGGCCGGCGACGAGCGGGTAGGCGCCCTCCACCAGGCGCACGACGACGTCTTTCACGCGGGCGATCTGCTCGCCCTGGCGCTCGACGATACGCGAGCCGACGATCTCGGAGAGCGCCATCAGGTCGGTGGGGCGGGGCGCGGTCGCGGCGCTGGACATGAGGCCATCCTTTGCCCCGAGGGTACGCTTGCCGGGATACGGGAGCAACTACTGCATGGCACCGGGCGGCGGCCCAGGCTTCGACCTAACCCCCGGCCCTAAGAGGGAAGGGGAGCGCGATCCCGACGATTGGAACGACCTCGGCGCGTCACGGCGCTGGCTCAGGCGTCCTTGCCCGTGTCCGACGTGCCGAGCTGGAACGGCGCCTCGCCCTCGGCGAGGAGCTGCGTGCGCGCTTGCTGCGCGACGGGCAGGCCCCAGATGTTGATGAAGCCGAGGGCGGCGTTGTGGTCGTACTGGTCGCCGCGGTCGTAGGTGGCGAGCTGGTAGCTGTAGAGGCTCTTCGGCGACTTCTTACCGACGGCTACCGCCTGGCCCTTGTGCAGCCGCATCCGCACGACGCCGGAGACGTGGCGCTGCGTGCTGGCGACGTAGGCGGCGAGGTCCTGATGGTGGGCGGTGAACCAGAGGCCGTTGTAGATCAGGTCGGCGTACTCCTGGCGCAGGCTGTTCTTGGTGCGGAGCTGCGGCTTCGAGAGCGTGAGCTGCTCCAGCGCCTCGTGGGCGGCGTGCAGGGTCCAAGCGGCGGGCGCCTCGTAGATCTCGCGCGACTTGATGCCGATGAGGCGGTCTTCGACCATGTCCGTGCGGCCGATGCCGTGCTCGCCCGCCCACTGGTTGAGCGTCTGCACCAGCGTGACGCCGTCCATCTCGTGCCCGTCGAGCGAGACGGGGCGGCCGTGGGCGAACTCGATCTCGATCTCGCGCGGGGCGTCCGGGGCGGCCTGTACGGAGCGGGTCCAGGCGTAGATGTCCTCCGGCGGCGACGCCCACGGGTCTTCGAGCACGCCGGCTTCGATGCTGCGGCCCCAGAGGTTCTCGTCGGTGCTGTAGGGGCTGGCCTTGGTGGCGGGGACGGGCACGTTGCGGGCGGCGGCCCACTCGATCTGCTCCTCGCGGCTCATGCGGTGCTCGCGGACGGGGGCGATGATCTCGAGATCGGGGTCGAGGGCGCGGGTGCTGACGTCGAAGCGCACCTGGTCGTTGCCCTTGCCGGTGCAGCCGTGGGCGATGGCGGTGGCGCCCTCCTCGCGGGCGACGTCGACGAGCATCTTCGCGATGAGCGGGCGGCCGATGGCGGTGGCGAGCAGGTACTGGCCCTCGTAGACGGCGCCGGCCATGAGGGCGGGGAAGGCGAAGTAGTCGACGAAGGGCTGCTTGCCGTCGCGGACGATCGCCTT
>Ga0315281_10014051_pt1 | contig 10811 bp, 11 predicted proteins | sample YL17G07_0_MG_FD_204540 | JGI IMG/M metagenome (GOLD analysis project Ga0315281, IMG submission 204540) | Sediment microbial communities from Yellowstone Lake, YNP, Wyoming, USA - YL17G07_0 | ecosystem: Environmental > Aquatic > Freshwater > Lake > Sediment | place: USA: Wyoming | collected... | reverse complement strand
GGCGGAGTTCGGCGCGGCCCTCCGTGCCACGCCGCCCCCGGCCGTGATCCCTCCGGTGGCCGCTCGACCGCCCGTCCGTGCGCCGCAACGTCGCGACACGGCGCGCCTGCGCACGCCGCCGCCCGCCTCAGCCAGCTCGCCGGGCGGCGGGCTTATCCTCGCCATCGTCGTCATTGCCCTGATCGCGATCCTGGCGGGGGTTGTCGGCGCCATCGCCCTCAACCGAGGCGGCGGCGACTCGAACGTGCTCCCGACGCCGACACCCGCGCTCACGATCCCAACCCGCGCGGCCACCCCGACGGCCACCCCCACCCCGACTGTGACAGCGTCTCCTTCAGCGAGCCCGTCGGCATCTGCCAGCGCCACGCCCGCCACGCGCACCCCGAGCCCGTCGCCGTCGCCCGCAACGCAGACGCCGGTGCCGACCGCGTCGCCCTCACCGGCAACCTCCCCAACGGCGTCACCCACGAGATAGGACAACAAAAGGGGGCCGAAATTCGGCCCCTTTTGGTTACAGGCTCTCGCCGGGCGCTAGACCCGGTGGCACCAGACCCAGTGCTCCTTGTCCGGCGTGCCCACGTTCCGCCAATCCGGGCGCCGCGAACGGCACTCGTCGATGGCGATGGGGCAGCGGGTGTGGAACACGCAGCCGGAGGGCGGGCGCAGCGGGCTCGGCACGTCACCCAGGAGGATGATGCGCTCGCGCTGGCGTTCGATCTCCGGGTCCGGGATGGGAACGGCCGAAAGCAGCGCCTTCGTGTAGGGGTGCAGCGGGTTCTCGAAGATCGAGTCGCGGTCGGTCAGCTCCATGATGTGCCCGAGGTACATCACCGCCACGCGGTCGCTGATGTGACGCACCACCGAGAGGTCGTGGGCGATGAACAGGTAGGTCAGGTTGAACTGATCCTGCAGGTCCTGGAGGAGGTTGATGATCTGGGCCTGGATCGACACGTCGAGGGCCGAAACCGGCTCGTCGCAGACAATGAAGTCCGGTTCTACCGCGAGCGCGCGGGCGATGCCGATGCGCTGGCGCTGGCCGCCCGAGAACTCGTGCGGGAAGCGGTTGGCGAAGTAGGGGTTCAAACCAACCGTCTGGAGCAGGTTTTGGACCTTCTCCTTCTTCTCTTTGCCGCTCGCCAGCTTATGGATGGTGATCGGCTCGCCAATGATGCTGCCCACCGACATACGCGGGTTCAGGCTCGCGTAGGGGTCCTGGAAGATCATCTGCATCTTGCGGCGGAAGCGGCGGAGCTTGCCGCCGCCGATCTTGGTGAGGTCTTCGCCTTCGAAGGAGACGTTCCCGGCGGTGGGGCGCGTGAGCTGGAGGATGGCCTTGCCGGTGGTGCTCTTGCCGCAGCCGGACTCGCCAACGAGGCCGAGCGTCTCGCCGCGCTTCACGGTGAAGGTCACGCCGTCCACAGCCTTCACATCTGCGACCTTGCGCTGGAAGATGACGCCCGCCGAAACCGGAAAGTACACCTGCAGGTCTTCGACTTCGACGAGCGGTTCGCCGATCGTCCCCACGCGCTGCCGCTGGTTGAGATTAGTTTGCTGCGCCAACTGTGGCCTCCCGGTGCACGCGCTCGGATTCCCAGCACGCGGCGAAATGGTTTTCAGCGACAAGGGCGAAGGGCGGGTATTCCTCCCGGCACTTGTCCACCCGCCACGCACAGCGCGGGGCGAACGGGCATCCCGGCGGCAGGTGTGCGAGGTCGGGTGGCAGCCCTTCGATCGGCACCAGCTTCTCTTTGCGCGTCTCATCGAGCCGCGGGACGGAGTTCAAGAGGCCGACGGTGTAGGGGTGTTTCGGGTTCCCGTAGAGTTCATACGCGGAAGCGGTTTCGATCACTTTGCCCGCGTACATGACGTTCACGCGGTCCGCGTAGCGGGCAACCACACCAAGGTTGTGCGTGATGATGATGACGGCGGTGCCGAACTCGCTGCTGAGGCGGCTCATGACTTCGAGGATCTGCGCCTGGATGGTTACGTCGAGAGCCGTCGTGGGCTCATCGGCGAGCAGCAGCTTCGGGTTGCAGCTCATGGCCATCGCGATCATCACGCGCTGGCGCATGCCGCCCGAGAACTGGTGCGGGTAGTCATCGAGCCGGCCACGCGCTTCGGGGATACCGACCATTTCGAGCAGGTCGGCGGCGCGGTCGCGGGCTGCCTTGCCGTGCAGGTCCATGTGGAGTTCGAGCGCTTCCGTCATCTGGCGCCCGATGGTGAGCACCGGGTTGAGCGATGTCATCGGCTCCTGGAAGACCATGGCAATATCGTTGCCACGGATCTTCCGGATCTCGTCTTCATCGAGCTTCAGGATGTCACGGCCCTGGAAAAGGATTTCGCCGCTGACGATCTTCCCCGGGGGTTGCGGGATCAGGCGGAGGATCGAAAGCGCTGAAACGCTCTTCCCACACCCCGATTCACCCACCAGGCCCAGCGTTTCGCCTTCTTCCACCACGTAGGAAGTCCCGTCCACCGCCTTGACGGTCCCTTCCTGCGTATAGAAGTAGGTCCTCAGGTCTTTGACCTCGAGTAGCGCCATCCCGACTCCTTCCTTACATCACATCCCGGCTTACCGGGATGGCTGCCCCCCTCGGGCGGTGAACCTGTCCCTCTCGAGTGTTCTGGGGAAGAGGAGACTCGAACTCCTACGCCTTGCGGCACATGATCCTAAGTCATGCTCGTCTGCCAATTCCGACACTTCCCCGTGTACGCCGTTCGTTCGGAACTGGATTGGCTGGTGAGCCGCGAAGGACTCGAACCTTCAACCTAGTGATTAAGAGTCACTTGCTCTGCCAATTGAGCTAGCGGCCCGGCTCGCCTGAAACAGCTGAATCCGCGCGGTTCAGTGATTCTCTGAGATCGTATGTCCCTCGCGGCTTCCAGAATATTCAGACCAGCCACTTGACGCCGGGTTATGGGCGGCAATTCCAGTGGCCGAGTCAGGTCGAAGCGGAGTTTAGTATCAACCGCTCACCGGCGTCCAGCCGCTTGCAGGGCACTTGATTAGTCTCAGGCTAATCAACGCAACGTCCGTTACGGCGAAATCCGAACGTGGTTCGGATAAACGTCGCGCGCCGCTCCGGTAGACTGGGGGCGATGGCCTCCCACCCGCCAGCTTCGACCTTCGCGCCCGTGGTCCATGGCCGAAGGCGAGTCTTCTGTTGCCACCGGGCGACGCTTTCGGGTCTGCTCCCGCCCAACTCTCTCCCGGCGGTCGCGGAATGCGTTGAAGCTCGCGTGCCAAGGCTCGAAATCGATGTGCGCTTCCTTGCCGATGATTCGATGCTCATCTTCCACGACGCATTGCTGGACCACGACACTACCGGCGCCGGCAGCGTCGATCGCCTCTCTCCGAAACAGGCTGCGCAACTGCGCTACCGTGCCGACGAGGCCGTCGGCCTCTGCTTCCTCCCCGACGTCGTCGATCTCATCCGGTCCGGTTCAACGCTCCTCCAGGTCGATCTGAAGTTGATGCGCCCGATGTCGGAGCCGCGTCTCGCCGCCCTGGCCGAAGCGCTGAGGCCCATCAAGGAGCAGGTGTTGATCGGCTCGCAGGCTCACTGGAACCTGCGCGGGCTTGCCGTTGCGGGCTTCGCGGTGGCCATCGACCCGACGCTCCAGTGGCACTACCGCCCGGATCGGCGTGGTGAGGGGCTTGTCCCGGCTCGGCTGGGGGTGCATGGCCTCTGGGACGACGCACCTATCGCCCACATCCGCCACGCCGCGGCCGGCGATTATTGCGCCGCCCGCGTTGCGGACATCGTCGGCCTGCTCCCCGCCGCCACCGAGTGGATGGTCGACATCGCAACGATCCAGCACCTGGCGCGCCTCGGCTTCCCGCTGGGAGAGGCTCTTGCCTCGCGCGGTGTCGAACTCGCGGCCTGGACCATGCGCGACGATGGCCCGGCTGCTACCACTGCCTTACTGCGCGAGATGTTCGATCTCGGCGCGACCACCGTGATAACGGACCACGCCCAGACGCTCGCGGGCTACGCGGCAACGTTGAGCGGCTAGGCGGCCTGCCCTGGACGCGACGGCTTCTCGGGCGCAGGTTTGGCGGCTTCGGTCGCCTCTGCAGGCCCAGCCCGCCGCGAGGTGCCGGGACGTCGAGCTACTTCACGCGTGATCCGGTTCTCCGGCTGCACCCACCCCTTGCCGAGGACGGGATGCGCCCCCGGTACCAGGCTCACCATGCGATGCCAGAAGGCGGCGAAGGTCGACATAGGAGGGAGACAATAACCGACGTGGCGGGCCGCTGCAACATAACGGCGGCGGGTGGATTAACGCGTCGCGCCTGTTCGGGAGAGGAAGTCCAGCACTACCCGGTTCCACTCTTCCGGACGTTCAAAGTAGGCCGAGTGGCCTGCGCCGCGGATCTCGTAGTACTCGCTCCCGGGCAACAGGCTCTGCGACTCGCGGATGAGCGCCGGCGACGTGATCAGGTCATGTTCACCCACCACGAACAAGACCGGCGCCCCGAGCCCGCCGAGGATTTCGTGCATGCTTCCGCGGTAGGTCGCTGGTGGGCGGCCCAACAGCCCTTTCGGGCGGGGCGGGTTCATCGCGTTGACCTGGCGGTAGAGCAGCGCGAGGTCGGGCCGCTCCACTTCGAACTCCTTGGCAAGGGCGTACTCGCGCAGGCTGGCATCGCCACGTTCGTCGCGCAGTTCGTCCTGGAGTTCGCGGACGCGGTCGTTCGTGGCGCCCGCGTTGGTGCCGCAGAGCACGAGCGAGGCGATCCGCTGAGGCGCGAGGCGCGCGAGCCCGGCGACCGCCCTCCCGCCCATCGATTGCGCCACAACGTGCGCCCGTTCGATCTTTAGCGACTCCAGGAGCGCGACGAGGTCCGTCCCGAAGACGAAGCGGCCGAGGTTCCCTTCGGCGCGCGATTGCCCCCACCCACGCGCGTCGTAGGTGGTGCAGCGATAGCGCTCGCCGAAGGCACTCACCTGCTGCCACCACGAAAGGTGGTTGCCCCCGGCGCCATGCAGAAACACCACGTCTGGCCCGCGTCCATGCTGCTGGTAGTAGATCCGCGCCCCGTTCACCCGTGCGTACGGCATGGGCGGAGTCTACCGCTTCAATCGGGTACCCTCATGCAACTCACAACTGGGGGAACGGGATGCGCATCGGCATCGGGGTCGGCGCCGGCATGGGCCCGGACGGCGAGATCGGCGCCCTGCTGGACCGGTTCGCGAAGGTCGAGGCCGATGGCTTCGCCTCCGCGTGGGTCGCGAACATCTTCAGCCACGATGCGCTCACCTTGCTGGCGCTCGCGGGGCGCGTTACGAAGACCATCGAGCTAGGGACGTTCATCGTGCCGACATACCCGCGCCACCCGGTCGCGCTCGCCCAGCAGGCCCTTTCGGTCTCCGCTGCGACCGGCGGGCGTCTGCTCCTCGGCCTCGGGCTGAGCCATAAGGTAGTCATCGAAAACATGATGGGCCTCGATTATTCGAAGCCCATCCGTCACACGCGCGAGTACCTTTCGGTGCTGAACCCTCTCCTTGCGGGTGAACGGGTGCAGTTTCGTGGCGAGGAGTACCGCGTGGCCGCGCAGGTGAGCGTGCCCGGCGCCCCGCGGCCCACGCTGCTCTTCGCCGCTCTCGGGCCGCAGATGCTGAAACTCGCGGGCAGGATGACCGATGGGACAGCCGTTTGGATGGGCGGCCCGAAGTATCTCGAAACCGCCCATATCCCCGCGCTGCGCGCCTCGGCCAGCAAAGCCGGGCGTCCCGCACCTCGTGTGGCGGCGGGCTTCCCTATCGCCGTCACGAAGGACGTCGAAGCCGCGCACGCCTCCGCATCAAAGGCGTTCGCCGTCTACGGCACCCTCCCGTCCTACCGCGCCATCCTCGACGTTGAGGGCGCCGCTGATGCTTCCGGCGTCGCCATCGTCGGCAGCGAAGCCGAGGTGGAGCGCCAGGTTCGGCACCTCGCCGCGATCGGTGTGACCGACCTCAACGCGTCTATCTTCCCCGTTAGCGGCGATCCCGCCGCTGTGGACCGCACGTATGCACTGTTGGCGTCGCTCGCGAAGCAAAGGCTGTAGCCGCGGGGCGAATGACAAACCGTCCCATCCCGGGTGGTCTCCGTCACCCGCCCCAACTGCTAAACTCGCCCGGGCTGACAAGCTGAACGCTGCACCCGCCCGGAGGCCGCCATGGATTACGCCCATCCCGAACTCATCGCCGAACCCGATTGGCTTGCGGAGCACCTGCACGATGCCGATGTCCGGGTCGTCGATTGCGCGATCCTGGAAGCGTACCGGCGCGCGCACATTACCGGCGCGGTGCACCTGTCCGCTCACTACTACGTAAAAGAAGATGATCCGGACGGCACCGACCACGGCGTCCTCGTCATGCCGCCTCGCCAGTTCGAAGCGCTTATGTCGAAGCTTGGCGTGGGCCCTGAGACCACCGTCGTCGCCTACGACGACAACAACGGTTTTCTCGCTGCACGCCTCTGGTGGGTGCTGAACTACTACGGTCACACGAAGGCGCGGGTGCTCAACGGCGGCTGGCATCGCTGGTTCTCCGAAGGCCGCCCCACCACTTTCCACGCCACACGGGTCGCCCCGGCGGCGTTCAAGGCAGCCGAGCCCCGCTCCGACATCTACGCGAGTTGCGAAATGCTCCTCGAAAAGCATGACCAGCCCGGCTGGCAGGTGTTCGACGCCCGTACCGATGCCGAGTGGGAGGGCACGAACGACCGCGGCAATCGCCGTGCGGGCCACGTGCCCAACGCCCGCCACCTGGAGTGGGCGAAGTTCGTTTCAACCGATGACCGGCGCTCGCTCCTGCCCGCCGATGATATCCAAGGCCTGCTCGCTGAAGCCGGGTTCACACGGGATCGTCAGACCATCACCTACTGCCAGGGTGGCATCCGCGCGGCCCACGCAGCCTTTGTGCTTGCGCTCATGGGGTACGACCGGGTGCGCGTCTACGACGGTTCCATGCGCGAGTGGGCGAACCGCGACGACACTCCGCTCGTTAAGTAGCCGCGCCCGGCCTTCGTGGCGCCCTAAAGGAAAGCCCCGCGGTCGCGGGGCTTTCCAGAGTCGGGCTAGACGGGGTTAGAGCGGCGGGACGGGTGCCTTTTCGATTCGCTCCGCCCTTACCAGCGCATCGATGGTGAACCCGAGGTCAGCGCGTTCGCAGAGCGCACCACAATAGGTCATCTTGAGGGTGGAACTGGCCGACTTCCGCCAGTCGTAGCGCAGGCCACAGCGCGCGCACACCTTGATGTGGTTGAGGTTGACCCCTACCGCACCTGGACCGATCGAAGTCTCCATTTTGCTACCCCCTGCCAATGCTTTGCGCACCTGCTGGTTTGTAACCGCTATTCCACCGTAGAAGGTGACGGGTCAAAGCGCGAATCGCGCCCTTACGCCACTTTTTCTTCCTTGCGGCTCTCTTTACCATCGTGCCGGTCAGCCAACAAACGGACATCCCCCCGATGGCGGACGCCCGTAGGTGGGGGCCGTCGGCGCGCATCAGGCGGCGAGCCGTTTCGCGGGCACCAGGTACGGCACGACCTTGCCGACGTTCGAATGCGTGAGCAGCGCTTCGATCGTGAACCCGAGGTCTGCGCGTTCGCAGAGCGAACCGCAGTAGGTCATCTTCAAGGAGCGACTCGCGGAACGGCGCCAGTCGTAGGGCACGCCGCAGCGCTCGCACAGGCGAATGTGCTGGTTGTTCATCGCCTCCTCCTCGCGCAGAGTCCGGGGCGCTTGCCCCGGCTTCACGCAAGGATAATCGGCGCGGATCGGCGGCCCAGTACCGCCTGTGCGCGCCCTTCTACTTGTTTTGCGCCGCGATGACTTCCCGCATGCGGCGCATCGCCATCGCCCGGCGTTGCTGTGCTTCCGGCAGGTTGGAGATGTCGACCTCCGCGATGTTGAAACCGTACGCCGGGTAGGCAGGGATCTCGTCGTCGGTGAGCGACTTCATGTACTCCTTACGCTTGAAAGCGGCCTCCACGTAGGGCTCGAGTTCGCGCGCCTTGGCGGCTACGCGCTTCTCTTCGTTCTCGTGGAATTCGGGCATGACCTCTTTGGCGAAGAGGCTGAGGTCCTCGCAGATGTCTTCGTGTTTGTTCTTGCCGCCCTGCTGGATGAAGACCGCCTGGTCCACGCCGGCGTTCGAGAACTTGCGCAGGTGTTCGCGCAGCTGTGCGGGCGTGCCGATGCCGCCGGCGCCGCCGCCAAGCGCTTCGTAGCCCAGCTGGTCGCGGACCGCTTCGTACATCGCCCAGATGTTGGTGCGGCCCGGCTTGTGCTGGCCGAAGTTGTAGTGATGGCCAAGGGCGAACTGGAAGAAGCGGAAACCGTCGGTGCCGCGGCGGATCGCCTCCTGCTCATTCGCATTGCAGGAGAAGCTCGAGACCATCGCAATATTCGGGTTCACGGTGTGGCCGATCGGGACGCATTCGCGCTTGAAGGTCTCGTAGTAGTCGGTCACCCAGTGTTTCGCTTCCTCCGGGTCGATGAAGGCGAAGGTCAGGGCGCCGATCCCAAGCTGGGCGGCGAGGTGGATGGTGTCGCGGTTCGAGCAGGCCACCCAGATCGGCGGGTGGGGCTTCTGCACGGGCTTGGGCACGATGTTGCGCATTGGCATCGAGAAATACTTGCCCTGGAAGCCGGGGTACGGGTCCATCGCGAGCATGTTCGCGACCTGCTCGGTAGTCTCCCGCCACATCGCGCGGCGCTCGGCCGGGTCGATATTGAAGCCTTCGAGTTCGGCACGGCTGGCCGACTCGCCGGTGCCCCAGTCCACCCGGCCGTTGGACACGAGGTCCAGGGTCGCGATCTCTTCGGCGATGCGCGCGGGGTGGTTGTAGTTCGGCGGCATCAGCTTGATCCCGTGGCCCAACCGGATGCGCTTCGTGCGCTGGCTGGCGGCGGCGAGGAAGACCTCCGGGACGGATGAATGCGAGTATTCCTCGAGGAAGTGGTGTTCTACCTCCCAGGCGTGGTCGATGCCGATCTGGTCGGCCAGTTCCACCTGCGAAAGCGCGTCCTGGAAGAGCTTCTGCTCCAGGCCTTCGGTCCATGGGCGGGGCAATTGATGCTCATAGAAAATTCCGAACTTCATTCGAGTCCCTCCTGCGATTCGGAACTTTACACGATCGTTCACGCCTGCTGAAATTCCTACCTTTCCCTTGCGCTGCGCGCAGCGACACGACCGGTATAGTGCGCGGGATGGCCGATCCCAGCCGTGCCGAGGCGCTCGAACGCGCCGTGACAGCGTTCTTCCAGAGCAGCGCTCTCCTCGACCCTATGCGCCTCGCGATCTGGGACCGCGAGGGGCTCACGGTCACCCAGCTGCGGCTCTTGAACCACCTCTACCAGAGCGAAGGCCTCAGTAACGCGGAACTCGCCGACCGGCTCTACGTGACCCGCCCATCGGTATCGGCGTTGTTGGAACGGCTTGAGCGGGGCGGCTTCATTCGTCGCGAAGTCTCACCGTCGGACCGGCGCGGCATTTGTATCTGGCTCCAGCCGCGTGGTCGCGAAGTCGTCGATAGCCTCCGTGCTGACCTGCGGGGTTACAGCGCGAGCCTCATGGATTCGCTCGACGAAGCCCAGCTGGACGAGTTCACCGCGGCCCTCGAGTTGTTCATCGAATCGGGTCGGAAACGCCGGCTGCAGGACCTGAAGCTCGCGCAGCTCGCCCAGGCCTAGGGCGGCGTCCCCGGTTCCCGCACCGAAAATGACTTCCCGCGCGCGCTCGTCAGCATTCGCGTGCCACCGGCCGTCAGCGCGAGTGTCATCGCCCGGTCGATGGTGCGCGTGTCTTCGCGGCCGATGAGGGTGACGTCACCGGTCCAGCGGCCCCAGCCGAGCCGTTCGTAGAAGCCCGGGATGCGCGTCGAAAGCGCCAGCAGCGGGTAGCCCCTGCTCGCGCCAAAGCCGGCCGCCTCGCGCATCAGCAGCGTCGCCAGCCCCTGTCCGGCGTCGCTCGGTTCCGTCGCCACGTCCTCGATGAAGCCTGCCTGGAAGCGTCGGTGCTGCCCGAGCTTGAAGCTGCGTTCGAAGATGGCGACGTGGCCCGCCAGGTAGCCTTCGCCGTCTCGCACCAGGTGCCATGCGGGCATGCGGCGGTCCGCGGCGAGATCGAGGTTTCGGACGGAGGGAAAGCGCTCCAGCCAATCGCGCGGCATCAAGATGGCATGCCCTGCGTCCGCGGCCCGCACCCGGCGAATATCGTCCGCCCAGCGGAGGCGCTCGCTTTCCGTGTAATCGGCCACTCGCGCTTCGTCGGTGAACGCGCGGCCGAGCAGGGCAGCGATACGGGTCGCGAGCGCCGTGTCGACGCTGCTCGCAGGGACGACGGTTGCCGCGGCCTTCCCCTCGCTCACACGAAGACCGCCTTGATCGCCAGCCTCAGTCCTACGAGCACGAGGGCTGCCGCCAGCGCCTTGATAATGAAGTCACCGTGGATGCGGTGCGAGAGGCGTGCGCCCACCTGCGCGCCCGGGATCGCGCCCGCCCCCAGCAGAGCCGCCTTCGCGAGCGAGCTGTCCCATCCGAGGTCCCCGTTCAGCAGGTGGACGGTCGTCCCTTCGCCGGCCATGAACGCGAGCACGAAATGCGACGTAGCCGCGGCGATGTGGACCGGAAAGTGGAGGACGGTGGCCATTACGGGCACATGGATCACGCCGCCGCCTATTCCGAGAAGGCTGCTGACGAAGCCGACCCCGGCGCTGATGAGCACGCCCTTCCCCATCTGGAAGGCGTAGGCGAAGGTCTGGCCGCGGCTATCGGTGATACGGCGGTGCACCACCCAGCGGCCCGTCACCGG
>Ga0315281_10014050_pt1 | contig 10812 bp, 9 predicted proteins | sample YL17G07_0_MG_FD_204540 | JGI IMG/M metagenome (GOLD analysis project Ga0315281, IMG submission 204540) | Sediment microbial communities from Yellowstone Lake, YNP, Wyoming, USA - YL17G07_0 | ecosystem: Environmental > Aquatic > Freshwater > Lake > Sediment | place: USA: Wyoming | collected... | reverse complement strand
ACGCCGTGCGGCAGGAACTGGCGCACCTCGAGGTCCGCTTCGGTGTAGAGCCGCCGGTGGGAACGGTCGGGAATCGCCACGATCTGCGCCACCCTGGGCGCACGGGGCTGGTCGTCCAGACGCTCGCGGTAGCGCTGGGGGAAGGCCGGATACCCGCGGAACGTCGCGCCCGTGACGGCGCCGTGGCGGCGCTGGAGCGCGTCGAAGTTCAGCGACAGGAACTCGTAGACGCCCGGGTCGGGCTTGCTGGCGACGTATTCGTGCACCATCCGGGCGACGTCGCGGAAGAACTGGGGCGTGTGGGTGAGCGCCGACGGCCGCCCATCGGCCTTCGTGCTCGTCCGGATGCCGCCTTCGTGCGGATCCACGTGGTAGAGCTCGTGCATGATCGTGTCGAGCCTGGCCAGCCAGTCGGGGCCGTGCGGGTAGAGATCTTCCTTCCGGGTGCCCTTCAGCGTCTGGTCGCAGAACCGCGGCAGGGAAATCGAGATGAGGTGCGAGACGCGCCGTGCCCCGACGCGCATGTGGGGCGACCTGGTGACGAACCACTCCGAGCGGCGTGTCAGGTGGCCCGTCCGGCGATCCCGCCAGAAGAAGTAGCCCGGTTCGGTCTCCGGCACCATCAGCGAATGGCACGTGGCGTAGGCGCCGTGCGTCGACGCCCGGCCTAGCCTGGCGAAGACCAGCACGCCGTGCGGGTCGATCTGCGACAGCGCCGGGACACGCGACACGATGTCCGTCATCAGCCGGTGCACATGAGCCGTGTAGTTGATCATTCGGTAGGTGAGGCGCCCGAGCCGCGGCAGACCCGAGCCGCGGAGTGCGTCCCAAGGAATGTCGGCAGGGGGGCGGGCGAGCTTTAGGGCCTGTCAGCGAACAAAGGACGAAGCGGTCGTTTGCTTACAGGCCCTTATGGCGGGCCCGCACGCTCGAGATGCTGCGTGTGTTCATGGACAGCGCCGTAGGTTCCCGGCGGGGACACCACGGCGGAAGGCGCACCCGGCGGCGGGGTCTGGGGAGCGACCGGCGGCGGCTCGACGTCGCCCATCCGCTGCAGAATCAGCCGCTGGCGCCGGATGAGGAAGGTCGTGGGCGTGGCCGGGCTGTACCGTCGCGGATTGATGATGACCGCCGCCAGCAGCGCCGACTGCTCGGCGGACAGCTCCGCGGCCGTGGTCTTGAAATACGCGCGGGCCGCACTTTCGGCGCCCCAGATGCCGTCGCCCCACTCGATCACGTTGAGATAGATCTCGAAGATGCGGCGCTTGCTCAACTCCGCCTCGAGGCGCCGCGCGATCAGGAACTCGGTCACCTTGCGCAAGGGGTTCCGCGACGGTGACAGGTAGAGGTTCTTGGCGAGCTGCTGCGTGATGGTGCTGCCGCCGCGCGCAAGCTGCCCCTTCTTCCAGTTCTCCTCGAACGACTTCTCCATCTCGTCGAAGTCGATGCCCTCGTGCGAGAAGAACGCGGCGTCCTCGGTGACCAGGACCGCGCGCTTGAGCTGGGGCGAGATGCGGTCGTACGGCACCCACCGCTGCGCCTTGACGACCTTCCGGCCGGCGGCGCTCGCCTCGCGCGCCCGGAGATCCATGAAGGCGGTGGTCCCGGGATTGGTCCTCACCAGCGGCCGCACGTCGGGCAGCGTGAGGTAGATCCACGCGAACACGGCGAATCCCGCCGCGGCCAGCGCCGCTACCGCCTGGAACGCGCGCTTCACCATGCCCGCCTACCGCCCCGCCACCACGACCTTGACGCGCTGCCCCGCCACGGGCGGCGTCTCCGGCGCGACGTCGTTGAGCACCGCCAGCGACCGCGCCCTGATCAGCCCGCCGGTCCGCTTCGCAATCGACTCCCACGTCTCGCCCTCGCGGACGGTGGCGAACGCCAGGCGGTTCGGCCTGATCCGCGCCGCCTCCTCGCGGCCGATGGGCGCGAAGCTCGAGATAGACGAGGCGAAGGTGTCGCGCCGCGCGGTGTACTGCGACCGCGGCGTCATGCCGCCCACCATGATGACCCGGCCGTCGATCGCCACGTGCGCCGCCTGCATGCGCACGATGCCGACGTCCTCGACCGTGGCCTCGTAGGTGCCGAGAAACGCCTGCAGCCCGTGCACCGTGGACCGATCGCCGCGCAGCAACTCGAACCCGTCCTTGCGCATGGCCTCGGTGGCCGTGTCCTCGAGCGATGCGCTGGCGGGTTTGTCCACCAGCCGCAGCACCATGGCGGCCTTCTCGTCGCCCGGCGCCGTCGCCACGACTTCCGTCTTCCCGTTGTCGATCTTCCAGCCGTCGGGGAACGCAACCTGAAACCGCAGATCGGGGTGGACGAACACGTTGCCGCGCACGAGCCCTTCGCGCGGGTCGTCGCCGAACACCAGCCCGTCGATGCGGCCCAGATAGGGATCGCGGTTCTCGACCCAGCCGGCGGCGGGCGCGGAGGCCAGCAGCGTCTGCACCGACGGATCGATCTTGGTGATGCGGTCGTCGCTGCGCGGATGGGTGGAGAGCCAGTTCGGGATGCCGCGGCTGCTCGACCCGGCCTCGAGCCGGCTGAGCACCTCCAGCACGCCCTCCATGCCCATCGGCGACCAGCCGACCTTGGCCGAGTACTCCGCGCCGAGGCGGTCCGCCTGCAGCTCCTGGTTCCGGTCGTACTTCAGGAAGAGGATGCTGAGGCCCGCGACGCCGCCGACGGCGTACGGCGCCGCCTTCGGGAAGAGGATGCTCGTCAGGACGGCGCCGCCCATCAGCGTGATCGACCGCGTGTAGCCCGCCGCGGAATGCCGGGCGTTCACGTGGCCGATCTCGTGGCCGAGTACGCCGGCCATCTCGGCCTCGGTGTCGAGGTACGCCAGCAGCCCGCGCGTGATGTAGACGTAGCCGCCCGGCAACGCGAACGCATTGATGTCGGGCTCGTCCACGACCGCGAAGTGCCACGGCAGGTTCGGCCGCTGGCCTGAGGCGGCCAGCCGCATCCCCACATCGGTCACGTATTCCTGGAGCGCCGGGTCGTCGTACACCCCCATCTCGGCGCGGAGTTCCTTGTCGGCTTCGCCGCCAATGCGGATCTCCTCGCTCTCGGGCATCAGCGTGAACTCGTTCTTGCCCGTCACCGGGTTGGTGGCGCAAGAGATCGCCGGAAGGGCAAGCGCCGCGATCACAACCGCGGCCACGCCCGCCCGCCACCGAGTTGGTCGAAGATGCCGGATGCTCATGAAACCCTCCCGGGCCCGATTCTACGCTTAGGGCCTGTTAGCGAACAAAGATAGCAGCCGTTGTTCGCTTACAGGCCCTTATGGCGGGCCCGCACGATCGAGATGCTACGCCTGTTCATGTACGGCGCCCGATCCGGCGGCGAGGGCGTCCAGCGCCGCCGCGGTGCCGGCTCCCGGCGGGACCTTCGCGCCCTGCGCCCGGAGCACCGACTCAAACGCGCCGAGGAACAGCAGGATGATCGCCGGCGTGGAGCTAGCGCCCATCAGGCCGACGCGCCAGATCCTGCCGGCCAGCGGCCCGAGCCCGGCGCCGACCTCGATGTCGAAGCGCTGCAGCATCTGCGTGCGCACGGCGGCCTCGTCGATGCCGTCTGGGACGCGAACCGCGTTGAGCGTCCAGAGCCGCTCGGCCTCCGGCGGCAGCAGCGCGAGCCCCATGGCCTCGATGCCGGCGCGAAGCGCCAGGTGATGGCGGCGGTGCCGCGCCCACCGAGCCTCGAGGCCCTCCTCCTCCACCATCAGCAGCGCCTCGCGCAGCGCGTAGATGAGCGACGCGCAGATGGTGTGGTGGTATTTGCGGCGCAGCCAGTAGTCTTCGAGCAGCGTGAGGTCGAAATAGAAGCTGCGGGCCTTCACGCGGCGCGCCAGCGCCTCGGGCGCGAACGCGATCGGCGCGATGCCGGACGGCGCGCCGATGCACTTCTGCGCGCAGCTGTACGCGGCGCCGATGCCCCAGGCGGCCAGGTCGAGCGGGTGGCCGCCAAGCGAGGTCACCGCGTCCACAATCGTCAGCGCGCCGTGCTCGCGGGCGATCGCCGCAATCTCCTGGACGGGATTGAGGACGCCCGTCGACGTTTCGGCGTGCACGATGGTGATGACGTCGGCGCCGTTCGTCTTGAGCGCGCGGCGCACCGCGTCGGGATCCACCGCGCGGCCCCACTCGTAGTCCACGCGTGCCACCTGGCCGCCGTAGCGCTGGCTCATGCCCGCGAGGCGATCCGCGAAATACCCGCCGACGATCGAGAGCACGCGGGTGCCGTCGCCGACCAGGTTCGCGACGGCCGTTTCCATCGCCGACGTGCCGGTGCCGGACACCGCGAAGGCGAACGACCCCTCCGGCGCGCGGAACGTCGCGGCCAGCCGGCCGCGCAGCTCGTCCATCATCGCCAGCAGGTCCGGGTCCAGATGGCTCAGCACGGGCGCGGCCATCGTCCGCATCACGCGCGGCGAGACCATGCTGGGACCGGGGCCGAGAAGGACGCGTTCACGCTCGGGAAGTGGAATCATGTGGTGAGCTCCTCGTAGAGCCGCGCGATCACGTCGCGCGCTTCGGGCTTCGCCGGGCGCAGCGGGCCGCGCACGTCCCCGCCAACGTACCCCGCCATCTCCATCGCCAGTTTGAGGCCCGGGATCCCGAACCCGCCGGTCACCGCCGCCGCCAGCGGCGTGAGGCGCCGCTGCAGCGCCTTCGCCTCGTCGTGCTTCCCCGCCCGCGCCAGCGTGTAGAGCTCGACGCAGATCTCCGGCACTACGTTGGCCACGGCGACAATCGCGCCCGCCGCGCCGACGACGAGCGACGGATAGAGGGTCGCCGCCGAGCCGACGACGACGGCGAACTCCGCCGGCGTGCGGGCGACAATCGCCGCCACCTGGCCGACGTCGCCGTTCGAGTCCTTGATCCCAACGATGTTCGGGTGCGTCGACAGCGCGGCTACCGTGTCGGGCAGCATGTTCATCGCCGTGACGTTGGTGAAGTTGTAGAGCAGCACGGGCACCGGCGACGCGTCCGCCACCGCGCGGTAGTGGGTGACGAGCGCGTCGTGCGTCATCTGGCTCTTGAAGTAGAACGGCGTCAGCACCAGCACCGCGTCGGCGCCGGCGTTGGCCGCACGCTTCGTGGCCGCGATAGTCGCGCGCGTGGACTGGCGGCCCGTGCCCACCAGCAGCACGCGGTCGCGCGGCACGCCTTCGCGGACGGTGGCGATGATGCTTTCGGCCTCGTCCTCGTCGACGAAGGCCGCCTCGCCGTTCGAGCCGAGGGCGAGCAGGCCGCGCAAGCCGGTCTGCATCCAGCGCGCGACGTTGTGCTCCAAGCCCGCGTAGTCGACGTCGCCGTTCGTGAACGGGGTGGCGATGGGAGGATAGATGCCGGACAGGTTCAGCATGGTCAGAGGACAGAATACAGAATTCGGAAGTCAGAAGACAGAAGCCGCCACGCCACCTGGCAGAAACTGCCACCTGACGGGCATCTGGAGATGGCAGTTTCTGCGACGCGGCGATCGCAACAACCAGGAATCCCCAATGAACCCCGCACACCCATCCTGGGTACGGACCGTGCAACGGGCGGGGGTGGGCTCGAACCGGCGTGGTGTCCGGTATGAACCCGCGAAGGAGAGGCAGACCTGAGTGTTTTTGCGTTGCCAGCGACGGGATCCGTAGCATACGATATGTATCGTATGAACAAACAGGCCATCTCAGTCACGCTGTCGCCGGACAATCTTCTGTGGCTCCGCGGGCGGGCGCGGGCGGATCAACGGGGCAGCCTCAGCGACTACCTCGACCGCCTGATCACCCGGGCGCGGTTCGGTCAGGATGCGCCGCGCGTGGTGCGCTCGATGAAGGGCGCGCTGACGGGGCTTGCCGCGGAACCGTCCGACGATGCGGAGGCCATTTCGCCCGATGTGTGGCAGGCGTGGCGGGCGCGGTGGGACGACCTCCTCGCCGGCGTCGACACGACGGTGGATCCGCGGGCCAGGGCGCCGAGGGCCGGACTGGCGCATGCGCCGATGGCCGTCGCCGAGGGGAAGCCGGTGTCGCCTCGCAGGCCGCGTCGTGCGTAGGGGGCTGGTCGCCGCCGTCTGCGACACGCACGCGCTGGCGCACTACGCGTTCGGCGGGCAGCGGCTCGGGAAACGGGCCGCTGCCCTCTTCGACGCCTGCGACGCCCGCGAGGCCACCATCTACGTGCCGGCCGTCGTGATGGTCGAACTCGGGTTCGTCCTCGCCGGCCGGCGCTCGCCGTCGGCCACGCCGCTGCGCGACTTCTTCGAGGACCTGTTCGCGAACCCCGCGTACCAGCCGTACGACCTCACGCCCGAGCAGGTGTTCCTGGCCGATGAAGCCCGCCCGAACAACGACCCCTTCGACGGCCTGATCTGCGCCGCCGCCCGCCGGCTCGATCTGCCGCTCATCACGCGCGATGCCGACATCGAAGGCTGGGGCCAGGTGCGCGTCATCTGGTGACACCGAGATAAATAGGGACAGGTACAATTTCTCAAGATCGAGCCCAAACTGAGAAATTGTACCTGTCCCTATTTTCGGGGCTGGGTGACGAGATTGATGCCCAGGACGAGGACGAAGATGGCGGCCGCAGGCGCCAGCGTCCACGGCGCGTCGGCGATGGCGGCGACGTTGGCGGCTTCCTGGAGCATCGATCCCCAGCTCACAGCCGGATCCGGGAACCCGAGCCCGATATACGACAGCGTGGCCTCGGCGAGGATGAAGGCCGCCGCCACGAGCGTTGCCTGCGTGGCGAGGAACCCGGTGGTCGCCGGCAGCAGGTGGCGGACGAGCAGCCGGCCTCGGCTCGCGCCCAGCGCGCGGGCGGCCTGCGCGTAGTCGCGCTCGCGCTCGGCGGCGACAATCGCGCGCACGCCGCGCGCCACGATGGGCCAGCCGACCAGCGCGAGAATGCCGGCCACGAGCAGGAACACCTGGCCGGTCGAGAGCACCAGCGGCAGCGCGGCGCGCAACGAGAGCACCACGTACATCGCGGGCAGCACGAGCACGAAGTCCGAGAGGCGCATGAGGACCTCGTCTGCGAGGCCGCCGGCCACCCCGGCGAGGCCGCCGACGGTGACGCCGATAAGCAGCGCGCCCAGCGTGGCGATGAGCGCGACGGCCAGCGACAGGCGCGCGCCGTACAGGACGCGGGCGAACACGTCGCGCCCGCCGCTGTCGCCGCCCAGCGGGAGCCACGGGCCGTACTGCTCGTCGCTCACGCGCGCGATCACGCCGTCGGAAAACCACGCGAGCGCTACCGGATGCTCGCGGTCTTCCACGTAGCGCCGCTCGAGGCGATCGGCGAGGCGCACGGGATACACGAAGGGCGCGCGCCAGCCTTTGTCCGGGCCGATCACCCGGATGGGCATCGGCGGCGCGAACGACCGGTCATCGAACCGGCGGGCGGGGCCGTTCGGCGTCAGCAGCGGTGCGACGATCGCCGCCAAGGCCACCAGCGCGATGAGCGCCAGGCCGGCCCGCCTCACGACTCCGCCTCCATGCGCCCGCGCAGGCGGGGATCGATCATCGCGAGCAGCAGATCCGAAAGCAGCGCACCGGCGGCCAGAAACACGCCGCCCGCCGCCGCGCAGCCGGCCACCAGGTAGACGTCGCGCGACCGCAGCGCGTCGAACATCAGGCGCCCGAGGCCTGGCCACGCGGTCACGATCTCCACGACGAACGATCCGCTGAGCAGGCTGCCGAAGATGAGTCCATAGATCGACACGACGGGGCGCAGCGCGGGCTTCAGCGCATGCCGCCAGACGAGGCGCCGGCGCGGCACCCCGCGAGCCGCGGCCGCCGTGATGAACAGTTCGCCCATCGTCTCGGCGGTCGCCTGCGACTGCAGCCGCTCGATCGAGGCCGCCAGGGGCACGGCAATCGCGAGGGCCGGCACGACCAGATGCCGGACGAGATCATCCAGCGCCCCCAGCCAGCCACCGGCTGCGGCGTCGGGCGAGCTCATGCCGCCGGTAGGCAGCCAGCCGGTTTGCGCCGCCACGACCACCAGCAGCAGCGAGCTGACGAGCGACGGCAGCGACAGCGCGACGATCGACGCGGTGCGGATGGCGGCCGAGGCAAGGCCGGATCGGCTGCCGGACACGACGCCGGCCGGGATGCCGATGAGCGTCGCGAGCACCAGCGAGACCAGGGCGAGCACGGCGGTATTGCGCGCCCGTTCGGCCACCAGGCCTGCGACCGGCCGGCCGTACATCAGCGACGTGCCGAAATCGAACCGGACGGCGCGCGCGGCCCAGTCGAGGGTCTGCTCGAGGAGGGGCCTGTCGAGCCCGAGCCGCTGGCGCTCGGCCTGCAGCGCCCGGCCGGACACGCCGGTGCCCACCTGTTCCGAGAGGATGTCGCCCGGGGCCAGTCGCGCCAGCAGCAGCGCGGCGGCCGACACGACGGCCACCAGCAGGACAGCCACGACGAGGCGGCGGGCGAGGTAGCTCAACATGGGCTGGTCGCGCGGGCGCGATTGCCGTATTCTTACACGTTCATGCCCTCCACGCCTGCGCGCGCCTTCGTCGCCGCGTTGCTGCACGATGCGCTGGTCCAGCTCTATCTGGCCGTGCTTGTCGTTGAGGCGGTGATCTACACGGCGCCGCTGATGGACCCGGGCACCCTCACGGCGGTCGGCGCCTCACCGTTCCGGATCCCCTTCATCGCCACCGTCGCCGCTGCCGCCTTCCTCGGCCTGCGCCGCATGCCCGCCGGTGAGGAGCGGCTCTACTGGACGCACCTCGCGTACGCCGTGCTCTTCTGGCTGGCGACGCTGGTGTGGATCGCCACGGTCCCCACGAGGGAATGGACGACGGGGTACGACGTCTGGGTGGACGCGTCCTACCTGCTCTTCTACACGCCCATCCTGCTGGCCGTGGAGCGCAAGCCGCACCTGCCTCGCGTGTCGGAGCCGCGCGAGACCGAGCGCCAGCTCCGCTGGGCCGGCGTGACGCTGCTGGTCATCGGGTACTTCGTCTACTTCGTGGTGGCGCCGGTCGTGGTCGAGCCCGGTCTGCTGCGATCGGAGCTCTCCTCGTCGCTCCTGTTCGTCACGATCGACGCCGCCATCGTCATCCGCTTCGCGTGGCGCGCGTGGTCGTGCGGGTCGGTGCGGTGGCGCGCGCTCTACGGCACGATGGCCGCCGCAGGGCTTGCGCTGGCGGCCGTCGACACGCTGGACGTCCTCGGGTCGGTAGGCGCGGTGAACCTGCCGGACGGCGCCCTCACCGATCTCCTCTGGGCGATTCCGCCGTTCTTCTTCCTTGTCGCGTTCCGGTTGCGCGACGTGGATCTGCCGCGCACGATCGACTCCGACCGGGCCAGACGCGCGGTCGATCGCAGCCTCGACCCCGAGCGCGTCGGCTCGTTCCTGATCGGCAGCGCGATGAGCTTCCCGGCGATCCACTTCTTCCTGCACACCGCGTTCGACTTCTCGCCCGAGCTGATTCGCGCGCAACGCCTCGTCGTGCTGCTCGAACTGGCGGCGCTGGGCGCGTTGACGGCGGCCGCCTACCGGGTGCTGGCGCGCGAGCGGCTGGCAAAGGAGCAGGCGCGCGAGGCGTTCGAGGAGCGGCTGCGGCAGGCGCACAAGCTCGAAGCCGTCGCCCGGCTCGCCGGGGTGGTGGCGCGCGCGATGACGTCGCCGCTGCAGATACTGGGTGCCGTCGCGGAGCGCGCGCTGGACGGGCTGGGGAGCGGCGATGTGCTGCGCGACCAGGTGCAGCGCGCGTCCGATCAAGTGCGGCGGCTCGAGCAACTCACCGGGCACCTGACGGCCGTGAGCCGACAGCGGCGCGGCCGTACCGAACGCGTGGATCTGGCCGACGCGATCGCCGGCATGATGCCCGCGCTGCGCGACGCGGTCGGGCCGTCGGTTGGCATCGAGACCTCGCCGGCCCGCGGGTGCATCACGCTCATCCACCCGGCCGACCTGCGCACCATGCTGCTGGCCCTGGCGGCCAATGCCCGGGACGCGATGCCCGAGGGCGGCCGCTTCCGGATCGAGGTGGGCCGGCTCGACCTCGGCGCCGAGACCGCCATCCCGATGGCGGTGCGGCCCGGCGCCTACGTGCGGCTGGTGGTTGGCGACACCGGGCGCGGCATCCCGAATGACGTCCTGCCGCACCTGTTCGAGCCGTTTTACTCGACCAAGACGGAGGAGGACGCGGACACGGCGCCGGGCCTGGGTCTGGCGTCGCTCTACGCCATCGTGACGCAGCACGGGGGCTGCGTCAGCGTGACCAGCGCGATCGGCCAGGGCGCGACGTTCGAGATTCTGCTGCCGGCGGTGTAGGGGAACGAGGCGGGCGCCGGGGCCAGAAGCCTCCGCCTATCGAGCCCCACGGGAGTGTCATCAGAGCGCCGTTGACGATGTATTAAACATTATATATAATCTCGCGCGTGTCGCCAGCTATCGCCTATCCCGCCGAAGCCACATCCCCCAAACAGTGCCGTGAGTGGATCGTCCAGCATATCCGGGAGCTGATTCTCACCGGGGCCGTGAAGCCGGGCGAGTGGCTGCGCCAGGAGAAGCTCGCCCAGCAGTTCGGGGTCAGCCAGACCCCGGTGCGCGAGGCGCTCAAGCAACTCTCGGCCGACGGGCTGCTCGAGCACGTGCCCTACCGCGGCATCCGCGTCGTCGAGTTCACGATCACCGACGTGAGCGACCTCTACGAGTGCCGCATGTTCATCGAAGGCATGGCGGCGCGTCATGCGGCGACGCATATCTCAGAGGCCCAGATCGCGGAACTCCGATCCGTCTTCGTCCGGATGCAGCAGCGCCTCGGTCCCGTCCACATCACGGAGTACCGGGC
>Ga0315281_10014049_pt1 | contig 10812 bp, 8 predicted proteins | sample YL17G07_0_MG_FD_204540 | JGI IMG/M metagenome (GOLD analysis project Ga0315281, IMG submission 204540) | Sediment microbial communities from Yellowstone Lake, YNP, Wyoming, USA - YL17G07_0 | ecosystem: Environmental > Aquatic > Freshwater > Lake > Sediment | place: USA: Wyoming | collected... | reverse complement strand
CCGGCGAACGCATCATCATCGGCAATAGCGTCGTCACCAATGCGGACCAGCGCACCCGCCTGATGATCGAGGGCGATACGCCCATCCTGCGCGAGAAGGACATCCTGACGTCCGAGCGCGCCAATTCGCCGGCCAAGCGCATCTATCTGTCCGTCCAGCTGATGTACCTGTCCAGGGAGCCGCGCCAGCACCACGATACTTATTTCAGCCTGGTCAGCGACATTCTCAAGGCCGCGCCAACCACATGGCCCTATATCGAGAGCATCAACAATCATATCTTAACAGGCGAAATGTATAAGGCGCTGAAAGCCGCCAAGAAACTGATCGCCTACGAGCAGGAGCTTCTCGACCATGCAACACGGAGTGCACGCCTACGGGGCGGTGGCCAGGCAGATCGCAAATCCGCGTGACCTGGAGGCAAGCCTGCTCCTGAAAGCGGCGGCGCGGCTGCAGGCCGTTTCCGATTCCTGGGACGAGAACAGATCGGGCCTCGACGACGCCCTGCTCTATAACCGCAAGCTCTGGACCGTCTTCCTTGGTTCGATCACAAGTCCGGACACTCAATTGCCAGCCGAGATCCGGCAGAACATCGCCAATCTCGGCGTTTTCATCATGAACCGGACGGTGGCGATGCTCTCAAATCCCCAGCGTGAGGCGCTCGCTTCGCTGATCAACATCAACCGCGAGCTGGCCGCCGGCCTGCGCGGTCCGCATCCGGACGCCGGGAAAGAATAAGACCGCTGAGTGAGATGGCCGCCAATTGTTGTATGGCGATAGCCGTAACGGATTGCCGAAAAAAGTAAAATCAAAACAAGATTATGATCGGCTTATAGCCGAAAATTTTCTATCAGAGATAATTCACCAAACTTATTTTCGAGAGCATCGCCGTCGTCTGCAGCGAGGCCTGGAGTTGTGTTGATACTGCCAGAAGTTTCGCGGCGACTTCCTCATTCGACACTCCGGTGACTCCCTGCACCAGATCCAGAAGCATCGCCTGTGTGTTTTTCTGCTGATTGCTCGTGTCTCTGATCATGATCTGCGCATTCGCGATTTCCGCTTCGATAGAGGTTACGGTCTGCGTGCCCGGCTGATCGGACATCGCGAGGCCGATGCGCCGGCCCAAGGCGCTGTAACGTGCGGTGCTGTTCGGGTCGTTGGCCTGAAAGCCCATGACGGCGAATACAGCGACGTTCTCAACGGTCGAGCGCAGGGCCTGCTCATTGGCCCGCATGCCATAGGAGATGGAGACCGTCGGATCGATGCGCGCCACCGCCGAATCGCGGGGCGGACTCGCCGACATCTCACCGAGATACCAGGAGACTGTGTCCAACGGTGTCCCGTTCACCAGCGCGGTCGCGGTCGTGAAGGGGGGGCCTGCCACTCGCTGCGGCGGCTGACCGAGGTCGATGTCGAAGAAATTATGCGCGGCGGCAACAGCCGAAGCCGCCTCCAGCTCTGTTTTGGCCAGCGTGCCGACCGAGGTTGTCAAGGCGGCTTGCAGGTTGGCGGCCGTAGCCGCGGGTGTCGCCCCGATCAGGAACGCATCCTTGCCAACCGGCAGCGTCGCCGTGGCTTTCAGCGTCAAATCCGCGGTGGCGCCATCCGGCAGATTGAATGTGAACTTCAATGAGTCGCCGGGATTTGGATTTTTAGTCAGATCGACGGTAATCCCCGGCGGCGCTCCGGATGGGCCGATCACATTGGCGCCGGTCAACGTACTGGCGACTCCCGCCAGCTTGAAGCCGAATACCGAACCGGCGACATCTTCGCTCAACGAGACGCGGGTGCCGGCGGCCGGTCCGGCCAGCGCCGCCGGAATGCCGAAGGTCCCGGGCGTCACCGTGCCGCCCACGGTAATCGTGTCGGGAGTGCCGAGGGCCGTGATGGTGATGTTGCCATTCGAGGTATCGACCGTAGCCGTGCCTCCGGCGAGCCCCGAAAGAGCGGTCGCGAGTTCCGCGAGGGTCGATACCTGACCCAAGCCGTTACCGAACGGCACGGACAGCATGGGATTTGCCCCGACTGTAATCGTCAACGTCTGGCCGGCAAAAACGGCGCCCTGGGTGAGAAGATTGGTCGGATTGGTGGTCACGGCCGCAAGGCCAAGCTCGGTCAGCAGATTAGCCGATGTTCCGGCGCCGACATCCACGGCGGTATCGGCATCGGCGCTCGTCAGCACAAGCTGGTTGGTCGCATTGATCGACGCGGAAACCCCGGTGACTCCCAACTGGAGGTTGATCGCGTTCATGATCGTCACGGCATTGTCGCCCGGATTGATCGTGATGTTGGTTGCATTGATGACGAGCGTCCCGCCGAGCGACGACAGGCCTGAAATATCAGCCAGGCCCGCCACGATCGCGGGCGCGTCGGGCGCAAGCGTGGCGCCAGTCCCGATCATGCGCGCGGGAGACGTGCTGACCGCCGGTATGACCAGACGGCCAAGCCCATTCGCCCCGAGGTCGGCCTGATTCCGCTCGGAGATGATCTGTTTCAATCCCGCCTGAGTTCCAATGCCGTTGATAATCTGATCGGTCGGCGCGACAGCCGGCTTATCCACGGCGCGGCCGGCGAAGAGGTACCGATTATCCGCCTGGGTATTGAGAAGGTTCAGAAGCTGGTCGAACTGGGCCGCGGCATGCATTTGATCGATCGTCTGGCCATTCGTGACCGGATTATAAGTCGACAAGATAGCGGTCCCATGCATCTCCTGTCTGACGCTGTTGAACTGCGTCAGCGCGGTTTGGGCCATGTCAAGCCGCGTGTTGAGGATTGCGTCATTGTTCTGGAAACCCCCGATCGACGCCAGTTGCATATTCAACCCGACAACGAGATCGGCCTGGGATCCGAGTCCCGCGTAATTTGTAACCTTCTCACCGGTGCTGAGCTGCCGTTGCAGATTGTCAAGCTGACTGCGCAAGTCAATCAGCGACTGCACCATTAAAGCGACATTGGTTCCGACACCGGAAATGCTCATGGCATCCTCACATATTCAACAATACGTCGAACATTTGCTTGATGGTCGAGAAAACACGGGCATTCGCGGCATAACTGTTTTGTAATGCCAGAAGATTTGTCATTTCCTGATCGATATTCACGCCGGCCTTTTCATCGAAGCGCTGCCGCAATGCATTGACCACAAGTTCTTGCCCGTGATCCAGATTCCTGGCGTTGTCCGCCGCCTCACCCTGCATGGCCAGCATCTTGGAAACAAAGGATGACAAAGGTCCGGCGAACGGAGAGGCGGCGCCGCCGATCCCTGTGTCGGAGGAATAGGCCAGCGATGCATTCTTCAGTTGATTGTACATGAAGTCCGGTCGCGCCGAATCTCCCGCCAGGGTACTCACCTGATAGGCAGTGAGCGAAAATGGATTGGCGAGAAGTCCTGGATTGATCGAGATGCGGCTGGAATATCCAGTCATCTGCGCCCCGCCGGCCGCGATCGCATCCGTAAATGGATTTGCGCCATCGACAAAAAACGGCAGTTGCAGGTTGCCGCTTGTCAACCCTGCGACTGTGGTGGTCGTCGATGCGGCATCGACACTGATGGTATTCGCCACATCGTTGAGAATCCGCAGCGTCGTCCCGGCCGGATTCGAAAATTGCATCGCCGTCGGTCCGAGCGCGGTATTGAGCTGGTTCACGACTGACGCAAGCCCAGCGGAAAAGTCGATTCCAACAACTTGCAAATTGGGATTGGTCGGATCCGGGGTCGTCAGAGGCAGAACTGAAGGATCATTGACTCGCACGATTTTGATCGAGTGCTGAGTGCTCAATGCATCTGTGTAGCTGATATTGATCGAATTGCCCGCCAGAAGTCCGGCAACATCGACGTCAAAACCGCTCTGGGGGCCGATAACCGGTGTTCCCGCTGTCGTCAGATCGGACAAAGCCTGGGACATCCTCGCCGCAAACTCGTCAAGCTGCCGCTGCGCTTTCGGCAGAGCCTGATCACGCATCTCAAGATAAGCCGCCAGCTCTCCGGACCTGATCGAGCCGTTGGCGATAAGGTCAGTTTTCATCCCGCTAGGTGAGACCAGCGTAATAGTGCCGACGCCACTGAGGCTTGGATTGGCATTCCATTGTGTAGATGGTGTAATAGTGCCGTGCGCATTGAATGCCAGTTGCGCTGCGGACGTGGACACCAACTGGTCGCCAGAGCCGGTGAAAACATAAATCTGATTGCCGTCGCCCTCGACGATACGGACATCCATCATTTGCGATAGCTGATCGATATAGTGATCCCGCTGGTCCTTGAGGATTGAGGCCGCGGTATCATCCCCCTTGCTCCCTGAAAGCAATTCTTGATTGATATTGGCAATTTGCTTCAGCGCGTTATTCACCAGGTCGACGTCACCCGCGATTCCCTGCTCGGCTGAAGAGCGCAGCATCTGGATCGATTGCGAAGTCGAGTTGATCTGTCTCGTCAGGATTTGCGCTGAATTCAGAACCGCCTGTTGCGTCGAATATGAGTCGGGACTGGACGACAGCGATTCCATCGCCGATGTGAAATTGTTAAACAGCGTATCGATTCCGCTGGCGGAGCCCGGCGCGCCATAAGTTCCCTGGAGTTGCTGATAAATCCTCGCACGCATCGCGGCATAGGAGCCGCCAGAGGTCTCGGTCCTGAGTTGGCCCTGAACCAGCTTGTCGAGTTCGCGATTGACAGAAGTTGTTCGAGCACCGATCGCATCGCCGGCCAATGTCGAAACCTGGTCGAGAGTCTTGCGAACATACCCCCCTGTCTGCGCATTCCCGATATTGCCGGAAACGATGGCAATCTGCGACTGCGTGACACGCAGCCCATCCATCGCGGCAGACAATGCATTGTTCAGGCTCATGACGGATAGTGCTCGCTACTCGTTACTTGTTGCCGTTAGTCACGGCGCTTCCGCGGCATCAGCGAATGACGTTCAACAGATCCTGAACCATCGTATTCGTCGTCGTGATGATGCGAGTGTTGGCCGAGTAGGCCTGTTGCGTGATGATCAGCTTGCTGAATTCATCGGCGATATCGACGTTCGAGGACTCGAGCGCGCTGCCGACGACCTTGCCGGAGGCATTGAGCAGAGGCGGGCCGGAGTCGGCCGTCTCCGAAAAGGCGCCGCCATCCATATGCTTCAGGTAGTTCTGGCCGTTGAAATTGGCGAGCGTGACTTGCGCCATGGGCACGGTCTTGCCGTTGGAATATGCACCGACGACGCGGCCCTGGCTGTCGACAGAGATCGATCCGAGGGTGCCCGCGGGCGAGCCGTCCTGCTGAAGCATGGTTATTTGCACGGTGCCGCTGGAATTGGCAAATTGGGTCAGACCGCCCGGTCCAAACACCAACTGAACATTTCCCAAGGACTGTCCGTTAACGGTGACATTATTAAGCGTGAGGCTGCCGATCGGCGGATTCAGCTGTCCCGCTGCATCGAACGTAAAATTCGTGCCGACATTTATCCACGCCGCCGTTGCTCCGGCGGCGTTCGAATTCACCTGATAGAACAGATTCCACTTATCCGTTCCTCCCATCGTAGTGCTGTCGATTTTGCTCCATCGGAACGTCATGTCCACCGGGCTGCCGGTTCCGTCATAGGCGGTGATCGAGCCGCCCGCAAGCGATTGCGCGAGAAAGGTCGACTCATCGGCGCCGATGACGGTCTGGTTCCATGGATATGCGATCGCAGTGGTGATGCCGAATTGCGTTGGGTCGAAGCTTCCGCCGAGTGTCAGGGTATCGATCGTATTATTGGCGATGATCGTCATATTTCCGTTGGCGGGATTCACTCCAGTTCCTACCGGATTAACACCAGCCAATAACTGCAATTGCGCGGTGAGACCGGCCATTGTCGCAATCTGGCCCCCTCCCGTCCCAAAGACGATTTGCTGCAGGGGATTAGAGTCAACGGTTAAATCAAGCGTTTGACCATTCAACACAGCCCCTTGCGTCACCAGATTGGTCGGGTTGAACGCTGCGGCGCCAAAACCGGCGCCACCGAGTCCGCCAAGAACCGCACCAGCTCCATTGTCCGTCAGTGTAACCGTGTCGAGAAAGTTGTTGGATTGAAACTGCAGTTCCCCGCCGCCGGTCAGTGAAACGGTCACGGCCGCGGCGCCGCCGCTCAAGGCGCCAATAAGTGTAGCAATGGTATCGCCTGCGCCAACTGTGTAATTATTGACGCCACTGGCGGTAGTGACAGTGACCTGATCGCCAATGGCGAGGGCAAGATTGCCAACTCCCGATTCAAGCGGCGTCGCCAGCAGTAGCCCGCCAGGGTATCCGAGAGCACCCGTCCCGGTCGCCTTGGCATCCGGCAATAGAGTAGCGCCGACACCCATCAGCTTTGCGGGCTGCGCCGGGACGGCGAGAGGATTGGAAAGAAAGGATGCTGGATTGAGCAATTCGGTGCCAGGAATGGTTTTATCGGCACCCGCGATCTGAGGCCAGCTTGGCAGGTTCGCCTCATAATTGATCTGCGTCGTAGCGTTGGCCGGCAGCAATCCATTACTGAATTGGAGAATCTGCGGGACGCTGCCGACTGGGTTGCCGGTCGTGGCATTGACCGGAATGCCCATGAGATAATAACCCGCGCCGTTGACAAGAAAGCCGTTCTTGTCGAGCTGGTAATCGCCACGGCGCGTATAGAAATTGACGCCATTGAAGACTGGCTGATTGTCGACGAAGTTTTCCGGTTTTTCGACAATGAAATAGCCCTGCCCGTTCACCGCCATGAAAGTACCAGTGCCGGCATTCTGGATGCCGCCCTGGATGTCATTGGACGAGCGCGAAGTCGCCAGAACGCTGCCGGATTGCTGGTGCGATGGCTGATCGTCCTGAATCAGATCGGAGAAACTGGTGTCGAGCCGTTTGAAGGCCGTGGTCTGGGAGTTGGCGATGTTGCCCGAGATGTTCTGCAGCGAATAGGACTGCGCCTGCATTCCCGAGACCGCATTATAAAGCGCGTTAAAAACACCCATGACTTTTCTCCACTCTCGTGAGCGCGGCCACGGATAAGGGCTTGGCCGCAAGATCACGAGGGGCATCGCAAGTTGCGTGCCAGACATAAATATAAGCAATATCAATAACTTATATGGTATTTAATTCCTTATTCGGGAGCATTTCCGGCAAGATGCGCCATTCCAGCGGCAAAAAATGCCGCATGTCGCCGGATACCATTAGCCGGCCATCCGGATGGCGCTGCTTGCTGCGGACGTGCTGGCTATCCTAATGTCGTGGCGCTTTTTCAGGAGAATTCATGCGTTTCGATGGCACCAAAGCCTATGTTGCGACCGACGATCTGAAGATTGCGGTCAACGCCGCGATCGCTCTCGAGCGTCCCCTCCTCGTCAAAGGCGAACCCGGCACCGGCAAGACGGTGCTGGCGCTCGAAATCGCGAAAAGCGTCGGCGCCCCGCTGATCGAATGGCACGTCAAGTCGACCACTAAAGCACTGCAAGGACTCTACGAATACGACGCGGTGTCGCGCCTGCGCGACAGCCAGCTCGGCGATGAGCGCGTGAAAGACATCCGCAACTACATCAAACGCGGCAAATTGTGGGATGCTTTCGTCGCCGACGAGCGCCCCGTGCTCCTGATCGACGAAATCGACAAAGCCGACATCGAGTTTCCGAACGATCTGTTACAGGAGCTCGATCGGATGGAATTCTATGTTTACGAGACGGGCGAAACCATCCATGCCCGCCGCCGGCCGATCGTGGTCATCACGTCGAACAACGAAAAAGAATTGCCGGATGCATTTCTGCGCCGCTGTTTTTTCCACTACATCCGTTTTCCGGATCCCGACACCATGCAGGCGATTGTCGAGGTACATTTCCCGGGCATCAAGCAGAGACTGGTAAGCGAGGCATTAAAACTATTCTATGAAATTCGCGAAGTGCCGGGGATCAAGAAAAAACCGTCGACCTCGGAGTTGCTCGACTGGCTCAAGCTCCTGATGGTCGAGGATATCGGGCCTGAAACTTTACGCGAGCGCGATCCCAAGAAACTGATCCCGCCGCTGCACGGCGCGTTGCTGAAGAATGAGCAGGACGTTCATTTGTTTGAACGTCTGGCTTTCATGGCGAGACGCGAAGGGCGCTAGCTGGATTAATAAATTAGCGCGCCGAAGATGGAATGCTCCGGAATGACTTATGGTTTGGCTTCGTCCGGGATAGGCGGCGTGCCAGCCACGTCTTTCTTGCGACCATTCGATCCGCCCAATACGCCGCCTGAACGACCGCACGTCCAGACACGCCGCCCGCCCACATAAGCTCGAAAGGTAAAAACAAACGCCATCGGTCATCGCCATCAAGGATGGCGCGCGCAATCAGTTCGCCCGCCATCGCGGTCGTATTAAGACCATGGCCGCCGAACCCGCCGGCCAGCCAGACGCCTGGCGATATTTCGCCAATCTGCGGCATCTTGTGCAGTGGAAGCCCCAAAACGCCCGACCAGGCATAGTCGATCTTCACACGACCGAGCTGAGGATAAATTCGGCCGATTTCCCGAACGGCGTGTTTGGCCCAGCGATGGGCATTTCCATTCCATGTCGAAAGTCCGCCCGCCCACATGAGGCGGTCTCCCGCAACGACCCGGTAATGGCGGTCGGGTCCGTGCGCATCGCTGACCGCGCCGCGATAGCGGATGGCGTCGTTGAGCCGTTCGCCAAGCGGAGCGGTCACCGCCACGAATGTCGTGATGGGCAATAGAGTCTCGGCGATCCGCGGCATCAACGCGCCGAGATGCGCGCCTCCCGCGAGAACGACATGGGCCGCGCGCAGCCGCGCCGAAGACGTCACGATGCGTTTACGCACGCCGCCGGGATCGAACGACAGGGCGCGTGTGTTCTCGAAAATACGCACGCCAGCCGATTCCGCCGCATTGGCAAGCCCAAGCGCATAATTGGGAGGATTGATATGAAATGCTTTTGGAAAATGGATAGCGCTGAAATAGCGCTCGCTTTTGAGCGTTTCGCGCACCCGTTCCGCCGGCCAGCCCTCGATCTCGACTCCCAAATCCTGTCCAAGCAAGGCAACAAGAGAGACAAATTCATCGGTGTTATCGGTCCTGGATACATCGAGCCACCCGTCGACCGGATCGATACCGGACATTCCGGTATCCCGAATGGTGGCACGCACGTATTCGGCGCCTGCTTCCGATAAAGCCCAAAGCTCACGGGCACGCTCGATCCCGACGCGTTCGACGATGAGCCGGATATCCTGGGCAAAACCGGGCAGAACGAGGCCGCAGTTCCTGCCAGATGCGCTCCCCGCGACGCGTTTGGCTTCGAGGACGGCAACCGACCATCCGCGGCGCGCCACCTCGCGCGCAACGGTAAGGCCCGCGAGACCTCCACCGATGACGCAGACATCGACATCCGTATCGGATGTGAGGCTCGGCCGCTCAGGCGCCGTGACCGGCGCAGCGGCATACCAGCTATCCCCATAAACCGCGGTATTCGTTGTGTTCATCGTTCTTTGTACTCACCGCCGCCAATCCACGCCCCGGCACAAATATGCTAGACTTTTAATGCGGCAAAATCGATGCTGTCGCCATGCTTCGCCTGATGCTTTTGCGCCATGCCAAATCCGGCCGGTCGGAACCGGGTCAGCGGGACCATGACCGGCCGCTGGCGCCGCGTGGGCGCGAGAATGCCTCGCAGATCGGCGCCTATATGTCCCGACATGGGCTTATACCCGACCTTGTTCTGACCTCGCCCGCCAAGCGGTCGTGCGAGACATCGGACCTCATTGCCGCCGCGTTCAAGACGCCGCCCCCCGTCGTGCAAGAGCCTAAACTCTATCAGGCGGAACCCGAAAAGATCATCGAGACCGCTCGCGCGAGCCCCAGAGAAGTTCGAACGCTTCTCATTGTCGGTCATAACCCCGGACTGCACATAGCCGCCAATCTGCTGGTCGCGTCCGGCAACATCGATGCGCGCGAACGGCTCCGGGAAAAGCTGTCCACCACGGGACTTGTCATCATCGACTTCGCGTTTGACGACTGGCGCAAACTGCATCTGAATGCCGGCCGGCTCGACCGTTTCGTGGTTCCGCGCATGCTCACGGCTGCGACCGATTGAGGCAGGCCGCGGAATATATTTTCAGCACTCGAAATTTTCGTTCATGGCAGTATAATTACAACATTGATAATATGGACCACGAGGGGGAAAGCGCCATGTTCAAACATATACTTGTACCTGTCGATATCGCCGATATCGAGCTTGTCAAACCCGCCATCGCCAACGCAATCGAGATGGCGCGCGCGTCTGGCGGAACGATGCGGCTCATCAATGTATTGCCCATGACGCCAGTGATGCTGGCAGAATATGTGCCGCCCGACTTCGACGTTCAGCAGCGTCAAATAGCCGAAGAAGCGCTCGCGGCTATCGCCAAGGAATGCGATCTCGATTCCGGACGCTTGACCGCGGTGGTGCGCCAAGGCGGCATCTATCACGAAATTCTTGAGGAAGCGAATGCGATCAAGGCCGATCTGATCGTCATGAGTTCGCACCGGCCGGCGATGAAGACCTATTTCCTCGGCTCCAACGCCGGGCACGTGGTGCGCTACGCCAAATGTTCGGTGCTGGTCGTGCGTGCCTGATTGGAGCACTTTCAGGAAAAGTGAAATCCGGTTTTCCGTCCGAAAGTGCGAGCAAAAAAAGGCTGGAGCAATTTCATGTTTCCATGAAACATGAAATTGCCCTAGCGCGCAAGCGATGATCGTCATCGGGACGGCAGAACGTTTTCAGGAAGCTGGCCGGGACTATAGACGCCGGGTCTGTTGCGCCGGAAGAATGTGCCCGCCTGCCACAGGAACACCGCAAGAAA
>Ga0315281_10014046_pt1 | contig 10813 bp, 10 predicted proteins | sample YL17G07_0_MG_FD_204540 | JGI IMG/M metagenome (GOLD analysis project Ga0315281, IMG submission 204540) | Sediment microbial communities from Yellowstone Lake, YNP, Wyoming, USA - YL17G07_0 | ecosystem: Environmental > Aquatic > Freshwater > Lake > Sediment | place: USA: Wyoming | collected... | reverse complement strand
CATCCACGGGTCGAGCAGGCCCACCAGCGAGCGCGCAATGCGGCTTTTCGCCTGTCCGCGCTCGCCCAGCAGAATGAGGTCCTGCCCTGCCAGGATCGCGTTCTCGATCTGGGGGACCACCGTCTGGTCGAAGCCGATGATCCCCGGCAACAGCGGCTCGCCGCGACGCAGGCGTGTCACCAGGTTGGCCCGCATCTCCTCCTTGACGCTGCGCGATCGGTAGCCGACGGCGCGCAGTTCGGCGAGGGTGGCGATGGGTGGCGGCTGGCTCATCGGTTCGCTCCTGGGGCTGGGAGGGCAGGATAGTCGGCAACGGCCGCGCCAACCTCCCACGGTTCGCAGATCCCGAGCGGCGGCAGCTCCGCGAGGAATGTGGCTCGTTCGCTCAACTCTCGCTCGAAGGCCCCGGCCTCTTCACCGAGCGATGCCGCCAGCACGGCGTAGGCGGCAGCGTCGTGCAGCAGCGGACGCCCGGCGCGTCCCCCGTCGCCTGCCAGCATCGGCGGCACCGGCTCGCGCTGCGCCCCGGTCAGGCTTGGCGACCGATCCCCGCTGATGGTCGCGAGGCGAACCGGTGCGAGCGTTCCCGCCCCATCGGCGCGAAGGTGCCATGCCTCCTCCACCCGGCGATACATCCCGGCCGGCGTCTGGTAGGCGGAGTACTGGAGATAGATCGTCAGCGCTGCGAGATCCGCCTCGGGCGCGCCCAGCTCGTCGCGGAGGGTGGCCAGCGCCTCCGGCAGGGAATCGGCGTGCATGGTGGCGCCCAGGCCGTAGCCGCGGGCCGCGAGGCGCAGGGCAAGACGGGCGTTCTCGCCCCAGACGTAGATGGGCAGGTGATCGCTCATCTCGTTGATGAGCAGGTAGCCCGTCTCGGCAGGAATCTCCGCGGTCCACGCATCGTCGGCGCGCCAGCCGCGCAGGAAGACTCCCACGCTCCCGGCCGGCAGGAAATCGACCAGCGACGACAGGGTCGTGGTCTTGCCGGCCATCGGCGCCTCCGACGCGAGCATGACGCTCCTCCGGCGCGAGACGACGGCCCACAGCGCGGCCATCAGCCGCAGGTCAACGCTCCCGGTCTCCACGATCTCGACCGCGCTCATCGGCCGCGGCGGCGTCCAGTGGTATCCCCACCAGCCTTCCGGAAAGCGGGCGTACCACGAAGCGCGCGAGGGTTCCATGCTGGCCGCCACGGTACGCGGGCGGTTCGGGGGGCGCAACCGCGCCGCGTTCGAGCCCCGGTATGATGCCCGCATGAGCGAAACCGAGCGCCCTGCCGCCCGACCGATGCTGCGCGGCGAGCGCGTCTGGCTGCGCCCGATCGAGCCGGGCGACGTGGTCGAAGACAGCCAGATGGCCAACGACGCGGAGATCGGCCACTTCCTGGGTGCCAAGCAGCCGATGAGCCGGGCGGGGGCGGAGCGGATGGGCGCTGCGATCATGTCGCAGGTCGGCGAGACCGGCTACCCGTTCGCCATCTGCCTGCTCGGCACGCAGCAGAGCATCGGGACCATCTTCCTGCGCAGCGTGGACAAGGTGAACGGCAGCGGCGAGGTGGGCATCTTCGTCGGCGACCAGCGTTACCTGGGCCAGGGATACGGGACCGATGCGCTGAACGCGCTGGTGGACTTCGGGTTCGGCGAATTGCGTTTGGAGCGGATCGAATTGCACGTCTTCGACTACAACGCGCGCGCCCGGCGCTCGTATGAGAAGGCCGGCTTTGCCGTGGACGCCGTCCTGCGACATGACCGCTTCCATCGTGGCGCGTTTCACGACGTGCTCAACATGTCGATCCTGCGCGACGATTGGGCGGCGCTGACACGGCCGCGGGCCTGGGACCTGACCGGTCCCTAGCTCGCTCGCGGGAGCGTGACGGCGAAGGTCGTCCCGTCGGGGCCGGTGCGCTCCACGTCGATGCTGCCGCCGTTGGCGGTGAGCAGTTCCCTGGCGATCGTCAGGCCGATGCCGCTGCCTGAACGCGGCTCCCCGGCGCCGCGCACCTGGTCTGCGCGGTAGAAGCGTTCGAACAGGTGCGGCAGGTCGGCGACATCGATGCCGGGCCCCTGGTCGCTGACCCGGATCACGCATTCGCTCGTGCGCTCCTCGACGGTCATCCGCACCTCACCGCCGCGTGGCGAGTGCTGCGCAGCGTTGGTCAGCACGTTCCGCAGCGAGCGCGCGGCCTGGATCTGGTCGGCAACCACGCCGAGCGCCGGCGGCCCAGGATCCACCCGCAGCGTCAAACCGCGCTCGCGGAAGAGCGGCTCCATCTCACGCGCCAGGCCCGCCAACAGTTCTGCCACACCGACCCGCGAGGGTCGGTGGCTGAGAAGCGCCGACTCGGCATCGACCAGTTCGCGGAGCTGCACCACCACGCCCGAGAGCGCGCTGGCCGCGGCCCGAGCGTGGTCGAGCTGGGTGACATCGGCCGGCACCACGCCATCGACCATCGCCTGGAGCTGTGATTCGAGGACGGTGGCGGGGGTCGCCAGGTCATGCGCCATGTCGCTCGCCGCGCGGCGACGCAGCATCTCGGAACGCTGGAGCCGTTCGGCCATGGTGTTGAAGGCATCGGCCAGTTCGCTCGATTCGCGATCCGCACCACCGGTCGCGCGCGCAGTGAGATCTCCGGCGCCGAGCCGGTGCGCCGCTGCGGCGACGTCGCGCAGCGGCCGCGTCAGCCGGTCCGAGACGAAGGCGGCGACGGCGATCAGCACCACCACGGCCAGCAGACCTGCTCCGAGCAGGGTGAGGTTGAAGACTCGCAGGAACGAGCGCGCCGGCCGCGGGAGATCGACCACCAGCGACCCCCGATCGCCAACGGACTCGGTGACCTGGTCGGTCTCGACCGCCGGAGGCAGCTGGCCTTCGGAGAAGACGATCTGGCCGCTGGCGTCCAGCAGGCTGGCTCTCCCGCGCACTGAGGTTGCGATCCGCCGCAGCACGAGTCGGGTTGCGATCCGGCCGCGCGGCGTGGTCCAGTCGGCCTCGGCGAGCGCGGCCGCCACGACGGTGAGACGGTCCCGCTGGGCGGCGCTCTGCTCCTCCTCCAGCGGCTGACTGACGAGGCGGTTCACCGCCAGCCCTGTGACCAGCAGGACCGAGATGACCGCGACGGAGAGCAGCAGCGAGAGACGCAGCGAGAGGGGGCGGCCGGTAGTGGCGCTCATGACGGGTCTCTCGCCGCTACCAGCCGGTATCCGGTCGACGGGACCGTCTCGATCAGCCACGGGGAGCCGGCGTCGTCACCGAGCTTGCGACGCAGGTTGGCGACATGGACGTCCACGACCCTTCCGTAGACCTCGTCTGGCCGCCGCGCGACCGCCTCCAGCAACTGTTCCCGGGTCACCACCGATCCTGGCCGGCGGGCAAGTGCCACGAGCAGCGCTGCCTCCCCCGGCGTCAGGCGTCCGCCTTCGGTCCCTGCCAGGGTGTAGCGGCGAGACGCCGGATCGAGGACCAGCCGGCCGGAGGCCAGCGACAGGATCGGCTCGGCGGCCGCATCCGCGGGGCGGCTCCGCCGAAGAATGGCGGCCACCCGCGCCGTCAGCTCGTGCGGGTTGAACGGCTTGGCGAGGTAGTCATCGGCGCCGAGGCGCAGTCCCGCGATCCGCTCGGCGTCGCTGCGCTTGGCGCTGGTGATCAGGATCGGCACGTCGGCCACGTCGCGCATGGCCTCCAGGACCACCTCGCCCTGCAGGCCGGGCAGCATGAGGTCGAGGATGACCAGGTCGGGCGGCTCCGCCTCGAAGGCGGCAAGCGCGGCCTTCCCGTCGCCGACATCGGTCACGCGGTGCCCATCGCGCTCGAGATAGAGGCGCAGCAGCGCCCGCAACTGCGGCTCATCTTCGACGATCAGGACGTGGGCACCGGCCATCGGTCCATCCTAGCCGCAGCGTGTTCAGACGATGTCAAGGTCATTCGGTCGCATCTTGACCCGATCTTCACGACCGGGGCTGATGCTGGACGGGCAACCGATAGCCGCCCTTCCACGAAGAGGACCCGATCCATGAAGTCGCTCAAGACGCTCGGCATCGCCGGCAGCCTGATCGCTGCGGCGCTCGTCGGCGGCACCCTGATCAGCGCCGCGTCCGCGGCACCCTCCAGTTCGCAGAGCTCCGGTTCCGCGCTGGCGAACGACGCCGCCAAGGGCGCCTACTGCACCACCTGGAAGACGACATTCGCCGACCAGCTGGGAGTGAGCGTCGACAAGCTGCTGCCGGCCGCCAAGGCGGCGAGCATTGCGGCGGTCGACGAGGCGGTGAAGAACGGCGATCTGACCGCCGACGAGGCGACGGCGATCAAGGCCCGCATCAATGCCGCCACCGGTGATGGCTGCAAGTTCCTCGGCGGATTCCTGCAGCGGTTCGGGCAGGACCACCCGCTGGCCGGCGGCCGGCATGACCTGCTTGACGCGGCGGCGGGAGCGCTGGGGATCACCTCCGAGGATCTCGTCAGCGCGCTGCGCAACGGGGACTCCCTCAAGCAGATCGCGACCGACCATAAGGTTTCGTATGACACCGTCAGCTTGGCCGTGGTGACTGCCGCCAGGACGGACCTGGATGCCCTCGTCAAGAACGGAAAGATCACCCAGGCTCGCGAGGACACCATGCTGGCGCGACTGAAGGACGCCCTGGCCGCCGGCCACTTCCCCGGTCGCCCGGGTCCGTTCGGCGACAAGCACGGCGACGGGCCGATGGGCGCGCCGATGAGCTGACCCCTGGTCGCCCCCACCACGATGTCACGAGGCCGTCCCGCTCCCCGCGGGGCGGCCTCGTCGCGTACGCTGTCCCCATGACGAAGATCGGCTACGCGGCGATGCTCGAGCAGTTCCACCCCACCGAGCTGCTCGATTGGTGCGCCCAAGCGGAGGGGGCCGGCTTCTCGGCCGGGTTCATGGTCAGCGAGCACTTCCATCCCTGGACCCCGCAACAAGGACAGAGCGCCTTCGCCTGGTCCTTCATGGGCGCACTGGGACAGCGAACGACCCTTCCGTTCGGCACCGCCGTCACCTGCCCCGGGTTCCGCTACCACCCCGCAGTGATCGCCCACGCGGCGGCCACGCTGGGCGCCATGTACCCCGACCGCTTCTGGCTGGGGCTGGGCGCCGGAGAGGCGCTCAACGAGCACGTCATCGGCGGCGAGTGGCCGGAGGTCGGAGTCCGCAGCGCCATGCTGTTCGAGGCGATCGAGGTCATCACCAAGCTCTTCTCGGGCAACGTGGTGAAGCACGACGGCGAGTACTTCACGCTTGAATCGGCCAAGCTCTACACCCGCCCGGAGCGCCCGGTGCCGGTCTATGTGGCGACCGCCGGACCGATCAATGCCAAGCGCACCGGCAAGTTCGCCGACGGCATGATCACGGTGGGCGCCGCGGACGAGAAGATCGACATGCTGTGGGGCAAGTTCGCGGATGGGGCGCGCGAGGCGGGCAAGGATCCAGACGCCATGCCGAAGCTGCTGCAGATCCACGTCTCGTGGGCGGAGTCGCACGCCGAGGCGGAGGCAAACGCGGTCCGCGAATGGCCAAACGGCGGCATGCCGTTCCCCAAGCAGGACATCCGCAACCCCGAGGACTTCGCCAACATGGCCAAGCTGGTCCGGCCGGAGAACTTCACCAACCGCGTCCTGATCAGCGACGACCTGGACGAGCACGCGGCGCACGTCCAACGCTTCGTCGACATGGGCTTCGACGAGGTGCATATCCACAACGTGGGGAGGAACCAGGCCGAGTTCATCGCCGCCTTCGGCGAGCGGGTGCTTCCACAGTTGCGCCTCGGCTAGCCGATCGCGCCCTCCTCGGCGGGCGGTGCCCTGCGTCGGGCCTGTTTGTGCAACCGTGCATCCGTGCGGCTGTCCTGCACGGATGCGCCTGACATGAGCAGGAGGCCCGTCGCCCGAGGCCGCTACTCCACGGCCTCCCAGACCGACGCGATCCCCTGTCCGACCCCGATGCACATCGTCGCCAACCCATAGCGCGCGCCGCGCCGCCGCATCTCGTGGAGGAGGGTGGTCACCAGCCGAGCGCCGGATGCGCCCAGCGGATGACCGATGGCGATCGCTCCGCCGTTCACGTTCACCTTCTCCGGGTCGAGCCCCAGTTCGCGGATGCACGGCAGCGACTGGGCCGCGAACGCCTCGTTGAGTTCCACCAGGTCGAGATCGGCAACCGCCAATCCGGCACGCGCAAGCGCCCGGCGCGAGGCCGGAATCGGTCCGAGCCCCATCGTGGCGGGGTCGACGCCGGCCACGGCGCTCGCGATCAGCCGGGCCATCGGTCGCAGGCCGAGCTCACGCGCACGCGCCTCGGAGGTGACCAGCAGCGCTGCGGCCCCGTCGTTGATGCCGCTGCTGTTGCCGGCGGTGACCGATCCCCCGCCGTCGCGCTTGAATGCCGGCTTGAGCGCGGCGAGTTGCTCGAGGGTCGTCTCGGGACGCGGGTGCTCATCCCGGTCGAACAGCGTCGTCGCGCCCTTCCCGCCCGGCACTTCGATCGGCACCACCTCGGCGGCAAAGCGTCCCGCCGCCTGCGCCGTGCCCCAGCGGCGCTGCGACTCGAGCGCGAATCGGTCCTGGTCCTCCCGGCTGACGCCGATGCGCTCCACCACGTTCTCGGCCGTCTCGCCCATCGAGAACGGGTAGTGGGCATCTGCCAGGCGCGGGTTGGTGAAGCGCCAGCCGAGCGTGGTGTCGTACAGCGTCTGTTCGCCGCGGGGGAAGGCGGCCGAAGGCTTGGCGATCACGAAGGGCGCACGTGTCATCGACTCGGTGCCGCCGGCGACGAACAGGTCGCCGTCGCCGGCCACGATGGCGTGCGCGGCGCTGATGACTGCCTGCATGCCGGATCCGCACAGACGGTTGACGGTCTGACCGCCGACTTCGACCGGCATACCGGCCAGCAGGGCGGCCATGCGGCCGACGTTGCGGTTGTCCTCACCGGCCTGGTTGGCGGCGCCCAGGATCACGTCGTCCACCGCTCCCGGGTCGATCCCGGTTCGATCCAGCAGGGCCCGGATCACGTGGGCGGCCAGGTCGTCGGGGCGCACTTCGCGCAGCGCTCCGCCATAGCGACCGAACGGGGTGCGCAGGCCGTCGACCACCACTGGGCTGCGGGCGAGGTCGGTCTGGCGCATCAGACGCGGATGCTAGCACCGGCCCCCGGCCCCACGCCGCCGCGGGGTAGGATCGCGTCCCAGATGACCCAGCAGCAGCTTCCGTCCGGCCTCCCGATCCCCGGCATGCGGCGGGCGTGGTGGCTGCGCGAGGCGCTGGCGACCGAGGGCCCAACGGCACCTGCTCCGCCCCTGGCCGGAACCGAGCGCGCCGACGTCGCCATTGTCGGCGGCGGCTACACCGGGATGTGGACCGCCTATTTCCTGACCGAGCGGATGCCCGGCGCGCGCATCGTGCTGCTCGAGTCGGACATCTGCGGCGGAGGCCCGAGCGGGCGCAACGGCGGCTTCCTGCACGGCTGGTGGGAGCAACTGCCCTACATCGAGGGCCGCTATGGCGCGCAGGCCGCCATCATGATCGCCGAGGCGGCGGACGAGGTCGTCGACGGGGTCGGCGACTGGTGCCGGCAGCACGACGTGGATGCCTGGTTCACCAAGGGCGGCTATCTGCGGGTGAACGCCTTTCCCCGCGAGCCGAACGACTGGCCGGAAAGCGTCGCCCGCCTGGAACAGATGGGGTTGCAGGATCAGCTGCGCCACCTCGACCGCGCGGAGGTGCAGCGCATCTGTGCCTCACCGGTCTTCGGCGAGGGTGTCTTCATGCCGAGCGCAGCCACGGTCCAGCCGGCCCGACTGGCGCGGGGCCTGCGCCGTGTCCTGCTGGAGCGTGGGGTCACGATCCACGAAGGAACCACCGTCCGCCGGATGGAACCGGGGAAGCCGATGCGGGTGATTGCCGACGGCGGCCGGGTCGAGGCCGACCACGTGGTGCTGGCAGTAAACGCATGGGCGGCCGGTTGGCCCGGCTTCCGCACCCGATTGCTGGCCTGGGGCAGCTACATGGTGATGACCGAGCCGATCCCCGAGCGCCTGGCGGCGCTGGGGTGGACCGGCGGCGAGGCGATCGGCGATTCCCGCTTCACCATCAGCTACTTCCGCACCACGCTCGACGGTCGCATCGCCTTCGGCGCCGGGGTCGGAGCGGCGGGCTTCGACGGGCGGATCGGGCCCATCTTCACGCAGGACCGCCGAGCCATCGAACGGGTGGTGGCCAACTTCCACAACCTCTTCCCGATGCTCGCCGACGTCCGGCTCGAGGACGCCTGGGGCGGGCCGATCGACATCAGCGCGGACCGCTTCCCGGAGATCGGCAGCCGCCACGGCGGCCGGCTCCACTACGCTCACGGGTTCGCGGGAAACGGGGTCGGGCCATCCCGCGTGGCGGGGCGCATCCTGGCGGCGCTGGTCGCCGATCCCCGGGACCCAATTGCGCAACTCGCCATGGTCGGCCGGCGGCAGCGATTCCTGCCGCCGGAGCCGTTCCGCTACATCGGGGCGCGCCTGATCCGTGAGGCCCTGATCCGGACCGATGACGATCTTGACGCGGGGCGTCATCCCGCGCCACTCGCCAGCGCCGTGGCCCGCCTTCCCGGCCTGCTCGGCTACCGGTTCAAGCACTAGCCGAAATCGTTGACCGGCCGAGCGCAGCAGGCGTAGCATCCGGCCACCGTCGGGAGATTCCCTCTGCGGCGCCCAGTGGAGGTGTACCAGTCGTGCTCGATCGATTCCGCCCTGTTCGAACCGCCGCCACGGTCCTGGTCGGCGCCGCTCTCGTCCTGTCCGCCTGTTCCGCGGCGTCCCCCGGCGCGAGCACGGGAACGAGCGCGGGAGCCAGCGCCAGCGCAGCTCCGGAGCCCAACCAGTTGCTCGTGCTGGAGTGGTCGGGCTACGAGGCACCGGATTTCTGGACCGATTTCAAGACGGCCAATCCCACGACGGCGGTGACCTTTGAATTCGGCAGTTCGGACGCTGACATCCTCGGGAAGGTCGAGGGCGGCAGCCAGGCGGACATCTACCACTTCTACACCGGCTGGCAGCAGTTCTACGTCGATGAGGGCCTGGTGCGCGAGATCGACACCAGCAAGCTGACCAACTGGGACAAGGTGCCCGACAGCTTCAAGAAGCTTGGCCAGGTGAACGGCAAGCAGTATTTCCTGCCGTGGGACTGGGGCTTCACCTCGATCCTCTACAACAAGAATCACGTGACCGGCGATATCACCAGCTGGGATGCGCTCTTCGACCCCGCCTACAGCGGCCATGTCTCGATGTGGGATGACGGGGCGGCGGCGGTATCGGTCTCGGCGTACATCCACGGCTGGGACGAGACCAAGATCACCGCGGACCAACTCGCGCAGGCCGAGCAGGAGTGGACGGCGCAGAAGCCGCTCAACCTGCACTACTGGACGGGCGAGTACACCGACTTCTGTCCAGAGGTGATCAGTGGTGACATCTGGGTCGCCTATGCCTGGCAGGGCTGCTACGCAACCGCGCTGGCCGACGGGACCCAGCCGGTGGCCTACGCCAACCCGGTCGAGGGACGCAATTCCTGGGTGGGCCTGTACGGCATCAGCGCCAACACCCAGAGCTACGAGCTGGCGCTCAAGTTCCTGGACGACAAGCTCGCAACCCTGACCTGCAGCAACGCGGTCACTCTCTTCTACTACGGGTGCGCCAACTCCGAGGTCATGGCGGCCATCACCGATCCGGTGCTGATCGCCGCGTTCGCGCTCGACGATCCGTCGATCCTCGAGCACACGAACTTCACGCCGCCGGTGACGAACGAACAGCGCACGGCATGGGCGGCCATGTGGGCGCGCGTCAAGGCCGCCTCGTAGCACCAGCCCCCTAGACCGATGCTCGGGCGACGAGGGACCCTCCGGTTCCTCGTCGTCCCGCCGTTTCTGTGGCTCTTCCTGCTCTTCGTCGCGCCGCTGACGCTGGCGATTGCCATCAGCCTGCGGCCCGAGCTGGGGATCATCCGCTTCGGGGACCCGTGGCACGTCTCATTCACGCAGTACCAATCGATCATCGACTCACCTTCCTGGCTTCGGCTCCTCGGCGTCTCGGCGCTCATGGCGCTTGTCGTTGCCGCCGCTTCCTCGGTGCTCGCCTTCCCGGTGGCCTACTTTCTTGCGTTTCGCGCCGGGGCTCGCGCTCCCTTCTTCCTGATCCTGCTGCTCGTCCCGTTCGCCACCAGCTACCTGCTCCGCGTCATGGCCTGGAAGCTGCTGCTCGGCAGCAACGGCGCCATCAATTCGTTCCTGATCTGGATCGGCCTCATTCACGAACCGATCGGCCTCCTGCTGTATTCGCAGGCGGCGGTCATCCTCACGCTCATCTACGTGTGGATCCCGTTCGCTGCGCTGCCGATCTACGCTGCCCTGCAGCGGATCGACCGCAGCTACCTGGAGGCGGCCGCCGACCTCGGCTCGGGACCGTGGACCCGCTTCTTCCGGGTCACCGTGCCGCTCAGCCTGCCCGGGGTGCTGGCCACTTTCTTCATGGTCTTCATCCCCACCATCGGCGAGTACGTGACCCCCTCGCTGGTCGGCGGCACCGGCGGGATCATGTACGGCAACCTGATCCAGGACTTCTTCACCCGGGCCGGTAACTGGCCGCTCGGGTCGGCGCTGGCGGTGGTCATGCTGGTCGTCACGGTCGGGTTGGTTGCGGTCGGCGTGCGGGTCATCGACTTCCGCCGGGTGGTCTCGTGAGCGCTCGACCGGCCACTCGCCGCAGCCAGCGCGCCATCGGCGTCGGCCGCACCCGTCTGCCGCTCGGCCCGGTCTACTGGCTGATGC
>Ga0315281_10014045_pt1 | contig 10813 bp, 9 predicted proteins | sample YL17G07_0_MG_FD_204540 | JGI IMG/M metagenome (GOLD analysis project Ga0315281, IMG submission 204540) | Sediment microbial communities from Yellowstone Lake, YNP, Wyoming, USA - YL17G07_0 | ecosystem: Environmental > Aquatic > Freshwater > Lake > Sediment | place: USA: Wyoming | collected... | reverse complement strand
GCGTTTTAGGCACGCAGAACAATGGAGCTACGACGAAGATTTCAAGAAAGCTGAGCTAATGGGTTTAATTGGTTGCGGCTTTGATCCTGGCGAGACGAACGCCATGGTCGCTTACGCGTATAAACACTATTTTCGGCGGATAGACAAGGTCCAAATTTGGGATTGTAACGGCGGCTTTCATGGTAAGGCGTTTGCTACTAATTTTAGTCTTGCTATCAATTTGCGGGAACTGCTTGGTAGAGTTCGTTATCGTCTTAACGGCAAATGGAAATTTACTCCATCTTTGATAGATGAAGGCGCGATTCACTTTACCTTTGATTTTGAGGAAATTGGTAAGAGAGAATTATATTTGATGTATCATGAGGAATTGGAATCTCTTGCCAAAAATTTTCCGGAAATCAAGGAAATGAGTTTTTGGATGACTTTTAGTGAACAGTACCTGCGCTGTTTGCGCATGTTCGTGGAATTAGGATTGACGTCCATTGAGAAAATGGGTTGGTCAGATCAACTGTTATCTCCTTTGGCTTTTTTACAAAGAATCGTGCAAGATGAATCGTTAATTAAAAAGTACGAAACAATATTAAACGAAATTGGTTTGATGTCGAAAGACCCGGTTCTGATTCCATGGGACGAGGAACTTCCTTGGGATGAACAGACGCAACTTTCGCCTCTTGAAGTGTTACAGGTCATGTTACCTGATCCTTCTAGTCTTGGTCAAAATTATACTGGCAAAACCAATATCGGCGTTATTATTGAAGGAATCGGTTTTGACGGCAAACCTTTGCGCTGGCGAATTTTCAATATTTGCGACCACGCAGAGTGCTGGCGAGAAGTCAGGGCTCAGGCTATTTCATACACAACCGGCGTAGCGGCGTTTTCTGGTGCAATGATGATGGTGGTTGGTAAATGGATGAGGCATGGGGTTTTCAACGTTGAACAGTTTGATCCCGATTCATTTATACAGACTGCGGCAGACTTCGGTTTACCAATAAGAGAAGATATTGGAAAAAAAGTGCCGCTTATGTATGAATTTGATAATGTCGCTTAAGGCGAGGAGAAAAGTTTGTTGGTCAGAAAATAGAAATTAGACAGGGCCCGAATAAAATTTGTCGGGCCTTTTTCTTTTGAAAAAAATTTGTTAATGTTAGAATAATAGTATGGATATCAATGGAAAAAATATAAAAGAAAATATTTTGCTGGCTAATCATACGACTTTTCGTATCGGCGGGCCGGCCAGATATTTTTTTGGGGTGCAGACAAAAGAAGATTTGATTGAAGCTTTGAAATGGGCAAGGCAAAAATCTTTGCCTTATTTTATTTTAGGTGGAGGAAGCAATTTGTTGGTGAACGATGAAGGATTTGATGGGTTAGTTATAAAAGTTAAAAGTGAAGAGTTAAAAGTTAAAAATGATGGCGATAAGCTTATCATAAAGGCTGAGGCGGGAGTGACATTGATAAAAATTATTTTAGAAACAACAAAGCTTGGTTATTCTGGTGTTGAATGGGGGTTTGGAATTCCGGGAACGATTGGGGGCGCCATTTGTGGTAATGCGGGCCGTTTGGGACAAGATATTTCCGGTGTGGTAAAAGAGGTGGCAATACTGGATAAAGATTTAAACGAAAAGAAATTATTGGCGTCCGAATGCGGTTTTGGTTATCGCGAGTCGCGTTTTAAAAAGACTAACGATATAATTTTGCAAGTTTTGCTGGAATTTAAAAGAAAAGAACTAACGGCAATTAACCAGGTTTTGAATGAAGCCAAAGAAGTAATCAAAAAATCACCGCCTTTTCCTTCAGCCGGCTGTGTTTTTAAAAATTATAAAGTAGCGAAGAACGACGTTTTGATTAAAAATCATCCGGAACTAAATGAGCGCGTGCGTGGCGGGAAAATGGGAGTGGGCCATTTAATTGATCAGTGCGATTTAAAAGGAAAACAAATTGGCGGTGCAAAAATTTGGGAAGGACACGCCAATTACATTGTTAATACTGGTGGAGCTAAAGCAACTCATGTAATTTCATTAATTAATGTTTGTCGCGATTCAGTAAAAGAAAAATATGGTATAATTTTGGAAGAAGAGATAAGATATGTCGGATTTTGAAGTTTTCTAAGATTTTTAAGTATTAAAATAAATTAAAAAATGAAAAAAATTATCAAAACCAAAGATGTTCAATTGTCGTTCGCAATGGAAGATTATTTAGATAAAAAATTGGCGAGCCTGGAAAAGTTTATAGGCGATGTTAATCCTGAATTGGCAATGGCGGAGATTGAAATTGGTCGAACGACGCGCCATCATCAAACCGGTGATATTTTTCGGGCGGAAATTAATTTGAGCATTGGCGGGAAATTATTCAGAGCTGAATCAGAAATGGATGATCTGTATGCGGCAATTGACGAAGTACGCGATGATTTGGAGCGCGAGATAAAGAAATTTAAAACTAAAAAAGAAACGATTTTTATCCGCGGCGCGCGCAGTCTTAAAAAAGCATTCGGAATTTCATCATTGGCGCGTTTTAGAAAAAAGCGATAACTAGTTAGTGAAAAACCGAGTAAAAATCATTTGCTTGGTTTTTAATTTGCAAAATTTTTTGAAAAAATAAAAAAAATGCTATTGCATTTTTGAAACGAGCGTGTAAAATTATAGATAGAGGATAAAAATTTTTTAAAAAATAAAAATATTGTAAAAATAATTATTAAATATATTAAAAAAGTAAGGAGATAGAAAGGAGATAGAAAAATTTAAAGATTTAAAATCTCAAAATAAAAAAAATGATCGGACAAAAACTATTTTTTACTAAAGGGGTCGGCGTTCATAAAGAATATCTAGCTTCTTTTGAAAATGCTTTGCGTGATGCAGGGATTGCTTCTTTTAATTTAGTAACTGTTTCTAGTATTTTTCCGCCAGGTTGCAAAAGAGTGTCAAAAGAAGAAGGGCTAAAGTATTTGAAACCGGGACAGATTGTCTATGTAGTGATGAGCCGCGTCGCCAGCAGCGAACCAAGCAGATTGATAGCCGCTTCGGTTGGTTGTGCAGTTCCGGCTGATGCAGATCAATATGGTTATCTTTCGGAGCATCATTCGTTTGGCGAGACAGACAGTAAAGCCGGTGATTATGCCGAAGATTTAGCGGCTTCGATGCTAGCGACAACTCTTGGAATTGAATTTAATTCAGACAACGCCTGGGACGAAAGAGAGCAGATTTATAAAATGAGCGGCAAAATTATCCGTACAACTAATATTACTCAGTCAGCCATTGGTAATAGAGACGGTCTTTGGACAACAGTCGTGGCCGCCGCAGTTTTTGTGGATTATAAATTTGTTACGGAATCTTTAATTAGTTCGTCCTTGCCAGCAAACGGTAATTTAGCCGTTGAAAATGGTAAGGATTTGAAAACTAACGGGGATGTCAAATAATTAAAAATATCAAACAATCCTTGTATTTTCTGAATTTGTCAGTTTCATATTTACCATTATGTTGAAAGTTATATCTGATATTTTTAAATCAAAAAGAGAAATTGAAAGTTGTATTTTGCGATATGGGCACTTATCCCAACACAACTATTATTTTTATTTGAATTATAGCCGAGAAAAGGAGAAGTGTATCTTTTTTGATTTCGGGATAAAGAAAGGAATTTTTGCTTACCAGAAACAAGACACCTGGCGAATTTTGACCGATCCGATCGCGCCACAAGATGATAAAAATAAGCTTATTGTTGATATAGTCAGTTGGTTATTTAAAAATAACAAAGCCAAAAAAATAATTATGGAAGACATCTGCGAGGGCTTAAGAAAAGAGCTGGTTGGAACTTCCAAAAATAAATCCTGGCGCGTGATAAGACCCAGCTATTCTTTGGTCTGGCCGATATTTGATCTTGAAAACTGGACCGGGGGAGGGAAGGATTGGAAGAGGTTACGTAATCTTTATCATAAATTTTTTAAGGATAACCGGATAGAAATAAAAAGACCGGGAGAAATCAATTCAAAAGATTTGGAAAAAATGATTCTTGGTTGGAAAAAACAGCGTCGCGATACCGACCATGTTCATCTCTTGCCCTATTTGCGATTTGTGGAAAGCGGTTTTGAAGGCTGCGATATTGTCAGAATTTTTGAATGTGATAGCAAACCAATATCCATCGTGGCCGGTTGGCCGATTCCAAACAGCGACCGAGCCTATTATTCCTGCATGGGCATTTACAACTATGATTATCGAAATATCGGCGAAGCTTCTTATTGGGATGAGCTTTTAGCATTGAAAAAAGCCGGTTATAAAAAAGTCGATCTTGGCGGAAGCGAAGGGGGCCTGTTGGCTTTTAAGATGAAATTTCATCCGGTCTCAAGTTACAAAACCTATAATTTCTCGATATTAAAAAGATAGATGTTTTATCAAAATATTTGTCGATTAAAATGATTTTGATCAGAAAAAAATGGCAAAAAATAATCCAGGAGGGGAATATTAGATTTCTTGACTAAAATGAAAATAAAAAAACTGCTTGATTTTAAGCAGTGCGTCAAATGCCGCACGTGTTGTAAATTTAAAAAAGGCGACGGCGCTTGGGCACCAATCTTTTCTGCAGCGGAAATTAAGGCAATCGCCAAAGAGCATAGAATCAAATCCGCATGGAAAAAATACAAAAAAAGCAAAAATTCTTTTCAGCCGCGGCTGGTCAAATCCGAAAAAGAGGCGGGAATTTACGTCTGTCCATTTTTAAACGAAAAGAAATATCGGTGTCTGGTTGAAAAGTTAAAACCTTTTGATTGCCGCATTTGGCCTTTTGTTTTAATGAAAAATAAAAAGAAAGACGCAATTAATCTGGTATATTATGGAAAAGAACATTGTCCTGGTCTGGCTAGCACCGGCAAACGGCGATTTGAAACTTATAAAAAATATTTGGTGAATTTCTGTAAATTAAATTCTATCGTGCCTTATTTGGGGGCATTGTGGGATTATGACGTTGATGCAATTAGGGTCTGTGAAATTATGAAAATTCCCAAAGGATTATCTTTTTAAAAAATGGTGGAAGAAACTCAAAATAAAATAAGGAAGTTCCTGTATGTGTGCTGGGAATCGCTAAGCGGTGATTTGGCTTGGCAAATGCAAAAGGAAGGCCACGAAATTAAAATGTACATTGAGAGCAAGGACGACGCCGATGTTTATGAAGGGATTTTAGATAAAGTTGAAAAATGGGAAGACTATGTCGATTGGGCCGACATGATTATTTTTGATGATACCGGTTGGGGGGCGAGTGCGGAAAAATTAAGGAAAAAAGGCAAGCTGGTTTTGGGCGGTTCAATCTATACCGACAAAACCGAAAAAGACAGGGAATTTGGCCAGGAAGAAATGAAAAAATGCGGCATGAATACATTGCCTCATTTTAATTTTCATGATTTTGAATCGGCAATAGATTTTTTAAAGAATAATCCCGGCCGATATGTTTTTAAACCCAACGGCGAAGCCGACGATGAAAAAGGCATGCTTTTTATCGGCGAGGAGGAAGACGGGCGAGATCTTCTTCAGCTGATTGAGCACAATAAAACAGTTTGGGAAAAGAAAATCAAATTTTTTCAATTGCAGAAATTTGTGGCCGGCGTTGAAGTGGCGGTAGGAGCTTTTTTTAACGGGCATAAGTTTATATACCCGATTAATGTTAATTTTGAACATAAAAAATTATTTCCCGGTGAGCGAGGGCCTTCAACGGGTGAAATGGGGACTTTAATGTATTGGGCAAATTCGAGCGTCATTTTTACCAATACTTTGGCGAAAATGGAGACGGTGCTGGCAGAAAGTAATTATGTCGGGTATTTTGATATTAACTGTATTGTTAACAGCCGCGGAATTTATCCATTGGAAATAACTGCTCGCTTAGGTTATCCGACAATCAGCGTACAGATGGAAGGCATAAGCGACCCGATGGGTGAATTTTTTTATAAATTGGCCAAGGGAGAAGATTTTGAATTTAAAACCAAAAGAGGGTTTCAAATTGGCGTCGTCATTGCGGTTCCGCCTTTTCCATACAAAAATAATGAAATATTTTATATGTTTAAAGATTCTTCTATTTTATTTAAAAATTCCGATGCGCTGGAAGGTATCCATTTGGGCGATAATAAAAAAGTAAACGGCGGAGATTTAAAATTAGCCGGCAATTCCGGCTATGCGCTCGTGGTGACGGGTTCCGGTATCACGGTAGAGGAAGCAAGAAATCAGGCTTATAACCGTATAAAAAACATCCGCCTGCAGAACATGTTTTATCGCGTGGATATTGGCACTCGTTGGTATCACGATAGCGATAAATTGCAGTCCTGGGGTTATGTTTAATTGTTTTTAACCAGAAAATTTTTTGAAGTTTAGTATTTTAGAAGGGCAGATTTTTGCCCTTTTTTATTGCTTTTTTGAATTTTTTTCGGTATTATTATATATAAAATATAGATGTCGGATTAGGTCCGGCATAATAAAAATAAAAATGTCATTATTAACTAAAATTTTTGGCGATGGCAGCGAGCGCATAGTGAATCAATACCGGCCAGCCGTTGAGAAGATTAATCAATTAGAAAAGCAATTAGAATCGGTATCTGAAGAAGAATTAAAAAGCAAGACGAAGGAATTTCGCGAACGCTTAAGCGAAGGTAAAACTTTAGACGATTTGTTGCCCGAAGCATTTGCAGCTGTCAGAGAAGCGGCCAAACGAACGATTGGCCAGCGGCATTTTGATGTGCAGTTAATCGGCGGTATGGTGCTGCACGAAGGAAAAATTGCTGAAATGAAAACCGGTGAAGGCAAAACTTTGGCCGCAACGCTGGCCCTTTATCTGAACGCTTTGGAAAGAAAAGGAGTGCATGTGGTAACAGTGAATGATTATTTGGCTAAGCGCGATGCCAATTGGATGGGACCGATTTATCATGTTTTGGGTTTGAGCGTTGGCTGTATACAGCATGAAATTTCTTACATTTATGAGCCAAAAATAATTGATAAAAACGAAGTAACGGTGGAGATGGAGAATTTAAAAATTGTGCCGCGACGTGAAGCCTATGGCGCTGATATCACTTATGGCACAAACAACGAATTTGGTTTTGATTATTTACGCGATAATATGGTGGAGGATTTGTCTCAAATGTCTCAGCGTGGACACAATTTCGCGATAGTGGACGAGGTAGATAGCATTTTAATTGACGAAGCGCGTACACCTTTGATAATTTCGGCGCCGGATGAGGAATCGACAAAACTTTATGAAACTTTTTCCAAGATTGTGCCGCACCTTAAAGAAAATGAGGATTATAATATTGATGAAAAAATGCGTACCTCAATTTTGACGGAGCAGGGAATTGAGAAAGCCGAAAAAATGTTGGGGCTGGGAAATATCTATACTGAAGGAGGCGTCAAATACGTTCATCATTTAGAGCAGGCGTTGCGGGCGCAGACTTTGTTTAAACTCGACAAAGATTACGTGGTTAAAGATGGCGAAATTATTATTGTTGATGAATTCACGGGCCGCTTAATGCATGGCCGCCGCTACTCCGAAGGCCTGCACCAGGCCTTGGAAGCGAAAGAGGGAGTGGAAGTGCAAAAAGAATCGCGAACGCTGGCCACAATTACCTTTCAGAACTATTTTAGAATGTACAAAAAATTAGCCGGAATGACCGGCACCGCTTTAACTTCGGCGGAGGAGATGAGCAAGGTTTATAATCTGGAAGTGGCGCCGGTGCCGACAAACAAGCCCATGATTCGCGCTGATTTTCCAGACAGTGTTTATCGGACGGAACAGGGAAAATTTCAGGCGGTAATCCGTGAAATAAAAAAATGTTATCAAGCTGGACAGCCGGTGCTGGTGGGCACTGTTTCAATTGAAAAAAATGAACTTTTAAGCAATTTATTGGCGCGCGAAGGAGTGCCTCATGAATTGCTGAATGCTAAAAACCATGAACGCGAAGCGCAAATTATCGCGAAAGCCGGTGAGCCGGGCGCGGTGACGATTGCCACGAACATGGCTGGCCGAGGGGTGGACATAAAGTTGGGGGGGGTTGGTGAGCTACGGGCGGATTCCTCGCTTTCGGCCACCCACTCCAGCTCTGTTCCGCCACTGATCAGTGGCGGAACGCCGGCCTTCGCTCAGAACCCGCCCGTAGCTCAAGAAGAATTATCAGCTTACAAACAAGTTGTTGCCGCTGGCGGTCTTCATATCATCGGTACCGAACGCCACGAGGCGCGAAGGATTGACGATCAGCTACGCGGCAGATCTGGTCGTCAAGGCGATCCGGGTTCTTCGCAATTTTTTGTTTCGTTGGAAGATGACCTGATGCGGATTTTTGCGCCGGACAGAATAAAGCGAATGATGGAAATTTTAAAAGTTCCCGAAGACCAGCCTATTGAAAATAAAATGATTTCGCGCGCCATTGAGTCGGCACAGGCAAAAATTGAGGGCTTTAATTTTGATATTCGCAAGCATGTTTTAGAATACGACGATGTGATGAATAAGCAGAGAGAAACGATTTATCGCAAGCGCCGGGAAGTTTTGGAAGCAACCAAACCGCAGGTTTTAGCCGATGACGCATCTGGCGATGATAAAAACGGAGATAAAGATTATGGAGTTGAACAATTAAATAAAACAAAAAGCGAGGAGGCAGGTTTTCACGAAAAGGTTTTAGAAATCATAAATAGGCAGATTATTCGCGTGGTTGAGTTTCATACTGGCGAAGTGCGGGATGATTGGAATCTTGAAGAAATTTATGAAAACTTAAATACGATTTTTCCGGTTCCGCTTGAAGCAAGAGAGAAAATGAAAGAAGCAAAAACTAGAGATGATTTAGCTAATTATCTTATCGGTCTGGCGGCAAAGGCTTATGAGGACAGAGAAAAACAGCTGGGCCTGGAGCAGGGGCGCTTCATTGAAAAAATGGTCTATTTGCGAACGATTGACATGCTTTGGATGGATCATTTGGACGAAATGGAGCATCTGCGCGATTCGGTGCGTCTGCGCGCTTATGGCCAAAAAGACCCGCTGGTAGAATATAAAAACGAAGGGCACCGTTTATTCCAGCAATTAATGGCTACTATTGAACAAAATTTCGTCAGCATGATTTATAAAGTCGGAATAGTCGCGCCGCCTCAAAGACCGCAGCCAGTCATGCCGCAACCAGCGATGCATCAATCATCAAATTTTACTAAACCGGCTGCTTTTAGAGGTCCATCCGGTTCCTCTTTTGCAGCGAAGAAACCAAAAGCTGGCCGCAATGATCCTTGTCCATGCGGAGCGAAAAAACCGGACGGCAGTCCAATAAAGTATAAACACTGTCATGGCAAAAGCTAGTAAATAAATCAACAAAGCGGAGTCCCGCCGTAGTCACGCAAATGCGGGACGAAGGCGGACGGAAGCGGAAAAAAATTCAAAAAATGTCATGGGAAGTAGGGAATTGCAAAAATTATACGAACGAGCTGATGACTGTAAATTCTGCAAGACAGATAGGAATTTGTTGCAGCATATTCACGGATTTGGGGCACTAAATCCGAAGCTGATGTTGATTTTGGTTAACCCGACTTACAGGAATCTAAGCTCCGATCCAAATTATAAAGGTGCGAGATTTCCATTTATTGGAGTAAGACAATTTTGGAAAGTTTTAGTAGATGGAGGGTTAATTGATAGAAATGTCGCACACGGATTGCTATTGAGAAAAGATTGGAATACAAAACATACAGAACAAATTAAACACGAGCTGATTCGCAATAAATTATTTTTGACGAATATCGTAAAATGTTGTTATAGCCATAGTTCTTATCCAGACAAGAGAGTTGTCAAAGATCAGGCGAAGGTATTGATAGAAGAAATAAGAATTGTTAATCCCAGAAAAATAGTCGCGTTTGGCGGATTGGTTTATAAGACTTTGACGGGTAAGAATATAATGCTTTCTGAGTATTGGAAAAAAGACATGATAGAAAAAAGTACAGAAGTTATTTCTGGATTAAATGTCATAATTGAACCGTGCTATTTTCCGATCGGCCGGGGTAATCCAAAAAAAGCAGCAGAAATTATGAGAAAATTCCTGCGGATGCAGAAATAAATTCAAACGCTGCCACGGTCAATGACATGGCAATTCGTGAAGTGTAATATCAATAGGAAAAAAATATGGGTTTACTATTACCAAAAATAGAAAGCGCAGAAGCGCTCAAATCCATAGCGAAAGTAACGTCAAAACCTTGGTATAAGAATGTTGAAATTTGGATTGGCATCGTTGCTACATCAGCTGCTATTGGCGCTTTAATTTTTACTGGTCTTCAATATCATTTTCTTGCATCGGATTTTGCCTTGAACAATCGGCCCTATCTTACGTTGGACCTAGATGGCGAAAGCGACTTGTTGGACGCAAGTTCATACAAAGAAAAGTTAGAAAAAGCGCTTGAAGGGCAAGGACAAATACCAAACGAAAGATTTCGACTTGCCGCTGGTTTGGTTAACAAGGGTAAGCTTCCAGCTAGATTTAAAGTTGAAAAAATAAATTTAGGATTTCCTGGGGTAACCTGGGAAAAAACTAACCCAGAGGACGGAATTATTTTCCCAGAGCAAAAAATTACTTTAGGGTGGGTCGTAGGCTGGGATAGAAGCGATCCAAGCTATCAACAATGGGCCGAAAAACAGATCAAAAACGATAGGTGGCCGTTTTTTGAATTTATGCCCGAGATTACAATCAATTACGGGGGTATTAACGAACATAATATGGATTATCATTCAACTCTTAGTCTGGAGATAACTCTTCTACCAGAGAATCTATACGAGAGAGTTGGGAGATTCTCTTGGAAAATCATTAACGCAAATTAGTCTTGAGAAAAGA
>Ga0315281_10014044_pt1 | contig 10813 bp, 6 predicted proteins | sample YL17G07_0_MG_FD_204540 | JGI IMG/M metagenome (GOLD analysis project Ga0315281, IMG submission 204540) | Sediment microbial communities from Yellowstone Lake, YNP, Wyoming, USA - YL17G07_0 | ecosystem: Environmental > Aquatic > Freshwater > Lake > Sediment | place: USA: Wyoming | collected... | reverse complement strand
TGTATATCGTTCTGGGCGTGCTCTACGAGAGCTACATACACCCGGTCACGATATTGTCCACGCTGCCGTCCGCTGGCGTTGGCGCACTGATGGCGCTCATCGTCGCCCGCACCGACCTGGGCATCATCGGCATCATCGGCATTATTCTCTTGATTGGCATCGTCAAGAAGAACGCGATCATGATGATAGATTTCGCGCTCGATGCCGAGCGCGAGGAGGGCAAAACGCCGCGCGAAGCGATCTACCAGGCATGTCTGCTGCGTTTCCGGCCGATCCTGATGACGACGATGTCGGCGTTGCTGGCGGCGCTGCCGCTGATGATAGGCGGAGGGGTCGGCACCGAATTGCGTTTTCCGCTCGGGCTGACGATGTTCGGCGGGCTGATCGTAAGCCAGCTCCTCACCCTGTTTACGACGCCGGTGATTTATCTGGCGTTTGACCGGCTCGCGCGGCGCGTTAAGAATCGCATCGAGAATACGGCGCAGGGCGTCATTGCTGAGAGGAATGGGCCGTGAGCTTTTCCGAGACTTTCATCCGGCGCCCCGTCGCGACCACTTTGCTGACGATGGGGGTGGCGCTCGCCGGTGCGCTCGCGTTTAAGCTCCTGCCGGTGGCGCCTCTGCCGCAGGTCGATTATCCGACGTTGCAAGTGTCGGTGTCGCTGCCCGGCGCGAGCCCGGAGACGATGGCGGCGACGGTCGCCACTCCGCTCGAGCGTTCATTGGGGCGCATCGCCGGCATCACCGAAATCACTTCAAGCTCGACGCTCGGCAACACCCGGGTGGTTCTGCAATTCGATCTTAACCGCGACATCGACGGCGCCGCGCGCGACGTGCAGGCGGCCATCAACGCCGCGCGCAGCCAGCTGCCACCGCTGCCGAACAATCCGACCTATCGCAAGATTAATCCGGCGGATGCGCCGGTGATGATACTTGCGCTCACCTCCGATATGCTCGACCGCGGCCAGATGTACGACGCGGCGTCGACGATACTCGCGCAAAAACTCTCGCAGGTGAGCGGTATCGGCCAGGTCACGGTCGGCGGCAGCTCGTTGCCGGCGGTGCGTGTTGAGCTCAATCCAACGGCGTTGAACAAGTATGCGATCGGCCTGGACGAAGTGCGCGCAGCGATTAATACGGCCAACGCGAACCGCCCCAAGGGCGTGGTCGAGGAAGGTGAGCGCCAGTGGCAGATTTACGCCGACGACCAGGCGACGAAGGCGAGCCAGTACATGCCGCTGATCGTCGCCTACCGCAACGGCGCGGCGGTGCGCATGACGGACGTGGCGACCGTTGTCGATTCGGTGCAGGACGTGCGCAACGCCGGTCTTTCGAACGGCAAGCCGGCGGTGCTGGTACTTATGTACCGGCAGCCCGGCGCCAACATTATCGCGACGGTCGATCGCGTCAATGAGGTGCTGCCGCAGCTGCGGGCGTCGATTCCGCAGGCGATCGATCTGAAAGTCGTGATGGAGCGCACCAGCACCATCCGCGCCAGCCTGCGCGACGTCGAGCGTACGCTGATGATTTCGATTGCGCTCGTGATCCTGGTGGTGTTTCTGTTCCTGCGCAACTGGCGCGCGACGCTGATCCCCAGCGTGGCGGTGCCGGTGTCACTGATCGGCACTTTTGGCGCGATGTACCTGTGTGGCTACAGCCTGAACAACCTGTCGTTGATGGCGCTCACGATAGCGACTGGTTTCGTCGTGGATGACGCCATTGTCGTGCTCGAAAACGTGTCACGTCACCTGGAAAAAGGCCTGCAGCCTTTCGCGGCTGCCGTGCAGGGCGTGCGCGAGGTCGGATTTACCGTGGTGTCGATGAGCGTGTCGCTGATCGCAGTATTCATTCCGATTCTGCTGATGGGAGGCATCGTGGGGCGGCTGTTCCGCGAATTCGCGGTGACGTTGTCGGTGGCGATCCTGGTATCGCTCGCCCTGTCGCTCACTACTACACCCATGATGTGCGCACGCCTGCTCAAGCCCGCGTCCGAGCAACGGCATGGGCGCTGGTTTCGCGAAAGCGAGCGGGTCTTCGCCTGGTTCTTGCGCGGCTACGAGAAAAGCCTCGACTGGGCGTTGCGTCATCCGCGCTTCATCGTCTCCATCCTCGCGGCCACGGTGTGCCTCAACGTCTATCTGTACATCGAAATACCGAAGGGCTTTTTCCCGCAGCAGGATACCGGCCGCATCATCGGCAATATCCAGGCCGACCAGGCCATTTCGTTTCAGGCGATGCGGCCGAAGTTGAGCGAATTCGTCGCCATCATTCAGAACGATCCCGCGGTCGAAAGCGTGACCGGATTCACCGGCGGCTCGCGACGCAATGGCGGCTTCATGTTTATCTCCTTGAAGCCGTTGAAGGAGCGCCAGATTTCCGCCGACCAAGTAGTCGCGCGGCTGCGCGGCAAGCTCGCCAAGGTGCCCGGCGCCACTTTGTTTCTGGTGCCGGCCCAGGACATCCGCGTCGGCGGACGGCCCAGCGACGCGGCTTATCAGTTCACCTTGCAGGCGGATGAGCTCGACGTGCTGAGGACTTGGACGCCGCGCCTGCATCGCGCGTTGCTCGACGTGCCGCAACTCGCCGACGTGAACACCGACCAGCAGGTGAAAGGCCTGCAGACGACGCTCACTATCGACCGCGAAACCGCCGCGCGCATGGGCATTACGCCAAGGATGATCGATACCACGCTGAATCTCGCCTTCGGCCAGGCGCAGGTGTCGGTAATTTATGCGACGCTAAATCAGTATCGCGTGGTCATGGAGGTCGCGCCCGAGTATTGGCAAAGCCCGGACACGCTGAAGAGCGTCTACGTGCAGTCGCCAACGCGCGGCCAGGTACCGCTGTCAGCTTTCTCGCGCTATGAGCCGACCAACACCTCGCTCGCGGTCAATCACCAGGGGCAATTTGCCGCGGCCACGATCTCCTTCAATCTGCCGATCGGTGTGTCGCTGAGCGACGCGACCAAAGCGATCAACGCCACAATGGTGGAGATCGGCGCACCAGCTACCTTGCATGGCAGCTTTCAGGGCACTGCCCGCGCCTTCCAGGCGTCGCTCAACAGTCAGCCGTGGCTGATACTGGCGGCGATACTCACCGTCTACATCGTACTGGGCATACTCTACGAAAGCTACGTGCACCCGCTTACCATATTGTCCACGCTGCCCTCCGCAGGCGTAGGCGCGCTGCTCGCGCTGCTGCTATTCCGGACCGAGTTCAGTATCATCGCGCTGATTGGCGTGATACTGCTCATCGGAATAGTCAAGAAGAATGCGATCATGATGATCGACTTCGCGCTCGCCACTGAACGCAGGACTGGCAAGCCGCCGGAAGAAGCGATTTTCGAGGCGTGTCTTCTGCGCTTCCGGCCGATCATGATGACGACGATGGCAGCATTGCTCGGCGCAATGCCGCTGGCGTTCGGATACGGCGACGGCTCGGAGCTGCGCCGCCCGCTCGGCATCGCGATCGTTGGCGGGCTTATATTGAGTCAGTTGCTCACGCTGTATACGACACCGGTGATTTATCTTTATCTCGATCGTTTTCGCCTGTGGTGCCAGCGAGTGTGGGATCGCAAGCGGAGTCGCGTCGGACTGGAGGTTAAATGAAGTTGAAACGCACCGGCGCAAACGTGCTGGCCGGCGCGGCGGCTTTGACGCTGCTCGGCGGCTGCATGGTGGGACCCAACTACGTGCGCCCGCCGACGGCGCCGCCGGCAGCGTTCAGGGAAGCGGGAGACTGGAAACCCGCGCAGCCGCGAGACGCAGTGAGCCGCGGCCGGTGGTGGGAGATTTTCGGAGACCCCAGGCTCAACGCGCTGGCCGAACAGGTCGACGTATCAAACCAGAATGTGCGCGTGGCGGAGGCTCGTTTGCGGCAGGCCGAGGCGCTCGTCGAACAATCGCGCGCGGGCTTGTGGCCCACGCTCGCGGTAACGGCGAGCGCCACCCGCAGCCGCTCGCCGAATGTCGCCGGCACGTCCGGGAACAGTACCGTACCGGTGAATGTTTTCAATCTTCCGTTGACTGCGTCCTGGGCGCCCGACCTATGGGGCAGCGTGCGGCGCACTATCGAGGGCAACGTCGCCAGCGCGCAGGCCAGCGCCGCCAACGTCGCGAATGCGCGGTTGCTCGCGCAGGCGCAGGTTGCGATCAATTATTTTCAGTTGCGCGTGCTCGATACCCGACGGAATTTGCTTGACACTTCGGTGGCCGCGTATCAGAAATCGCTGGAGCTCACCCGCAACCGCTATAACGCCGGCGTCGCGGGGCGCGTCGACGTCGTGCAGGCGGAGACCCAGTTGAGAAGCACGCAGGCGCAGGCCATCGACGTCGGCGTGCAGCGCGCGCAGCTCGAGCACGCGATCGCGATTCTGATCGGCAAGGCGCCAGCGGAATTTTCGTTTGCCGCCGAGCGGCTGGCGGTCGGCATTCCCGAGATTCCGCCGGGCCTGCCGTCGCAACTGCTCGAGCGCCGGCCGGATATCGCCGCCGCCGAACGGCAGATGGCGGCGGCCAACGCGCAAATCGGCGTGGTGCAGGCGGCATACTTTCCAGCGCTTACCCTGACGGCGAGTACGGGCTTTCGCGCCAACAGCCCGCCCAACTGGCTCACCATCCCGAGCCGGTTCTGGTCGGTCGGGCCGGCGCTGGCGGAAAACCTGTTTGACGGGGGGCTGCGGCGCGCCGTATCTAAGCAGGCACAGGCGGCCTACGACGCAAATGTTGCGATTTACCGGCAAGCTGTGTTGGCGGCGTTCAAGGAAGTCGAAGACAACCTCGCCGCACTGCGTATTCTCGAGGAAGAAGCGCGTGCGCAGGACGATGCGGTGCAGGCCGCGCGTCAATCGACCGAACTCACGCTCAATCAGTACAAGGCCGGCACGGTCAACTATCTCAATGTGGTGACCGTGCAGGCCACGCAACTGAGCAATGAAGCCAATGCGGTCAACGTGCTGGGGCAGCGTCTGGTCGCGGCGGTCACGTTGGTGCAGGCGCTGGGCGGTGGCTGGAGTGCAACCGACCTGCCCGTGTCGGGCGAGCGCTCCGGCGCCGGCAACCCGCCCCAGCGCTGATGCGCCTAGGTCGTGACGGCCTTGCGCGGCTTGGCGCCGGCCTTGGCTTTCGCCGCTTTCGGTTCGCGCGGCGCGAATTCGAAACTCACTTTGCCCTCGCCGCTGCGCGTGAGAAACGCCGAGAACGGGCGGCCTTTTTTTGAAATAAAGCGGTGGAGCAAATCCGTTTTGCCGGTGGCGAGTAGCTTTTGCATTTGCTCTGACTCGATGGGCCTTTGCAGAATGATTTTGCCGGATCGGAAATCGCAGCTGCGGCTTGCGCCGACCGCTTTCTCGCACATATAAGCCAGACCGTGACTGAAGACGCCGCTGCCGCATTTGGGACAGGCGCCGAGCGGTTGTTGCGCAGAAAAGTCGACGGGCGCGGCATCGGCGTCGTTGTTACTTTGGCCAAAATCAAACTCGGTCTTAAACTCCGGGCTAAGTTTGATCACTGCAATAAACGGTTTGCCCATGCGGCTGCGGAAACCCTGCAGCGGACCAATGCTGCGTTTGGCAATCAACTCCTCGACTTCTGCCGGCTCGAGCTGGCGGCCCGCGAGTATCTTCCACAGCGCGAAGTCGCATTTCTGGCACTGGAATTTCTTATAGTTTTCCTTGACGACGCCGCCGCATTTGGGGCACGGTGCAGCAAGCGTCGAGAAGTCGCCAGGCACGGTGTCGCTTTCATGCCCCTTCGCCCGTTCGACGATATGGCGCGTCATGTCGGAGATTTGCTTCATGAACTGGTCGCGCTTTAACTTGCCGTGCTCCATTTGCGCGAGCTTGTATTCCCATTCGCCGGTTAGTTCAGGCGAGCACAATTCGTCGATTTTGAGTCCGCGCAACAGTGTGATCAGTTGGTCCGCTTTGGCCGTAGGCTGCAGTTCGCGGCCGTTACGGTGCACGTACCTTTCATAAATCAGGCCTTCGATTATCGTGGCCCGGGTCGCCGGCGTCCCGAGGCCCTTGGCACGCATGGCGTCGCGCAACTCCTCGTCCTCTATCAGTTTGCCCGCACCTTCCATCGCGGACAGCAGGGTTGCCTCGTTGAAGCGCGCGGGTGGCTTAGTTTGCAACGCCGCGACCGTAACCTCGGTTGTGCGCGGGGACTCCTTGCCGGCGACCGGCACCAGTGCCGGCGTATCGTCGGTTTCGGCTTCCTTGCCATAAATCTGTAACCAGCCGGCGGTCACCATGATCTTGCCTTCGGTCTTAAACGGTTCGTTCTCGACGCGCGTGATGCGGGTGGTGAGCTGGAACTCAGCGGCCGGGAAAAATACCGCGAGAAACCGTTTGGTGACCAGATCGTAAATCTTCGCTTCCGCCTCGCTCAAATGTTTGGGTGCAATCGAAGTCGGAATGATTGCGAAGTGGTCCGAAATCTTGGCATTGTTGAAAATGCGTTTGTTCGGACGCACCCACTTGTTGGCGAGGATTTGCCTGACAAACGGCTGATAAGGCTTGCCGAGCTCCTGCATCGCGGCAGTGACCGTGGTCAGATAATCTTCGGGCAGCGCGCGTGAATCGGTGCGAGGATAAGTCAGCACTTTGTGCTTTTCATACAGCGCTTGCGCAATGGACAGCGTGGTTTTCGCCGAAAAGCCGAAGCGCGCATTGCCATCGCGTTGCAAGCTGGTAAGGTCGTATAACAACGGCGAGAGCTGCGTTGAAGGCTTGTGCTCTTCCTCGACGATACCTGCCTTGCCTGCGCATTTGGCGCGGATCGCTTCCGCGCGCGTTTTCTCCCACAGTCGTTCGGCCTTGAGATCGCCGTCGTCGCTTTTCTTGTCCCTGCTGAATTTCTCGTCGTACCAGCGGCCCCCGTATGCGCCGGCCTTGCACGCGAAGGTCGCGTGTACTTCGCAGTAATCGCGCGGGACGAACTTGCGGATTTTCTCCTCGCGTTCGACCAGGATCGCAAGCGTCGGTGTTTGCACGCGCCCGACGGTCGTCAGGTGAAATCCTCCCGACTTGGAATTGAACGCCGTCATCGCGCGCGTGCCGTTGATGCCGACCAGCCAGTCGGACTCGGATCGGCAGACTGCAGCATCCGCCAGCGCGAGCATTTCCCGGTCCGAGCGCAATTGCGAAAATCCCTCGCGAATCGATGCTGGAGTCATTGATTGCAGCCACAGCCGTTCGATTGGTTTCGCGACCTTGGCGTGGCGCACGATGTAACGGAAGATCAATTCGCCTTCGCGGCCGGCATCGCACGCGTTCACCAACCCGGTCACGTCCTTGCGCTTGATCAGTCTGACGAGTACCTTGAGCCGTTCTTCCGAGCGTTCTATCGGCTGGAGGTCAAAATGCGGTGGAATCATAGGCAGATTGGCGAACGACCATTTGCCGCGCTTGACCTCGAATTGCTCCGGCACCACGATCGTCAGCAGATGCCCGAGCGCGGAGGACAGCACAAACTCGTCGCTTTCGAAATAATCGCCGTGTTTCGTGAAGCCGCCCAGAACGCGTGCGATGTCGTTCGCAACCGAGGGTTTCTCGGCAATGATGAGTTTCTTGCCCGCCGGCACAGTTTTTTTGGCGGGGACGCTTTTTTTGGCGGCAGTTTTATTTTTGGTGACCATCGGTGGTTTTTGAGAAAAGTCGCGGCACGCGGCCGACCTGAGCGAGCGGCAGATGATAAGAACAAAAATCCGCCAAAGCAAGCCCGCGCAAGATTTATTTTGCGGGAATGGTGCAATTCGCTGGCGGATGTGTAGCGCTTGAAGCGCCTAGCGTACGCGCTGGAATTGGCCGCCAGGCAAACGTTCGACCATGCCGTGCAGCTCAAGTCTAAGCAACAGCGCCGATACGGCGTCCACGCCCAATCCCGAACGCGTGCATACGGCGTTAAGGCCGGTTGGATCATAACCGAGCAGATCGAGTAACTGCGCCGCCTCGGCGTCGAGCTCGGGCACAGCGTGGGCGGGTGCGGAGGGCGCGGCAAGGTTGAGTTCTTCAAGGACATCGTTGGCGCTTTCCACCAGCTTGGCGCCTTGTTTGATCAGAGCGTGGCAGCCTTTCGCGAGCGGCGAGTGTATCGATCCCGGTAACGCAAATACCTCGCGTCCTTGCTCGTTGGCAAAGCGCGCCGTGATCAGCGAGCCGCTTAGGAGCGCGGCCTCAACCACCAGGCAGCCGCGGCTCATGCCGCTGATTACGCGATTGCGCCGCGGGAAGTTGCCGCCGAGCGCAGGCGTACCGAGCGGGAACTCGGAAACCAGCGCACCGCGAACCGCGAGCTCGTGCGCAAGATCGCGATTGCGCGCCGGGTAAACGACGTCAAGCCCGGTGCCGACAATGGCGATGCTGCTCGCGGCGCCGGCGAGTCCGCCGCGATGGGCGGCCGCGTCGATACCGAGCGCGAGGCCGCTGACGATGGTGACGCCGGCGTCACTTAGCGCGCGCGCAAAATCTTCCGCATTGGCAATACCCTGAGCAGTCGCGTTACGGCTGCCGACGATCGCGAGCGCTGGGCGGCGTAGCAGTTCGCGCCGCCCTTTGACATAAAGCAGCGGCGGCGGATCGGCTGTCTGGAGGAGCAATTCAGGGTAGTCGGCGTCGCCTAAGGTAACCAAATGATTCGCGCTATCTGCCAGCCACGCCAGCGCGCGTTGCGCGCCCTCGGCGTCGCCGCCCGCAGAAATCCGGCTCGCGATCTCAGGGGCGACAAAACGGCCAAGTTCGGCCGACCGCGCCGCGAGCACGCGGTCGGGGGCGCCGAACTCGCGCAGCAGGGAGCGCAATGCCACCGGGCCTAAGCCGGAAATCAGGGTCAGCCGCAGCCAGGCGTCGCAATCGTTTGGGGCGGGCGGCACGACGAAGTTGCTATGGTTTATTGCCCGACGACGATCAACTGTAGAAGGCCAAGCTCGCGGACAAAGCGAAGGTCAGGGATTGGTTGCTATATCGACGAGACTTACCGGCCGGCTCGCATTCATGATCAATGCGTAGGATGCGCGTTCGAAAACGCGAAAGATCATCATCAGGCCGTAGCGCTCGTCCGGTAATGGCGGCGAAGGCAGCGAAGCTTGGTCATTTTTATGTTTATAAGCCATCGGACCGGTGCGGCCCCACAGCGGGGAGTCGCGCGTACGCAGCGGCTCGTTCACGTAATTGGTTTTGGGGTTTTTTGCGTCGTAGATCAAGCCGGCGCGCCCCCACAGGGCGCTTTCACGCATCTGGTAGACGGAGGAGTTGAGATTGCGGTATAGGGCCAGCACATGCCCGACTTCAAGACCGTCACGCGCACCCTTGCTGATGGCGACAATCGAGTTATCACCCGTTTCGTAAAGGCTGCCATAAGCTGCAATGATGCGTGCGTCGATTTTCCTGCTCGGCGAATGCGGAATGTAGCGGGCGAGTTCTATATCGCGCGGTGCGGGCAGCAAATAATCGCCGGCATAGATGTCGAGCAGCGATGCGACGATATTGACAGTGCTCACATCCCCATAACTGGAGACCATCGCATCCCCCAGGTAAATCGCCTCGTAGCCGAGCGTTTCATTGGTTTCGGGGTCGGTCAGCGCTGCCCCCGGGCGGAAAATTTGCCAGTAACCACCCTTGTCCTTGGTGATGCCCTGGACGTAGGCGATGTCGCCAGCGCCGAGCGCCACGCGATTTTCCTGCGTGCGCACGATGCGCGGCGCCATCGCAAGTTCGTTTTGCGCGATCACTAGCGGCTTGCTCAGGAAGGGCTCAATATCCGCAGTCGGGATGGCCAGCACTGGCTCCGGCGGGAGCGGAGCGCTGCGTATTTGCGGTGACAATTTGACGGTCTCGACGGCCTGCAGCTTGAGCCGCATTTGCTCGGCCGTTCTGTCGAGCACGAGCACATCGCCAGGGCGTATGCGATTGGGGTTACTGACCTGGTCCTGGTTCATTTTCCACAGGTCCGCCCATTTCCATGGGTTCTTTAGAAATCGCTTAGCGATGCTCCACAGCGTATCTCCGGGCACTACAACGTAACGCTCAGGCGCGCCCTCGACCAGATCGAGGGTAGAGGCAGCTGGCGCCATCGTGGCCCAACAACACAAAATAATCAGCGATATAATTGACTTACGCATCGCGCCCCCTATCTTGGTAGCAAGGCACGGCCTGCGCTGGTCACCCAGAACTGGCCGCAAACATCATATATTGGTTTAAATTGTGCTCCTAGTTTGTTAAATTTGCAAGATTTATGGCCTTGTTACCTGTACTGCAATACCCTGATGCCAGACTCCACAAAGTGGCTGCACCCGTCAGCACGGTAGATGATAAAATACGTCATTTAATCAAAGACATGTCTGACACTATGTATGCGGCCCCCGGGGTTGGGCTGGCGGCTACGCAGGTCGACGTTCACAAGCAGATCATCATCATCGATATTTCCGAAACGCGCGACCAGCTCAATGTGTTGATCAACCCGCAGATAATCCTCAGCAGCGGCACTTCGGACCGCGAAGAGGGGTGTTTGTCGGTTCCCGGCATTTTCGAGAAAGTAGCCCGTGCCGAGCGCATCACGGTGCGCGCGCTCGATGCTCGCGGCAAGCGATTCGAACTTGAAGCCGACGGATTGCTGGCGGTTTGCATCCAGCATGAAATGGATCATCTGCAAGGGAAGGTATTCGTCGAATATTTATCGCAGCTCAAGCAGCAGCGCATTCGAGCCAAGCTCAAAAAGCAGCAGCAGCGCGCGATGTAAGCGCCCGCTCTGCCATTACAATCGTGCTGATCCCGGGTTATCGCTGCGGCTGTTGCTGTTCCGTCTCACCGGTGGCGT
>Ga0315281_10014043_pt1 | contig 10813 bp, 9 predicted proteins | sample YL17G07_0_MG_FD_204540 | JGI IMG/M metagenome (GOLD analysis project Ga0315281, IMG submission 204540) | Sediment microbial communities from Yellowstone Lake, YNP, Wyoming, USA - YL17G07_0 | ecosystem: Environmental > Aquatic > Freshwater > Lake > Sediment | place: USA: Wyoming | collected... | reverse complement strand
GCGGACACAGCCCCCGCTACTGTAACCGGGGACGAGTCCCGGAGGACGCCACAGGCCGGAAGAGCGGCTTGGAAGGCCCGGGATGAGATCGATCCGGAAGTCAGGAGACCTTTTTTAAACCTTGAAGAACCCGTCTTCGGGAGGAAGACAGGGCCATTTTTTTTGCTTCATCCCGGGCTCGCAGGCCCGGTCTCAAGCGGGGGCCAAACGGAAAGGAGCCAAACATGGCTAAACGGATCATCTGCGCCCTCGCGGCGGCCCTCGCGTTGACCGCAACCCTCTCACCTTCCGCTTTTTCGGAAGAAACCGCGGACAAGGTCCTTCTCCAGAAGCTCCGGCATGACGTTGTCGTCACGGCCGCCCGAATCGAGACGCCGAGCAAGGAGATCGCCTCCTCGATCACCGTGATCACCCGGGCCGACCTGGACCGGGCCAACCGGTCCACCGTGCTCGATGTCCTGGAAGACGTCGTGGGGACGGCCGCGGTCCGGAGCGGGGGCATCGGTGCGGCCGCGTCCATCATGCTCCGGGGCGGCAACTCCGAGCATACCCTCGTCCTCCTCGACGGCATCGAGATCAATGACCCGATGAACCCGTCCCGGTCCTGCGACCTGGCCCACATCTCCCTTGACCAGGTCGAACGGATCGAGGTCTTGCGCGGCCCGCAGAGCACGCTTTTCGGTTCCGACGCGCTCGGCGGGGTCATCAATATCATCACCCGGACGGGAGGAGAGGGCCGGCCCAAGCTCAGCCTCTACGGATCGGCCGGATCGCTGTCGACGGCGGAAAGCCGACTGGGGGTTTCGGGTTCCTCCCGGAGGGTCGCCTACTCCCTGGGAGCTTCTTATCTCAGGAGCGGAGGGATCTCGGCGGCGGACAAAGGCTTCGCCGGAAACGCGGAAAAGGACGGATATCGGAATCTCTCCCTGACCGGCCGGGCCGGCCTGAAGCTCGCGAATAACCTCGACCTCGATCTGACCGTCCGCGGCCTCCTGACCAGGTCGGAGATCGACAATTTCGGCGGTCCTTTCGGCGATGATCCCAACAGCTCCCAGCGCTATGATTCCCTTTTCGCCAGGGCCCAGCTTCGCGGGCTCTACGGGAACGGCCGTTGGGAGTCCAAGCTGGGCGCGGCTGTCATCCGGTCCAGGCGGCTCAACGATAATCCCGTTGACGGAGCGCATCCGTTCGACTCAGAAAAGGGCTCTTTCCGGAGCGGCCTCCTGAAAGTCGACTGGCAGAACAATGTTTTCCTCCATCCTTCCAACACCCTGACTTTAGGCGCCGAATACGAGGCGGAGCGGGGAAGCTCCGAATACAGGTCCGAGAGTCTCTGGGGGCCCTTCGTGAGCGAATTCCCCGGCAGGATGGCCGGAGACCTGGGAATATACGTCCAGGACCAGGTCAGATTCGGCGGGCAGTTCTTCGCCACGGCCGGGGTCCGGGTCGACAGCCACAGCCGCTCGGGGACGGCCTTCACTTACCGGATCGCCCCGGCCTGGTTCATCGCCCGAACGGGCACCAAGCTCAAGGCGACGCTGGGAACCGGCTTCAAGTCCCCTTCCCTTTATCAGCTTTACGCCCCGCCGACGGCCTGGGGCCCCATCGGGAACTCGGGATTGAAGCCCGAAGAATCCACGGGCTGGGACGCCGGCCTCGAACAGGACCTGGCCTTGGGAAAACTCAGGCTGGGAGCGACCTATTTCCGGAACCGCTTCCGGAACCTGATCAGCTTTGACAACGTCCACGGCTACGTCAATGTCGGCCGGGCTGAAACCAACGGGGTCGAACTGACGGGCGAAGCCGCGCCCTCCGCAGCGCTTTCGATCACGGCCTCTTACACCCGGCTCACGGCCAAGGACAAGGACTCCGGTCTCGACCTCCTGCGCCGTCCCAGAGACAAGTTCTCCGCGGGCTTGGATTGGAAACCGCTGCCGAAATTCGACTTCGGACTCAAGCTCAACCGCGTCGGTCGCCGTAACGATCTGGATTTTAACACCTGGCCGTCGGCGCCGATCGCCCTCCGCCCGTACACGATCCTGGATGCGAACATTTCTTATGCCATCGCCCCGCGGACCGAACTCTTCTTCCGTTTCGACAACATCCTCAACCAGCATTACGAGATGATCTATGGCTACGGGACGCCCGGCTTCTGCGTTTATGCCGGCATCAAGCTTACGGTTGAATGAAACCAAATGAGCAAAAGGACGGGCGTTCCCTCCGGCTCCCCGGCCCATTCTTGACATGCCCCGATTTTTCTCTCGGGATCTCCGTGTCATTGTTAGATGCCCCCATCCCCCAAAAATTGCCGATAGGACGTGGGTATGGGCAGCTTTCCGGAAGTTGCATTGCTTGCCCCGCTAAAATATAATTCGTGTAATCACAAGTAAATTCGGAGGGCCCAATGATAAAAGCGAGGGTTTTCGTTCCCATCGTCCTGACCGTTTTCCTAGCCGGGTCCGGTTCTTATATTTTTCCCGGCCGGATGGAGGTCTCCGATGTCCAGGAGATCACCTTCGTGAAGGCGGGGGCCGGGGTCGAGGTGAGCATCCGCATCCGCGGCGAGTTCGGCAATGACGTGTTCAAGCTGACGGAACCCGAAAGGCTGGTCTTCGACGTCTCCCCCATCGACACGATCTCGGCAGCCCCCAAGACCGACATCCAAGCCGGCGGGGTCTTGAGGGTCAGAACAGGAAAGTTCAAAACCCAGGTCGCCCGGCTGGTCTTCGACCTGGAAACGGCCGCCGTCAATTACAGCATCGTCAGGACGAACGACGGGATGAAGGTCACCTTCTGGAAGGAAGGCGAGGAAACCCCGCTTCCCGGCGAGAAGGCCGAGATCCCGCAGGTCAGCAAACCCATCGAGGCCAAGCCCGAAACCAAACCTGAAGCCAAAGCCGAGGCTCCACCCGAAGCCAAGCCCGAGGAGAAGCCCGAGGCCAAACCTGAGCAAAAGGTCGAGTCCGCCCCCCTCCCCGGTGGAGACGAAAAGAGGTTCTTCGTCCGGATCGGAGGCGGCGTCGGGACATTCCTGAAATCGACGGCGACGTTCAATAGGTTCTTCCCGTTCTTCGGCAAACAGGGGGAGAGGACCGAAACCTACAAGCTGAAACTGAATACGCCCGCCTCCCTGAGCGTCGGAGGTTACATCAAGGCTCTGGACGCCTCCGTCAAGCTCGGCCTGGGGATCGAATATTGGAACTTCAAGTCGGACGGCGTTTTCGAGATCGCCGTCCCCCATCCATTCCTGCCCGACTCGCCGAGGACGCTCACTTTGTCGAACCAGTTCCGGAGCTACTTCACCAGCGTTTCCGCCTTCGGGCTCTTCCAGATCTTCGCCAACGGCAGGCTGACGATGTTCGCCGGGCCCGAGATCGGGCTCGCCTTCGGAAAGTATAAGTTCCTCGACACGGTCGAATTCGACGATCAGCCGCCGTTCTTTGACGACGACGTCACGATCACCTCGATCACGTATCTGAAGAAGTCGATCTCCAGTCTTTGGGCAGGTGTGCAAGCCAGCTTCGAGTATTCCTTTTCCCGGAGTTTTTCACTGCTCTTGAACCTGAGAGCCCTTTACCTCAACCCCGAGATCAAGGAGCTGTCTTCGACGTTCAGCCTCTCCCAGACGCACGCCCTGATAGGGTTCCAGGTCAACTTCTAACGTCAGCCCTTTTGCCCGATGGGCAGGACGGTCCGCCCTTTGGCCTCGTTGAGGACCTCGGCCATGGCCAGGTAGATCGCCGAAAGCCCGCGTTTACAAGCCGTACTTTTCGATGATCTCCGGCTTCGTCCTGCCCAGGATGTCGAACTTTTTGCCGGCCTTGACGAACGCGTCGAGGGCCTTGTCGAGGTGGTGCGTCTCGTGTCCGGCCGAGAGCTGGGTCCGAATGCGGGCCTGACCCTGGGGGACGACCGGGAAGAAGAAGCCCATGGCATAGACGCCCTCATCGTAGAGAGCCTTAGAGAAGTCCTGGGCGAGCTTGGCGTTGAAGAGCATGACGGGGACGATCGGAGTGTCGCCCTCCTTGAGGATGAAGCCGGCTTCCGTCAGCCCCTTTCTCCAATAGGCGGCGTTCCGTTCGAGCTTATCGCGCCGCTCCGTGCTCGCCGACAGGATCTCCATGACCTTGAGGACACCGGCCACGACGACCGGGGCGATGGTGTTCGAGAACAGGTACGGACGGGCTTTCTGCCGGCACATCTCGACGAGTTCGCGCCTCCCGGAAACGCAGCCGCCGGAAGCCCCCCCGAGAGCCTTGCCGAACGTCGTCGTGATGACATCGATCTTGCCGACGACTCCGCAGCGTTCGTGGGTCCCCCGCCCGGTCTTTCCGATAAAGCCCGAGGCGTGGGATTCGTCGACGAGGAGCATGGCGTCATATTTTTCGCAGAGGGCGACCATCTCGTCGAGCTTGGCGACGTCGCCGTCCATGGAGAAGACTCCGTCCGTGATGACGACCTTGAGGCGCTTGTCGGAGTGGAGCTGGAGCTTGCTCTCAAGGTGGGCCATGTCCGAGTGCTTGTAGGTGTCGTGGATCGCGCTGCAGAGGCGGATGCCGTCGACGAGGGACGCGTGGACCAGCCGGTCCGAGATCATGACGTCGTCCTTGGTCAGGATGGCCTCAAAAACGCCGGCGTTGGCGTCCATGCACGAGGGGAAGAGGAGCGTGTCCTCCGTCCCGAGGAACTCCGTGACCCGGCGCTCCAGCTCGTGGTGGATGTCCTGAGTCCCGCAGATGAAGCGCACGGAAGACATGCCGTAGCCGCGGCTGTCCAGCCCTTCGTGGGCGGCCTTGACGACCTCGGGGTGGCTGGAGAGGCCGAGGTAGTTGTTGGCGCACATGTTGATGACCTTCTTCAGAGGCGAGCCGGCCGGGAACTCGACCTCGATGTCGGCCGCCTGCGGGGAGTGGATGTACCGTTCCTCTTTGAAGATCCCCGCATCCCGGATCCCTTTGAGCTGCTCCTGGTAAAGGCCGCGGACTTTTTTGCTGTATGCCATATTCGTTCCTCCTTTTGAACTTCGAGTCGGACGGCACGGGCCGCTGGGACTCACCTGTCGCGCCTGCGGCCGTCTTTAACGGTCCCGGATCAAGGGCCGGGCATTTTCCTTCTCTCGTCAACGAAACCGCGGTCGGGACGGGGCCCGGCCGCTCGAAACATCAAGCCTTGACGAACTCCCGGACCAGGACCGCGATCTTGTTGACGGAGTCGAAGGCCTCGGGCGTCGCCTTGCCGTCCGGGATCCGGATGTTGTACTTGTTCTCCAGAAAGCGCTTCAGCGAGACCATCGAGAACGAATCCACGATCCCGCCCGAGATGAGCGGCGAGTCGTAGGTGATGGGGTCGCTGTCGGCTTCGAGGTATTCCTCGGTCACATACTTCAAAACGATGTCCTTGAGTTCATCCATGTCTGTTCTCCTAAGGATCTATTTTACGTCAATCGTTCTCGAGCGTCGAGGTGTCGCCGATCTCCTCGTCCCACTCCCGGGCATGAAGGATGCGGCGCATGATCTTGCCGCTCCGAGTCTTGGGCAGGGAGTCGACGAACTCGATCTCCTGGGGCATGGCCAGGGGCGAGAGCTTCTTCCGGACGAAGTTCATGATCTCCAAGTCCAGGTCCTTCGAGGCCGTGAAGCCCGGCTTTAAGGTGACGAAAGCTTTAACGACCTCCAGGTTGATGGGGTCGGGTTTGCTGACGACCGCCGACTCGGCCACGGCCGGGTGCTCAAGGAGGGCCGACTCGACCTCGAAGGGGCTGACCAGGTGCCCCGCGGTGTTGATGATGTCGTCGTCACGGCCGGCGAACCAGAAGTAACCGTCCTTGTCGATCCGGGCCCGGTCGCCGGTGATGTACCAGCCGTTCCGGAATTTTTTTCGGAACGCCTCCTCGTTGTTCCAATACGTCCGCATCCGCGACGGCCAATCGAACTTGAGGGCGACGAGCCCGATCTTCCCTCGGAAGGGATAGGGCTCGTTCCGGTTCGGGTCGAGGATCGTGCCCGTGATCCCGGGGAACGGTTTCCCCATGGACCCGGGCCGGACCTCCATCCCCGGGTAATTGCTGATCACGATGCAGCCCGTCTCGGTCTGCCAATAGGTATCGTAGAAGGGCTTGCCGAAGACCTTTTGCGACCAGACGACGGCCTCGGAGTTCAAGGGCTCCCCGACGCTCGCCAGGTGGCGAAGCGACGAGAGGTCGAATTTCCCGATGATCTCGTCCCCGGCCTTCATCAGCGAGCGGATGGCCGTCGGGGCGGAGTACCACATGGAGATCCGGCGCTTCTCGATGAACCGATACCAGGCCTCGGCCGAGAATCCCGCGTCCATGACGCACTGGGTGACGCCCAGGGCGAACGGGGCGATGATGCCGTAGGACGTCCCCGTGACCCAGCCCGGATCGGCCGTGCACCAGTAGATGTCGTCGTCACGGAGGTCGAGGACCCATTTGGCCGTGAGATACTGCGAGATCAGGGAATAATGGACGTGCTTGACGCCCTTCGGCATTCCGGTCGTGCCGGAGGTGTAATGGAGGACCGACGGCGTCTCGGCCGTCGTCGGGTGGATGTCCAGACGCTCGACGGGCCCGGCCTTTTCCAGGGAAAAGGCGACCTCCCGGTCCTTGAGGGGCGAAACGCCGTCGTGGTCCACGATGACGATGTGCTTGATGTGGGGCAGCCGGTCGAGGATCTTCCGGACCTTGAGGGCGTGCTTCCTCTGGGTGATCACGGCCGAGGTCTCGGCGTTCGACAGCCGGAAGAACAGGGATTCGTCGCCGAAAGCGGAGAACAGGGGTTGGGCGATGGCCCCGATCTTCAGGATCCCCAGGAACCCGAGATAGAGCTCAGGGATCTTGTCCATGAACAGACAGACCCGCTCCCCGGCTTGGATGCCGAGGCCGCGGAGGAAGGCGCCGATGGTGTTCGAAGCCAGGCGGATGTCGTTGTAGGTGTAGCGCTTCTCGGCGCCGGTGTGGCCTTCCCAGACGAGGGCGAGCTTCGAGGCCTTCCCCTGTTCGCAGACCCTGTCCGTGCAGTACCAGCCGATGTTGATGATCTCCCCGTCCCTGTAGCCGAGTTCATTCTCCGAGACGGACCAGGAGAAGCCCTTGGCGCGTTCTTCATAGGAGTCGATGTTTGACATGTTCCCTCTTATTTTATTCTTTGGATTTCGTTTCCAGGACCACGACGGCCAGGGCCAGGTCCTTGATATGCGACAGCGAGACCTCCATGCCGGTGATCCCGTGGGCCTCGCAGAATGCCTTGACCTTCCCCTGGACGAACAATCCGGGTTTGCCGAGCGCGTCGTTGACGACCTCGATCTCGTCGAACCGGTGCCCGCCGCTCCAACCGGTCCCCATGGCCTTGAGAAACGCCTCCTTGGCCGAGAACCGGGCCGCGAAGTGCTGGGCGCTCATCTTCCGAGCTTCGCAATATTCGATCTCACGCGGTGTGAAGACTTTTTCCTTCAAGCCTTTGGTCCGGGCGAGCTTGTCCCCGACCCTCCGAACCTCGATGATGTCCGTGCCGATGCCGAAAACCAATGCCTTAACCGCCTTTCTTCGACGGATGCCGGAGCCTATTTGCCGACGTTCCCTTCGATGAGATCCGTCGCATCACTTCAAGTCCCATAAAGACGAAACTTTATTATAGATAATGGGCGGGAAATGTCAAAAGGCTAAAGGACTCCCAAAATTGCCGATAGAATTTATTCGGCAATTTTATGCGTAAGCCCTTCGTTTCCTTGAAGGACCCCGATATGTTATAAAAAAGGCCTGATGGCAAAAGGAAAGATGCTGACAGTATTATGCCTGACGGAGTTCCTGGGCATGTCCGTCTGGTTCTCAGCCTCGGCGGTCGTGCCGGCCCTGGCCGTGGCCTGGAAGCTGGGAGGATCGGGGCAGGCCTGGCTCACGATGTCGGTTCAACTTGGTTTCGTCGCCGGGGCCATGGGCTCGGCGGTCCTCAACCTGCCCGATCGAATTCCGACAAGGGCGCTGTTCGCCGCGTCTTCCCTCCTGGCGGCGCTGGCGACAGCTCTCATCCCGATCCTCGACGCCGGTATCGGCCTGACTATTCTTTTGCGCGTCCTCACGGGCGTTTTCCTGGCGGGGGTCTATCCGGTCGGCATGAAGGTCATGGCTACCTGGACACGGGAAGACCGGGGGTTCGGCATCGGACTCCTCGTCGGGGCGTTGACATTAGGCTCGGCCGCCCCGCATCTTCTTAAGGCCCTCGGGGGCCGGGAGGATTGGAAGCTCGTGCTGTATCTGGCCGCTTCGCTGGCCGCGGCGGGCGGGATCATCGCCGGGCTTTTCCTTCATGAGGGACCGTTCGCGACGCCGTCCCCGAAATTCAACTGGAAATATGCGGGGCTCATATGGCGCGAACGCGAGACGGCCCTGGCCAACCTAGGTTATCTCGGCCATATGTGGGAGCTCTATGCGATGTGGACCTGGGCCCCGATATTCATCATGGCAAGCTTCGCGGCTTCGGGCATCAGCGCGCGATGGGCAAGCCTGGCCTCTTTCGCCGTGATCGGGGCGGGCGGCGCCGGAAGCATCATCGCGGGCAAGCTCGCCGATCGCATGGGCCGGACCACGGTCACCATCGCTTCGCTTATCGTCAGCGGTTCGTGCGCGTTAACGGTCGGGCTTCTGTTCGGCCGCAGCCCGGCCCTGCTGGTCCTCGTCTGTCTTGTCTGGGGCTTCGCCGTCGTGGCCGACTCCGCCCAGTTCTCGGCCTGCGTCAGCGAGCTGTGCCGCGCCGAGTACGCGGGAACGGCCCTGACCCTTCAGACAAGCCTGGGATTCCTGCTGACCCTGATGACGATTCGCCTGGTGCCGGCGATGGAACGGCTGGTGACTTGGAAGTGGGCGTTCGCCTTTCTGGCGCTCGGACCGGGGGCCGGGATCTGGGCAATGGCCAAGTTACGTCAGTTTCCCGGTTCGACAAAGATGGCCGGCGGCAAAAGATGATCTCGGCAAACATGTCGGCTGATAAGGGAAGGATATCGGTGAGAACCGGAGCGCGGGATCATTTCCGGTGGATCAACATCGTCGAAGCCTGGTCGGTCGGCATGACGATCATCTCGCTGACATTGACATGGAGCGGCCGGGTGGCGCAGTAGACCACGGCATCGGCGATATCATCGGGTGTAAGCGGTGTGAAACCCTGGTAGACCTTCCCCGCGCGCTCGCCGTCGCCGCGAAAACGAACCAGGCTGAATTCGGTCTCGGTCATCCCCGGATCGACGCTGGTCACGCGGAGCCCCGTCCCGTTCAGGTCAAGACGCAGGCCTTTGCTGAGGGCTTTCACCGCGAACTTGGTGGCGTTGTAGACGTTGCCGGAAGGGTAGATCTCGTGACCGGCGATGGAGCCGATGTTGATGACGTGGCCCCGGCCCCGGCCGACCATTCCGGGGATGACGGCGCGGCTCACGTAGAGCAACCCCTTGAGGTTGGTATCGATCATCTCGTCCCAATCCCGGAGCTTCCCTTCGTAGAGCTTGTCCAGGCCTCGGCTTAGGCCGGCGTTGTTGACCAGGACCTCGATCGCCCGCCATTCCTGAGGCAGGCCGCTTATAGCCTGTTCAACGGCGTTAGGGTTGCGCACGTCGAACTTCAGGACGAGGATGGCCGTGCCGTGCTCCGTTTTGAGGCCTGCGGCGATCTCCTCCAGGCGCTCGGCGCGGCGGGCCGCCAGGATGAGCTTCGCACCCTGCGAGGCAAAGGCCCGGGCGCACGATCGCCCGATCCCCGAGCTTGCTCCGGTTATGAATACAATCTTGTCCTTCAGCGAATACATGTTTCTCTCCTGAAAAAGCAGGATATCAAAATTGGGGACACAATACCAATTTCCGAATTTCTGGAAACGGTGATTTTCCCAGGGGAGAATTTGAGAATTCGGAAATTGGTATTGTGTCCCCAATTTAAAGATGCCCGGCGAGGATCTTGATTCCGATGGCGATCAGGATGAGGCCGCCAACGAGCTCGGCCCTCTTGCCGACGATCCTCCCGACGACGGGGCCGAGCTTCGAACCGACCACGGTCAGGGCGAAACAAATGACGCCGATGATGGCGGCCGGGTAGAGGATGTGTACCCGGAGAACCGCCAGGCTGAGGCCCACCGCTAGGGCGTCGATGCTCGTGGCGACGGACAGGACGATAAGAGACAGGCCGCGCGTCCGGTCAACCGGGCATTCCTCTTCATCCTTACCGACCCTGAACGACTCGCGGATCATCTTGCCGCCGACGAAGGCCAGCAGGCCGAAGGCGATCCAATGATCGAAAGGCTCGATATAGCGAAGCAGGTTCTCTCCCGCAAGCCATCCGATGACGGGCATGGCGAACTGGAAAAGGGCGAAGTGGAGGGCGAGCCGGAACGTCTGCCTGCCCGACAGCTTGATAGGGCCGCAAGACATGCCGAGCGAAACCGCAAAGCAGTCCATGGCCAGGGCCACGGCCATTCCTAGAACGACGAGGACATTCATGCTCGAGCTTTAAAACGGAAGGACATTATAGCAGAAGCGAGCGCCCAACATGCACGATTCTCCCGCATTTTGTGCGGATACGGGGTTTGGAAGGGGCGGGAGGGGGGTATGGGGGAACAACAAAATTCTTACTGGGCGGCACTGGATGCCGCCCGTAAGCCCCCGTAGCGGAGGGGGGACCCGATTTTTATGAAGGCTATTTCGGCGACGCGCCCAAGACTCTGTTCATATTTCTTGCCACCCCCTACCCCCTCCGATAATCGGAGGGGGGCTCTGAAATTGTCCGCGTCGCCGACGGAGGTGCGATGGGGGGAACCGACGG
>Ga0315281_10014042_pt1 | contig 10814 bp, 9 predicted proteins | sample YL17G07_0_MG_FD_204540 | JGI IMG/M metagenome (GOLD analysis project Ga0315281, IMG submission 204540) | Sediment microbial communities from Yellowstone Lake, YNP, Wyoming, USA - YL17G07_0 | ecosystem: Environmental > Aquatic > Freshwater > Lake > Sediment | place: USA: Wyoming | collected... | reverse complement strand
GTTCCTTCTCGTCGGACGCTCGGCCGATACGCTCGGCGCGTTGCAGCTGGCGGCCGCCGCGCTGATCAGCGGCGTCGCGTCGGGTGTCCTCGCGTTCGGCGCCATCGTCATGCTCGGCCACCTGTTCCGCATCACGACCGTGTTCGAGCTGCGCGAGCTCGCCGATCCGAACCATCCGCTGCTCCGCCAGCTGCTGCTGCGGACACCCGGCACGTACCACCACTCGCTCCTCGTCGCGAACCTCGCGGAGCGCGCCGCCGAGGTCATCGGCGCGGATCCGCTCGTCGCGCGAGTGGGCGCCTACTACCACGACATCGGAAAGATGCGGAACCCGCTCGCGTTCATCGAGAACCAGACCGGCACGAACCCGCATGACGAGCTCGATCCAGCGGTGTCCGCGAGCATCGTGTCGGCGCACGTGCGCGACGGGCTCGCGCTCGCCGATCGCTACCGCCTGCCACCGCAGATCCGCGAGATCATCCCGGGCCACCACGGGACGAGCCTCATCCGCTACTTCCACACGCTCGCCCAGCAGCGCGGCATGGTGATCGACGAGGCCGCGTTCCGGCATCCGGGGCCGAAGCCGCGGAGCAAGGAGGCCGGCATCATCATGCTGGCCGATGGCACCGAGGCCGCGGTCCGGTCGCTCGAGGAGAAGAGTGCCGAGCGGATCGCCGAAATGGTCGAGCGCATCGTCACCGAGAAGGTTGCCGACGGCCAGCTCGACGATTGCGATCTCACGCTCCGCGACGTGCAGCGCGTGAAGGAAGCCTTCCGCGAGCTCCTCGCCGGCGTGTATCACGAGCGGATCCCATACCCCGAGGACCGCATCGCACGGCTGCCCGCGACAACACCGCCTCCGACGAGCGCGTCCGGCACCTGAGACTCTCGTTCCGCGGCGATCCGCCATGTGACCTCGCGCCGGTCCGTCGCGCGATGCGCGCCGCCGTGAAGCCCTACGCGTTGCCGCCTGACGCGCGCATCACCGTCGCGTTCATCGCCGACGACGACATGCGCGCCTTGAACAAGCGCTACCGCGGGAGGGACCGGACGACCGACGTGCTCTCCTTCGGGCAGGCCGTCGGGCGGGCGAAGGGTGCACGGGCCGTGGGGAAGCTCGCCCGGGACCCGGACGGCGAGCTGGACGTCGGGGACATCGTCATCAGCCCCGGGCAGGCGGCGCGGCAGGCCGAACGGCGCAAGCACCCGCTCGCGCGGGAGATCGCCTTCCTGGCGGCGCACGGCGCGCTCCATCTCCTCGGTTTCGAGGACGAGACACCGGCCGGATACCGCGAAATGGTGCGGTTGGGGACTGCCGCGACCGCCGAGGGCGTGGCAGCATCGCGCGGGTGAACAACCCGCCCCCGGACGGCGTTAGAGGCTGTTGATGCGCCGACTGGCCCTGGCCGTCGCGACCTGCGTCCTGTTCGGGTCGCTCGTCGCCCCCGGTACCGCCTCGACGGCCGACCTCATCGTCCAGGTCGACGGCCTGGTGAAGGCATTCCCCGGCGACGCGGGCGTGTACGTCGCCGACCCGCAGGCACCGCAGCCTCTCTACGCGCACGACGCGGACGTCGTGTTCATCGCCGCGTCGCTCTACAAGCTCGGCATCCTCGCCCAAGCCGAGAGCCTCGTCGACGCGGGCACGCTCAGGTACACCGACACGATCGAGATCCAGCCCGAGGACATCACCGCGGACGGCTCGTACGAGGTGGCCGGCACGGTGATGACGCTCGACGAGGCGCTCGAGGCGATGATCACGATCTCCGACAACGGCACGGCCCTCGCGCTCTGGCGCTCGTTCGGCCCCGACAACATCAACGCGACGTTGCAGAAGCTCGGGCTCGGCGCCTTCCACGTCGCCACTGATGACAATGACGACCACACCGCGAGCGCGCGCGTCATCGGCCAATACTTCACGTTGCTCGCGCAGCGCGTGCTCGTGTCGGCCGCGGCATCCGACCGGATGCTCGCGCGGCTCGAGCGGCAGCAGCTCAATGACCGGCTGCCCTCGGAGCTTCCGCCGGGGACGGTCGTCGCGCACAAGACCGGCAACCTCGGGTTCGTCACGCACGACGCCGGCATCATCTACACGAAATCCGGGCCGCGCGTCGTGATCGGCATGACCGCGAACACCGACGAGGAGGAGGCGGTGCACTTTCTCGGCGGCCTCGGGGCGCTCGTCTATTCGGCGGTACTCGAGCCGCCTGCGACCGCGCGCTACCGCCTGCCGGTCACGACGCTCGCGATCGACGCCGGCGCCCCGCAGACGCAGGGGATCCAGGTGACGAACGCGGGGACGAAGGCCTGGACCCTCACCGGCACGGGCAGCGTGACGCTCGTCTGGGAGATCCGCGACGCGACGAAGAAGCTCGTCGCGTCCTCGCCCGCGCCGATCCGGCTCCCCGCGCTCGCGCCCGCGGCGACGGCGTCCCTTGACGTCACGTTCACCGCGCCCGCCGCGGTCGGCGACTACACGATGACCGTCGGCCTCGGGGACGCGACCGGCAACGCCCTCGCCCCGGCCGGCGCCGCGACCGGCTCGTTCGCGTTCCACGTCCACGTGCCGTACCTCGTGACGTCGGTCGCGCGCGTCCCGCAGCTCGTGCATCGCAGCGAGGCCTCGCTGCTGATCGTCCAGTACTCGAACCTGCCGGCGGCCGGGACCGACCAGCACACGTACACGCTGTTCTGGCGGGCCGTCGATCCGGCGACGAGCAAGAGCGTCGCCTCCGGGACCTCGCCGCTCGGCACGAGCCTCGGTCCGGGCGCCGGAACGTTCTTCTCGCTGTTCAACGCGCCCGCCCTGCGTGGCACGTACCGGCTCGCGATCGAGCTGCGCGAAGCCGGGAAGACCGTCAGCGACACGCAGACGGCCATCGTGGAGATCGCGGGCCCGCGCTCGTACCCGGACGACCGCGACGCCGCCGTCCAGCCCGCCCCGCGCGTTCCGACGCCGACGCCGCGTCCGAGCGGCCCCACGCCGACGCCGCGGCCGTCGCCGAGCGCGACGCCGCGGGGACGCACGCCCCCGTCTCCGTCGCGGTGATCACCGCCAGCGGCTGAGGATGTTCTCCCGCTGGAACGCGAGCCGCGCGAGGAAGAAGACCAGGACATCGCAGACGAGCAGGAAGATCGCCGTGCCGACGAACGATTCGTTGTTCAGCACGACCCGCCCGGTCACCTGGAGGATGCCGATGCCGACGACCGGAACGACGACGAGCCCACCGATCTGCTGCGCGACGCGCACGTCGTTCACGCGCGTCGAGATGAGGATGCCGAGATTCACCGACAGCAGCGTGAGCAGCGGCACCATGACGATGATCGCGAGGATCCAGCGCGGCGCGGTCACCGCCCGCACCGCGGCGGCGCTCCCGAGCAGGCTCACCGAGCCGAGGTAGATCGCGTAGGCGATCCACGTGACGAGCACGGCGGGGATCGCCGACGCGAGGCTCTTCGCGAGCAGGAGCTCGCCGACGCGCACGGGTGCCGCGAGGAGCGGCTCGAGCGTGCGCGCGGACTTCTCGCCGATCACGGAGTAGATCGCGATCGTGAGTGGGACGACCGTCGGGATGAGCATGAACAGGATGAGGAAGTACGTGGCGATGAGTCCCTGGACCGCGTCCTTCGGGTCGAGCCCGATGACCGCCGGCGACGCCGCGTAAAGGGCGGCGATGTCCTTCTCGCTCGGCGGGACGAGCGCGGCGGTGGCCACGGCAGCGATGCCGGCGGCGAGGATGACGAGCGGCGGGAGGATCGTCATGCCGACGAGCAGCCGGTTCCCGAGCGCTTCCCGCCACTCGCGCACGCACACCACACGCACGATCGTCCGCCGGTCGGCCGTCGTCGCGAGCGTGGTCACGTGCCCTCCACGATGCGCAGGTACACGTCCTCGAGCGAGACCTTGCGATCGCTCACGTACGCGACCTCCGCGCCGGCGCCGACGAGCGCGCGCACGATGCGCGGGTTCACGAGGAGCGGGTCCGCGCTCGAGACGACGATCGAGCCATTCTCGAGATGGGCGTCCTTCACGCCTTCAACGTCCTGGACCTTCAGGAGATGCTCGGGACGGGGCGACGGGAGGATCCGGAACTCCGTCGCGTGTCCGTACAGCTCCGCCCGGAGGTGCGCCGGCGTGTCGATCCGGATGATGCTGCGGCGGAAGAACGCGATGCGGTCACACAGCCTGTCGGCCTCATCGAGGTTGTGCGTGCAGAGGAACACCGTCCGTCCCTCGCCGCGGATCTGCGCGATGAACTCGCGCACTGTGCGCGCGGCGTCAGGATCGAGGCCCGTGGTCGGCTCGTCGAGAAAGATGATCCGAGGCTCGTGGATCGCCGCGCGTGCGATGGCCATCTTCTGCTTCATGCCCCGCGAGAAGGTCGCGACCGCTTCGGTCCGTCGATCCCACAGGCCCATCAGCCGCAGGTAGCGCTCGGTCTGTGCCCGCGCGACCGTCGGGCTCAGCCCGAACAGCGCGGCGAAGAAGAGCAGGTTGTCCTCCGCCGACTGGCGCTCGTAGAGGCCCGGCTGCTCGGTGAGGATCCCGACCGACGCGCGGATCTGCTCGTCCTGGGATCCGATACGGAAGCCCGCGACCTCGGCGGTACCGCTCGTGGGCGCGATGAGCGCGCAGAGAAGCCGGAGGGTGGTGGTCTTGCCCGCGCCGTTCGGGCCGAGGAACCCGAAGACCTCACCTTCGCGCACCTCGAGATCGAGGTCCTGCACGGCGGTGAGACGCTCGAATCGCTTCGTCAGCCGCTCCGTGCGAAGGACCACGCCCATCCTGCGGAGTGTATTTCTCGTTTTCGGAGTTCCGTCATGCAGTCGCGCCCGCAAGGGCGGCGATGCGAGTGCCTATCATCCACTGATGACGGCAGCATCCGACCCCTCGCGGCGCAGCCGCGAGATGGAGCAAGCCACGCAGCGGAAGCTCCAGGAGCTGTCGTTCCTCCGTGAGATCGCACAGCTCGCCTCGTCCACGCGTGACTGGGACGAGATGCTCCGTATCGTCATCGATCGCACGACCGACGCGATGCGCGCCGAGGTGTCCTCGCTGTACCTCGTCGAGCGGCGCGAGGGCTTGCTGCGGCTCGTCGCGAGCAACGGGCTGAATCCGCGGGCGATCGGCAAGGCGACCCTCCGCCTCGGTGAGGGCATCACCGGCTGGGTCGCGAACGCGCGCGTCCCGCTCACCGTCCGCGACGTGCACGCCGAGCCACGGTGGAAGGTCGTGCCGTCGGTCGACGTCGATCGCTTCACATCGATGCTCAGCGTCCCGCTCGTCATCCGCGACGAGGTCATCGGGGTGATGAACGTGCAGACGGTCGAGCTGCGGGAGTTCGAGCGCGGCGAGGTCGACTTCCTTCAGACGATCGCGAATCAGGTCGCCGGGATCATCGAGAAGAGCCGGCTGCAGCGCGACGCCGAACGCAAGCTGCGGGAGGTTTCGGCGCTGTTCGAGGTCTCGAACATCCTCACCTCCACCCTCGAGCTCGACGAGGTGCTCGGGCTCGTCGTCGACCGTCTCGTGCGGGTCTACCCCGGCGCGTCCGGGGGGATCCTGCTGCGCGATGAGAGCGGCGAGTCCGTGCTGCGGGCGAGCTCGGGCTCGTTGCCGCGGTCCGCGCTCGCGGCCGCGCGGCTGGCGCTCGCGGAGACCCGTCCGGTCGTGCAGACGGACGGGCTCGCGCTCCCGCTCATCGCCGGCGACCGCCTGGTGGGCGCTGTCGCGCTCCATGTGCCGGGCCAGGCCGAATTCGCCGAGGCAGAGGTCGCCTTCGTCGGTGCGCTCGCGAACCAGGCCGCGCTCGCGATCGACAAGGCCTCGCTGTATGCCCTCGAGCGGCGGACGTCGGAGCGCCTGCGCGAGCTCGACCGCGCGCGCTCGGACTTCGTCGCCGTGGTCACGCACGATCTCCGGACGCCGCTCTCGGTCGTGCGCGGCTATCTCGACCTCTTCGCCGAGCAGACCCGCAAAAGCAAGAACGGGCACCACCTGCCGCTCGCCGAGGCCTCGGCGCAGGTCGAGCGGCTCGACCAGCTCGTGGATCGGATCCTCGCGTCGGTGAAGGACGATCGCCCGGCCATCAACGTGCGCCGCGCGCGCTTCGACCTGCGCGCGGGGCTCGTGAGCGCGATCCGCGAGATGGGCCCGATGGCCCGCAAGCACACGCTGCGCGGGCCGCGCGCCGGGGCACCGCTCTGGGCCCGCGGAGACAAGCGCCGGACGGCCGAGGTCGTCGCCGGCCTCGTGCACAACGCGACGAAGTACGCGCCCGCGGGCACTGGCATCACCGTCTCGGTCGCGAGAGAGAAGGAGCGCGCGATCGTGCGCGTCGCCGATGAGGGCCAGGGAGTGCCGCCGGAGGACCGTCGCCGGATCTTCGAGCCGTTCGTCCGCCTCGGCTCGGACGAGGTATCGGGCGCCGGCATCGGCCTGTTCTCCTGCCGCCGGGTGGCCGAGGCCCAGGGGGGCTCGCTCTGGTACGAGGATCGCCCGAACGGCGCGACCGGGAGCGTGTTCGCGTTCAGCGTGCCGCTCGCGCGCGGTGAAGATCGGTGACCAGCGTCCTCATCGTCGACGACGACCGCGCGCTCGTCGGCATGGTCGCGTCGCTCCTCGGTGCGGAGGGCTACGACCTGCTCACCGCGTACGACGGCGAGACGGCACTCCGCCGTCACGCCGAGGAGCTCCCCGACCTCGTGATCCTCGACCGGCGGCTACCGAAGATGAGCGGTGACGAGATCTGCAGGCGGATCCGCGCGACCGCGCCGACGCCGATCCTCATGCTCACGGGCGAGAAGGGCGAGGACGAGCGGGTGAAGCTCCTCGACCTCGGTGCCGACGACTATCTCGAGAAGCCGTTCGGCCGCAAGGAGCTCCTCGCGCGCGTGCGCGCGCTCCTTCGCCGCGCGCCGCGCAACGCCGGTCCGGCGCAGGCGACGAACATCGGCGGGCTGACCATCGACGGGCGGGCCCACAGCGCGCGGATGGCTGGCCTGGACCTGCCGCTGACGCCGACGGAGTTCCGGCTCCTGGCCGCGCTTGCCGCGCGTCCGGGCGAGCTCGTCGACCGCAGGGCGCTGCTGCGCGCAGGCTGGCCGGACGAGCGCGATCCCGATCCCGAGTGGCTGAAGGCCCACCTCGCGCGGCTGCGCTCGAAGCTCGAGGCCGCCGGCGCGCCCGTGCCGGCGAACGTGCGGGGCGTCGGCTACAAGCTGGGCTAGACGCGGCTCACGGCGATCCCATGCGTGTCGAGGAACTTCATCAGGGCATCCTGCGAGACGTGCTCGTCCGCCGGCACCAGCCCTCGCGGTCCGCGCTCTCCGGACGCGAGACGGCGCACGGCGATCGTCGCGGGTCCGAGCGCGAGCAGGTAGCTGCGGCGCGGCGCGCGCAGGACCCATCGCGCGACGCCGGCGGATCCCTGGACGCGCACCGCGAAGACGCCCTCGCGGGTACCGGCAAGCCGCGCGAGCCGCACGCCCCCGGGGACCATCGCGTCCATCGCGCGTCGCGCAAGGGCCGAGCGGGAAGCGAGCGCGAGCAGCGGAGCGGCGCCGCGCGTGTGCGGATCCACCCAGAAGGCCGCCTCCCCGAGCCCCGGCCAGATCGCGGGCAGCTGCACCGAGAGACCGCTCTCGACGCGCATGCCGCGGACCGGCGCGAAGTCGCAGACGCGCATCGCCGACGATCGGACCGACGCCAGGAACGAGCGGGCCGTCGCGACGTTTGCCGTGTCGCGCGACGCCGGCGCCAGCCATGCGTCGACGCGCGCGGGCTCGCCGACCGCGCTCGCGCGGACGAGCGTCGCGACCACCGCTGAGATCGCGCTGCAGCCGGTGAGCACCGCGATGCCAGAAGCCGCGATGTCGTCGCGCCGCTCGCCGACCGCTCGCGCGTAGGACAGGCTGTCCGACAGGTCGACCACGTCGGCCTCGCGGTCGAGCGCGACGTCGATCAGCGCCTGCGAGCGCGCCTGGAACGGACCGACCGCATCGAGGATCACGTCGTTCGCGTGGATGAGCGAGCGGAGCGACGCACGATCCTCGACGTCGGCGTCGGCGCGGGAGACCGGCACGGCGGCGATGCCATCGGCCCTCAGGAGCCGGACCGCATGCCCGCCGAAGAAGCCGCGCGCACCGAAGACCAGGACGCGCCTCAGGCGAGCCTCCGCCCGAACACGACGAGCCACGGGACCAGCAGCGCGAAGAGCGCGGCCGTCAGGAGGCGTGCGGCGGCATCGCTGCCGATCGCGACGGCGATCGCGAGGCCGATCCCCAGCAGCCAGACCGTCCACGACCATTGCGCGAGCCAGCGGGGCAGGCCGGGTGTGCGCGCCGTGAGGATCAGGCCGGCGACGCTGTACAGCCCGTTCGCGCCGAGGCCGGTGAGACGGAAGGCACCGGGCGCGACGTCGAGGAACCGCTCGGGCGACCACGCCAGGAGGAGCGACTCCGCCACGAGGTCGAAGGCGAGGCCGGCGCAGGCGATCGTGAGCGCGACCCACGTCGTGGCCGAGCGTGGCAGCCGGGCCGCCCACCACGCCAAGAACGCCAGAAGCGAGATCGCGGCGCCGATCCAGACCAGCCAGCCCGCGCGCCAGGCCTCGACGTGCGCGCCCACGTACGCGGCGGTCGCGGCGGTCGGCGCGTTCGTCGCTCCCGGCTCGAGCACGGTCGCGAGGGCGATGGCCGCGGCCGCGGTCACGGCGGCGCCGGCGTACGGCGCGAGGGCGCGCAGCCGGGCCGCGATCGGGGTGCCGTCGAGGAGGATGAGCGCGAAGGGCAGCCACCAGACGAGGTCGTTCAACGCGATGAGCCCGAACGTGCGCACCGGCAGCTCGCCGCTTCCCACGGCGAGCAGCCAGCTGACCGGGCCGAGGATCTTCCCGGCGAGGCCGACGGCGACGACCGGCCGCCAGAGCGCCGGCCGCCAGGCCGCGTACGCGTACAGCGCTCCGTACAAGCCGACGACCAACCCGAGCGTCACCCAGATCGCCGGGTAGCGCGGCGCATCGAGTTGGAAGAGTGAGAAGAACGCGCGGGGGAAGAGCGCCGCCCAGAGACCGAACGCGACGTTGTACGCGGCCGCGAGGAGCAGGATCGCGCGGTGCAGCTCGACCCGCGACACCACTAGCGCTTCTTCTCGAAGACCTGCACTCGGTAGCCGTCCGGGTCGAGGAACGTGACGAAGCGGCCGGTGGGCGCGTCCTGCGGATCGCCGGGTCGCGCCCCGAGCATCGCGAGCCGGGCGTGGCTCGCCGCCAGGTCGTCGACACGGAGGTTCACCATCGTCGTGCCGGGCGGCTGCGGCTGGGCGTCGTCGTGCGCCAGATGAAAACCGAAGCGCACGCCGTCCGGGAGTGTGCACTCTGCCCAGTCGGCGCCGTACCGGGTGAACGTGAGGCCGAACGCGTCCGCGTAGAACGCGATGGCCCGCTCCACGTCGGCGACGTAGCGGTAGACGACCTCGATCCCGCGGACGGACGGCACGGGAGAAGTGTGACGACGTGCGTCACCGAATGGCAACCCGGCGGCACCTGACCCGACACCGGGCCACTACCTAGCGTTCCTCCATGGACGAACGCGACGCCTGCGCGCTCGTGGCGATCGCCCGCAAGGACGGAGCGCCGACACGAGAGGTCCTTGCCGAGACGATCCGCGGCCTCGAGTGCCTTGCCCACCGCTCCGGATCGATCGACGGAGAGGGCGACGGCTCCGGCGTCCTGACCGACATCCCGCGGGAGCTGTGGGCCGACGCGCTCGGGGCGGCGCGGCTCGATCCCTCACTTGCGCTCGACCGGCGATTCGCGGTCGCGCATCTGTTCGTCCCGCCGCGCGACGACGAGCTCGTCGAGGCGGAGGTCCGCAGCGTCCTCGCGCGACATCGGATCCGCATCCTCCTCGAGCGGCACGGCACGACCCGCCGTGCGGCGCTCGGCCCGCGCGCGCAGGCCGGGGAGCCGCGGTTCTGGCAGCTCGCGCTCCAGGTGCTCGGCCCAGCGCGCCGCGCGGGACGCCGGCTCTACCGCGTCGGCGTCGAGGTGGAGCGCGCGACGCCCGCCACGATCGTGAGCCTCTCGCGCAGCACGGTCGTGTACAAGCTGCGCGGCCATCCGCAGCAGCTTGCCGCGTACTTCACCGATCTCGCCGATCCGCGGTTCCGCACGTCGATGGCGTTCGGCCACAACCGCTACGCGACGAACACGATGACCAGCTTCGAGCGCGTGCAGCCGTTCGCCGCGTTCGCGCACAACGGCGAGATCAACACGATCGCGCGGCTGCGCGACGAAGCCGCCTCGCTCGGCATCCCGCTCTCGCGCGACGGCAGCGACTCACAGGACGTCGACGCGACGCTGCGCGGCCTCGTGCTCGGTCGCGGTCTCGACCCGGTCGAAGCCCTCGAGCTCCTGTTCCCGCCGATCGTGAACGAGGTCCGGCGCATGGACCCCCACGCGCAGGACGCGTTCGTCCGCGCGCGCGCCGCGTTCGGTCCGCTGGCGCAGGGGCCGGCGGCGTTCCTCGCGAGGCTCGGCGACCTCTGCCTCGTCGGCGTCGACGCCATGGGCCTTCGGCCGCTCTGGCACGTCGAGACGGACGAGGCGCACGTCTTTGCCAGCGAGCGCGGCTTCATCCCGCTCGAGCGATACAGCACGGATCCACGCCCGCTCGGTCCGGGTGAACACGCCGGCCTCGAGCGCACGGCGCGCGGCTGGCGCTACCTCGACGAGCAGACACTGCGGGCGCGCTTCGTCGCGCTGCGCGCGAAGCGCGGCTGCGCGCCGCTCGACGATCGCCGCAGGCTCGAG
>Ga0315281_10014041_pt1 | contig 10815 bp, 11 predicted proteins | sample YL17G07_0_MG_FD_204540 | JGI IMG/M metagenome (GOLD analysis project Ga0315281, IMG submission 204540) | Sediment microbial communities from Yellowstone Lake, YNP, Wyoming, USA - YL17G07_0 | ecosystem: Environmental > Aquatic > Freshwater > Lake > Sediment | place: USA: Wyoming | collected... | reverse complement strand
ACCGAGAACAAACACCCAATTGAACTTGTCCAGCCCCCAGGCCGCCAAATCCATAGAAATTTCCTTATTACCGCGGCCTCGCACCTTGAAAGTTTGCTTCGAGATCGATCGGCCTTGCCTTTGCCTGGGCGATACCGCCGCGCCGCAGAAGAAAGATAGCTAAACATTCCGTCTTGGTTCTGGCCGGCGCCGCGCCTGGACATCACCCGAAGGGGGGTTTGCGGGGTGGGCGGGGGGACCCCTTGTGAAAAAATTTGAAAAAAATTCCCCTGGCCCCCTCCCTCAGAACCATTCGCCTCACACCCTCAGCCCGGGAATCCGGTCCCAGTGGAGCAGGTGGATATAAATGAAGCCGGCCAGGAGGAGCCCGGCGAAGGCCAGGGCCAGCCAGTCCCGGGCCGTCATCTGCATGTCCAGGAGATAGGTGCGCCGGGGGCTCATCTGGAAGCCCCGGGCCTCCAACGCCCAGGCCATGGACTGGCTGCGCCGCAGGGTCAGGAGGAAAATCGGCGCCAACAGGGGCAGGTGACGTTTCAGGCGGTCCAGAGGACCTCCCTGCTCCCAGTTCAGGCCCCGGGCCTCCTGGGCCTCTTTGACCCGCATGGCCGTGGCGAAGACCTCGGGCACCCAGCGCAGCGCCAGGGCAAAGGCAAAGGCCCCGGGGTACGGCAACCGCAACTTCACCAGCCCCAGAAAGAGCTCTTCCGCCGGCGTGGTGGCCAGCAGGGTGAGGCCGGCCACCATCATGGTGGCCAGCTTCAGAAAGTTGGCGGCGCCAAAGGCCAGAGACTCCCGGCTGACGCGCCAGAACAGGAGGGTGGGACCCTGAGCCAAACAGGACCAGACCCCGAGACTGAAGATCGCCAGGGGCGCCAACAGCCAGCGGATGGGGATCAAGGCCCCCCAGGACCGGGCCAGGGTTACGTGCCCCAGCACCATCAGGGTCGCCAGGCCCGCCACCTGGGGGCTCTCGGGCAACAGCACCATGACAAAGCTGGCCATCAACAGGAACAGCTTGGTGCGGGGATCGAGGCGGCGCACCCAGTTAAGGCCCGGCGGGGCCCCGGAAAATTTATTTCCTTGCATCGGGACTTAACTTCTCCGAAAATCAGAATCTAAACTATATATCCCATTTTCTCAAGGAACGGTGCAATGGTCAAATACGCAATTCTGATCCTGATCTTACTGGATGTCTTCCTCAATGTCACCGGGCAGCTGTCTTTAAAATACGGCATGACCAAGATCGGCAATTTTTCTGTCTCCCTATCGACCCTGCCGCCCGTCTTTCTCAAGGCGGCCACCAATTTCCATGTGCTTTTCGGACTCCTCTGCTATGGCCTGGGGTTCATGGTCTGGCTCATCGTGTTGTCCAAGGCGGAAGTCAGCTACGCTTACCCCTTGATCAGCCTGGGCTACGTCTTCACCGCCATCCTGGCCCGGGTCTTGTTCGGCGAAGCGGTGGGCGTTACCCGCATGGCGGGCATCCTCATTACCTGTTTCGGGGTGTTCTTGATTGCCCGCAGTTAAGCGGGCGCAGAGGGGTTTACGGAACAGGGGGGCCGGACTTACCCTGAGGCAAGCCGGCGGCCCCGCTTCCCGGCTCGCCAGGCAGGAGGCGCGGTTCTATAAGGAACATCGGTAATCAGGCCGCCAGTCCCTGCTGCGGCGGCGGTTCGTCCGGCGCCCCCCCCGGACTGGGGCGGGACTAAGACGAACGCAGACGGTCCATCAAGGAGCCCCGGGGCTCTGCGGGATCCTCATCCTCCTGGCGCTCTTGGCGCGGCGGCTCATCCTCCGGCGAGACCCAGGCAACGTTATTTTTATTCAAGATCAAGACCCGCCCGCTTCTGCCCTCCGCGGTGGCATCAAACAACACCACGAAAGGATCAGTGAGCTTGGTAAAGATGTCGCTCACCCGCTGGACCGCTTCATCATTGAGCAGATTGACCTTCCCCTGGACCAGGGAGCCATCCACCAGCTTGATGATAACCTTGCGGGCCTCAATTCTTCTGCTGATGATCTTAACCGACATAGGCGTCCCCATGGCGGCCAGGCCGTCACCTTCGCCCCCGCCCGCCGCTTAATCCGCAGATCTCCCCAGTCGTGCCCCTGGAGGAATTGCCAGGCAATGCAACGGGGGGCACCCCGCCCCACCACGCCTGACTCTAGACTTATCGGCTAGATGTGGTCTTTTCTCAAGAAAGTTGAAAGAAATCTGGCGAGGCGAGGCTGAGGCTGAGGCGCGACTGCCAGGCGAGGTAATACCAAATTGCGTTTCAAATGAAACAAACCATCTCATTAATTTGTTGATATTACAAATCTTTTTAACCGAAAACTGAAAACCGAAAACCGAAAACGGTATAGCAGGTGAGGCCCGGCCCGGGCAGGCGGCCGCGGCCCGGGGCCCCGGTACAAGGCGCCTTATCCCGGACGGGACGTCAGGTTGCCGACCTTCTTGGCCAACAAGCCTCCGGCCAATTCCCGGGCCCGGGCCAGGGTCTCCGCCAGGTCAAAGGAGAGGAGGCGCCGGTCCTGGACCACGACCCGGCCGTTCACCACGACCGTCTGGACATCGGCGCCGGTGGCGGCGTAAACCAGCTGGGAATAAGGGTCATAGAGGGGGGTCAGATGGGGCTGGTCCAGGTCAATCACGATCAGGTCCCCTTTCAGGCCCGGGGCCAGAACTCCCACCTCGTTTTCCAACCCCAGGACCCGGGCGCCGCCCCGGGTGGCCAGCGACAGGGCGGTGGGCGCCGGCAGAACGGTGGGGTCCATGCAGTGCACCTTCTGGAGCTTGGCGGCGGTATCCATCTCCTGGATGAGGTCCAGGTTGTTGTTGGAGGCGCAGCCGTCCGTCCCCAGCCCCACCGGTATCCCCCGGCGCAGGAGGTCGGCCACCGGCGCGATCCCGGAAGCCAGCTTCATGTTGGACTCCGGGCAATGGGCCACCCCGGCCCCGCTGGCCGCCAGCAGCTCTTTATCGGCCTCGGACAGGACCACCGCATGGTCCGCCACCAGCCGGTGGTTGAGCAGCCCCAACCGGTGGAGGTGGGCCACCGGCGAGGCGCCGTAACGGGCCTGGCAGTCCTCCACTTCCCGGGGGGTTTCGGACAGGTGCATAATGAGCCGGGTGTCATACTGTGCCGCCAACTCGCCGCACTGCTGCAATAACCCGGGGGAGCAGGTGTAGACCGCATGGGGCTGGATGGCCACCCGGATCAAGGGGTGGTCCTTAAAGGCGCGGCAGAGGTCCTCGCTGAACCGGAGCCCCGCCTCGGGGGGGCCGTAGTTGGGCGACGGAAAGTCGTAGAGCACCTCGCCCACCACCGCCCGGATGCCGGTCTCGGCTGCGGCCCGGGCCACGTGGTCGGCAAAAAGATACATGTCGGTGAAGGTGGTGGTGCCGGAAAGCAACATCTCGGCCACCGCCAGCTTCGTACCCCAATAGACGAAATCGCCGTTGAGGCGGCTCTCCGCGGGAAAAATGTAATCATTGAGCCATTCTTCCAGGGGCAGGTCGTCGGCCAGACCGCGGAACATGGCCATGGCGGCATGGGTGTGGGCATTGATGAGGCCGGGGAGGATCAGCCCCTGGGGATAATCCAGCACCCGGGCCGGGGCGTAGCGCTGCTTCAGCTCCGCCGGGAGCCCCACCGCGACAATCTCCGCGCCGTTGAGGGCCACGGCCCCGGGGGAGAACACCTCGCGCTCCCGGTTCATGGTCAACACCCAGGCGCCCTGGATGATTAGGGAAACCGGTTCCGGTCCCGGATGGGTCATCTCCTGCTTCATTCATGGCCTCACTTCTTATTAGTCCCGGCCCCGGACGCGGCCGGTCTCGCCGGCTCCCCCGGGCGCATGGCTGCCTGAAAACGGAGGGTCGACCCCTGGGGAATTTTCAGGCGAAAGGTCCCCGGGGGCAAGGAATCGCCCTTGATCCAGGGGTTGAGCGTCTTGATAGCCTTGAAATAAGTACCGCTGGCCTCCGCCAGTCTTCTGACCGGCGCCTCCTGCGCCAGGGTAAGCTGGACCTCGTCATAAGCGAGGGGCGGATAGAGCTGATCCTCAGGAATGGCGAAGCCGCAGAGGCCCGGGTCCTCCACGATGATCTTGGCCGCCAGGATGCGGTGGATATAGCGCTCGGTCTCCTCCGGCAAGCTCAGATGGTAGAAGTTATTGACCCCCTGGACGTCGATGGCCTTCTGCACCCGCCCTTCCCCGGCGTTGTAGGCCGCCAGGGCCAGGGGCCAGTTGTGAAACAATTGATGCAGCCTTTCCAGGTAGGTCAAGGCTGCGTCCGTGGCGGCCCCGAAATCCAGGCGCTCGTCCACGTCTTTGTCGCTCCGCAACTGGAACCGCTGGGCCGTGGGGCCCATGAACTGCCAGGGGCCCAGGGCGCCGACGCTTGACCGGGCCAGGGGGCGCAGGTCGCTCTCCGCCAGCGCCACGTATTTCAGGTCCAGGGGGAGCCGCCGGCCCCGCAGTTTCCGTTCGATTTCCGGAAAGTACCGGTGCGCCCGTTTCAGCCACATGGTGGTCTGAGCCCGGCTCCACACCTCGATGGCGAACTCCCGGTCCAGGGCCTCCTTGACCTCCGGTTCATTTAGGGGAACCGGCTCGCCGCAAAGGTACACCTGGGCGGGCGCCGCAAAGTAGGGAAAGTGTACCACCTCGGATGGGGCGGCCGAGGGCGGCGGCCCGAGGAGCAGGCCGGGACCCGCCCCTACCCCGCCGGGGAGGAGCCACAGGCCGGCCAGCACAAATATGATAATCAGCGCCATAACGGGTTATCCTGACGATCTCAAGAATATCTTTCGGTAAGCATTTATCCCACCGGAAGAGGTCTGTCAAGGCCGCCGGGGGTAACGCGGGCTCCGAGTCCAGCCGCCGGCCACCGGCAGGACTCGCGCAGGCGCCCAGGCGGTTAAACCTGGCGGACCCTGGCGGCGATGTTCCTCCTCGTCAGCCCCCATCCGGTTGCCGGAAAAAAATCTCTTGATTCCTGGCCGGTTCTCTTTTATGATTTACCGAGAATTTTTCTACGAGGAGGTGATCCTGGTGAATCGGCCGCTCTTTTTCACATCTTTGAAATCCTGAAGCACCGGCGTCCGGGGAGCCTTGGTAAGGCTCTGGATTCGGAGGCCGGACAAGGGTGGGGCTGATCGCCGGGAACTTTCTCACCGCCGCAGTCCTGGTGCAATCCCCCCCTTGCAGTAACCCTTCAGACTGATTTCGTCATTTTTTCGGCCTACCGACGTAAACGCCGCTCTCTTCGGAAGCAGCGGAGGGCGCCGCACCCTCGCGCGCCCGCTTGCCGGCCGCGGCCAGACCCCTTCTCGGGGGTCGGTCCCGGCCGCGCCCCCAGACCTTACCCGCAAATGCCCATCCAGACGTTTAATCCGGTTCCGTCCAGACCGGGATTAACCGGGCAACATGCTCCAGCCGCAATCTCACGGTTCGGAAAATCCGTCATCATTCGTTGAATGAACCGCCCCACCAGGAGGATTATGCATGTCGGCATTTAAAGAATTTTTTGCCACCCGCAAGGGAATCATCGCAGTCGGGGCCCTCATCGGGGTCTTGGCGTCGTTATTACAGAAACTGGGCAATCCCGGCAACATGGGGATCTGCGTGGCCTGTTTCGAGCGGGACATCGCCGGGGCCCTGGGGCTGCATCGGGCCGCGATAGTCCAGTATATGCGCCCGGAGATCATCGGTTTCGTCCTGGGGGCTCTCATCGCCGCCCTGATTTTCCGGGAATTTCGCCCCCGGCTCGGGTCCGCCCCCATCATTCGGTTTGTGCTGGGGATGGTGGCAATGACCGGGGCCCTGGTCTTTCTGGGATGCCCCTGGCGGGCCTTGCTCCGCCTGGCCGGCGGCGATGGCAACGCCATCTTGGGAATCCTGGGCCTGGTGGTCGGCGTCTGGATCGGCACTCTCTTGTTCAAATCCGGCTATAACCTGGGGCGCAGCCAATCCACCCATAGCGCCGCCGGGTTGATTTTGCCCTTGATGGCCCTGGGGGCTCTAGTCCTGATGCTGCTGAATCCTCAAATCCCGGAGCAGGATAAGAGCGGGGTATTGTTTTACAGCCTTAAAGGCCCCGGCGCCATGCACGCGGCCCTGATCATCTCCCTGGCGATCGGCCTGGTGGTGGGCTTCGTGGCCCAACGCAGCCGCTTTTGCACCATGGGCGCCCTCCGGGACCTGATTTTATTTCGGCAAATTCACCTCTTTTCCGGGTTCATGGCCTTATTGGCGGCGGCCTTCATCACCAACCTGATTTTGGGCCAATTTCACCCGGGCTTTGCTGACCAGCCGGTGGCGCATACCCAGAGCCTCTGGAATTTCAGCGGCATGGTGGTGGCGGGGCTGGCCTTCGCCCTGGCCGGGGGCTGCCCCGGACGCCAGTTGTTCATGGCGGGCGAAGGTGATGGCGACGCCGCCATCTTTGTCATCGGCATGGTGGCGGGGGCCGCCTTCGCCCATAATTTCGGCCTGGCCAGCTCCCCCCAAGGGGTGGGACCCCACGGCATCGCCGCGGTGTTCATCTGCCTGCTCATCTGTCTGGCCATCGGCTTTGCCATGCGGCAAAAAATTAGCTCATAAGGAGACCGAAGATGCAAAACTTGATCGATGTTAGGGGATTATCCTGTCCCCAACCCGTTCTGGTGACCGTCGAAACCCTGGGCAAAGTGGAACAGGGCGAGGTCACCGTCCTGGTGGATACGGAAACTTCCAAGGAAAACGTGACCCGGGCCGGCGCTTCCCTGGGATGGCAGGTGAAAGAAGTGCAACGCGATGGGGCGGATTACCGGCTCATCCTGGAGAAAAGCTAGACATGGCCTTTTGGAAATTCTGGCGGCGGCCGGCTCCGGCCTCCGAGGCGCCGGGACTTGGCCGCGGTTTTCTGGTATTTGAAAATACCAGCGAAGTGATTCGGGCCGAAAAAATCCTGAAGGATCAGGGCTGGAAGGTGAACGTCAAGGGCCCGCCCCCGGAAATCCGCCGGGGCTGCGACCTGGTCATCGAGTTCCCGCTTATCGAGGAACTCAAGATTGTGCGCACCCTAAAAGGAGCCGGCTTGCGGCCGTTACAAGTAATGCCGGTGAACAGCCCGTTGCTCACCCCGGTGGACCTTTTTCAGGTTAAGGACTTTGGCCCTTATCTGATGGTGCGGGCCGCCAACATGAAAATCACCGTAGCCAAAGATACCGGGAACATCGTCAATGTCTCCGGGGGCGGCTGTCCCGACGTCCCTTACCTGGCCCAGGAGATGGTGGGGAAATCCCTGGCCGCTGCGCCGCGCCCCCGGGACATCGGCCATACCCTGTGCGGTTATGCCCTGCAGTTAGCCGTCGAGGAGATGGAGCGCCGGTGCTGGCGGTAGTGGGCACCATCCCCCAACAGGATTTTCCCCTGGTGGCGGGTCTGGTCAATTTTTCCGGGGACCTGATCTCCATACAGGGGCTTCAGGCCCCAGTGAACCGAGGCACCCCGGCGCTGTTAGCCGCGGCCTTACAGGTCAGCCAGGTATTGGGCCGGCCTCCGGTCTGGGGCTATCTGGTGGGGGACATCGGTCCGGGGCAAGGCAGCCGGCGGCTTTATGATTATCTCACCCGGCATCTGGGCGAGGCGGATTTTCACACCCTGGCCTTCCATTACTTGCAGCCTGAGGTGGACTGGCACAACCGCGTCCTGTTTGCCGTGGCCGAGATGGCCCGGCGCCCCGTCCTCATCGCCGACGCGGGCTTTATGTACGCCGCCAAAATGAGCGGCCAGGCGCCGGAGTACGACCTGTTCACCCCGGACGTGGGAGAACTGGCCTTTCTGGCGGATGAGACCGCCCCCCACCCCTTCTACACCCGTGGCTTTATTATCCATGAAGACAACCGGGTCCCGGACCTCGTGGCCCGGGCCTACGCCCATGATAATGCCGCCCGTTTTCTCCTGGTCAAAGGCAGCCGGGATTACCTGGCGGGCCCCCAGGGAATCGTGGCCAGCGTGGACCACCCCAACCATGAGGCTATGGAGGCCATCGGCGGCACCGGCGACACCCTCACCGGCATCGTGGCGGCGTTGGCGGCGGCGGGCTATGAACTCCCTGCCGCCGCCATCCTGGCGGCTCGCACCAACCGCCTGGCCGGGCATCTGGCCCAACCCACCCCGGCTACCCAGGTGCTGGAGATCATCCGCCGGATTCCCGTCGCCCTGGAAATGGTCCTGCGGCAAGAGTAGGACCGGGGTGAGATCAAGGCAGGGTGATGATAATGCCTCGATCCTCAGTTTTTATCACAATCTCCACCCAACGTCTTTGTGGGGGAGCCATGTAGGGTGCGCACTGCGCACCTCCACATGAACTTTTCAACGCAGCCGCGCCTGAGCCGTTGGCTCACCCGGAAAATATGGGCAGTTTGGTGGGGCGGGCCTCCGTGCCCGCCGCCTTTGGTGGCACAGGCTTTCCAGCCTGTGCGCCGCACCGGCAAGATGCCGGTGTCACCAATAACTTTTCAGAACAGTCCCTCATGGGACTTTGGCCCGCCCGCAAATCATGAAAAGCTGGTATTGACTGGTGGCACAGCCTTTCCAGGCTGTGCCCGACTAACCTGCTTCCTTGACACAGGCTGGAAAGCCTGTGCCACCAATTTAAAGAACTTTTCGGAACAGTCGCGCCTGAACTTTTGGTTCACTCCAATACTCTGAAAAGCAGGGATAATGAGGATGGTGGGCAATGCCCACCCTACATTTTTCCCTGACCACTGACCACTGACAGCTTTTCTTCACAGTAAGCAGATTAACCAACATTTCCGGTAAGTTATGTTTTTCTGAAAGCTGAAGAACCCATAGCCCCTCACTTGAAAAAGGAACCATATGCCGGATGCCTGGCCTAAATCTGCCCTGCGGGGCTTATTCCGCTGGTACCTCAGCCAATTTCCCCTGCGGGACGGCAAGGCCTATTTTTATGAGCGTTTCCATGCCGGGCTGACGCCGGCGGACCGCTATGCCGTCGTCCGGCTGGACAAGGGGTTCCGCATGAACCTGGATTTAGCCGATCCGGAACAGCTCAAGGTCTATTTCTACGGGCATTATCACGAGCGTTACGAAGCCGATCTGGTGAAGCGGCTCCTTTCGGGGGACGACGTCTTCTGGGATGTGGGCGCCAACGTGGGCTATTTCACCCTGGTGGCGGCCACGGCGCTGGCCAATCGCGGCCAGATCGTGGCGTTTGAGCCGGGGAAGAATGCCTATGCGCGGCTGGTGGCGAACCTCGCCGTGAATCCCTACCGGAATATCCAGACCTACCCCGTGGCCGTCACCGACCGGGAGGGTGAGGCGGTGCTCCATCTCTTAGGCGACATTGCCGACACCAGCGCCAGCCTCTACCCGGCGGACCAGGCCCAGGCCGGCCAGGAGGTCTGCCGGACGGTGGCCCTGGACCACTTTCTTCAGTCCGAGGGCCTGCGCCCCCCCGATCTCATCAAGCTGGATGCCGAGGGGGCGGAGCTGGCCGTGCTCAAGGGGGCCGCAGGGCTCATCAATGACTCACCCCCTCTGTGGCTGATGGAAATGGAAGAAAAGAACCTCCGAGCTGCGGGGGCCAGCAAGGCCGCGGTGGCGCACTTCCTCACCGGCTGCGGCTACCGGGCGGCGCACTTGAGAAAGGGGCGGTGGTACGCCACCGCCGATCTGGCGGGCGTCAAGGGCCGAAACATCTTCTGGTTTAATCCCCTGGTTCCGGCCCACCGGCAGAAAGCGGCGCGCCTGCCGGTCATCGAGCCAAAGTGAGCCGCCCCGCGGCTTAAAACAGGCCAACCAGCATCTTGGTCCCCATAATAAAGAGCAGGAGCGCGAAGACCCGCTTGAGCTTGGCGACGGGCAGGCTATGGGCCAACCGGACGCCCAGGGGCGCGGTTAAGACACTGGCGGCGACGATGCCGGCCAGCGCCGGCAGATACACATACCCCAGGCAGTAAGGCGGCAAACCTGAAACGTTAAGCCCGTTGACGATATAGCCTATCGTCCCGGCGATGGCAATGGGGAAGCCAATCGCCGCCGAGGTCCCGATGGCCTCGTGGACCGTTAAATTACACCACACCATGAAGGGTACCGACAGCGTCCCGCCGCCGATCCCCACGAGGCTGGACACCGCCCCGATGCCGTTGCCCACCCCGAACATGCCCAGCGGTCCGGGCAGACCCCGCGTCGGCTTGGGCTTCATATCGGCCAGCATCTGAAACGCCATGTAATAGAGAAAGGCCACGAAAACGCCTTTGAGCAGGTTGGTGGACATCCGTGAGGCCAGGCACGAACCGAGAAAGGTCCCCGTGAGGATACCCAGGACGATCCGGCGCACCACGTCCCAATGCACCGCCCCGCGTTGGTGGTGGGCCCAAGCACTCGATACCGAGGTGAAGATAATACTGCCCAGGGAGGTGCCCAGGGCCAGGTGCATCAGGTATTCGCTCGGCGCCCCCTGCCAGGTCAGGGTGAAGACCACCATGGGCACAATGACCAACCCTCCGCCCACTCCGAGTAAGCCGGCCAGGATTCCGACCACGGCCCCCAGCCCCAAATAAATCAGCATAATGCTCAACATGGTTGATGCCTTGCCTCATGTCCTTTGGCCAGGCGCTAAAGGTTGATCGGCTCTCAAGGAGAGCGCTCATCCCGTCGGTCTTAACCCCTTGCCGCGACGCCGGGCGGCGGTATCTGCTGCTGCCCCCGCTCTGTCCCCCCACAAAAAAAGAGCGGGAGGATGATCCCCCCGCCCGTGGCTGGCTAAAAAAACTCGGGCAATCAGCGGGCCGTGGCCTT
>Ga0315281_10014040_pt1 | contig 10815 bp, 10 predicted proteins | sample YL17G07_0_MG_FD_204540 | JGI IMG/M metagenome (GOLD analysis project Ga0315281, IMG submission 204540) | Sediment microbial communities from Yellowstone Lake, YNP, Wyoming, USA - YL17G07_0 | ecosystem: Environmental > Aquatic > Freshwater > Lake > Sediment | place: USA: Wyoming | collected... | reverse complement strand
GGGCGGGGGGGGGGGGGCCCCCCCGCGCCAGCGGGGCACGCTCGCCCCCAGTTCGACACCTGCGGGACAACACAAAAACCCGCCCCTAACTCGAAGGGACGGGCCGAACGCATCGACACCCGCGGTACCACCCTTGTTATCCGCCGATGAGGCGGACCCGCTTCGTTTCCGGGCGCTAACACGCCCTGCCCTGCTAACGGGGGCTTCCGGGCCGGCCTAGTGCGCCTCGCGGCGGTTCAGCCTGCCGGCTCGGGAGGGATCTTCGGCCGTGGCGCACGCATCCGGCTCGCACCGTGCCCGGACTCGCTTTGCGGCGCAGGCGGCGTACTCGTCTCCGTCATCGCCTGTGCGCGCAGTATAGGGGTGCGCACGCCGCAGTCTCAAATCAGGGATCTCCCGCGACTTCGATGCGCTACTCGAACTCCCAGGCGCCGCCGGCCTTGAACTCGCGCAGGACGCGGCGGGCGACGACCATGCGGTGCACCTCGTCCGGGCCGTCGTAGATGCGGGCCGCCCGCGCCTGGCGGTACATGCTCTCCAGCGGCGTGTCGCCGGACACGCCGCGTGCGCCGTGCACCTGGATCGCCCGGTCGATGACGTCGTGCAGCACCTTCGCGCCGAAGAACTTGATGATCGAGATCTCCACGCGCGCCTCGTCGCCGGAGTCGATCTTGTGGGCGGCGTGCATCGTCAGCAGGCGGCAGGCCTGAATTTCGGCGGCCGAGTCGGCGATCCAGTTCTGCACGGTCTGCTTGTCCGCCAGCAGGCCGCCGAAGACCTCGCGCTGCAGCGCATAGCGGCACATGATCTCGAACGCCCGCTGCATCTGCCCCAGCCAACGCATGCAGTGGTGGATGCGCCCCGGCCCCAGCCGCTTCTGCGCGATGCGGAAGCCGTCGCCCACCTCGCCCAGCACGTTCGTGACGGGCACGCGCACGTCCTCGTAGCGAATCTCGCAGTGCGCGCCCTCGGTCTCGCCCATCACCGGCACGGGGCGGATGATGTTGAAGCCGGGCGTGTCCGTCGGCACGATGATCTGGCTCATCCGGCTGCGTGATTCCGCATCGGGGTCGGTGACCGCCATGACGATGGCGAACTTCGCGCCGATGGCGCCGCTGGTGAACCACTTGTGGCCGTTGATCACCCAGTCGTCGCCGTCACGGACAGCGCGCGTCCGCAGCCCCGTCGGGTCGGCGCCCGAGACTTCCGGCTCCGTCATCGAGAAGCACGAGCGGATGTCCCCCGCGACCAGCGGCTTCAGCCACTTCTCCTTCTGGTCGGGCGTGCCGAACTGGTGCAGGATCTCCGCGTTGCCGGTGTCGGGCGCCGCCGAGCCGAACGCGCGCGGAGCGAACGGGCTGCGGCCGAGGATCTCGTTCACGAAGGCGTACGGCAGGAATCCCGTCCCCGTGCCGCCCGCCTCGGGCCCGATGAAGAGCGCCCACATGCCCATCGCCTTGACGCGCGCCTGCAGGTCCTTCATCAGCGCGGCGGCCTCGGGGCCGTGCTCCGAGAGGATGCCCTCGTTCGGGATGACCTGCTCATCGACGAAGGTCTTCGCCTTGCGCCGCAGCTCCTTGATCTCGGGCGAGAGGGTGAAGTCGATCATGGCGGTGCACTCCATGCTGGCCCGCCGACAGGCGGGTGGGTGAGGGAGAATCGTCAGTCGAGAGTCTAGCCCGCACCGGCCTTATGGTCTCGTGCCGCGTCGCTCGGAAATCGGAAATCGGAGGTCGGAAGCCGCAGCCGAAGCGTCCAGCCTCCAGCTTCCATCGTCCAGCCTCCAGAAAGCTATCCCGCCTGCGCCACGATCTGCACCTGCAGCGTCACCCCGTCCTGCACCGACACGAAGCCGGCGATGTTCGGTACCGGGATGTTGAAGTCGGCGAACTCGAACGTCACGGTGGCGAGGCCGGTGATGACGTTGCCGTCGCGGCGCGCCTTCACCTCCCAGGTGATATCCCTCTGTACGCCGTGCAGGTCCATCGTGCCCGTCAGCTGCAGCGTCTGCTCCTGCCCGGCGGCGATGCCCCTGTCGAAGCCCGCCACCTTAGACGCGGTGAACGTCGCCGTGCCGTACTTGCTCGTTTCGAGCGCCTGGGTTTGGACGCGCTGGTCGCGCTTGTCCTTGTCGCTCCTCAGGGTCTTGAGGTTCACCGTGAACTTCGACGGCTTCGCCGGATCGAGATCGAAGCCGTCGGCCGTCAGGTGGAACTCGCCGGCGATGTCCTTCGTCGTGCCCTTCGCCTTCGAGGGCAGCGGCAGGCTCGCCAGCTTCTCGTCGGCGAAGTAGGCCGCCTCGGATCGCTCCGGGATGATCCGGAACGTCAGCGGGTCGCCCGCGGTGCTCGTCGCGCCAGAGCCTGCGCCGGTCGTGGCGGTAGCGAGATCCTTCGGGATCGCCGGCGACGTCGTCGCGAGCTTGGCGTCCTCGCGGATGAAGAACCACCATCCGCCGGCGGCGATGGCGCCGATCGTCAGCAGCGCGAGCACGCCCCCGATGACCAGCCGGTTGAGTGACGACATGGGCGCGTGTCCTTCCGTTAGCCCTCCGATGCGGTGGGAATATGCTAACGGAAGCGCCCGCAGTCGATGTTACGAAACAGTTGTGACCGCCGCTCAGGCGGGCAGCAGCGCCAACGCGTCGAGGTCCATGATCGCGGCGTTCAGCCGGTCGAAGAACAGGTCGAACAGCGCCTTGCCCCGCTCGTTCGCCATGTCCAGCGTCGCCGCGTTGACGACCCAGATGCCCAGGCTCACCAGCAGCGATGCCCGGTAGTCCTCGACGAGCTGCTCGTAGGTGTAGCCTTGCACGCCGTGCTCGACGAGCGTGCGATGATACTCGCGCAGCGCGTCCATCTCGACGTTGCGCCGCGTCTCCACGTCGACGTTGCTGTACAGGAAGTACGCGATGTCGTACGCGGCCCACGCGACGTTCGGGCTCTGCCAGTCCAGCACCGCGACCTCGTAGCCGGCGCCCGCGTTGCCGAAGAACATGTTGTCCAGCCGGTAGTCGCCGTGACCGATCGTCATCGGCCGGTCGGCCAGCGACGCAAGCAAGGCGGTGATGCGCGGCCCGAGCGTCGGCATCACGTCGCGGATCGCGCCGTCGATGCGGTCGGAGAACCCCGCCAGCGTCACCTCCCAGGCCTGCGGGTACGACTGCTCCATCGCGCCGTTGACCAGATCGATGCCCGGCGTCAGCCAGGCGATCTCCGTCAGCCGCGGGTGCTGCCACCAGCGCGCGTGGTGCAGCGCCAGGTGCGCCAGCGCCATGCGGGCCTGCTCGGGCGTGCAGCCCTGCACCTGGTCGCCTGCGCGCCCCGTCGCCCCGAGGTCTTCGAGCAGCAGGATGTACTCCACCTTCTCCGCGTCGCCGTCGCTGTAGTAGCAGCGCGGCGTGCGGAACGTGATCTCGTCCGCGAGCTCGCGATAGAAGCGGTACTCGCGCTCGTAGAGCCCGTACAGCCCCGCCAGCTCACGCGCGCCCGGGTCGAGTGCCGGCATCTTCGCGATGAGCGTCGCCGGCGCGCCCGCGATCGGGCGGTCGTACGCCAGCGTCACCCGCGCGATCTGGCCGATGAACCCCGCCCCCTGCCCCAGCACCTCGCACGGCGCCGATGTCACCGCCGCATTGGAAGGGATCACGCCGCCGGCGCGGAGGGCCTCGGTCAGCCATGCCGCCGTCAGGTCTGCCGGTGTCGTCGGGATCGTGAGCCTCGTCTGCATATTCCACCACACCTCAGCGCCATGATGCTTCGCCCTGCTACTTGCAGAAGCGTACGAAATAAACGCCACGGGGCGCGAGCGCGTCACATGGGAGGGACGGTGGCAGTCTCGCGATTGTGATACGTCCGATGTCCCGGCGGCTTTGCACTTGACGGAGAGCAGTGCCCACGCTCGTCACCGAGCCCCCTTCCCTCCCAGGGAAGGGGTCGGGGGATAGGTCCGGCCGCCGCGAATACCCGGCGCCGCCGCGCTACTGCGCGTCCATCAGTTCGATGTCGTACGCCAGCGAGGCGTTGGCCGGCACCTTGCCGCCGAGCCCGCCCGCGGCGCCATAGGCCGATTCGGGCGGGATGCCGAGCCGGCGGCGGCCGCCGACGCGCATGCCGGCGACGCCCTCGTCCAGCCCCTTGATCGCAGAGCCGTCGCCGACGACGAACGTCACCGGCTGGCCGCTCGTGTACGTATCAACGAACACTGTGCCGTCGATCAGGTAGCCGGTGTAGTTCACGGTGACCTTCTTCCCCGCCTGCGCCTCCGCTCCGGTGCCGACGCGCTCATCGACGAAGAAGGAGGCGCCCGTCGTGTGCTGCACATCGAACTTGCCGGGCACGTGCCCGCAAACGAGCGGCCGCGGGATGCCCTCCACCGCGCTGTCCGTCGTCGGCGCGTCGGGCGGGCACACCGTCGCCGCCGCCGCCCGCCCCTTCGATGGAGTCGCGGCCGCGCCTGGCGTCTGCGGTGCTGCGGGCACGCTGCCGCCGCCGCACGCGCTCAGCGCAGCGGCGAGGTACATCAGAGCGGCGGGCAGAAAGAATCGCATCGCGCTGACCTCCGGGCACGTGGGGCGCCGGTGGCAGTCTGTCACATTCCGCCGCGTGGCAGCATGGGAGATCTCAAGTCAGTTGACGCAGACGATCGAGCAGTCGGCGCCGTGCGCCCGTTCCGCCGCCGCGATCGCGTCTTCGACCGTCGCGGCGTACTCGAAGCCGACGTGGCGCGGCACCGCCGGGTCCTCCGCGCCGGCGACGATGACGTTCGCCGCGTGCTTCAGCCGACGCAGCGGGTGCGTCGCCAGGATCGCGTGCACCGGGTGGAAGGCGACGCCGTTGCGATAGCGGTCGATGTAGCCGGCGTTCGTCACGAACTCCGTCTCGAAGCGCCGCATGATCTCGTACGGGTCGAGCGTCTGCGGCAGCACGCGGTCCCATGCCTCGCGGTACGACGGGTGGTGCTCCATATCCCACGTCTCCGGGCACGGCGTCGCCAGTACGACGGTGCAGCCGGGCTTGCCCAGCGCCTCGATGTAGCCGCCCAGGTAGCCGAGCCCTGACGAGATCAGCGTCAGGATCGGGTTCATCTGGCCGAAGATGGCGTACGGGCTCCAGGCCGGCAGGCCGTACACCACGACGTCGGCGGGCTCCGCCTGCGAGCGCCGCGGCGGGTTGCGCGATGACATTACATCGATGGCCGCCGCGCGCGTCTCGGTGACGCCGCCGGCCCACACGTGTGCGATCTTCGTGGGGCTCGCCAGCACGCACTCGATCTTGTAGATCCGCTTGCCAAGCGACGCCTCCAGGTGCGCGCCCATCTCGTTCAGCACGTCGTGCATGCGGTTGTGCAGCACCGACATCGACATGCCGTCCGGGTGATGCGTGTGCCGAATCGATCGCCACGTCGAGAGGCCGACGGCCACGGACTTCCAGCCGCCGCTGAATCCCAGGTGCAGGCCCGCGTTCACGTACACGCAGAGGTCCGCCTCGGCGGCATGGCGGCTCAGCTCGACGTCGTAGCCGTGCTCCGTCGTGCCGTAGTAGACCAGGTTCGCGGCATCCTCCGCGTCGTGGCAGAAGAGCCGCTCGCCGAAACGGTCCACCAGCTCCTGCCCGATGATCGTCGCCAGCTCCGCGCGCGTGAACTTGCGGTGCAGAGCGTTGGCGCAGATCAGCGTCACGTCCGTCTCCGGCACGCCGGAGTCCGCGAGCTGCGCCAGCACGCCCTCGATGGCGACGCGGCGGATCGGGCCGAACGACGTGACGGTGGGGTCGTCGAAGGCGATGACGACGCGCGCCCCCGGCTTCACCATGTCGCGGATCCGCGGCAGCCCCAGTGGATGCTCGAGCGCGTCCCGCACCGCGGCATCCAGATCGCCGACCGCCTGCAGCCCGCCGCCCGCACCCGCGCCGCCGCCGCGCGACACGACGCGGCTGCGCCCCGGCAGCTCCACCGTGATCGTCGACTCGCCAAAAGGCAGTGTCAGCTCGCTCATAGCAACTTGGGTCTAGGTTTAGGTTTCAGGTTTCAGGTTATAGGTTATAGGAAGGCCGCGCCGCTCGCGATACCCATACCGCCACTGCGCTCGCGAGCCGCGCACACCGGTCGTGTAGGGGCGGGGCTTGCCCCGCCCGCCCCCACAGCCGCCGTCACGCCCGCCTGCGCTGCACCGATCGCGAACCGAGACTCTCGGCCGGCCGAAGGCCGGGGTGAGGTGCCACCCCCAACACCACCCACCTCGATCGCGAACCGCGCACACCCGCAGGGGCACGCGGCCGCGTGCCCGCCCTCACACCCGCCGCATCACTCCAGGCGCGACAACCCCCTGCCGGATGCTAGAGTGGATCCCACACCCGCAGCGCACTCACCCGAGGAGGATCACATGGCCGGCGGACTGCTCGCGATCTACGCGCACCCTGACGACGAGACCTTCGGCGTCGGCGGCACCATGGCCCACTACGCCGACCGCGGCATCCCCGTCACCATGATCTGCGCGACGCGCGGCGAAGTCGGCGAGATCGCCCCCGGCACCGGCGCCACGCCCGAGACGCTCGGCCAGTTCCGCGAGCAGGAGCTCCGCGACGCGATGACGATCCTCGGCGTCAGCGACGTGCGCTTCCTCGACTTCCGCGACTCCGGCATGCAGGGCACGCCCGAGAACGATGACCCGCGCTCGCTGCACCGGGCCGCCGCCGCCCGCGTCGTCGAGCCGCTGGTGCGCGCCATCCGCGAGCTGCGCCCCGACGTGATCGCCACCTGGGACTCGACGGGCGGCTACGGGCACCCGGATCACGTCGCCATCCACCATCACGCGACCGCCGCGTACCGCGCGGCGGCCGACGCCGCGCAGCACTCGGACGCCGGGTCGCCGTGGCGCGCGCGCGGGCTCTACTACACCGCCATCCCCATCCGCGAGTTCGTCCGGCTGGGCCAGGAGATGCGGAAGCGCGGCATCGACATGGGCGAGGCGCCGGGCGGCGATGACAACATGGCCTCGATGGACCGCGTCGAGCCGAACTGCATCATCGACGTCAGCGCCCAGTACGAGCGCAAGCAGCGGGCGTTCGCCGCGCACCGCACGCAGTTCAGCCCGGACGACCCCTTCGCCAACATGCCCGAGGACCTCGCCCGCAGCTTCTTCGGCCGCGAGTACTTCTTCCGGGCGGAGCCGCTCCTGCACGACGGCGCCGTCATCGACGACCTCCTCGCGGACCTGCCGCCTGGTCGCTAGTCGCTGGTCGCTGGTGATTGGTCCTTCGTTCCAGCTTCTAGCTTCCAGCTTCCAGCCTCCAGCTTCCGATTGACTGTCCCCTGTCCCCTGTCCTCTGTACCCTTCCCGCATGGCACACGAACTGCGCGCGAAGGCCGCTATCACCGGCCTCGGCATCTCCGACATGGGGCGTGTCTACGGCCACGACGCCCAGCACTTCGCCGCTGAGGCGATCCAGCGCGCCGTCGCCGATGCCGGCCTGAAGAAGGAAGACATCGACGGCCTGCTCGTCAACCCCGGCGTCACGCCGGTCGGCGGCATGGGCGGCGTCGGCCTCCAGAATTACCTCGGTCTCACGCATCTGCGTCTGCTTTCGAGCATGAACGTCGGCGGCGCCACGGCCAACGCCATGGTGCAGTACGCCGCCATGGCCGTCATCCACGGCATGGCCAACCACGTCGTCTGCGTCTTCGCCGACGCCCCCCTGCGCGAGGGGCGAGGCGGCGGCGCGGCCTACGCCGGCATGGGCCGCTCGGCGCGCCCCTCCGGCATGAGTGGCCTCTACTCCGCGTTCGGCGTCTTCGGCGTCAACGCCCACTACGCGCTCGCCACACGCCGCCACATGGCAATGTACGGCACTACCGGCGACCAACTCGGCGCCATCGCCGTCGCGCAGCGGCAGTGGGCCGCGAAGAACCCGATCGCCGAACACCGCGAGCCGCTGACGATCGACGACTACCGCGCGTCGCGCTGGGTCGCCGAGCCGCTGCGCCTGCTCGACTGCTGCCTCGTCTCGAACGGCGGCGTCGCCGTCATCGTCTCCCGCGCCGGCGACGCGAAGGCGCTGCGCCAGCCGCCGGCATACATCTGGGGTATGGGCCAGGGCCACCCCGGCGACATGCGACGCAAGGGATGGGACGTCGAGACGCAGACCGGCGCGCCGATGTCGAAGAAGACCGCCTTCGCCATGGCCGGCATCGGCGTGCAGGACGTCGACGTGCTGCAGGCGTACGACTGCTACACCTACACCGTGCTTGTTACGCTGGAGGACTACGGCTTCTGCGCCAAGGGCGAGGGCGGCCCCTTCGTCGCCGACGGCAAGCTCGCGCCCGGTGGCAGCCTGCCGTCGAACACCGGCGGCGGCCAGCTCAGCGCCTACTACATGTGGGGCATGACGCCGCTGTCTGAGGCCATCATCCAGGCGCGCGGCCAGGGCGGCGAGCGCCAGGTGCCGAAGCACGACGTCGTCCTCGTCACCGGCAACGGCGGCATCCTCGACCACCACAGCACCCTCGTGCTGTCGCCGAATCCGTCCTGACGTGCTGAACAACTGATAACTGAAAACTGTGAACTGAAAACTATGTACACCAAACCCATCCCCCAGGCCGACGACGAATCGCGCGAGTTCTACGACGGCGCCCGCCGCCACGAACTGATGCTCATGCGCTGCCGCGCCTGCCGCGCCTGGCGGCTGCCCTCGCGCCCGCGCTGCCCCGACTGCTGGTCCACCGATACCGAGTGGGCGCGCGCCAGTGGCCGCGGCACGCTCTACAGCTTCGGCATCATGCACCAGAAGTTCCCCGGCTTCGAGGCCGACACGCCGTTCCAGTACGCCGTCGTCGAGCTCGACGAAGGCCCGCGCATCGTCTCGAACGTCGTCGATGTGCCGCCGGACGGGCTGCGCGTCGATATGCCGCTGCTGGCCGTGTTCGACGACGTCTCCGGCGACACGACGCTGATCCGCTTCACGAAGGCGGCCGCGTGACCGGCAAGTGGGTGCGCGGCGGCGAGCGCCCGAAGCCCGCCCCCGGCACGATCCTCCAGCTCCGCCCGTTCGAGCTGCACGGCACGCCCTACTACGCCGTCAGCTTTCGCTTCGATACCGATCCGGACACCGGCGCCCGCGAGGCGCGTCTCTCCGCCGACATGATCTACCGCGACCCCGCACCCGGCGACCGCGTTCTCATCCAGTCCGTCCTCTCCGTCGTAGACAAGATCGAAAAGTCGGACTAGAAGAGTGTTTCACCGCAAAGGCGCAGAGGACGCGGAGATCCAGGGCGCGGAGGTGGAAACGCAGTGTGAACATCGTTCCCCGTCATCTCTGCGGCCTCCGCGCCTCCGCGGTGAACGGGTCACATTCTCAGCGCAGCGCGGTTCTAAGTTCTAGGTTCTACCGCCATGACCTTCAGCATCATCGCCCGCGATCCCGCCAGCGCCGCATTCGGCGTCGCCGTCTCCACCGCCGTGCCCTGCGTCGGCGCGATCGTGCCGCACGCGAAGAGCGGCATCGGCGCCGTCGCCACGCAGTCCTACGCGAACATCGAGCTGGGCCGGCAGGGCATCGTGCTGATCGAGCAGGGGCTCAGCCCGCGCGCCGCGCTGGAGGGCCTGCTCGCCGAAGACGCCGGCGCCGCCACGCGCCAGGTCGCCGGCATCGATGCCGCCGGCCGCACGTTCGCCTTCAGCGGTGGCGAGTGCGTCGACTGGTACGGCAGCCGCGAGGGGCAGGACTACTCCGTGCAGGGCAACATGCTCGCCGGCGCGCAGGTGGTCGAGGCCATGGCGCAGGCGTACGAGGCCGCCGCTGGCAAGTGGCTCGGCATCCGCCTGGTGGCGGCGCTGGAAGCGGGCCAGGCCGCCGGCGGCGACAAGCGCGGCCGCGTCTCCGCCGCCCTCCTCGTGACGCCTATGGACGCCACCCGCGAGCCGCCCGCGGCCGAGTTCAATCCCCGCCGCTACGAGATGAACATCCGCGTCGACGAGCACCCCGATCCCGTCGCCGAACTGCGCCGCATCTTCGACCTGCTCCTCCGCCAGGGCCGCGACGCGTAGGCCGCTCGGCGGTAGGCGCGCAGGCCCCCGCGCGTTGGTACAGTTCCCACAGGTCCGGTTGCGTCGCACCGCAGCCGCGACGTTGCGCTGGCGCATCAGCAGAGAGGCCCGCATGGAGTTCGACGAACTCGGCCGCGAGATCGAAGCCGCGCTCCACGCCGCCGCATCGACGGCGGCTGATCACGGCGCGCTTCTGGGTGTGAGCGAGCACCTCGGCCTCGCGCTGCAGGAATTGCGGCGCGCGCGCCGGCAGGCCGCCGGCGACCCGCCTCCCCCGGCGGCGGCGCCAGACGCCATCGCGGGCGCGCTCAGTGACGAGCAGCGCGCCGACCGCGAGATGTTCCACGCCGCCGCCGACGCCGGTGTCCGCGTGGACGCCTCGGGACTGATCGTGCTGGTGAACCGGCAGGCGGAGAAGTGCTTTGGCTACGGCCCCGGTGAATTGGTGGGCCAGTCTCTGGAGATGCTGATACCCGAACGGTTCCGCGACCGGCACGAGCATCGACGCGCGACGTACGCCGAGTCACCCTGGCTGCGCGAAATGGGCCTCGGCCTCGAACTCTACGGCCGGCGCAAGGACGGGACGGAGTTCCCCGCCGAGATCAGCCTCTTTCCGATGCACGTCGGCGACGAGATTCTGGTCACGGCGCTGGTGCGGGACATGAGCGAGCGCCGGCGGCTGGAGCGCGAGCTGCGGCTCAGCGAGGCGCACCACCGCTCGCTCGCCGAACGCGGGCCGCTGCTCAGCAGCATCGCCGATGCGCAGGGCGACC